>Ga0315912_10005482_pt1 | contig 11662 bp, 12 predicted proteins | sample VfabasoilMG_FD_204469 | JGI IMG/M metagenome (GOLD analysis project Ga0315912, IMG submission 204469) | Garden soil microbial communities collected in Santa Monica, California, United States - V. faba soil | ecosystem: Environmental > Terrestrial > Soil > Garden | place: USA: California...
GTGAGGCGTTCCCCTGTGCCCCCGACGCACGCCTGATGGACTTGAGGGTCGCTCGATCAACCTGTTCCGCCGACAAGCCAGTCGCGTCGAAGCGCTGCCTACCTGCATACGTTCCACTATTTGGGGCAACAAGGGAGCCCACCACGACTTCGTCGTACCCAAACCCGTATCCCTGACGCAGCCCTTGGCTTAGCTCGCCTTCACCCCCGACGAGCACCTGTCCCGCCAGGTCGAAACCCCTGACGCGAGTTTCTGGCTGCGCGGGCGCGTATGCCGACGCGCTCGCCGGCACAAGCAGGCCCACGAGCGCGACCAAGGCCGCGAGCGCACGCGGCCAGCTGGGCACGCGTGGCGTCTTCGTGAGGCGTGGAATCACGCGGCTATTGTAGCGTGAGGGTTACTTCGGCTTGGGGCCGGGTCGTGCGACGAAGCGGTGACTGAAGTCGGAATCGACGGCCAGGGCCTCGCGGATGCCAAGCCTCTCCATCGTGATGAAGCTCAAGCAGTCGACGAAGCTGTACTGCTGATCCTGATGCTTGGCCAGATATTCGAGGGCTTCGGCTTCGTCGGCGCTACTGGGGCGGTGCACACGGCCGAGCTTTCCAGCAAGCAGTTGCCGACCCACTCGCACGGCGATCTCGTGGCGCGCGCGTACGTCGGGATGGGCTCGCTTCAGCAGCAGCGTGACCGTCTCGGCCACCACGTGATTCGTCGTGAGCAGGAGCTCGTCGAGCTTGCGCCCACGATAGATCTTGAAGACCTCACGCACTCGCTCATGGTGCACGTCACCGTTCACGAAGAGCGCGAAGAGGAAACCGGTGTCGAGGAAGATCAATCGCGCGAGTCGCCGTAGAGGTGATCGTCGTGCCTCTCGGAGACGTCAGGGGCGACCGCCTGCCCGATCCCGATCAGGGCATCGATGGCCTTCCAGCCCGTGGGGTCGTCGTCTTCCACAGCATCCTCGGCGGGCACGCGCACCTCGACCTCGGTGTGCTCCTTGAGCGCCACCGGCTCGGTCGGCTTGAAGACGCCGTCTTCGTAGACGGCCCTGATCGCGGTTGCCATGACTACCTCGGCGTTCATTCTACCGCGTCCGCTTCATCGGCAGCTTCAGCAGCTAAGGAGGAAAGCAGTGCTTCGCGTTCGGCGTCGGCTGGCTCCTCGGCCGCCGGTTCGATTCCATCCTTAGCCGCCCGCAGTCGTGCGCCCGGGTGCGTGGCGGTGTGGATCTCCTTGAGCTTCCGAATCGAGACCTGGGTGTAGATCTGGGTGGTCTCGAGCTTGGCGTGGCCTAGCATTTCCTGGATGAAGCGCACGTCGGCGCCGCCCTCGAGCATCAGCGTGGCCATCGTGTGCCGGAAAAGATGGCACGCTCCGCGCTTGCCGAGCTGGGCCTTGTCCACGTAGTCGCGCACCAGCTGCGTCAGCCGGTTCGCCGTGAAGGCTTCGCCCATGTGCGTCAGGAAGAGCACACCTTCGTCGGGCTCGACCACCAGGCCGGATCGCACCTCGGTCACGTACTTGTCGATCCAGGCCAGCGCCCGCTCGCCGATCGGCACCATGCGGTCCTTCTTGCCCTTGCCCTGCCGCACGAGCAGCGTGCCACGCTCCACGTCGAGGTCGTAGAGCTTGAGCCCGAGCAGCTCCATGCGCCGGATGCCGGTCGAGTAGAACACCTCGAGGATCGCGCGGTCGCGCACGCCCAGGTCGTCCTTGAGCTCGGCGCCGTTGATGACGTGATCGGCCTCGCTGGCCGTGAGCACGTGCTTCGGCAGGCGGTGCTCGAGCTTGGGCAGTTCCAGCTCGGAGGCGGGGTTGTAGAGGATCTGGTTGGTCTTGGCCAGGTGTTTGAAGAAGGCCCGCACCGGCACGAGTCGCGTGTGCTGACTTCTGAAGGTCATGGCCCGGCCGGTCTTCGCGTTCCGGTGGTGGTACAGCCAGCGCTGGTAGCGCTCGAGCACGGCCTTGCTGACCTCGCTGGCCTTGCTGAGACCGCGCTCGTGGCACCAGACGATGAAGAAGCGCAGGTACACCTGGCGGCTCGTCACCGTGGCTTCAGAGTAGCCACGTACGCGCATGGCTTCGAGGAAGACGGCCGCCAGGGCTTCGAGACTGTGCGGATCTTGGTTCGGCGCCAGCCGAGGTTTCCTGTGCCCGCGCCTGGGCATCAGTGCGCGGCAGACGCCGGCATCAGCGCAGCGCCGGCCTTGCCGTTACCAGGTACGGTACGACAGGTTTCTGAGAGCTGGTCCAGATGTGCGTTTTCGGCCGCATGGGGCTCGAAAGTCGATTCGGCTCTAGCCGGCACGGATGAAGTCGACCCGACGGAGCCCCGACCACCCCCCGACCAGGGGCCGACTGGGGGCCGACCGACCCCCGACCAGGTGGCCGCAAACCCCGACCGGTGGCCGTCGTACTCGGCCAGTTTCTCGACGTCGAGCAGCCCGGCCAGGAAGGGCTTCCCCTCCTGCCCCTCACCGGCGTAGACCAGTTCGTAGGTCTGGCCCACGCCGTCCCTGTGCGCAATCACGTACTCCAGTTCTTCGAGCCGCTGCAGGTGCACCTTGAGCTGGGTGTTGCCCAGGCCCAGCCGTTCGCGCACGTAGCGCCGCGTGAAGCGGTACTCCGCGCGTTCGAGCTGCTGCTTGTGGCAGTCGTCAGTCGCTAGAACGTCGAGCGCGAGGAGCAGCCGGCGTGTCTGTGGCGCCAGCTCGTCCAGACTGCGGCCGAGGGTCTGGTGTGCAAGTTGGTTGGCGACGGCGATGTCGTCGAGCGTCACCTCGACGTATGGCACGAGCTGGCCACGATGGTCGACTTGCTTGACCTGGCGCTGGTGCTGGTGCAGCAGCGCGATCGCACGAATCAGCGTCAGGTACTTCACGTGATCGCGTCTCGTGCGTGTACGGTCGTCCAGGAAGGTCAGGTGCCGCGCGTAGGGGTTGGCGACGAGTAGCGGCTTGAGCAGGCGCTGGGCGTTCTGGTGCACCTTGAGCAGCGCCGGCCGAGACTGCCGTGCCAGCAAACCTTCGAGCGTCTGCTTCTCGCGCTGCAGCTTGTGAATGGCTCGGGTCTGTTCGCGGTCTTCGTCCACGGTCAGCACCAGGCAGCGGTTGAGCAGTTCCTCGTCGATCTCCACAGCCGTCGTGGTCAGGAAGATCATCACCGGCCCTTCGACGCGGTACTCGTGCGTCACAAGGCGTCCGCTCTGCGGGTCCTTGCCCGTGCTCGCGATCGTCAGCTCGCCTTCGCTCTGGAGTAGCTTCAAGGCGTAGCTGGCGCGTTCGGCGCCCTGCTCCTCCACGATCGCCAGGATCTTGTGCTTGAGGTCGGTCTCGCCCATGTAGAAGAGGCTCTGCCCGGTCATGGCCGAGTACTTGACCCGTTCTTCCTCGGGCGTGAAGGCCAGGATGGCGTCCATCAGTGAGGTCTTGCCCGCCGCCGAGCTGCTCTGGATGATCACGGCCAGGGGTTCCTCGAGTTTGCGTGAGACGGCCGCCAGGTAGCCCAGCAGCTTGTTGGTGTGTTCGCCCACGACGCCGCAGGCATCGAAGTCGTCCAGGATGCGCTCGAGTAGCTTGGGCTCGCGCAGCAGCGCCAGCGCGTCAGCCTGTTCGTCCTCGCTCAGCGCGACCTCCTTGGACTTGGGTTCCAAGGCTTGCTTGATCTGTTCGTCCTGCGCAGCCTCGAGTTTCAAAAGCACCTGGCCGACGTCGCGCTTGAGCGTGTCTTCGTCCGACCGCAGCTCCCCCGCCGCCTGCTTGGCGAAGGCTGCGCGGTGACGTGCCGAGTAGAGATCCAGCGTGTCCACGTGCACGCTCTCGCCGCGGCTGGCCAGGAGATTCACCTTGAGCTGGTCGTAGCTCATGTTGCGGGCCAGGCCGCGCACACGGTAGCGGCGATCGCCAAAGGTGAAGTGCAGCTCGTCGCCGCGCGCTTCTTCCTTAGCTGCTCGCCGTTCCGGCGTGTCGCTTGCCGTAGGTACGAGTTGCGCGGCGACCTCGACGGCCACCAGGTCGTGGTCCAGCACCACGGGCACTGCGGACCGGGTCGCTGCCGTGCTTCCCGCTCCCACGGGAAGGGGCACCGAGACTGAGGGAGTTCCAGAGATGCCGTGCTTGGTGGTGGCCACGTACAGATCCGTCGTCGCCGGTTGTTGGCCCTTGCCCAGCCAGACCGCGTTGCGCACCAGCACGTCCAGGCTCTTCTCAGCCGGCGTCACCTTGCGTGCGTACTCGTTCGCGTCCATGCCCTTCGGAAACTGGATCCTGAAGCACTCCAGACCCGCGGCGATCAGCTTCTCGGAGAGCGCCTCGGCCGCACGTTCGCCGGCATCGTCGCGGTCGTACGCGATCAGCACGCGCTCGGTACCGTGGCGCTTGAAGGCGTCGAGATGCTCGGCCGTGAAGCCCTCCACGCCGTAGCTCGTGGTGACGTTCCTGAAGCCGGCGCACCAGAAGGTCAGCGCATCGAGCAGCGCCTCGCACAGGATCACCGTCTTGCTCGCCTGCAGGGCGTCGAGGTTGAAGACGCCCCGGTGTGGGCCTGGCAGGTAGAGGTGCAGCGGCGTGCCCTTGCGCAGCGCCACCGTGATCTTGCGACCGTACATCCCCAGCACGTCGCCGTGCTCGCCGAGGATCGGCACCACCAGCGAGCCGTTGAAGTGCTCGTGACCACTCTCGCGAATCACGCCCAGCTTCTGCAGGCGTTCGCGGGCCGCACGGCCGGGCAGTCGATAGCCGAGCGTGCGGTTGGCGAAACCCAGCTTGAAGTGCTCGATCGCTTCCTGGCTGTTGAGGCCGCGCTCGTCGAGGTACTGCAGCGCCTCCGGGCTCTGCTTCAGGGTCTCGTGGTAGTAGCCCACCACCTGGGCCAGCAGCTCGCGATCTTCGGCGTCCGGCACGATCGGGCTCGCGAGCGTGGCTCGCCTCGTCGAAGCTGCCGGCGCGTCGCCACGCAGCACCTCGACAGCGTGACGGAAGCTCACTCCTTGAGCCTTCATCACCCAGTCGATCACGCTGCCGCCTTGCTGACAGGCTCCCAGGCAGTGCCAGAGGTTCTTCTTGGGAGAGACCACCAGGCTCGGGTCCCTGTCGTCGTGGAAGGGACAGCGGCCGATCAGGTCGGACGCACCGTGTTTCTTCAGCTCGACACCGTGAGCTTGCACCAGGCGCTCGAGCGAAACGTCCTGCTTGAGCCGGTCGAGTTCCTCTGGGGGAATGCGGGCCATGGCTCAGGCCCTCCCCTGCTCAGCGGCGGGCGTACGTGCGGCTTCCCTCGTGTCGTGCTCCATCTTTTTCCTCCTCGTTCCTCAGCGCACCAAACGCCTGGTCCTTGAGCCTCCGGATCTGCAGCTTCAGCAAGCGCAGGTCGACCGCCGTGGTTCCTCGGTAGTAGTCGCGCTCGGCCAGCTCGATGTCTGGGCCCACGATCGTGAACACCGCCACGCGGCGGCCGTTGAAGCCGCGCAGGTCGACACGCACGAGTTCACCGCCGCGCGTCAGCGCATACCCGCCGAGAAACAGATCGTCCGTTTGCAGCAAGCCTCACCCCCTGCCCGGGTGGAGGCCTCCGTGCCCGGCTCTCCCCTTCCGGGCTCGCTCCCCAGCGAGTGGAGGCCTCCACCTGGGCGGCTACGTCTCGACTGCTGGAGGTTCTGCGGCTAAGGTGAGTGGGTCAGGGTTGGGGTCCGCCTCGCCTCTGTCGCGGGCCGGCTTCGGGGCAATCCGCCAAGATCCACCCGAGGCCGGCCCGTCCTACCTTCGCTCCCCTCGAAATCAAGTCCGCTGCAGAAACGTGTCAAGGAGAATAACGCGGTCCAATGCTATGCCTTCTGTTCTTAAGAACGCAAGGGCTTTCGCTAGACTTGGACTCAGAGGAGGTCCATCTGGCTCGGCCGCCGTCCTACCGCACACCGATCGACGACAAGACCGTCGGCCAGCTCGTGCGACAGCTGCGCAAGAAGCGCGGTCTCAGCCAAGCAGACGTCGGCGAAGCGCTTGGTGTCCATCAATCGCTCGTCTCGGAGTACGAGCGCGGAACGGTCCGCGTGCCCGCCACCGTCTTGGCCGCGCTCGCTGGAATCCTGAGGACCCGCCTCGACGACCTCGTGGGCCTGAAGCCCGTGGAAGAGACCAATGGGACATCTCAGGACCGACGCTTTGTGAGACGCCTCGAGCGTATCGAGCGACTCCCCAAGCGCGCCAAGCAGGCGCTGATCAAGACGATCGATACCTACCTCGCCGGCGCCGAGAAAACGCAGACAGCCCGCAGGTAGCGCGCGGCAAGCGTGAAGCGCCTTCTCCCAATGCTCGCTTCGGCCAGAGCCATTCTCATTGCCTTGCTGCAGTACATCACCGCTGGTCTCAGGCGTGTCCGCGATTGGCTAGGCGTCGCACCCCAGCAGCTCAAGACCTTCCTGCAGTCGTCCTTCGTCACGGCACTGATGACGTTGCTCAGCGTTCTGGCGGCGGCGTACTCGGCCTACCAATCGAAGGTCGCGACCGATATCACACGCCAGACGCTTGAATCCGAGCGCCGCTACCGAGCACCCTACTTCCAGCTCAAGCACGCAGCATTCACCGAGATGACCGAGGCCGAGCGTAGGCACAACGATGGCGTTGGCGCTCCGCTGCGACCCGACGTACCCAGCGATCCGCCCGACTCGCACCGCGCCTCGGCGTCATGGAAACACTTCCGGGTCGAGCTACAAAACACGGGGGCACGTGCCGCATCGGCGATCCGGATCACCGTAGACGCAGTCAATCTCCAGCAACAGAAGGCCGGGATCATCACGTGCCCCAGCTCCATTGGCAACGACATCGGGCCATCCGCCTCCGTCGTCGCGACTTGCCCAGTTGACGTCGAGGCCCAGCGGCATTTCCTCCTGCGTGTCGTCTATCTCGACCAAGCCCGCGGCCAGGCAGACAAGCTCTGCCAGGTCTTCGGATGGCGATCCGAGAAGACGGTTGCTGGCTATGAAGTGAGGGACGCCAGCCAGTTGGCGCTGCTCGATCTGATGCGCGGGAGAGTGTCACCTACGAGCCCTTGCAACGTGACGCCGCCTGAGTGGCTGATCAATGGAGGCTCCTACTCCGAACCTTAGCGCTCAGCAGCGCACCAACGCGTCCCGTCGACCTCCACGAGGAGCCGCCACGTCACGCCGCGTGCTGCGGCCAACGACACGGTGCACGCGGCGCGCCGTGCCGGAGCGTCGAGCTGATGTCCAAGCGGTGCGCTCGCTGGACACGGCCCGTGCACGCGCTCACGACGGCAGCACGGGCCGCGCCAGCGAGCGAGCGTTCATTGAATGGGCCGGCGCCGTCGACGGCCGCGGGCATCGGCTGGTCGGCCGGCGACGCCGAGAGCTTCCGATAGCGTGCTGTTATGCAACCTTCTTGCGCCACGCCGCACGACAGCCGGCGCAAGAAGGTCAAGCTCACCACGCGCGCCAGCGCGCCTTCGGCGCGCCCAGGCACGCGCGGCTCGTACATAACACACGCTATCTAGAAGCTCCGCCTGACGCCGGCTCGGCTCCGGCTTCGGTCACGACATCGACGCCGGCCCACACGGCCTCGAGGAAAGCGGCGGCCACTGGTCACGGTCGCGGCCCCCGCCGCCGTCGTTCAGGTGCTCGCCTGCACTGCCGGCCCAGCGCCGCCGTCACCCCACCGCCGCCGGCGCGGCGCCGCATGCTCCGCTCGCACGTCCGCATGGTGGCCGAGGCTCGCTGACGGCCTGGCCTCGGCGTCGTCGTCTCTGCGCTTCGCCGCGCGTGCCACCGCCGCGCCGCACGCGCTGGTCACGGTCGCCGCGTGCGTCACGCCGCCGGCAACGCGCAGCTTGCCGGTACGCCGCTTCGGCTCGTACCAACGCACCGGCCGCCGCTCGTCTGCACGAGAGCGGCGGCCGGTGGTCGGTGCGGTTCTTGGATGACGAATCGAACGCCGTCTGGCGCGGTGTTAGGCTGCGCCAACAGGAGCGCCCATGAACCCGCTGAGCAAAGAGTTGAGCACAGGTACCGTCGGCGAGTTGCTCGTCCAGCTCCGCCTCCTCCAGCACAGCATCCAAGCCGCCCCGCCGCTCAAAGACACGGGCAACGATTTGATCGCTATCCGCGGATCTGTCTTCAAGGCCATCCAAGTCAAGACGAGCACGACGGGGCTCTTCGACGATCTTGACGATCTGCCCAAGAAGCACTACCACCTCGCGGCCTTCGTAGCCCTCACAGGCGAAGCCCGCCAGCTACACCTCGACGCAAGCGAGGTCTTTCTGGTAACCAAGGAATGGCTTGGGGCCCGGAAGCAGGTTCCGAGAACAAAGCTCACTGAGCATCTGCTGGCAAACGTCGCCGACGCCCTGTTCTCGGCATAGCCCTCGCCGTCGCACGACGAGATCAGGCACGAGCTCGTGCACCTGCGACCTGCGCACATCGTCCCAGTGCGCTCTCGTCCACAACCGACGACGGACACCGCCGCGCCTCTCACTCCCAAGAGGCGCGACGGTGTCGTTGGCTTGCGCAACAGCAAGCCGTGCCCTGAGCGGAGCGTGAGCCAGGGCCGTGACGTGGGCGACCGTGTTCGATGACGCCCACGGCGCGTGCCTGGCCGCGCAGCGAAGGCTTGAAGGACGACGGCGAGGCTCAGCGTGAACGCGACCTCGCCGACCACGCGGCCGTGACCGCAAGCGCGGCGATCGCGATGGGCGTGACGTGGGCGCCGCGTTCACCAACGCCCACGGCGCGCACCTCGCCGACGCGCGCAGCGCTTGAACGACGACGCCCAGGACAGCCGCGCGCTTGCGCGCGGGCGGGCCGGGCTGCTCATGCTGTTCGTGCGGGCTGGCGGTGGCGTCAGCAACAACAACCACAACAACAGCGGCTGGTTCGGATAGCGACCTATTATGTACGGAAGCGCCGACTCACCGGCGCCGACGAAGGCGGCGACGGGAGACGGCGCTGGAGCCTGCAGTCGGGCGTGGGCGCGGCTGCTGCTCCCGCCGTTAGCCGCTTGCAGCAGACGTGACCGCGCACGACTGTGCATAATCCGACGCTATCGGAACCATGCCGCTCCAACAACAACAGCCACAGCCGCGACGCCGCCGGCCCGCCTCAGTGAAAGATCGCTGGGCTCGTGGGGCGCGTCCGTCCGTGCCCGCGCGCTCCACGTGGCCAGCGCTCCGGGCGAGGCCGTGAGCGGCGATGGCCACGCGGCGCGGCGCGGGCTCACCGTGAATGGCGACATGCACGCGCCGTGACGCCGTGGGCTTCGCCGCGCCTCAGTGACGACGGCCGGCCCGGCGCGCGCCTTGCCTTCAGCGAGCCGCGTGCAAGGGCGCGTGACGGGCGGCCGTCCTGATTGGACACCCTGGACGGCATCAGGCAAAGTGATCCGGGGTTCGCCCCTGCGGTTCGACAGGCGCGCTGACCATACCTGCGGCAACCGCCGGACAGGACACCGCCACCATTTGACACGCACATGAATCTAAAGCAGCTCTTCGACGTGTTCTCTCGCCGAAAGATGCCGGCGGAAAGGCCTCGCAAGCCCCTCAGCCAGGAGTTCCGGCGCCGAGTGCTCATGCTCTGCCGCGACCGCTTCTCGATGCGCGACCGCGCAGCAGCCTCCGGCGGCTACGGGGAGGATCACACCCCGGAGCTCTGGAACGAGATACACCAGCGCCTCACGTTCCTCGTCGGACGGAACCGCCTCTCGAACGATTCGCGCGTCACCTCCGCAGACCACGATGTATGGGCTTTCCTCGAGCAGTGCGAGGACGAACACTTCCTCGACTTCGTGGAGTACATCTTCCAGGTCGAGTGCTACTGGCGCGTCTGCCACGACGAAAACAGCCTGGTCGAGGATGTCAATCAGCTCTTCTTGCTCGACGACCTACCCTACGCTGTGACGCGATTCGTCCGCGAGACCCGCACCGAGTTGGCCTTCGGGCGCCCAAGGGAGGTTCAGCACTTGGTCGCTCATCCGAGGGTCGTCGTGCGCGATCACCAGGTGACCTACGCCGAAGGCATCAACCCGGCCTTACAGCTCCTGGCCGACAAGGGTTTCTCGTCAGCAAACCAGGAGTTCCTAGCCGCCTTGGAGGACTACCGGAGGGGGCGCCACGGCGACTGCCTGACAAAGTGCTGCAGCGCTTTCGAGAGCACCATGAAGCTCATCTGCGCTCGGCGTGGGTGGCCGCACTCCGACAAGGACACGGCCGCACCGCTGCTGAAGGCCATCCTCGCGAATTCGAGCATCGACAGCTTCTTCGAGCAGCCCCTGTTGACCATAGCCACGCTGCGAAACCGACTCAGCAGCTCCCACGGCGCAGGCGTGCAGCCGCGCTTGGTCCCTGCGCACAAGGCGCGCTACGCACTCAACGCGACCGCTGCCGCGATCCTCCTCCTGACCGAGGAGTGTGCGTGAGGGGATGACGCGCCCCTCGTTGGCCGGCCTCAGCTCGACTCATTCGCTGCCAGCCTCAGTGCGTCGCTGCGCGACGTGCGCGGCAAGGCCACGCGGCGAGGCGCGTGCTCACCGTGAGTGACGACCTGCGCGCGCGCCGTGACGCCGTTAGTTTCGCCGCGCCTCAGTGACGACGGCGACCGCCCCGGCCGAGCTTGGACAGCATCCCCACTTCAACCACGCCACACAAGGCGTTGACGTCGATCGCCCTGCTCATCCCGGTTGGTTGTGCAGCCGGTCCGACAGTTCGATGAGGCTGCGGATTGCTCCATGGTGCTCTGTCGGCACTAGCGCGTAGGCGTCGCCGTTCGACAGGACTTCTCCCAGGGCTCCCTCGAGTCGCCGCCGCTGCTGGGCTCGCTTAATGGGGTCCGACGCGAGACGGCGTTTCATTGCGACGACGGCACTCGACTTCCCGGCTACGGCATCCTCGAACTCAGGGCTGCGCTCGTAGTCAAACGCTCGCAGCACGTCCGCCATCGTTGCGACCATCCTACGCACCGTCTGCCTGTCCTCGGGCGCGCAGATCTCGATCGGGAGGTTCCGATCCTCGTCCAACACCTGGACATCATTCACTGACGCCACATCCACCAGCAGCTTCATCAACTGCGACCTGGTCAGCACGACTTCAATACCTCTGGTATCCGATCCACCGAACATCAGTGGTGCCGCCGAAGCTCATGAAGTCGTTGTACTGCGGACCGGCCAGCGGAGTACCAGAAGGCTTGATGTCGAAGATGGTTGGACCAAGTCTGAAGTCAGGGATGCGATACTCGAACGGGAGCCCCGTCGCGGGGCTTGTGTACGGGCTGGTGCCGTAGAGACGTTCGTTCACGGCCAGCCCCTGGACGTTGAGCGACCTGATTCTGCTCTGTACCGAACTGTGCAGGAACGTGCCCTTCAGCTCGGGCGAAAGCGCCGCCATGCTTGGCCTTGCTGCGTGCACGTTGCGGCGCCACGCCGTGGTCTTCTCCAACATGAACTGCATCTGGTCCGATGTTGCGACGATCTCACGTGAGGCGTTCCCCTGTGCCCCCGACGCACGCCTGATGGACTTGAGGGTCGCTCGATCAACCTGTTCCGCCGACAAGCCAGTCGCGTCGAAGCGCTGCCTACCTGCATACGTTCCACTATTTGGGGCTAGGACGCCTGCCTCCGCAGAAGCGTAGGCTTCGAACGCACCAGCTGTCCTGACCGCAGCGTTG
>Ga0315912_10005483_pt1 | contig 11662 bp, 8 predicted proteins | sample VfabasoilMG_FD_204469 | JGI IMG/M metagenome (GOLD analysis project Ga0315912, IMG submission 204469) | Garden soil microbial communities collected in Santa Monica, California, United States - V. faba soil | ecosystem: Environmental > Terrestrial > Soil > Garden | place: USA: California...
GCTCGCTCCAGCCAGCCAGGGGCTGGCTTCGCGCGGCTCCCACATGCAACATCAGCACGTCGGCCGTCCGGGCACGAATGTCACCCATGTGCCCGGACACACTGGGACAGATGTGCCTGGACGGACAAGCGAGACGCCCCCCTGCCATGCCGCCCCAAGGGCCCGGCCCATCCGCGCGCACTCTCCCCCCGCGCGAGCCACTCCAAGACCAGGCCCACCCGTCGATGCGTCCGCCGTCTCGCAGAACCGCCTGGTGACTGGACGACGCCACGCGCGGAAGTACGCGTTCGCGAGGGCTCGGTTCGCGCCCCACCCGCACTTCAGTCCCACCCGCACCGAGCCGCCACCCTCTCCGTACCCAAGCGCCGCACGCCGACCCGACAATCCGCCACGCCCAGCTCCCGGCAGCGCTCTCGCTCGTCGACCCCACGTTCCCAAGCCCGAACGTGGAGTCCAGCAGCGCCATCCAGCACGATGGCCCCCACCGCTCCGAGAGCCCCGCCATCCGCCGCACCGCGCTCGTCCACCACTGGCTCGTGAGTCGCCGCGGCGGCGAGCGCTGCCTCGAGGCGCTCTCGCGGCTGATGCCCGGCAGCCACCTGTTCACGCTGCTGCACGATGCGCGCGCGTGCCCGGCGCCGCCCGAGGTGGCGGCGGTGCACACGAGCGGCCTCGGCCGGCTGCCCGGCGCACGGCGACACTTCCGCCTGTGGCTGCAACGCTTCCCGGCGGCCTTCGGCGCCTTCGACCTGTCGGGCTTCGAGCGCGTGGTGAGCAGCGACGCCTCGGTGGCCAAGACGGTGTCGGTGCCCGAGGGCATCCCGCACCTCTGCTACTGCTACTCGCCGCTGCGCTATGCGCACGACCTGCGCGAGACCTACCTGCGGCACTCGGTGCCGGCGCTGCTGCGGCCGCTCGCGCGGCGTGTGCTCGACGACGTGGCGGCGACCGACCGCCGCGCAGCCGCGCGCGTGACGCACTTCGCCGCGGTGTCGCAGCACGTGGCCGACCGCATCCTGCGCATCTACCGGCGCGAGGCCGAGGTCGTGTATCCGCCGGTGGACACGCGCTTCTTCACGCCGGGCGACCCGGCCACCCGCGCCCCCCACGAGCGCCCCTACCTGCTGCTCGGCGAGGCCGTGGCGTACAAGCGCTTCGACCTCGGGCTGCTCGCCTGCCGTGCGCTCGACCGGCCGCTCGTCGTGGCCGGCGGCGGGCGGCGGCTGGCGGCGCTGCGGCGCCTCGCCGGAGCGCGCACCCGCTTCGTGGCCGACCCCGACGACGCGCAGGTGCGCGCGCTGCTGCGCGGCTGCCGCGCGCTGCTCTTCCCCGGCGAGGAGGACTTCGGCCTGCTGCCGGTGGAGGCCATGGCCTGCGGGCGCCCGGTCATCGCCTACGGTGTCGGCGGCGCGACGGAGACCGTGGTCGACGAGCAGACCGGCATCCTTTATCTGGACCCGCGCGACGGCGAGCCCGGCTCGCCCGCCGGACTCATCGATGCCATCCGACGCTTCGAGGCCTGGGAGCGGGGTTTTCGTGCATCTGATGCGGTGGCCCGGGCAGGTATCTTCTCGCTGGATCAGCACGAGCGGGCCATGGGCAGGTTGCTCGCGGCCCTGTAGGCGCAGGCCAAGGGACACTCGCGGGGCCTCGCCGCCCGAGGGACCGCGCGAGAGCCAGGCTCCCACCGAGGCGGTGGCGGGAGGCAGTCGGTTGGGTGAAATGCTCAGCAAGCGGACCGAAGCGGCGCGCATCGCGCTCTTCGTGGCCGACCAGCTGCTGCTGGCGGGGGCCTTCTGCCTGGCCTTCCAGCTCAAGGTGCGCTGGGTGCTGGCGGACCCCGAACTCATCGCGGCGGTCTACGCGCGGCTGTACCTCGTCACCGCGCCGGTCATCGCGCTCGGGCTCTCGTGCGCGGGCTTCTACCGGCTGCTCGGAGACGAGCTGCCGCCGCGCGAACTGCGCGTGCGCACGCTGCTGTGGGGCGGCTTCCTCTCGATGGCGGCGCTCATCCTGGTGGGCTTCGTGGTCAAGCCGCTGGCGCCGGGCGCGCTGCCGGCGCCGCCCTACTCGCGCGCCATCGCCTTCCTGTTCATGGCGCTTGCCACGCTGGCGCTGGGGCTGTCGCGCAAGCTGCTCGCGGTGGCGCACAAGCGCTTCGGCGGCGAGCCGCACCGGCTGGCCAAGGTGGTCGTGTTCGGCATGTCGGAGCGCGTGCTCAAGCTGCTCTCGGTCTTCGAGCGCGCCGCGCACCTGCACGTGGACGTGGTCGGCGTGGCGGCCGACGAGGTGCCGGAGGACATCGCGCCGGCGCTCGACACCGAGGCCGCCATGGCGCTCATCGAGCAGGGGCGCGTGGACCACGTGCTCGTCGAGGCCGGCAGCCTCGAGACCGAGCAGTTGAACCAGATCCTGGCGCTGGCCGACCAGGAGGGCATCTCGGTGCACATCACGGCCTCGATCTTCCCGTCCACCAGCCTCGTGCCGAGCTGGGAGCGCATCGGCGGCGTGCCCGTGCTGGGCTTCGTCTCGGCCGAGCTGCCCTTCGGCGCGCGCTGCGCCAAGCGCGCCTTCGACATCGTCGTCTCGGCCGCCGGCCTGCTCGTGGGCGGCGTCCCGCTGCTGCTGCTCGCCGCGGCCGTGCGGCTCGAGAGCCGCGGCCCGGCCTTCTTCGTGCAGCGCCGCGTCGGCGCGCGCGGCCGCACCTTCCCGATGTTCAAGCTGCGCACGATGCGCCTCGACGCCGAGGCCGCCGGCCCCACGATGGCCGTCGAGAACGACAGCCGCTGCACGCGCCTCGGCGCCTTCCTGCGGCGCTGGAACCTGGACGAGTTGCCGCAGCTGCTCAACGTGCTGCTCGGCCACATGAGCCTGGTCGGCCCGCGCCCCGAGCGCCCCGAGTTCGTGCCGGGCTTCAAGCGCAGCATCCCGCGCTACGCCCACAAGCACTGGTTCAAGCCCGGCATCACCGGCTGGGCCCAGGTGCACGGCCTGCGCGGCGGGCAGACCTCGCTCGAGGAGCGCATCGACCACGACATGTACTACATCGAGCACTGGTCGCTGCTGTTCGACATCCGCATCCTCGTGCGCACGTTGGTGCACGGGTACGTGAACGCGGCCTGAGGCGGCGGCGGCCAGGGAGAATCGATGCCGCACCACGCGCGACCGGCGCCGCACGCGGCACCACGGGCGACGCGCCGCGCGCTACCCTGGCGGACCACATGAACCCCCGCTACCGCCAGCGCCAGCCCGCCCGCCACTCGCAGGCCACCGGCCGACGCGCCCACGCCGCCCGGCAAACCGACCCGGCACGGAGCGCGGCGGCGCCCGCGCGCGCAGCCCTCGAGCGCCACGTCGTGCAGGTGCAGCGGACGATCCGCACCTGCACCGGCTGCGGCCTGTGCTGCACCGCCACCTACAACACGATGCAGATCCTGCCCTGGGAAGGCGCCCGCATCGCCGCGCACCTGCAGAACCTGCCGGCCAGCCGCCGCGACACGCTCGTCGGCCGCCTGCGGGCCGCCGTCCGCCGCTGGCGCCTGCGGCGCTCGGACAGGGACCGCGCGGCCGGCCGCCTGCTGCACTACACCTGCGCCTTCCTCGAACCGGACATGAGCTGCGCGCTGCCGCTCGACATCAAGCCCGTGGCCTGTCTCTCCTTCAACCCGCTCAGCGCGGACTCCTGCGACCAGGAGCCGCACTGGTTCCGCCGCGCCGGCCAGGAGGTCGAGGCCAGGAACCGCGCCGCCGGCCTCCCGATGCAGCGCGAGCCGATCCCGGTCGCCGCGCTGGCTGCGCTGGACGACGCGGACAGGACCTAGCCCGTTGAAGAAATCATCCGGGCGTGGAAGCGCGCCTCTCGCGCCGGCTCTTCGTTGCCGGATCCTCGGCGAATCGCCGATTCGCCTGCGGTCCGGCGCCTCGATCCGACACGAGATCCAACGCTTCCACCCGCGAAGCACTTCTTCAACGGGCTGCTAGGGCGATTCTCCCACCGTGCCGTGGGGCTCCCGATCGCCGGCCGGTGGAGCTTCGACGCACGGATCCTCGCCACTGTCAGCGCGTGATCGACCTCGTGACGTTCACTCCATGCCAGGACCGAGCAGCGACAGAAGCCACTGTCATCGCCGACGCCGTGGCGCCGGTGCTGGCGACGCGGGACAGCGGGCCGACGCGGAACCCTCAGGGCGTGCGGGCCGTCACGGCGTTGCTGAGCGTGATCTGCGCCGGCACCGAGAAATCCTGGATGAGGTACTGCAGCGTGAAGGGCAGGCCCGACGGGATGCCTGCCGGCCAAGCGAACTCCAGCGCATCGCTCCCGCTCGCGTCGCTCGAGCGCGGCACCTGCAGGTTGACCGGGTAGGCATGCAGCGTCCCGCCAAGAATGTTCCACGGCTGCGAGCGGAAGGACAACCAGGCGAGCATGAGCGCATCCGGGGCCGCATCGCTGAGCAGGATCGTGGTGGGGGCGCCCGCGTAGAGCGCGCCCTTGCCCGTGAGGGCCGGCGGCCCCGCGATACCGGGCGCGGCCCCGCCGAGATCCGGCCAGTGCGCGTTGAACTTGGCCACGAAACCCTTGGCGAAGCCGCCCGCCGCGGGGTCCGCCGCGCCGGGCGTGACGGGGAAGTCGGTGCTCGTCGTCGTCCCGCAGACGACCACGCTGCCGGCGTCGTCGACATCGATTCCGTAGGCGATCTCCTGCACGCCCGAGCTGCCTCCGAAGGCGGTGCTGTAGAGCAGCGCCGAGCCGTCGGCGGAGAGCCCGAAGAGCACCGTGTCGCCGTTGCCCACGGGATCGAAGGCGTCGGGCGTCACTGGAAAGAGGGTCGACCCGGTCTGGCCGGCCACCCAGGCCTCGCCGGCTGCCGTCACGGCCAGCGAATAACCCCGGTCGAGACCGGCATGCCCGACGAAGGTCGAGTACTCGAGTGCGGCCCCCTTGGGATCCAGCTTCGACACGAAGATGTCCTCGCCGGCGATCGCCGTCGGATCGAAGGCGCCCGGAGTCGACGGGAAATTCGGGGACGAAGTCCATCCCGTGATGTAGGCGGAGCCCGAGGCATCGACGGCGATGGCCCGGCCCTCGTCGATGTTGTTGCCGCCGATCAGCGTGGCAAAGGCGACGTCGCTGCCGTCCGGGAGCAGTTTGGCCACGTACACGTCCCAGTTGCCGTTCGGGCTGAAATCGAAAGCGCCCGGCGTGGCCGGGAACACCCCAAGGCTCGCGCGTCCGATGATGTATGCGGCGCCGGTGGAGTCGACGGCCACACCCTGAGCATCTGTAGTCGACGTTCCCCCGAAATAAGTGGAGTAGTGGAGGTCGCCACCTGTCGAAGTCACCTTGGTGACAAAAGCATTGAAGCCGGAGCTACCACTCAAGTCAGAGTCGAAGGCGCCGGGCGTTGTTGGAAAATCGGTCGAATAGGTATAGCCAGTCAAGTACGCATTGCCCGCTTGGTCAACTCTAACTGCCTTGACGATGTCGTTCTCTCCACCACCGAGAATAGTGGAGTAGACCAATGCGTCACCCGCTGAGCTGATTCTGGCGAGGAACCCGTCAAAGATTCCACCGTTTGTAGTCTGGTCGAACGCGCCGGGGGTCGTCGGAAACGACAGGCCATTGAAGTAGCCGGCGACGTAGATGCTGCCGTCGGGGCCGACGGTTACAGCCTGCGCAGAGTCATCCGCGATTCCTCCGAGAAACGTGGAGAACTCGAGCACGTTTCCATCCGGTGCGAATCGGGTGACGAATGCATCGCCAGTCTCGAACACATCGTCGACCACGCCCGGCGTCAGCGGGAAATCGAACGAGTCCGTCTCTCCTACGACAACGGTCGAGGCCCCCGTATTCACGATGCCCCTGCAGATCTCGAAACCTGACCCACCGAGCATCGAGGAGTACGCCAACGTCACACCATTCGACGCGCCGGCCGCGATCCCTGTTCCGGTCCTTCGTCTCGGCGCCGACGCGTCGGTTGGTTCGCTCACGACGGACAGTGGGCCCGCCAGAAGTGTCGCTCGGCCAATGGCAGTGATATCGGACGGGCTCCGACCATGCGTATCCCAACGTTCGCAGCGCAGCGATGCAACCTGGGTTCTGCTCCCTGTGCCTGTATCCAGGTAGATGCCATCCGTCTCGTCAACCAGTTCAATGGCCGACGTCGATCCGTCGATCTGCAGCCGGATCCGACTGTAGGACGGCACCCGGGCACGCCAGCGGCTTTCGTCCCCGACGAAGAAGTTGGAGTAGCCGGCCCCTGCATCGAAGGGCTGGATCTCCATTCGATGCCGCTCGCTGATGACGACATGGAAATCGACGACACGCATGACCTCGGGCCGGGAAACGTCCTCGAGGGGATCTCTGCTCGACGCCCGCTCGAACACTCGTATCCAGAGCCCATCGTCTGACACGATCACGGTGGCTGTGCCTCGCCGCGCCACGAATCGGGCGCGTTCGTCCCACTGTCCAAGATTACTCGTGAACCCCCGAGCCGGAGTCCCGCTGGCAGGCACCAGCAGGATGCGGTCGCCCGGCATCGCCCCGTTGTTCGCCGCAGCCCGTCCGATGGTCGGGAGGGAGAGCGCCAGGACGAGGGCAGTCAGGACGGGTCGGCACATGACGCTCAGCTTCCAGGGGATCGTGGTCCACCGGCAGCGGCTCGCCGCAGGGCGGCGGATGGGGTCCTGGGGCATGCCCGGCTGCTTGGAAGCCATGCTACCACGCGCTGGAGCGGCCGCGCCGGCGCCGCCTCTTCGTGGTAGCCTCTGCTGGCCTGCCGGAGCGGTGGGCTGCGTGGGCTCGGGAATCCACGCGACACCCGAGGCCGGGAACCGAGGGCGGGCCTGTTCGCGGCGGGCTTCGAAAGGAGAAGAGCCATGTCATTCAGGAATGCGGCGCCTGCGGTACTGATCAGCGTATTGCTGTCCGGGAGCTTGGTCGCAGCGCAGGGTGTCCCGCCGCAGGTGCTCTCCGGGAGCTTCCCGTTCAGTGCCTGCCGGGCCGTGGCGGCCGACGGAGCGACCGGTACCGTCGTCATGTCCGCCGGCGGTGGCCTGTACGTGCTCGATGGAACGGTGGGTCAGGTCGCACCGGCCAACGTGCTGAATGATCGCCTGAAGACCCAGGGCTTCGTGCGCGACATGGCAATGACCGGGGACACGCTCTTCGTGGCTGCGGGCATCGAAGGTCTGCAGGCGTACGATCGCGTCGACTACGGATCCATCTCCACCCTGAAGTTCGATACGAACGCCCCCCAGGTCGAAGCCTTTGCGCTGGACGTCGTCACGGTGTCATCCGTCCCTCCCAGGACGTTCGCGCTCGTCGGTACGCACGAAGGACCTGGTTTCAGCGAGGGCAGGTTGTACCTGGTGGATGTGACACTTCCGGCTGAGCCAACGTCGCTCCATTCCGTCGACCTCGGCGCCAGCGTTCACTCCGTAGCGGCAACGACCAGCCTCGTCCCCGGATGGATCAGCGTCTTCGTCGGGACCGAGTGAGGCGATCCGCCGTCGAGCTGCCAGAGCCTCTTGCGCTTCGACATCGACCCGACGCCGACCTTTCCCATCATTCCCGACCCCACGGCTGCCTTTCCCGAGCCGGGCTGCGCGACGGGCGAGGAGTTTTTCATCCGTGACATCGTCCTCGACGAGGTGGAGCCGCTGGCCTACGTGGCCGCCTACAGCCGGGGCGTGCTGGAGTTCGATGTCTCGGGCCTGGGGCTCGACCACCTGAATACGGTGACCCCGCAACGCGGCGGTTCTCAATTCAGCGCCGTGGCGCTCGCCTTCGCTCAGGTGGGCTACACGCGGCTGCTGGCGGTGGGATTCGGAGCACCCTTCAAGGTGGACTCCCAGTACTGGGGGAATGCCAACCTCGCGGTGCCGTGCGACGACAGCGTCCAGGACAACTCCATCGAAGGCATCATGCTCTTCAAGAAGGCAATGGGCGGCAGCAGCTTCGTGCAGCAGGGCTCCATCCCCTATGTCAAGGTCGACGATGACCCGCTCGAACAGGCGCTGCCGAAGCCGCCCGTGGCGATCACTACACGCTCCGTGAATGGCCAGGAGGTGCTCTTCGACGTGGCCTGCGATGTCGAGGGATTGGTCACTTTGTCCGCGCAGCCCATCGGGCCCGGCGGCAAGTGGATCCCGAGCCGGGTGGGTTCCTGGGACGCGACCAACTGCGAGACCGGCCCCTGCTCCGACGACGTCCCCGGCGGCAGCTTCGACGACATCGCTCAGCTCGGCAATTTCGTGTACGTGTCGACGGAGGGCGCCTTGCTCACCTTTGCCACGAATGGCGCCCAGGTCTTGCTCGACGATTTCGTTGATCTGGATACGGCCAACACGAGCGCCATCCTGCTCGCCGGCTTCGCTGCCGATTCGCTCGGTCACGCGATGCTGTACTCCTATGCCATCACCGGTGTGCGCTTCTTCGACCTGAGCAACCCGGACGATCCCGCACCCTCCGTGAGTCTGTTGAACACCCGCGGCAGAGGATATGCGGTGTTTCCGAGCCTCGGGCTGGAACCGGTCACCCCCACGCGCTGGCTGTACGTGGTGAATCAGGCGGACGATGAGCCGCAGACCGTACTCAGCGGGGCTTGCGTCTCGACGAACAAGCATGGCGGCCTGCGCGTCTTCCGTGTGGGGCTCGAGCCCGAGCCGAACTCCATGAACGTGCCCCTGCTCGGTACGTTCGCGCCCTGCGACAGCTACGTCGAGGCGCATGGCACCTACCTCGACTGCATCGCGGTCCCGGTCGATGCCGACACGCATGCGGTGTACGTCACGTATGGCCCGGATGGCGAGGCCGCCAACCCCGAGACGGCCACCGAGCCGGACTCCGGCCTGCTGGTGCTCGAGGCCACCTACCTGCCAGCGACCGACGCCGTGGAGTTCACCTTCATCAAGAAGATCGACTTCGCGGGCAGTCTGCCGACGAACGGCCCGACCTCCCGGCTGACGTATGACACGGCCAATGACCTGCTCTACGCCTGCCATGCTTGCCAGGGCGTGGCGCGCTACGACGTGAGCGACAAGCTGGACCCCCAGGCCGACGGTGAGTTCGTGTTCCCCGCGCCGCCGTCGCCGAAGACGCCCCACATGTCGTCGCTGAAGGCATGGCCGGCGCCGGATGGCAAGCTCTTCATCTCGATGCTGCGCGACGGCGTCGCCATCCTGCCGGCCGACCTGAGTGGCGGATTCATCAATCAGTGGCGAACGCCCTACTCGGCCAATGCCTTCCTGGAGGCGCCGGCGTCCGAGGGGCAACCGCCGGGCTCGGCCCTCTACGTCGCCGACGGACGCGGGGGGCTGTTGCATGTGCAGTTCTTCGATTTCTGAGCGCCCGACTGCGACGCGACCCGTCAGCTCGCCGCCACGAGGGCCGCCGCGAGCGGCGCCCCAACAGCCTCGATCTTCGCAGCGTCCACGAACAACTCGACGAAGGGCGTGAACTCCGGCACAAGCAGGTCGCGCCGCAGCTCGAGACACAGCGTGCGCCCGGGATGCCGCTCCGCGAGCAGCGTCGCCAGAGTCCCCGGCATCAGCGAGTACGCACCGTTGAGTTCGACGTCGAAGCCCGCCGCGCCGTAGTGCGCCGCCACGCGCTCGACGACCTCGGGTGACGCGAGGCGCGTGCCGTCGGGGGAGTCCACGATGAGGTCCACGGAGGCGCGCAGCGGCCAGGTCTCGAGCGTCCCGGGGGCGTAGGCCGCGCGCAGGCTGGCGACGATGTCCTCGTCCACGGGCACGTCCACCGAGCGCGGCGCATAGGAGTGCACGTTCACGACCTGGCCGCCGTTGCCGCACACCTGGGCGCAGGCCTGCTCGACGCACGTGCGATAGGCCGCGTGACGTGCGAGCAGGAGCGCGAGGTCGTCGGGCCGCCGCACCCAGGCGTGCACGCCGGGCGTGAGCTGGCCGACGCCCGAGGTGCGCGGCGCGGCCCGGCCCTCGATGAGGCGGTTGCAGTCCACGAAGGTGCGCGGCAGCAGGCAGCGGATGACGGCCGCGCTGCGCCTCGGGTCGGCGGCCACGACCTGCCGCGCGACAGCCAGCGCGACCTCGGGCGCCCCGACGTCCGTGTTCACGAAGAAGAACTCGCGCAACTCGTCGGGGAAGGGACCGACGAGCGCGGCGCGCAGCCGGTCGTAGTCGACGGCGCGCGTGGCGCCGTGCGGCACCTCGAGCAGCAAGTCGGGGCGCGCGTCGGGGCCGCTGGCCGCGGCCGACCCGCGCACGAACGTCACGTCGCAGACGTCGGGGATCGACTTCATGGGTGCGGCACCAGGTAGAAGCCCTCGACGCGCGCGGTCGGTTGCCCGAGCGCCGCGCGCGCCGCCTCGGCGACTGCCTTCAGGTCGAGCCCCATGAGCGTCGCCTCCGCCGCTGGCGCGGCGCGGCGCGCGTCGGCCTTCGCCGCCTGCGCATCACGGCTTGCGTCGGCCCGCGCCGCGGCCGCGCGGCGACCGGCCACCGCAAACGCCGCGCAGGCCGTCGTGAGCAGGCGCTCGGCGCCCGGGTCGGCGCCGCGCTCGCGGTTCAGCGCGCAAGCGGCGAGCTGGATCAGGCCCTTGAGCAGCGCGTGCTGCGCGTCGTCCTGGCCCTCGACGACGTGCCAGAGCTCTTCCCACACCTCGTGCGCCTCCCACCACCAGCCGCGGTTGAAGAGATCGAGGCCGAAGAGATAGGAGCGGTTGTTGCGCCAGTCGACGTGCGACACGAAGGGCGGCACCGGGCGCGGCGCGCCGCGGCCCCAGCCGCCGTCGTGCGCGAAGGGATGCGGCGCGCGGCCGGGCACGAAGCGGTAGGGCGGGAACGGCACGTCGGGACAGAGGCGCGGCGGCGCGCCGGCCTCGCCGCTGACGGGGCGGCCCAGGGTCGGATCGGCTTCGAGCTTCATCCGGCGCAATCCACGACACGCGCGCGCCGTGGCGCGTCATGCGGCGATTCGTGTGTCGCCTCGTGCAGCACGCCGCGCGGCGGCTCACGCAGCGCTTCGTGCGCCGCGTCGCACGGCGCCGCCACCGCGCACGCGCTCTCGACGCCGGCCGTCTGCACACGCGCGCGCTCTTCGATGCGCTCGCGCGCGCCGAGGTCGAGCCAGCCGGGCGGCAGCGAGACGTGCTCCTGGCTGCCGCCCCGCTTGGCGCGCGGCGCACGGAGCGCCTCCGCCGGGAACGGCGCGGCCTGGTCGAGGCGCGCCAGCCAGGCGGTCATCTGCTCCAGGGTCTCGATGCGCTGCAAGCCCATCCGCACCTCGGACGAACCGGGGAAGCCCTTGGTGTACCAGGCGCACCACTTGCGCAGCTCGAGCACCCCTTTGGTCTCGCCGAAGAAGTCGACCAGCAGGCGCGCATGCTCGTGCAACAGGTGCAGGACGTCGCCCAGGCAGGGCGGGTCGGGCGGCTCGCGGCCGTCGAAGACGGCGGCCAGTTCGCCGAAGAGCCAGGGGCGGCCGAGGCAGCCGCGCCCGATGATCACGCCGTCGCAGCCGGTCTGGCGCATGAGGCGCAGCGCGTCGAAGGCCTCCCAGATGTCGCCGTTGCCGAGCACGGGGATGGCCGCGGCGGCCTTGATCTCGCCCAGCACCTCCCAGCGCGCGCTGCCGCTGTAGAGCTGCGCAGCGGGGCGGGCGTGCACGCCGAGCCAGCGCGCG
>Ga0315912_10005484_pt1 | contig 11661 bp, 9 predicted proteins | sample VfabasoilMG_FD_204469 | JGI IMG/M metagenome (GOLD analysis project Ga0315912, IMG submission 204469) | Garden soil microbial communities collected in Santa Monica, California, United States - V. faba soil | ecosystem: Environmental > Terrestrial > Soil > Garden | place: USA: California...
CGGATGCCGTGATCGGCTTCATCGAGGAGCAGGAGGATGACGCGAAGCGGCTCGCCCTCTTCCAGCTCGCGCAGCGCGGCTTCGGGGAGCGCGAGCCCGATCTCGATCTCGACGATCTCGTGGACGGGGTGGAGGCCGGCATCGACGAGGCGCTGCGGCAGGCCGAGGCCGCGCGCGACGACGGCGATGAGAAGCGTGCCGACTCGTTGACGGATGCCGCGAACGTCCTGTCCTACAACCTGTCGGCCGCGCTCGCCGACTGCTGGCCCGGCGATGCGCGCGTCCGCGAGCGCCGCCACTTCGAGCTGGGGCTCGAGGCCGCCGAGCTCTGCCTCGGCTGGCGCGAGGAGCTGCGGAAGGGGCCCATGCCGTTCTCGATCGCTTGGTGGGCCAAGGGCATGCACCTGCTCTCGCTGGGACGCCACGACGAGGCGGTCGTCGCGTTCGAGCAGTCGCTGCGCCACGCCTTCGCGCATGCGTCAGCGCACGGATCCTCGACCGACATCGACGCGACGGGCGACGCGTCCGTCCTGCTGGCTGCCGGCTATCTCGAGCTCGCGCGCTCGCGCGAAGGGCGCTCGCGCGAAGCGCTCGATCGCATCCTCGCCGCCCTCGATGAGGCGAGGTCGAAGCGCCATCAGGAAGCCGAAGTCCTCACCTTCATCTCGTCACAGCTCCGCGAGGCCCTCGACCGCCATCCCTGACGTCGATCAGCTGTCTGCGCGGGAGCGAAGCTCGGTCCAGGTGCAGCCGGGGCGAGGTTCGGTGGATGAGGGGAGACCGCAGGCCTCCCAGCCGGCGACCTTCGTGCGGCCGAGCATGTCGGTCATGCCGTGGAAGCCGCCGGCGACGTTGATGGTGTCGGCGAATCCGAGCTGATCGAGCACCTGGCAGGCCATCGCCGAGCGCTGTCCGGACTTGCAGCCGACGATCAGCGGCACGTCGCGCGCGAGCACCTTCTCGGCGACGCGCGCGAAGTCGGCGTTCGGCCTCATCCCTCCGGCGCCGAGCAGCATCACCGGCAGGTTGACGGCGCCCGCGGGATGTCCGAGCGCGAACTCCTCGGGCGTGCGGACATCGACGTAGACGGCCCCCGGCGTCGCCGCCAGAAGCTCGTGGGACGCTCTGGGATCCATCTCGCGCGGCATCGCCGAAGCATGTCACGCGGTCGCGCGCACGCTGGATCAGGGGGGAGGCCGTCAGCGACGCATCCAGGAGGAACTCCCTCATGGATCCTCGGCCGCTCATGGAATGAGCGATCTCGTTGCGGCCGTTGGACTTGCGTCGGGCAACCTGCCTCCCGGCATGAGCCTCATGATCTTGCGTCCCGCCACCGGCGCACCTCCCGTCGATGGGGAAGTGCCTTTGAAATGAAGGATCTGCGTCACGCCGGCCGCCGCTGGCAAGCCGGTTGCTGAAGCCCGGCTCTACCCGTCATTTCCTGACGGAACCGAGGCCACCTTGCGACCCACTTCATTCATCGGCCGAGCGCACTCGACGAGGCGCCGCCGGCCCTCATGCCGACTCCTGTCCCAGTGCCCTCGGTGCGGCCGCCCTTCATCTCGCGGGTCGAGGCGTCATGCCCCTGCGCTACACTGCCGCGTCACGAGACGCTGCTTGGCCGCATCCGCCCCACCCGCCGGTCGCCTCGCTCCCGTTGCGCCGGGCCTCGCCCTCGCGGGCCTGCTCATCGCGTCGGCATGTTCGCGCTCGGCCGTCGAATCCGACCGCGCGCCCGCGCCGACGCCCATCACGCTCGCGCAGCTCAAGGAGCGCGCGGCGGCGACGACCCCGAAGGTGGTGCTCGTCAACGTGTGGGCGACGTGGTGCGGACCCTGCCGGGAGGAGCTGCCCGCGCTCGTGAAGCTCCAGCGCGAGACGGCGGGGCAGGGCGTGGACATCGTCCTGGTGTCCGCAGACACGGACGTGCCGGTGGAGAAGATGGTGGACTTCCTCACGTCGAACGGCGTGACGTTCCAGACCTACCTGAAGACGGAGGGCGACACGGAGTTCATGAAGGGGCTCACGCCTGACTGGTCGGGCGCCATCCCCGCGACCTTCGTCTACGAGAAGGGCGAGATGGTGGACTTCTGGGAGGGCAAGGCGACCTACGACACCTTCGCGGCGAAGGTGACCTCGGCAACGGGCGCGCCGGCCGCGGCGCCCGAGGCGACGGCACCATGAGCGCCGACGACGTGAACCGGAAGCCTGCGCGCGAGATCCTGCTGCTGCTCGTCGTGTTCGGGCTCGCGCTGCAGTCGGCCTGGATGCTCGGACGCGAGCACGTCTCGCTGCTCGATGCGACGAACGTCTTCGCGCATCTCTTCGTCGGCGTGGGCGCGGCCGTCGCGCTCGTCGTCTGGATGCGCGGTCTGGCGCGCCGGAAGGGGACGCCGGGCCGCCTCTCGGGCCTTCTCGGTGGCGGCCTCGTCGTGCTCTCGGCTGCCTGCGCGATCGTCCTGGCGATCGTCACCAACATCCGCGAGCATCGTCCGCTCCTGCTCGCGCACGAGATCCTCGCGCTCGCGGGCGTCGTGCTGCTGCTCATCCACGTCGTCACGCGCCTCATGCAAGCCTCGCCGCGCGCCCGCGGGCTCGCGCTCGTCGGGGCGGCGATCGCACTCGGCCTGACGGGACTCTGGCTCCATCCGCTCACGCAGGAGCGCGAAAGAGACATCATCGCCAATCCCACGCTGCCACCGCTCACGATGGCGGGCGAGGCGATGCTCGGCGAGAAGGGGCCGTTCTTCCCGTCGAGCGTCATGACATCGACGGAGGGCCGCATCCCCTCGGACTTCCTGATGACCTCCGAGACCTGCGGTCGCTCGGGCTGCCACCCGGACATCGTCGCGCAGTGGAAGTCGTCGGCGCATCACTTCGCGTCGTTCAACAACCAGTTCTACCGCAAGTCCATCGAGTACATGCAGTCGGTCGTGGGCGTCGAGCCCTCCAAGTGGTGCGCCGGCTGCCACGACATCGCGCTGCTGCTCGACGGCAAGTTCGATCGCCCCGTGCAGGAGCTGATAGGGCTGCCCGAGGCGCATGCCGGCCTCGCGTGCACGTCGTGCCACGCCATCGAGCACGTCAAGGGATCGATGGGGCAGGGCGGCTACACGATCACGTATCCGCCGCTCCACGATCTCGCGGCGAGCGACAACTTCCTGCTGCGCGAGCTGCACGACGCCTACGTCAAGCTGGATCCCGCGCCGCATCGCAGGACGTTCCTCAAGGACTTCCACCGCGAGCAGCGCGGCGAGTTCTGCTCGACGTGCCACAAGGTGCACCTCGACGTCCCGGTCAATTCGTACCGGTGGATGCGCGGCTTCAACGACTACGACAATTGGCAGGCCTCCGGCGTGTCGGGCATGGGCGCGCGCTCCTTCTACGAGCCGGAGAAGCCGTCCGACTGTGCCGACTGCCACATGCCGCTCGTCGCCTCGACCGATGCGGGCAACAAGAAGGGCTTCGTCCACGATCACCACTTCGCGGCCGCCAACACGGCCGTGCCGACTGCCAACCAGGATCCGGAGCAGGTCGCGCGCGTCGAGGCGTTCCTGAAGGACAAGGTGACTGTGGACGTGTTCGCGCTCGTGCGCACGCCGGCTGCCGAGATCGAAGAGGGCGAGGGCGTCATGGGCTACGGCGGCGGCGAGCCGCGCCTCAACTCGAGCTTCGCCGTCGGCGAGGAGTCCGCCGCGCCGATCGGCACGGGCGGCGCCGCCACGGCCGACGCGCAGGTCACGGCGCCAATCGACAAGGCCGGCGCTGCCGTGCATCGGGGAGAGTCCGTGCGCGTGGACGTCGTGGTCCGCACCAAGGGCGTGGGCCACTTCTTCCCCGGCGGCACCGTGGACGCCTTCGACTGCTGGGTCGAGCTGAAGGCGAAGGACGAGACGGGACGCACCATCTTCTGGAGCGGGCAGGTCGAGGACGACGGCAAGGGTCCCGTCGAGCCGGGCGCGCACTTCTACCGCTCCCTCGGCCTCGATGGGCATGGCAACCCGATCAACAAGCGCAACGCGTGGGCCCAGCGCTCGCTGATGTACGTGCGGCTCGTGCCGCCGGGCGCCGCCGACACGGTCCACTATCGTCTCCTCGTGCCGGAGGACTGCGGCAACGAGGTGCATCTCGAAGCCGCGCTCCACTACCGCAAGTTCGCGCACTCGTACACGCAGTTCGCGTTCGCGGGCCAGCCCGATCCGAATGCGCCGCCCGAGCAGCTCGGCAAGGGCTTCGACGACAGGAAGTGGACCTACGACGCGGACCTGACGAAGGTGTCGGGCAAGCTCCACGAGATCCCCGACGTCCCGATCGTCACCATCAATCGCGCGAAGGCCACGCTGAAGGTCCTCGATCCCGGCACGCCGCTGCCCGAGCCGATCGCCGCGACGATCGAGGATCGGATGCGCTTCAACGACTACGGCATCGGGCTGCTGCTCCAGAACGATCTCCGCGGGGCGCTCGCCGCCTTCCGCAAGGTCACCGAGCTCGAGCCGGGCTACGCGGACGGCTTCGTCAACGTCGCGCGCGTGAGGCTGCGCGAGGGCGACACGACGGCGGCGCTCGTCGCCGTCGATCAGGCGCTGTCGCTGAAGCCGGGCATGCCCAAGGCGCACTACTTCCGTGGCGAGGCGCTGAAGACGGAAGGCCGCCTCGACGAAGCGCTCGTGGACTACATGGCGACGTACTCGACGAAGCCGAAGGATCGCGTCGTCCTCAACGCGATTGCCCGCGTGCACTTCCTCCGCAGCGAGTTCCAGGAGGCGCTGGACTGGGGGCAGAAGGTGCTGGCCATCGACGCCGAGGATCTCATGGCGCACTACACGATGATGCTCTCGGCGCGCGGTCTCGGCGACGAGGCGAAGGCCGCGACGCACGAGACCCTCTACCGCCGATTCAAGGCCGACGAGGACGCGCAGATCCTCACAGGCGACTACCGCAGGACGCATCCGTGGGACAACACCGAACGCCAGCCCATCCACGAGCATCTCTCCGTGGAGCTCGAAGCCCCCGCGGCGGTCGGCCAGTGACGGCGAGGCGTCCTGCGCTCGCGCTGCTCTTCTCCGCGCTGCTGCCCCTCGGCTGCGGACGGCCCGTCGCGCCCGTCGAGAGCACGCCGCCCCCGACACCGGCGCCCGCCGCGACGGCGCCCGCCATCGTCGAGGTGCCGCTGCGCATGGAGGAGGTCACGAAGGCCGCCGGGATCACCTTCATGCACGAGAACGGCGCGCGCGGCGAGCGCCTACTGCCGGAGACCATGGGCTCCGGCGTCGCGCTCTTCGACGCGGACTCCGACGGTCGCCTCGACATCTACTTCGCAAACGCGCGCGCGTGGCCCGACAAGGAGACGGGCACGCCGCCGACGGGCGTGCTCTACAGGAACCTGGGCGACTTCAAGTTCCAGGACGTCACGAAGGCCTCGGGACTCGCCGTGCCGCTCTTCGGCATGGGCGCCACGACGGGCGACATGGACGCCGACGGGGATCAGGATCTCTTCATCGCCTGTCTCGGCCCGGACAAGCTGTTCCGGAACGACGGCGGCAAGTTCACGGACGTCTCGCGCGCCGCGGGCCTGGCGGAGGAGCAGGACTTCGGCTCGTCCGCCACGTGGCTCGATGCCGATCAGGACGGGCAGCTCGACATCCTCGTCGCGAACTACGTGACGTGGAGCCGCGACAAGGACATCAACTGCACGCTCGACGGCGTCCACGAGTCGTACTGCACGCCCGAGTCCTATGACGGCGCGAGCCCGCGCCTCTGGCGCAACACGGGCGGCGGGAAGTTCGTCGACGGGACCGTCGCGGCGGGGCTCGAGAAGAAGACGGCCAAGGCGCTCGGCATCGTCGCGGGCGACATCGACGAGGACGGCGTGCTGGACGTCGTCATCGCCAACGACACGCAGCCGAACTACCTCTTCCGCGGCAAGGGCGACGGCACCTTCGAGGAGGTCGGCGTGCGCTCGGGCATCGCCTTCTCCGAGGGCGGCGTGGCGCGCGCCGGCATGGGCCTCGACCTCTCGGACTTCGACGGCAACGGCAAGCTCGATCTCGTCATCGGCAACTTCTCGAACGAGATGGTGGGTCTCTACCGCAACGAGGGACACGCGCTGTTCGTCGATGCCGCGCCGGGGAGCGGCGTGGGCCGCGCGACCATCGCGACGCTGGCGTTCGGCTGCGCCTTCCTCGACGTCGATCTCGACGGGCGCGAGGATCTCGTGGTCGCCGACGGCCACATCGAGCCGGACATCGAGCGCGTGCAGGCGAAGGTGACCTATGCCGAGCCGCCGCATCTCTTCCTCAACGTCGGCTCCGGCAAGATGGTGGAGATCACGACGGACGTCGGCGAGGCCTTCGCCGCGCCCCAGGTGGCGCGAGGCGTCGCGACGGGCGACCTCGACGGCGACGGCGACCTCGACATGGTCTTCACGCAGAACGGCGCCGCGGCGCGCGTCTTCCGCAACGATCTGCTCCAGCCCCGCCACTGGCTGCGCGTCGCGCTGAAGGGCACGGCCCCGCGCGATCCCATCGGCGCGGTCGTCAAGCTCACGTGCGGCGGCGCGACGCAGGTGCGGCCGGTGCGCGGCGGATCCGCCTACCTCTCGCAGTCGGCGCGCGCGCTCACGTTCGGGCTGGGCTCCGCGACGACGGTCGAGGCGCTCGAGGTGCGGTGGCCCTCGGGCGCCGTCACGAAGCATCCCGTCGAGGGGATCGATCGCGAGATCGTGATCGAGCAGCCGAGCTGAGCGGCCGGCGGCCCGCAGGGCCGCCGCCCATGGCGCACCGTCGATGGAATCGGCGCTACGGCCCGCCGGGCGCTGCGGCGTTCGCCGGCGCCGTCGCGAGGGAGAGAATCTCCGGCGGGGGGGTGATCTTCGGAAAGTCGGCGACGTTCGTCTTGATGGTGTCGAACTTCGTCACCATCGCCATGCCCATGACCGTCTGGCGGGATGTGCGCGGGAACTTGACGCCGTCGAACTCCGCGTAGTCCTCGAACGTCACCTTCGCCGGGATCTCGCCGAGCGGGCTGGGCACCTTCATCTCCATCCCCACTTGCAGCTTCGTGTCGGGATCGAAGTACGCAGTGACCTCGCGGCCGGTCGGCGTGCCGAGCAGCACCTTCCACGCGTCCTTGCCCTCGAACGGCTCGCGGCCGAGGGTCTTCGCCGTCGGGTAGAGCTTGTCGATGTCCGACATGCCGAGCATCTCGTCGAACATCCGCTTGATGTCGTCGAGCTCAGTGCCCTCGACGATGCGGGCGCCGGTCATCGGGTTGATGTCCCATCCGATCTTCCCGTCGTAGCCCTGCTCGATTTTTCCGATGCCCTCGAGGTCCCCGTTGACGAGGACCATGTTCGGTCGGGACAGGTAGACCTTCACGGTGCCCGAGATGCCCATGGCCGGCGCGGACTGCGTCCCCTCGATGACGAGGTTCTTCATGGCGTCGAGGGCCTTCGCGCCGCCGGAGGCGTCGAGGAAGTCGCGCAGGATCTTGCGCGCGTCCGGAAGGGCGCCGGTCGGAGCCGCGGCGGCGGCGTCCGCCGTCTTCGCGGGCGACGGCGTCGTGACGTGCATCGGCTCGGCGGCCAGGGAGAGGTGGGCGAGCAGGAGGCTCGCGAGGGCGGGCAGCAGGCTTCGGTTCATCGGGGATCCTCGATGGGGGCGCGTCAGTGCGCGCCGGGGGACACGTTAGCGCCTCGGGCCGAAAGCAGCCATGCGACGGCGGCGTCGAGATCGGCGTCGCGGCCCGCGAGCAGGTCCGCGCGACGCAGCGGCACCGCCTCGTCGGGGATGACGCCGCGGCCCTCGATGCGGGTGCCGTCGGGCGCCGTGAGGTCCGCGATGGCGAACTGGAGCTTGTCGCCGTTCGGAAGTTCCTCGACGACCGACGGCAGCGCCATCCCGCCGGTTCTCCGGCCGAACACGCGCGCGCGATGGAGTCCCTGCATTCCCGCGGCGAACAACTCCGACGTCGAGAGCGAGAGCTCGTCCACGAGGATCGCGACGGGTCCGTCGAAGCGCTGCGACGGCGCCTTCGGCATCGCGACGAACCGCAGCTCCGCCTCGCGCGTCGTCATCGTGCCGAGGCTCCTGTCCTTCTCCGGGATGAAGTGTCCCGCCATCCCCATGACCATCGCGCCGATGCCGCCCGGGTTCCCGCGCAGGTCGATGATGATCCCCGGCGCGCCGTCGTGGATGAAGCCCTCGACGGCATGCGTGAAGGGCCCGACCGCTGGCACGAAGAACCAGTTGAATCGCACGTAGCCGATGCCCTGCTCGAGCGTGCGCGTCTCGACCTCGACGGGGAGCGGCGGCAGGTTGCCCATCTTCGTGACGACGCCCGGTGCCTCGCCGAGCACGAGGTCGTGCGTGACGACGGCGTCGTCGGCGCCCTTCACGCTCACCCGCACCGATTCGCCGGGCAGCCCGTGCAACGCTCCGGTCATCGCCATCCACGCCGAGTACCGCGCCATCGGGCCGCTGCCGTCGGCCGCGCCCTCGTCGATCGCGTCCACGGCGTGGAGATCGCCGGCGCTCAGAAGCAGCATCCCCGGACGGATGCCCGCCTCGGCCGCCGGGCTTCCCGCGGCCACGCGCGTCACGATCATCGTCCCGTCGAGCTGGCGCACGTCGATCCCTGCGGTACCGAGGCGCGAGGCCGAGGGCGTCGCGGGCTGCGGCGGCGGCTCCGCCTCGCTCGGCGGCAGCTCGTGCCGCGTCCCGACGGGTGCCGATCCCGGGATGATCGCGAAGTGCGACTCGTTCAGGCGCGCGAGCATCGCTTCGAGCACGGGCCGCAGCTCCTGCGGCGAGCGGGCGGCCTGCGCACGGGGCAGCAGCTCGTCACGCACGCCAGGCCAGTCGAGACCGTGGAAGTCGGCATGCGGATACGTCTCGGCGATCCGCTTCCACGCCTGCTCGAAGGTCGCGAGCTGGAGATCGCTTGCGGGAGCGCCGTCGGCGGAGGGCGCCGGCTTCGCCGCTGGCGCCTGAGCGCGGGACGCCGGAGGCCGACGCGTGCTGCACTCAGCGAGGCCGAGCGCCAGCATCAGCGCGGCGCGAGCGGCGACTCGTGCCCTCGTCACCGACGGCGAGCGGGCTGGTTCTCGGCGATGTAGCGAGGACGATAGATCGGCACGCCCTTGCCGTCGCGCATGACGAGCCGCTCGTCCACGATCTGCGCCGAGATGCCGGAGACGCGCGACCAGCCGAACAGCAGCGTGTAGAACTCGGGATTGGCGAGGCCAGCCGCCGACAGCAGCGAGCCCGACGCGGCATCGACGTTCGGGTAGGGATCCTTCGTGCGCGAGTGCTCCTTGAGGATCGGCGGCACGACCTCTCGCAACGCGATGGCGGTCTTCACGAGCGGATGATCGCCGAAGTGCTTGGCGCCATAGGCGTACTGGATCTTCGCGCGGGGATCCTCGGCGCGCAGGACGGGATGGCCGAAGCCGGGCACGAGGCCGCCGCCCTTGACGTGCTTGAGCACGCGCTCGCGCAGTTCGTTCGCGTCGCCCGAGCCCATCTGCTTGACGAACTCGAGGCACTCCTGGTTCGCACGGCCGTGGCGGGGTCCGTAGAGCGCCGCCATGGCAGCCGCCATGGATGCATAGATGTCCGCGTTGCCCGAGGCCACGGCCTTGCCGGTGAACGTCGAAAGGTTGCCGCCTTCGTGGTCCTGATGCAGAAGATAGAAGACGCGGAGCAGATCCGAGAGCTGTGCGTGGGCGCCGGGCGCGCCCAGCATTTGCGCGAAATTCTCGTGGAACGTGAGGTCGGTGCGCGGCGCGATGGGTGCGCCCCATCCCTGCTTCACGCGGAAAATCGCCGCAACCAGCGTGCTCGTGCGGGCGACGAGGTTCAGCGCGTCCTCGCGGTAGTCATTGCTCTTCGTCTTGCCGGTCATGCCGAGCAGCTCGAGGCCGACGATGAGCCACTCCATCGGATGGCCGCTGCGGGGGAGCTTGTCCAGGATGGCGAGGACGTCCGACGAGACGGTCGCGCGCTTCGCGAGGTCGGCGTTGAACGCGCGCGCCTGCTCGGGGGTCGGGAGCTGCTTGTGGAAGAGCAGGTAGATCGAGTCCTCGCAGGGCAGGTCGACGAGATCGGCGATGGGGTAGCCGACGTAGCTGACGCCCGTCATCGGATCGACGTCGCTCGTGCGCAGCGTGCCGACGGGGAAGCCGCGCAGCCCCGTGTTGAGGTGCTCGTCGGTGATGGTGAACGGCTCGATGTGGGGCGGGGCGTCGGGCATGGGACTCGGACCTCGGGGGGCGATCGGCAACGGCGGGGCTTCATCGGCCGGATCGCGAGCGGGGAGCTTGCCCCATCTCGGGCGGCCCGGCAACCGCCGCGGGGGTCATCGGGACACGCGTCTCGATGCGGCCTTTTCCGCAGGATAGAATCACGCCCATCCGGGAGGTTCCGATGTCCTTGCTCCGCTGCGCCGTGATCGCCCTCACCCTCGTCGCTCCGACGGCTGCCTGGGCCGGATGCGGCGGCTCCATGCCCGTCGCGCAGGGGGAGCCTTCCGCGAAGAAGACGCCGAAGCTGAAGCGCTACGTCGAGAACCTCGACGCGGCCCGGGCGGCGAAGCTGCTCGCCGAGAAGCCGAACGTCGTCGTCCTCGACGTGCGCACGCCGGAGGAGTTCGCGGCGGGTCATCTCGCGAACGCCACGAACATCGACGTCAACGCCGACGACTTCGGGAAGCGGATCGGAGCACTCGATCGCGAGGCCGAGTACCTCGTCTACTGCGGCGTCGGGGCGCGCAGCGCTGTCGCGCGAGATCAGATGATCGACCTCGGCTTCCGCCATCTCAGCCACCTCGAAGGCGGCCTCCAGGCTTGGGAGGCCGCGGGCCTTCCGGCGACGAAACCGTAGGCCCGCGACCTCCTCAGTAGCGACCTTCCGGCCAGCGGGCCGTCAAGCCCTGGAGCGGCACCTCGCCCTCTAGCTTCGTCACGAGCAGGTTGATGCGCCAGCGGAACGGGACGTCCACCAGGATGGCCTTCTCGTCGCTGTCGAGCGAGATGCGGATGTCCTCGTCGGACAGCTTCATGCCGTGCCGCGCCGCCGCCTCCCGCAGGTGCACGCGGAACGTCTCCTTGCCGACGGTGTTGATCTCGGCGCTCAGCGAGCGGAGGTTGCCAACGAGCGTGTAATGCTGCCAGAGGCGGTAGCCGGCCTGGATCAGCACGAAGGCGAACATCAGCTTCAGCGCGGTCCACGCGGCGGATCGCAGGCGATCGGTCCAGTCGTCGTTCCTTCGGCGGTCGAGCATGGGCAAGCTCCTTCGAGCCGCCTTCGAGCAACGCGCATGCCATGCGAGACAACGATTGCAAGCGCGCAGTAAGGCTCGCGCGGCCCGCGCCCATGACGCGCGCCGACACTCGCGGCGCCGCGGCGAGTCAGATCCCGCGGGACTGTCAGGGACGTGTCAGGCCGCGTGCCGTCTTCGCCTGTGCGAGGTTCTTCGACAGCGTCCCGAGCCACCTGAAGGCGGGCCACGACTCGTCGCTCTTCCACGTGTCGACGCCGGCGAGCCTCACGAAAACCAGCCGTGCCTCAGGGTAGACGATGAGCTGCTGGCCGCCGTCGCCCGAGTGCATGAAGCCCATGGGTCGCGCGTCCTCCTCCGACGTCGGTATCTGGACCCACCCGA
>Ga0315912_10005485_pt1 | contig 11658 bp, 11 predicted proteins | sample VfabasoilMG_FD_204469 | JGI IMG/M metagenome (GOLD analysis project Ga0315912, IMG submission 204469) | Garden soil microbial communities collected in Santa Monica, California, United States - V. faba soil | ecosystem: Environmental > Terrestrial > Soil > Garden | place: USA: California...
TATTTCCACATCGGCGTCGCGGTGGATACGCCGGGCGGGCTGGTGGTGCCGGTAGTGCGCGACGCCGACCGCAAGGGAATCTTCGACCTCGCCAAGGAGCTTGCCGAGATTTCCAAGCTGGCGCGCGACGGCAAGCTCAAGGCCGGCGACATGCAGGGCGGCACCTTTTCCATCTCCAGCCTGGGCGGCCTCGGCGGCACCGCGTTCACGCCGATCATCAACGCGCCCGAAGTGGCGATCCTCGGCGTCTCGCGCAGCAGCATGCGCCCGGTCTGGAATGGCAGGGAATTCGCGCCCCGGATGATGCTGCCGCTCTCGCTGTCCTACGACCACCGCGTCATCGACGGCGCCACCGCCGCGCGTTTCTCGACGACGCTGGTGTCGGTGCTCTCCGACATCCGGAAGCTCGTCCTCTAGATGGCAAGCACTGAGGTCAAGGTTCCCGATATCGGGGACTTCAAGAGCGTTGAAGTCGTCGAGGTGCTGGTCAAGCCGGGCGACACGGTCGCCAAGGAGCAGTCGCTCATTGCCCTCGAATCCGACAAGGCGACGATGGAGATTCCGTCGCCGGGCGCCGGCGTGGTGAAGGAAATCCGCGTCAAGGTGGGTGACAAGGTTTCGCAGGGTTCCCCGATCCTGGTTCTTGAATCTTCCGAGAAAAGCAGTTCACCCGAAAAGCAGAAACCGGCAGTGTCTGGACAGTCCGGCTTCGACTGCGATGTCGTGGTGATCGGCGCCGGACCGGGCGGCTATTCCGCGGCGTTTCGCGCCGCCGACCTCGGCCTGAAGACCGTGCTGGTCGAGCGCTACCCGGTGCTCGGCGGCGTCTGCCTCAACGTCGGCTGCATACCGTCCAAGGCGCTGCTGCACACCGCGGCGGTGATGGACGCGGCGCGCGCGCTCGGCGACCACGGCATCAGCTATGGCGAGCCCAAAGTGGATCTCGCGAAGCTGCGCGGCTTCAAGGAAAAGGTCGTCGGCAAGCTGACCGGCGGCCTCGCCTCGATGGCCAAGATGCGCAAGGTCACGGTGATGCAGGGCACCGCCGCCTTTACCGACAAGAACACCCTGTCCATCGACGGAAAGACGCTTCGATTCGACAAGGCGATCATTGCCGCGGGGTCGCAAGCGGCAAAGCTGCCCTTCCTGCCCGAGGACCCGCGCATCGTCGATTCCACCGGCGCGCTCGAGCTCAAGAGCGTGCCGAAGAAGATGCTGGTGATCGGCGGCGGCATCATCGGCCTGGAAATGGGCACGGTGTATTCGACGCTCGGCACGCGCCTCGACGTGGTGGAAATGATGGACGGCCTGATGCTCGGCGCCGACCGCGACCTCGTCGCGGTGTGGCAGAAGTTCAATGCCAAGCGCTTCGACAGCGTCATGCTGAAGACGAAGACGACGAAAGTCGAAGCGACGCCGCAAGGAATAAAAGCATTTTTTGAGGGTGAGAAATCCTCTTCTTCGGTTTACGACATGGTCCTCGTTTCGGTCGGGCGGGTGCCGAACGGCAGGAAGCTCGGTGCCGAGAAAGCCGGTATTGCAGTGACCGATCGCGGTTTCATCGAGACCGACTCACAGATGCGCACCAATGTGCCGAACATCTTTGCCATCGGTGACGTCACCAGGAACCCGATGCTTGCGCACAAGGCCGTGCACGAAGGCCACGTCGCCGCGGAAGCCGCAGCCGGGCACAAGGCGCACTTCGACGCGCGCGTAATCCCTTCAGTGGCGTACACCGATCCGGAGATCGCCTGGGTCGGGTTGACCGAAGACGAGGCGAAGAAGAGCGGCGCCAAGATCGGCGTTGCCAAGTTTCCCTGGGCGGCTTCGGGCCGTGCCATCGCCAATGCGCGCGACGAAGGGTTCACCAAGCTCATTTTCGATGCCGAATCCCACCGCGTGCTCGGTGGCGCCATCGTCGGCACGGGCGCCGGAGACCTCATCAGCGAGGTCGCGCTCGCCGTCGAGATGGGCGCGGACGCCACCGACATCGGCAAGACCATCCATCCGCATCCGACCCTCAGCGAGTCCGTGGGATTCTCCGCGGAAGTGTTCGAAGGCGTGTGCACCGACCTGCCGCCGCAGAAAAAGAAATGAACCAGGACGAGCTCAAGGCGTTGGTGGCGAAGGAAGCGCTGAAGCACGTCGTCGAGGACGCGATCGTGGGTGTAGGTTCCGGCTCGACGGTCAATCTTTTCATCGATTTTTTATCTGAAATAAGAAACAAGATTGAAGGTGCCGTTGCTGCATCCGAGGCGAGTACCCAAAGGCTGAAGAAGCACGGTATCCGCGTGCTCGACCTGAACAGCGTCAACGACCTGCCGGTCTATGTCGACGGCGCGGACGAAGTCACCGAGCACCTGCACATGATCAAGGGCGGCGGCGGCGCGCTGACGCGCGAGAAGATCGTCGCGGCGGTGGCGAAGAAGTTCGTCTGCATCTGCGATGCCTCGAAGCTGGTCCCGGTGCTCGGCAAGTTCCCGCTGCCGGTCGAGGTGATCCCCATGGCGCGCAGCTATGTGGGGCGCGAGCTCCTCAAGCTCGGCGCGCAGCCGGTGCTGCGCAAGGACTTCACCACCGACAACGGCAACGTGATCCTCGACTGCCACGGCCTGATGCTGATGGATCCGCCGAAGATGGAAGCCGAGCTCAACGGCATTGCGGGCGTGGTGACCAATGGCATTTTTGCGCGGCGGCGGGCGAATGTTCTGCTTCTCGGGAGTGCCCAAGGGATCAAAACCATTGCTGCCTGACGGCAAGCCGCGCGTCTACGACGTTCTCGCCAGGACCTTCATCCAGGAGGAGGTGAGCACCTGCTTTGCCCTCCTCGGCGACGCAAACATGAACTGGGCGGCACGCCTGGCGGAGCAGGGTTGCCGGATGATCTACGTCAGGCATGAGCACTGCGCACTCGCCGCGGCCATGTCCTACTCGCGCAAGACCCAGGAGGTTGGTGTTGCCACGGTGACCTGCGGGCCGGGAGTCACGCAGCTCATCACGGCGCTGCCCGCTGCCGTGCGCGCGCGCCTGCCGGTCGTGGTATTTGCCGGCGAAGCCCCTTTAAGAAGTGGCTGGTACAACCAGGCGATCGACCAGGCGCCGATCATTACCGCAACGGGCGCCGCCTATCGGAGCCTGCATCTGCCCGAGCGCATGCCGATAGGGGTGCGCGACGCATTCCTCCAGGCGCGGCGCGAGCGCCGGCCGGTGGTCATCGGCGTCCCGTTCGATCTGCAGGCGCGCGCCTGGGAAGGGCCGGAAAAGCTGCCGACGCCTTCGCGGCAGATGCTGCCGCGGGTTTCGCCGATCCCGCCGCACCCGGACGACGTGGCGCGTGCCGCGGAGCTGGTCGCCGGCGCCGAGCGGATCGTGGTGTTTGCAGGCATGGGCGCGGTCGAGGCGAAAGCCGCCGCGGCGTGCAGGGCATTGGCGGCGAAGGCCGGCGGCCTGCTGACCACGACGCTGCCGGCGCGCGGGCTGTTTCACGACGATCCCTACTGCATCGGCGTGACCGGTAGCTTCTCGACGGAGACCGGGCTCGAATATCTCAAGCAGGCCGACCTGGTCATCGCGGTCGGCAGCTCGCTTGCCTACCATGCGGGCGGCGGCGGACAGCTCTATCCGAAAGCGAAGACGCTGCAGATCGACGTCGATCCGGTCGCGTTCAACCAGGGCCAGGAAGTGGCGCGCCACCACCTGCGCGCCGACGCACGCCTGGGCGCCGAAGCGCTGGCCGCGGCATTGCCCGCCCGCACCAGGACATGGCGAAGCGAGGCGATGGCGACGCGCCTGCGCGAGGCGAAGTTCGACAGCCAGGCGTTCGAGATCGATGCGGGGCTGCTCGACCCGCGCGACGTGATCGAAGTACTCGAGAAGGCCTTGCCGCAGGACTGGGAGATGGTGAACTCCGGGGGCCATTGCTCGTGGTTCTTCGCACAAATGCCGTCGCGGCCGCAGGAGAAGTTCCTGACCATCCGCGAGTTCGGCGCCATTGGCAACGGGCTCTCGTTCGCCATGGGCGTCGCGGCGGCGCGTCCGCAGCACCGGGTGGTGCTGTTCGACGGCGATGGCAGCCTGATGATGCATGTGCAGGAGCTGGAGACCATCAAGCGCCACAACCTGAACATCCTCATCGTCGTGATGAACGATGGCGCCTACGGTTCGGAAGTGCACAAGTTCCGCTCCGAGGGCCTGCCCGAGGCGGGATCGGTGTTCGGCTACTGCGACTTCGCGGCGATTGCCAGGGGGTTTGGCCTTCCCGGCGAATCGATCAAGAATCTCCAGGGCGTGCCGGAAATGGTCGCCGAGCTCGCGAAGAAGGACGGACCGGCCATCTGGGACTTCCACGTGTCGGACAAAGTGGTGTCACCGGTCATCCGCCGCGCGCATCCGCAGCCGGGTAAGAGCCGCTGAGCGCGGCGCGCTACTTCGAGGGCGGAACGTAGCCCGAGGCCACATCGGCACCTTTGCCGAAGAAATGGTTCTCGGTTTGTTCCATCAGGTACTTGCGCGCCTTGGGGTCAGCGAGGTTGAGGCGATTCTCGTTCACCAGCATGGTCTGCTGCTTGAGCCACTGCGCCCAGGCTTCCTTGGAGACATTCGCCCAGATGCGCTTGCCGAGCTCGCCGGGGTAGGGCGGGAAATCCATTCCTTCGGCCTCGCGGCCGAGCTTCACGCAATTTACGGTTCTCGCCATGCGGAAATTATAGGGGGTACCGGCGGCTAACCGGTGCAGGAAGCGGTGTATTCCAGTCGGGGCACAACGAGCCCGAGCCATTGACCGGGCGGGACAAGTTGTTGCGCGCCGTCCACTCTGCCGAAGATCAAGTGGGCGAGCGTACCCACTCGGTTTCTGTCGTCGAGGAAGAGCGTGCCCTCGAACACGAACGTGCCCTGGCTCGTATCGCCCCAGTAGCGCGTGCGCGCCGGATCGACGAACAGGTCGTACCTCAGGAAGTTGAGGTTGCTATCCCGCATCTGGCGCGCCGGCGCGGGGGGTATCGCCTGCAGTTGGTATTGCACCGTGACGTTGAGTTTGTCCTGAGGTGCCCTGGTGCACGTGACGCTGATAGTGTTGGTCCCATTGATCGGCGGCGCGGATGAAGACATCTGCCCGCGGCCGAAATCGAAGACCTGCACGTTGATCTGGCACTCTGCCGGACGCGCGGGGCAATTTGCGGGTGGCTTGGCCCTCGGCAGCGGAACAATCTGTGCCGACGCGGAAATAGAGATCAGCGCGCAGCACCCCACCAGCGCGATACGCGTCATTGGCACGTGAAGGACCCCAGCGTAGTCCCCGAGGTGAACCCCTGCGGCAGGTCGACCGTTGCGCGGCAGGCGCGCTCGCCGATCCGCACCTGCAACACATTGGGCTTGCCGCGTTCGAGGCCGCTCACGTACACGCGCCCTTGCCGGGCCACTGGAAATTCCTCCTCGGCCTCGCCGACGCGAGCCGAGGCGCCCGCCGGCACCGGCCGGCCGTTCGCCTCCACGAGCGTGAGCGTGGCCGACAGCCTGCGCTGGACACCCATGTCCACCAGCACGCCCATGCGGTTCGCGATCTTCACCTGCTTCGCATTGTCCCCGAAGGAACCTTCGAGCGGAATGTCCTCGGCTTCGAACGTGATCGTGTTGGGGAGAAATCCGGACAGGCGCGGGATGACCGCCACGCCGTTCGAGTCGGTCTTGCCGACCGGCTGGCTGTTGGCGTACACGCCGACATCCGGAAAGTCGCCGACTTTCACCATGGCGAAGCTCTGGTCGAGGTAGCGCGAGATCCGCCACTGGCCGCCCGCCGCCGCGACGCTGCCGCGGGCGTAGGCCCGGGTGGCCTGGACGTCGAAGGAGTCCGCGGCTTCGACGCCGAATTCGCCGAAGCCCGTGCGCCAGAACGCGCCCAGCTCCATGCGCTTGGCGTTGGACTGTTCGCCGGCGAGCACGCGATAGCCGAAGCTGTCGGTCTCCAGCAGGTTGCGGCTCACGTTGAGCAGCGCGTTCGTTTCCGACGGGTTGCTGCGGCGCTCCGCGGAGACGGTGGCGAAGTCGCGCTCGCCCAGCGGCATCGCCAGCACGATCGAGAAAACCTTGCTGGCCGCCTGCAGGCTGCCCGAAAACGCCGAGAAGTTCGCGGTCAGCGTGGCCGACTTCGCCAGCGAATAGGTCCAGCCCAGCGTGGCGGTGTCGAAGCTGCCCGTCTGGTCATTCGTGCGCAGCCCCAGTACGTTGAGCCAGTGCCGCTCGCTGACCCGCGCCGACGCCGAAGCCTGGCGCGTGCCGAGCGTGCGGATCAGGCCGGGCTCGGTGGCGACGTCCACGTAGTTCTGGGATTGCTGCTGCGCCGCGGCGCCGACGGACCAGTCCCGCTCGTTGCGTTGGAAAAACACCTTGCCGAGCTTGCCGGTCCCGTCGCCGGTGCTCGCTGCGGCGCCGAGACCCGCCAGGCCGAGTACCGGCATCGTGACCTGGACCACGCCGCCCAGGTTGCCCCGGTCGGCCATGGCTTCCGCATGGCCCTCGAGCGTCAGCGCGTTCGTCACGCCATAGCGATGCGTGGCGACCGCGGCAAAGTCGCCATAGTCGCTGCTCTGGACCGCGTAATTGCGGCGCAGGAAGCCCGCTTCGTAGGAAAAATCCTGCAAGCCCTGCTTGAGCATCGAGTCATAGCGCACATAGGGCACCACCGCGGTCGATTCCTGGCCGAACACGTCGCGCACGACCACTCGCACGTTGCCCGCGCCCACCGGTACCGGCAGGTTCTGCACGGAGAACGGGCCGGGCTTGACCGGCGTGGAATAGGCCTTGGCGTTGTTGATGTAGACATCCACCGTCGACGGCACCACGGCGGTGCCGGCCACGTCCGCCGTCGGATAGGTGATCAGCAGCGGTGCCGTGCCGAAATTGCGCTGGTACTGCAGGCCGCCCATGCGCACCGATGCGCCGTAGCTGCCGGCGCGCGTGATCGTGTCGCCGGCCACGGCGCTGGTGATGCGCTCCGGATCGTCGCGGCGCACCGCCGTATCGAGGCGGATCGTGCCGTCATTGCTGTTGCCGCTCACGAAGCTGGAGGTCTTGTTGCTGCTGAAGAAGCTGGAGGTAAGAAGTCCCTGCCGGGAAAACGCGCCGACCTCCCAGTTGGCGCCCAGCGAGTCGACCCCCGCGCTTTGGTCGTAACGCACGTCGTAGTTGAGGAAGCCGCCGGGCGCGTAGGTCACCGGCAGGCGGTCCGCCATCACGAACGACGCGCGGGATGCGCTGTACAGCTCCGGCGGAAAGTCGAGGGTGAGCGTGAGCCGCGCCACGTCCAGGTGGTACTTGAGTCCGAGATTCTCGACGCAGAGCCAGCGCGCGCCGGAAAAGCTCTGCAGGCTCAGCCGTTCGGGCGCGATGCCCCAGTCGCTGAGCTGGGGCTCGCTGAGGTAGAGCGGGCCGCCGGGCGCAAGGAAGCGCACTGGGATCACTTCGCGCTCCACGCCATTCACCACCGGCTGAACCAGCAGGGGCGCTACGGTGGCGGAGCGCTCTACGCCGGCAAGGCATTCCGGCGTCTGGGCGTGTACGGCAAGGGACTGGGCGGCGGCAGCAGCCGCCAGCGCTACGGAGAGCGCGCGCAGGTTCAGCGCGTGACGTCGGCCGTGAAGCTGCCCCGGTCGGAGACGACTCTCAAGCGCAGGGGCCCGTCAGCCTGGATCCTCAGCGGGTAGGCTGCGGTCAGCGTATTGCCGGCCAGCACGTAGGCCGCCGAGGGCACCTTGAGCAGGTCGCCCGCCTTGGCGGAGCTCAAGGTCCATTCGCGCAGCTTGAGGTTGGCCTTGCCCGTGTTGTTCAATTCAATGCTGATCACGTCCTTCGCGAGCGACGCTTTCAGCGTCGCCTGTCCCTTGGCAATCGGGCCGGACGCGGGCGCGACAAAGACGGGGACCGCCATCGATACCACGGTTTTCAGCGAATTGGGTTTGATCTCTTTCGCCACGGGAACTTCGTCGATGAAGACCCGGTAGGCGTGCTCGGCGGCGTCCAGCGGCCGGTTCAACTGGATGCGCACGACTTGCGATGCCCCCTTCTCCAGGCGGAACGTCGCCGGCGCGAGCAGCAGATCCTGCGTCTGCGCGTAGCTGTCGGCCCTGTTTTTCTGCGCCCAGCTCACCGCCCGCACCTCGAAGGTCTTGGCGTCCTCCGTATTGGTGACGGTCAGCGACGAGGTGCGATTCTTTCCGAGTTCCGCGCGCAGCGGCACAACGGCGAAGCCGCCCGCCAGCGTGCTGCCGCAGAAGACAAGCGTTGTCCACAGGACGACGATGCGCAGCATGACGGTTTCCTCAGTAGTAGATGCGGACGGTGATGGTGTCCGCGTAATCGCCGGCCGGAACGACCTGCGCGGCGGGAACCGCGCCGAACACCGTGTGATCCACGGCGAGGCCGGTGCCGACGCCCGTCACAGTGTCCGTGCCGGTCGTATTGCCCCAGATGACGCTGCGCGCTGAGTCGGAATAGAGCTGATAGTTGAGCGCATTGGTTCCGGACGCCATTTTCCGCTGGTTGACCGTCGCGCCGGGGGAGGTGCCCTCGTTGAGGCCCACGTTGTAGGTCGAGCCCGGCGTGCAGGTCGCGCGCAGCAGTGTCGTTCCCTGCAGCGGCGTGCCGCCCTGCGAGGTGTAGGTGCCAAATGCGAGATCGCTCGCGGTCACTTCGCAAACGGCCTCCACGCGCGCCTGGACCCTGAAGGTGGTGGATACCGTTTGAGACTGGGCCTGAACCTCGGCCCAGGGCAACACCCCGAGCATCAGAAGAATTGCAACGTGCCGCATCATCGTCGTTTCCCTCATCGCTGTCGCCGATTGATGCACGGTAGTATAAGCGATGCGCGCAAGCCCGGGAAATTGGCGAGCAGTTGCCGTCGCATTTCTTGCGCTCGCGGCGCTGCCCGCGATTCCCCGCGCACAAGCCATCTATACCGCGACCTCAGCCATGCCGGTCAGGATCGAGATCGTGGCGTCCTGCACCGTGAGCGCGGTCGACCTGGACTTCGGCGCCTACGCCTCGAACCAGAATACCCCGGTGCAGGCGCAATCCGCCATCCAGCTGCATTGCGGTCCCGGGACCACGGCGGAAGTGAGCCTCGATGCCGGCACGGGGGCCGTCGGGAACACCTCCCGTCGCCAGATGGAACAGGACAGAGGCCTCGACCGGCTGGACTACGACCTGTTTCAGGATCCCGGGCGAACCATCCATTGGGGCGATCGGTCCGGCCGCGACACGCTGGAAGTGGAGACGACGGGCCTGACCCTGACGATCCCCGTCTACGGCGAGATCCCCGGCGGGCAGCGCGTGCGGGACGGCACGTACAGCGACACGATCACGATTCGCGTGACCTACTGATCGCCTACAGGCGCTTGAGGAACACCTTCGAGTTGCGGCGCCAGTTGTACAGCGCCTGGCGGCGCGAAGGCAGCGCGGCGACATCCGCGGCGCGGAAGCCCTGCTCGAGGAACCAGTGCGCCGCGTGCGTGGTGAGCGCGAAGAATTTCCGCAGCTTGAGCGCTTTCGCGCGCTCCTGGCAGGCGAGCAGCAGCCGCTCGCCGTAGCCCGAGTCGCGGTAGTCGTTGCCGACGGCGAGGCAGGCGAATTCCGCGCTCTTGTCGTCCGGGAACGGATAGAGCGCCGCGCAGCCGACGATCACGCCGTCGTGCTCCACCACCAGGAAGTTGCCGATCTCGGATTCCAGCAGCTCGCGGCTGCGCTTGACCAGCGTCCCTTCGGCCTCCAGCGGCTCGATCAGCGACAGGATGCCGCGCACATCCTCGATGCGTGCCGGGCGCAGCTTCTCCAGTGCGCCGGAGGTGATCATGGTGCCGACGCCCGCGTGCGTGAAGAGCTCGAGCAGCAGCGAGCCGGCTGCGCGCCGCGTCACCAGGTGGCCGCGCGCGACTCCCGCAGCGACGGCGCGCGCGGCGTGCTCCAGGGCGCGCATCGCTCCCGGCGAGAGATCGCTTTTCTTGCCGGCCAGCGTCGCGGCCTCGCCCGCTGTCAGTTCGGAAATCACCTCGCCTTTGCGGTTCGCGGGCAGGCGGTCGGCATACATGAGCAGTTTGTCGGCCTTGAGCGCAACGGCGACGTTCTCGGCGACATCCTCCCAGGCGAGATTGAATACCTCGCCGGTGGGCGAATAGCCCAGGTGCGGCACCAGCACGATGTCGCCGACGTCGAGGTGGTTCGAGATCGCCGCGGCGTCCACCTTGCGAACCGCGCCGGTGAACTGGAAGTCGATGCCCTTGCGCACGCCGATGGGACGGGCGGTGATGTAGTTGCCGGAGGCGACCCGGATCTGCGCGCGCGCCATGGGAGAGTCGGGCAGTCCCTGCGACAGCAGCGCCTCGATGTCGACGCGCAGTTCTCCGGCGGCGCCCTTGACCGCCTGCAACGCGCGCTCGTCGGTGACGCGCAGGCCCTGCGCGTAGCGCGAGCGCAGGCCGCGCGCCTTCAGCTCGGCCTCGATCTGCGGCCGCGCGCCGTGCACCAGCACCAGGCGGATCTCCAGCGCGGCAAGCACGTTGATGTCGTGGATGAAGCTCGCAAAGCGCGCGGTATCCGCGACCATCTCGCCGCCGAAGGCGACGACGAAGGTGCGCCCGCCGAAGTCATGCACATAGGGCGCGACCTGGCGGAACCAGCGGACGAATGCCTCGGGCGGCGGGGCGGAGCTCATCGGCGTAAGTGTACCGGCGACTAGAAATCGCCGCGCAGGGCCGCGAGCGCGGCCAGCGCCGCCAGCGCCGCGGTCTCGGTGCGCAGCACGCGCGGCCCGAGCCGGGCGGGGACGAAGCCGGCGCCCAGGAAAACGCGCTCTTCCTCCGCGTTGAACCCGGCCTCGGGGCCGGCGGCCAGGATGACGTTGCTTTTCACCTGGGTAATTGCCGTTGAAAAAGCGAGTTCGGAGGAAGGGGCAAGCAGAATTCGCACGGCATCCCCGTCCTCGCGGTAGTTCCTCGCGTCGATCAGCGAGTGCACCGCGGGCACGCGGTTGCGGCCGCACTGCTCACAGGCGGAAATCGCGATCCTCTGCCAATGCGCCTGTCGCGCGGCGGCGCGCTCGCCCTTCGGACGCGCCACGGAGGTGGCGGCGAGGACCGGCCGGATCTGCGCCACGCCCAGCTCGACCGCCTTGCGGATGGTGAATTCCATGCGCTCGCCCGAGGACACGCCCTGGACCAGCGTCACGTGCAGCGGCGACTCGCGCTCGACCGGGTCATGGGCGAGGACATCGATCGCGACGTGCAGCTTCGCCATCGAGGCGATGCGCGCCGCATACTCGCCGCCGCGCCCGTTGAACAGCGTGACGGCATCGCCCGTGCGCAGGCGCAGCACGTGCACGGCGTGGTGGGCGCTTTCCTCGGACAGCGCGCAGGTGGAGCCGGCGCGCAGCGGCTGGTCGAGATGGAATCGGGGCACTACATCGTTGCGCCAAGCATCCAGGGCGCGAATTCATCTTCGCCGTAGCCGAAGCGTTCGGATTTGGTCTTTTCCCCGGAAGCGGTTTTCAAGACCAGGTCAAAAAACCGTTGCCCGGCCTGCGCGATGCTCTCGGTGCCGTCGATCACGGTGCCGCAGTTGATGTCCATGTCCTCTTCCTGGCGGGCAAAGAGGGCGGAGTTGGTGGCGAGC
>Ga0315912_10005486_pt1 | contig 11658 bp, 9 predicted proteins | sample VfabasoilMG_FD_204469 | JGI IMG/M metagenome (GOLD analysis project Ga0315912, IMG submission 204469) | Garden soil microbial communities collected in Santa Monica, California, United States - V. faba soil | ecosystem: Environmental > Terrestrial > Soil > Garden | place: USA: California...
GTGGTCGCGCCGGCGGCGAGCATGGCGGAGGCACCGGCCGCTGCGGCACCGGCGGCGTCGGCGGCGAGCCAGTAAGCGCCTGACGCGCCCCACGGCGCCTTCCGGGCCGGCCTTGCGCCGGCCCGTTTCGTTTCGGCGCCCCGTTCAGCGGCTCAGCCAGTGCTCGGTGAACTCGGCCAGGTCGAGGTGCGTGCTGCGCGCGAGCGTGAGTTCCGGCCCGATGTTCGGGCTGCCGTTCGGCGCGCGCAGCACCAGCGCGGTGTGGACCTGCGGCGGAATGCCGCGCAGGTAGGGCAGGTAGTCGTCGACGAACGCCACCGGGGCCAGCGCCTCGATCGCGTCGGCCTTGGGGCTGCGCGCGCTGCCGACGTTGCCGGTCGCGACGACACGTTCGATCGGGAAGCCGAGATTGCGCAGGTTGCGCAGCCGCGCCGCCTCGAAGCGCGGTTCCAGCGCCGAGACGCAGACCAGGTCGAAGCCCGCGTCGTGCAGGCGCTGCGTGGCGGCGAGCGCGCCGTCGAGTGCCGGCATCGTGGCCCAGCAGTTCTCGTCGAACGCGGCCTTGAAGCGCGCCTTGCGGAACATGCCGAGGCGCTCGACCTGCCAGCGGTCCATCGGCCAGTAGGCCAGCGGGTCGCGCTCGGCCGGGAAGCTGCCGAACGCGCGCTCCCACGCGTCGGCGTAGGCGACGTGGAAGTCGAGCAGGACGCCGTCGGCGTCCAGGGCGATCAGGGGGCGCGGCATCGCGCTACTCTAGCCGCGCCACGCCGGCCCTGCGGAGGGCGCCGGCAGGGTCATCGTGCATCCGTTTACGCTCGCGGCCGCGATGTCTGGGACAATACGGTCCGACGATCGTTCCGCCGGCCCGGCGCGACCCTTCGTGCTTTCATGGCCCACCGACCTGCACGCTCCATGACCACTCGCCGCAACGCTCCCGCACTGCCCTCTTCGTCGACGACCGACTCGGCACTCAAGCTGCGCCAGACCCAGGCCGAGTACACCGCGGCGCGCCCGTCCGCCGAGCCGGGCGTGCGGCCGATGATGTCGAGCTCGAAGATGTACGTATGCCGGCGCTGCCAGGCCAACTTCAAGACCGGCGACGGCAAGCCGGATCCGCGTCTGCCTGGCGTCGGCAAGTGCAACCAGTGCATCGCCACCGCGGCAGCGGCTGCGGCGGCCTGATCCGGACCGATTCAGACTGTCGCCGGCGCGAGCCAGGTGACCGCGGCGTTCGCGGGCGCCGCCGCGTCGGTCGGCGCGAGCCGGCTGACCGCGTCGTCGAACACCCCGCGCGAGCACTCCAGGCAGCAGCCGCAGGACGACGCGACGCGCGTCTCGTCCTGCAGCATCTCGAAGCAACGCGTGCCGGAGCGCACCGCGGCGGCGATGTCGCGGTCGGAGATCCGGTGGCACAGGCAGACGATCATGGCGGTCGGTGCGAAGGGCGTGCCGCCACTTTACATCAAAATGGGAATGGTTCTCAATAAGAACCCCCGCCGCGATCCCGGCATTGGTTCGCGCTTTCCGGCCTTCTAGCCGGCGACCGTTCCGAACCAGGCCGCCAGTGTCGCGGCGAGGCGGTCGAGCACCTGGGCGTCGGTCGACCCGCTGGCCTTGCGGACGTGGAAGGAATGGTCGGCGTCGGCGATCAGCTCGAGCGTCGCACGCGGGCCGAGCGGGGCGAGCGCCTGGTGCAGCAGCTCGAGATCGGCAAGTTCGTCGCGCGTGCCCTGCAGGAACAGCATCGGCACGGCGACCTTCGCGAGATGCGCGGCGCGCGTCAGTCCCGGCTTGCCCGCCGGATGGAGCGGGAAGCCGACGAAGGCGATGCCGGCGATCGGCAGCGGCCGCTCGGCCTGTGCGGTCGAGGTCATCCGTCCGCCGAACGACTTGCCGCCGGCGAACAGCGGCAGCCCGCCGGCCTCGCGTGCGGCACGGTCGACCGCGGCGCGCACCGTCGCGGCGGCGACCGCGGGACTGTCGACGCGCGCACTGCCCTGCTCCATGTACGGGAACTGGTAGCGCAGCGTGCCGACGCGCTGCGCCGCGAGCCGCGCGGACAGCGCGGCCATGAACGCGTGCTCCATGCCGGCGCCGGCCCCGTGCGCGAACACGTAGAGCGCCTGCGCATCCGCAGGCAGCTGCAGCAGCCCGGACACCGGCGCGGCGTTCTCGACCGTCATCTGCAGGCGTGCGACGTCGTCCATGCGGCAATTCTGCGCCCGTGCGATGCAAGGGCCAGCCCGTTGACGGTCGTCAACACGCCCACCGGCATGCACCGCCTAGCATGGCCAACGACCGGGACGCCCACGATGCACACGACCGTCGAGATCATCCAGCGCGAGCACCGCGCGCTCGCGGCGATGCTGCGCGGGGTCGCCCTGCTGATCGACCCGCACCGGCCTCGCGACGGCTCGCTGCCGCCCTTCGACACGCTGCGCGCAATGCTGTTTTACATCGACGAGTTCCCCGAGCAGCGCCATCACCGCAAGGAGACCGAGCTGCTGTTCCCGAAGCTGCGCGCGCGCACGCCGATGCACCGCGACCTGCTCGACCGCCTCGACGGCGAACATCACCTCGGCGAGACGCGCATCCGCGCGCTCGAGCGCGCGTTGACTGCCTGGCAGACGATGGGCGAGCGCCGCCGCGCCGCGTTCGAGGAGGCCGCGAACCGCTTCGTCGCGTTCTACCTCGAGCACATGCGCCTCGAGGAGCGCGAGATCCTGCCGCTGGCGCAGCGCGTGCTGCGGGATGCCGACTGGGCGGAGCTCGACGCCGCGTTCGCGGAGAACCGCGACGGCCTCGCCGGAGCGGCCGCCGAGGTCGAGTACGCCGCGCTCTTCGAGCGCATCGAGGCAGCGCTGCACGCGCTCGGCGTGCGCCTCGTGCCTGCGCACGACGGCGCGCCGGGCGCGTAGCGCGCGCCGGCTGTCAGTACAGCCGCACCGCGACGTCGAAGTACCAGGTCCGGCGGATCTCGACCACGTCGTACTCGCGCGCCAGCGCCGGCGGGAACGCCTGGTAGGGCAACTGGCTCTGCACGATCCGCCGGATGCCTTCATCGATCTCGGCGACCCCGCTCGAGACGACGAAGGTCACCGACTCGACCGAGCCGTCGCTGCGGATCGCCACCGTGACGACCGGATCGGTGTGCGGCCGCTTCACCGCCTCGCGAACCAGGTCGATCGTCATGTTCTTCTGGATCTTGTACGCCCAGGCCTCGGCGTAGCGGACCAACTCCTCATTCGCATCGGTGCGGCCGAACAGGCGCGCGCGCCGCGCGGTGCTCCACGTCGGCGGCGGCGCACCGGCGCGCTGGGCCGCCGCGGCGGCCGCATCCCGGCGGGCAGCCTCCTCGTCGAGCTGGCGACCGATGGCGCGGCGCGCGGATTCGCGGCGTTCTGTCTCTTCCTGCGCGGCCTGGGCCCTTGCGGCTTCAGCGCGCACCGCTTCCTGCCGTGCCGCCTCTTGCCGCGCTGCCTCCTGTCGAGCCGCCTCCTGCCGAGCCGCCTCCTGCCGCGCTGCCTCCTGCCGCGCTGCCTCCTGCCGCGCCGCCTCCTGTCGAGCCGCCTCCCGCTGCGCGGCCTCACGACGGGCAGCGGCCTGGCGTTCAGCGTCGAGACGCGCGGCCTCGACGCGAGCGGCGTCGGCGCGTGCCGCCTCCAGGCGCGCCGCTTCGGCCCGTGCGGCTTCCTGGCGAGCAGTCTCCTGCTGTGCCGCCTCGCGTCGCGCTGCCGCCAGCCGCGCGGCCTCCACGCGTTCCGCTTCGAGACGCGCCGCCTCGATCCGCGCCGCCTCCTGCTGCGCGGCCTCGCGCTGCAGCGCCGCCTGCCGGGTTGCCTCGGCACGCTCGGCCTCCAAGCGGGCGCTCTCGATCGGCGCGGTTTCGGCCGCTTGTCGAGCGACGGCCTCGCGGCGTTCGGCCTCGACGCGCGCAGCTTCCAGGCGAGCCGCCTCGACACGATCGGCCTCTTGCCTGCGCGCCGTCTCTTGCCGCGCCGCCTCCTCCCGTGCCGCCTCCTCCCGTGCCGCCTCCTCCCGTGCCGCCTCCTCCCGGGCCGCCTCCTCCCGTGCCGCCTCCTCCCGGGCCGCCTCCTCCCGGGCCGCCTCCTCCCGTGCCGCAGCCTGCCGCGCCGCCTCGAGCCGCTCCGCCTCGAGCCGTGCCGCGGCCAACTGCTCCGGGCTCGATGCCGCAGCCGTTGGAGGCAACGGCTGCGCGGACGCCGCCGGCGCGATGGGCGGCGCGGCGTCCGGCGTTTCAGCGACGACGACAGGCGGCGGGGCCACCGGCGCCGGCTCGGGCTGGGCCGGCGGCGCCGCACGGATCGGCATCGGCAGCTCGACCGGCGCGGGCGCGGGTGCGGGCGACGGCAAAGGCGTGGGCGCGGCTTCAGCGGACGGTGGCGCAGCCCGCGGTGTCGGCTCGGGCGGAGCCGACTTGGCCTGCGGCACCGGTTGCGCGGGAACACGCGCCGGCCGGATCGGCTTCGGGGCCGGCGCCTCGACCACGCGCGGCTTCGGCACGACCTCCGGTGGCTCGGGCGCCGGCAGCGGCACGACGGTCAAGGCCTCGGGCGGTGGAACCAGCACCGGCGGCGGAGCCGGCGGAGGCACCAGCAAGACGTGCAGGTCCGGTACCTCGGCGCGTCGCGTGCGCCATGGAAGGTCGAAGCCCGGCAGCCCGGAGATCGCGTCGCCGAAGGCCAGGCTGAGCAGCAGGCCGTGGATCAGCAGCGAGGCGAGCAGCGCGGCGGCCAGCGGCCGGTTCTCGCGCCTCAACCGGTGACGCAGCCAGCGCCGCGCCCGCGCGGCCAGCGACCCTCGCAACGCAGGCTCGCCACGCAAGACATCGCGAACGGCGACTCCATCGCCCTGCCCGGCCTTGGCCCCGACAGGGTCGCCCTCCTTGGCTCGGACCCTGGCGTTCGGAGACGTGAACCGCATCCAGTCCATTGTCCACGCGACCGGGGTGCGGACGAGGGTGATTCCCCGCAACGCTGCGGGCACGCCGCATGCGGCGCCTCCCCTCTCCTGCCGCCGCAGCTGCGGCGGCCAATACGTGACTCAGCGCGCCTCAGCGCGACGCCGTCGCGAGCGACTGCGGCAGCGCGTCGCCGATGCGGATCGCCTTCGGGATCAGCTTCAGTTCGAAGAAGACGTCGGCGATCTTCTGCTGCTCGGCCGCGACGGCCGTGCTGATCGGCCGGATGCCGTAGGCGAAACGCTGTGCCGCGAGTTCGGCGATGGCCGGCTCGAGGACGATCTGCGGCGCGAGGAACGCGACGTCCTCCTTCGCGTTGCCCTCGGCCCATTTGTCGAGTCGCGCGAGCTCCTCGATGATCGCCTGCACGACCAGCGGATTCTTGTCCGCATAGGGCCGCGAGGCCAGGTAGAACTGGTGGTTGGAGACCAGGCCCCTGCCGTCGGCGAGCACGCGGGCACCGAGCTGCTTCTCGGCCGCGGCGAGGAACGGATCCCAGATCACCCACGCATCGACCGCGCCGCGCTCGAACGCAGCACGCGCGTCGGCCGGCGGCAGGAACACGACCTGCACCTCGCCGTACTTCACGCCCGCCTTCTCGAGCGCCTTGACGAGCAGGTAGTGCACGTTGCTGCCCTTGTTGAGCACGACCTTCCTGCCCTTCAGCTCGGCGACCGACTTGATGGTCGAGTCCTTCGGCACGACGATCGCCTCGCCGGCCGGCGCGGGCGGCTGGTTGGCGACGTAGACGAGGTTCGCGCCGGCCGCCTGCGCGAATATCGGCGGCGCCTCGCCGACCGTGCCGAAGTCGATCGAGCCGACGTTGAGCCCTTCGAGCAGCTGCGGCCCGGCCGGGAACTCGACCCAGCGGATCTCGATGCCCTGCGGCGCGAGGCGCTTCTCGAGATCACCGCGCGCCTTCAGGATCGTCAGCGTGCCGTACTTCTGGAAGCCGATGCGCAGCAGCTCGGCCTTGGCCGCCTGCGCATTCGCCGCGCCGAAGTTCAGAGCCAGGCCGAGCGCCGCGGCGATGTGCAGCGCGCGGCGACGCGCGAAGGAGATCGGGTTCGATGCCATCGGGGAGTCCTCGTGGAGTGAGCTCGCACGATAGGCACGGTGCTGCGCGGCGCCAACGAAGCAAAGCGCATTCGCATATTGGCCCGGAGCACGGTACTGCTGCTCTCACCCTCGCGTGAGCGGCGGCCTTCTAGCTCTTCGGCGCAGACCGTGACCTCGCGTAGGCGAGCTTCTTTACTTCCGCCGGGCTCAGCCTCTCTTCGATTCGCGAGTAGATCTCCGCCGCCTTGGCGAAGTCATGTCGGCGAAACGCCTCCTCGGCCTGCGGCCGGAATACGTGAGCCTGCGAGTCGAGCGACATCTCGCGCAATCGGATCGGACGCAGCCGCTGGAGCCGCGCCTCTACCTCGGCCGGGTCGACGAACACCGGCGCCGCATAGGTCTTGAGGAGGTTAGCGACCTGGCCAACGACCGAGCTGAGCACCTCAACGGAAGTTGCTGTGGAATTTCTGTACTTGTCCGCGAAGTCAGGGTCGGCCAAGTACATCAGCTCGGACAATGCATAGCGTTCGCCGTTGATCGCCACACCTGCGCCAACCTCGTACGACCTGCGCCCCCAATACACATCGATCTCTATCTCGCCCCGAGCGAAACGCACGATCGTTGGGCCGGCTTCGACGACGGCGAAGCCGGAGTCGATCAGTTCGGTCAGTTCAGACGTGACGAGTCGCGCAAACGGCTCACTCAAATCGACTAATGGGTTCATCGTCATCTAGAGTCATCCGAGAAAGGACTAGCGAGCGTTCGGCGGCATCCAGAAGTCATCGGACTTCCACCACCCATGGCTTTGAAGCAAATATCGCTCGCCCTCTAACCACGGGCTGCTGTCTTTGGGGTTCGCATCGCGGATTGGCTTGCACGATCGCATCTCCGCCCTCAGCGCACCAGAATTCTGACCCCAGTTCTCCTGGTTCGTGCCTCGGTAGGGCAGTCGGGACAACAGCGTGTACTCTCCTGGGCGAAGCGCCTGCGGATCCCGGAGAGTTGCCGTTCGCCCGATGACAAGGGTACCGCCCCCCGGGCTAGCAATAAAACTCGCTCCACCACCGCCGGCGCCGCCTTCCCGTACGGCGTTGTTGATCAGGCCCGTCAGATCTACACGGTGAATCGGGTTGCCCGCGACATACGCATAGGTGTTGATGCCCCCGGCAAGGCCGATCGGATCGGACTGGAGATACCGCCCGACACTGCCGTCGTAGTGCCGGTGCCAGTTGTGCCAGTACCCGCTTTCGGCATCGAAGTACTGCCCGGGTAGCCCCAGGCTCAGTCCGCCGACCGAATCCATCGCGACGCGTCGGTCGAACGCCGCGTTCTCTGCCCGCCACACCGTGGCGCCGGTCGCGTTGCTCAGGACCTCCGGTCGGCCGAGATGATCGTTGTGGCTCGCGTAGAAGTTGGCGCCACGGACGATCCCCAACGGCTCGCCGCCGAACCAGACGTAAGCGGTGTCCTGTGCGGCGTCTTCGAACAGCAGTTCACTTCCCGCGCCGTAGACGAAGCGCGTGACGACGCCACCAGCGTTCTTGTGAGCGCGCTGACTGAACGCGTTGTTGCGGTAGTCGCCGATAAGTTGGCCGTTGAGGTAGACCTTGGCAAGACGGTCGAACGCGTCGTAGCCGAAGGTTCGTGTGCCGTCGGACCGCGCGTCGCTGATCAGACTGCCGCTGGCGTCGTAGTCGAAGCTGCGGGGTTGGCTGCCGCTGATCGCCGCCACCCGGTTCGACGTCGCGCTCAGCGCGTAGCTGTCGTTCGTCCCTGCGCGTGAGTGGTTCGTCCGGTTTCCGACCTTGTCCCAGGTGAAGCTCTGCGCATCGCCGCTACGCGACACCGTGCTCAGTCGGTCGTTCGCGTCATAGCTGAAGCTGGCATTCAGCGCCGGATAAAGGCTGTCGGTAATCGCGCTGATCGTGTCGGTTTCGTGGTAGTCGTAGCTCAGACCTTGCACGTTCGGACTCGAGATCCGAGTCGCTCGACCATCGGCATCGAGCGTAATGAGACGCGCGCGACCATTGCCCCAACGCCAGGCATAGGGCCGCTCGGTGGCCGGCTGGTAGAGGAAGGAACTCGCGAGCATGGCCCAGACGCCAGTCAGGTTGCTCGTGATCGCCGACACCCGACCATAGGCGTCGTAGGAGTAGGCGAGCGACAGGCCCTTCGGGTAGGTCAGGCCGACCAGCCGCCCGGCCGGGTCGTAGGTCCACGTGGTCGTGTAGGTCGCGCTGTAGACGGTGTTGACCTGACGCACGAGTTCACCGCCAGCGCCGTACTCGAAGCTGGTCTGCCCGGTCGCGTCGTCGATGCGGGTCAGCCGGCCCTTGCCGTACGCGCCTTCATCGTAGGTGTAGCTCTCGGTCTGGCCAGCACTGCTACGCGCTGTCATGCGGTTCAGTGCGTCCCACGTGTAGGCGATCACCCGGCCATGGGCCCGGCTCTCCTGAATCAGGCGGCCGGCGCCGTCATATGCGTAGCTCGAGTCGCCCGCGTCGGGACTAGTGCTCGTCAGCAAGTCGCCCAGGCCGCTGTAGGCAAATGTGGTCCGCAGGCCGCGCGGATCCTGCACGTACTGCAGGCGCCCTTCGGTGTTGTATGCGTAGGTGATCACGCCGCCGTCTGGCGCAGTCACCTTGGAGATGCGGTTCTGCGCGTCGTAGGCCTGGCGGAGGACACGACCCGCGACATCGGTCACCGTCAGCAGGTTGCCATTCTTGTCATAGGTGTAGGCGAGCTGTTGACCATCTTCACCCGAGTCGAGATACGGACGCCGAAGGCTGTCGAAGCGGCGTTTCGCCCTGAAGGGACTGTTCGCTTCCGTGGCTACAGGTATCGAGCCGTTCAGGCTCGGCAGGTGGCGCGTCGATGTGCTGGTCGTCGTGTTCTGCGTCGCGTCGAAGGCGTGGAAGACGAATTCGTTCAGCGCGTTTCCCGTGTATTCGAGCCGCCCGGATGCGGTGTAGCGGTAGCGGTCGACTCGGCCTGACGCATGCGTCACGTCGGTCAGCTGTCGGGCGCTGTTGTAGGCCAGCGTCGTGGTACGGCTGCCGCTCCCGGTGTAGAGCGTCGCGCTGACCAGGTTTCCCTTCGCGTCGTACGCATAGTCAGTCGCCACGCCGTTGGCATCGGTCATGCGACCCACGCGTCCCAGTCCGTCGTGGTTCGAGAAGCGCACCACGTGGCCGAGCGGGTTGGTGACCGAAGTGAGATTCCCCGCGCTGTCGTAGTTCCAGGTCGTGGTGGCCTGTCCGCCTGGCAGGACTTCACTCACCGAGAGACTGGCGAGGATCTTGTTGGCGTGAAAGCCGTAGGTGTACAGCCGCGTGCGCCGGCCGGTGCTACGAAGATCGTCCCAGGTTTCGCTCGCCAGCCGTCCGCTGGAAGGGGCCGCACTGTGATAGGCGTAGGTGACCCGGGCGTATGCACTCCCGAATGCATCCTCGAACGTGGTGGCCAGCAGCGTGCTGCCCTGCCAGGTGTTGGAGCGACCGAGGGCCGATGCGGTCCCCGACGCGGACACCACGTTGAGCAACCTGCCCGAGGCGTCGAAGGAGTACTCGGTGCGGACGTTCCGATGGTCGAGGGTGAAGTCGAGGTAGCCGTTGCTGTCGTAAGCCAGCGAGGCGCTCGAGGCAGCGCAGGTCGCAGTCGCGGAACGCGACACCGAGGACAGCATCAAGCTGCCCTGCACCAGCGAGAAGCTGTAGGTCGTCGATTGACCGGCGCGGTTGGTAAGCGTAGTCTGGTTCGTACCGTACGAGAAGTCGTCGCGCTCCTCGTTGCCGGACAGCGCGCTCTGGAGTACCCGGCCGTCCGGCCTGTACGTGTAAGTGCTGTAGCGGGTGCCGTTGATCGAGATGCCGGTCAACAAGTGAGCGCCATAGGTGCTCTCGTAGTGATAGCGCCTGACGTCCGCCGGGGTTCCGGGTGAAGTGACGCTCTGAAGCATACCGTTGGCGTCGTAGGCGTACGACCATGTCTTCCCGACCGGATCGATGAGCGAAGTGACACGCCCGTTGGACCAAGCCAGTTGAACGGAGCGGCCCGCGGCGTCAGTGATCTTCGTCACCTGCGCTCCGGTGTACGAGAACGACATCAGTACGACGCCCTCCTTCCCCTCGATGCGCTGGATGGCGCCGTCCTTGTCGTACCAATGCACCCGATCGGAGCGGGTCAGCCGCCAAAACTGGCTGGGCGCGAAGTACAGCGTTCCCGCTGCGGCCGAACCTCCGTTGACGACATAGGTGGTCGGGTTGGAGGCCGACTTCGGAAGGTACAGATACTTGGTTCCATCCGGCTCGATGATCGACGCCTGTCGTGGCACGCAGCCGGCGTCCGTCACCACACAACTGCTGACGCTGAACATCACCTTCGGGATGTCGATGTTCGACCACCAGTTGAGACCGAACATGCTCGGCTGGGCGATGCGGCCGCGATAGGTCCGCACCAGTCCGATGCCGTACGGACTCATGGACGCGAAGTCAATCTCGTCCTTGACCTTCTCTCCTGACGAGAGGATGACCGGGTTGCCCGACGTGGGTCCCTGCGGCGAACACTGGTCTCCCTTCGCGGTGTCGCCATCGGCCGGAGGCGGATCGGTCTCCGGTTCAGCCGGATCCGGAGGAACGGGCTCGCTCGGTGTCGTCGATCCTCGGCCCGCAGCGGCCCCGCCGTCCCGGTTGCTCGGCACCGGCATCGGCACGGTAGGGTTGGGAGTGCCAATGAACGGTCGGAATGTTGACTCGTACGTTGTCTCGCGGCGGCCGGTCACCGTGACTCGTTCGATTTCTGATGGTCCGACATCCCCCGACCAAAGTTTGCCGGCGACATCAGGAGCAGCACCTGATGAGATGGCACACGCGCCGAGAAGCGCAGCCGCAGCGCAGCGCACACAGACTCCGACCATGTCGTCCTCCCGCTCTCCCTGGCACCAACATTGTCCAAGGGGCGGTCAGTGTTCTCCTGCTCGAGCCGCCTGACACCTGTAAATCCTTACAGGTGCGGCAGTCGCATCGAGTCCGAGTGCCGGCTTGCCATCACCTGACTCGATCCGATCGCTCGAAGTCACCTCGAGGCGAGGCGGTGTTCTCACTCGACCGACAGCCCCTGCGCCGCCTGCCGCAGCAGCCGCTGCGCCGTCGCGAGGTCCGCCCCGACGTGCCGGTCGATGCGGCGGATGAACGGGCAGGTCAGCACCGCGAGCGCGGCGCCGCCGGGCCCGAGTACCGGCACCGAGAGGTCGACCACGCCGTAGGCCTGCTGGCTGTCGCCGCGCCAGTGGCCGTCGCGGCGCACGCGCGCGAGCAGCTTCGCGAGGGCGGCGTGCTCCTGCGGCACCTCGCCTTCGAGCGGTTCGTGGGCGGCGAGCATCTCGGCGCGCCGCTGCTCGTTCTGGAACGCCAGCAGCACGTGGCCCGAGCCGGTGTCGACCAGGCCGACGCGCGCGCCGAGGCGGATCGACAAGCCCCAGTTGCCCGGCCCGTTGACCTGCGCGACGACCGTGATGTTGCCGCGGTCGTAGACGCCGAGATGGAGCGACTGCTCGGCCGCCTTCGCGAAGGCGTCCAACGCCGGCAGCGCGCCCGCGACCCGCCCGTCGCCCGGCGGGT
>Ga0315912_10005487_pt1 | contig 11657 bp, 9 predicted proteins | sample VfabasoilMG_FD_204469 | JGI IMG/M metagenome (GOLD analysis project Ga0315912, IMG submission 204469) | Garden soil microbial communities collected in Santa Monica, California, United States - V. faba soil | ecosystem: Environmental > Terrestrial > Soil > Garden | place: USA: California...
CGACCATGTAGAAGGCCTGCTCCGGCAGATCGTCGTGCTTGCCTTCGGCGATCTCCTTGAAGCCCTTGACGGTTTCGGCAATCGGGATGTACTTGCCCTTGAAGCCGGTGAACTGCTCCGCCACGAAGAACGGCTGCGACAGGAACCGCTGAATCTTGCGCGCACGTGAGACGGTCAGCTTGTCGTCTTCGGACAGTTCGTCGATACCGAGAATCGCGATGATGTCCTGAAGGTCCTTGTACCGCTGCAGGATCTGTTTGACGGTGCGCGCAACCGCGTAGTGCTCCTCGCCGATGACGCGCGGATCGAGAATGCGCGACGTCGAAGCAAGCGGATCGACCGCGGGATAAATACCGAGCTCCGCGATCTGGCGCGACAGGTTCGTCGTGGCGTCGAGGTGCGCAAACGTCGTCGCCGGTGCCGGATCGGTGTAGTCGTCGGCGGGCACGTAGATCGCCTGCACGGACGTGATCGATCCCTTCTTCGTCGATGTGATGCGCTCCTGCAATTCACCCATCTCGGTCAGCAGCGTCGGCTGATATCCGACGGCGGATGGCATGCGGCCGAGCAGTGCCGATACCTCAGAGCCCGCTTGAGTGAACCTGAAGATGTTGTCGATGAACAGGAGCACGTCCTTGCCTTCCGCATCGCGGAAGTACTCGGCGACCGTCAGAGCCGAGAGACCGACGCGCAGTCTGGCACCTGGCGGCTCCGTCATCTGTCCGTAGACGAGCGCCGCGCGCGACTTCGCCATGTCCTGCATGTTGATGACGCCCGACTCCTGGAACTCGAGCCAGAGGTCGTTGCCCTCGCGCGTGCGTTCTCCAACACCACCGAACACGGACACGCCTCCGTGCTTCATGGCGATGTTGTTGATCAACTCCATGATGATCACGGTCTTGCCGACGCCGGCGCCGCCGAACAATCCGATCTTGCCGCCCTGGAGATACGGCTCGAGCAGGTCGATGACCTTGATGCCGGTCTCGAACATCTGCTGTTCCGTCGACTGATCCTCGAGCGTTGGCGCATGGCGATGAATCGGCCAGCGCTCCTTGGACGGAACCGGACGGTCCGGAAAGTCCACCGGCTCACCGAGCACATTGAGCACCCGGCCCAGCGTCTCGGGACCGACGGGCACCGAGATTGGCGCGCCCGTGTCGATGACACTCATCCCGCGCGTCATGCCGTCGGTCGGCTTCATCGCGACGGCACGCACACGGTTCTCACCGAGGTGCTGCTCGACTTCCGCGACGACGTCGATCTTCTCGACGCCGGGCCCACCTTCCGACACGATCCGAACCGCGTTGTAGATCTCGGGAAGGCCCTCGGCGAACTCGATGTCGATGACCGGTCCAATGACCTGAACGACTTTGCCGACCTTCTGTGCTACTGCTGTCTGTGACATACGTCTATTTCCTATGTCGCGGATGCGCCCGACACGACTTCGATGATCTCGCGCGTGATTGCGGCCTGCCGAACCTTGTTCATGTACAGCGTCAGGTTATCGAGCATCTCCGCCGAGTTCCGCGTGGCGGCGTCCATTGCCGTCATCTGCGCGGCGAAGAACGCGGCGTTCGACTCGAGCAGCGCGCGATAGATTTGCACCTGCACGTGACGCGGCAGGAGCTCCTTGAAGATCTCTTCCGCCTTAGGCTCGTAGCGGTACTCCGTCGTGACGCGCGCCGCCTCTTCGCCTTCGAGGCGCGGAATCGGGAGCAACCGTTCAACGACAAGGCGCTGCGAGATGACCGACTTGAATTCGTTGTAAACCAGGTAGACGCTCGATGCGGCGCCGGAGGTGAACTCTTCGATCGCAGCATCCGCGATCGGAACAGCGTCGTTGAACGTCAGTCTCTGAAAGATGCCGACTGCTTCGTAGCGGACGTCAAAGCCGCGGCGCTTGAAGAAGTCTCGGCCCTTTCGACCGACCAACCCGAGCGCGACCTCGCGGCCTTTTCCTTCCTTGACGACGAACTGGCCGGCGGCCTTGATGATGTTGGTGTTAAAGCTGCCGCACAGGCCGCGGTCCGCTGTGATGACGATGAGGAGCGGTCGGCCCTGCGCAGACCCTGCGCGCAGCAACGGGTGCGCGTCCTGATCGACGCGCGTCGCCAGGCCGTTGAGGATCTTCAACATCTTCTGCGCGAACGGGCGTGCGGAGACCACGCGCTCTTGCGCGCGGCGCAAGCGAGACGCCGCGATCATCTTCATCGCCTTGGTGATCTGCTGCGTCGACTTGACCGCGCGAATCCGGCGCCGGAGATCGATCAGTGATGGCATGACGTGTCTTCGTTAGGCAGCCGCACCAGCCGGGCGAAGCGCGCCGAACTGCTGGCCGAACTCCTTCAGGGCGGCTTCGAGCGTGCCCTTGAAGGCGTCGTCGAGGATCTTCTTCTCGGCGATCGTCGTCAGCACGGCCGCGTGCCTCGTCTCGAGGAAGCGATACAAATCCTCTTCATAGCGACGGACGTCTTCAATCGCCACCGCGTCGAGGAAGCCCTTCGTGGCGGCGTAGATGATCACCACCTGCTTTTCGACGGCGAGCGGTTGATACTGCGGCTGCTTGAGGATCTCCACGAGTCGACGGCCGCGATTGAGCTGCGCCTGCGTCGCCTTGTCCAGGTCGCTGCCGAACTGCGCGAACGCCGCGAGCTCGCGATACTGCGCGAGGTCGAGTCGCAGCGAGCCTGCCACCTGCCGCATCGCTCGAATCTGCGCCGAGCCACCGACGCGCGACACCGAGTTACCGACGTTGATGGCCGGACGCACGCCCTGGTGGAACAGGTCGCTCTCGAGAAAGATCTGGCCGTCAGTGATCGAGATGACGTTCGTCGGGATGTACGCCGAGAGGTCGCCGGCCTGCGTCTCGATGATCGGCAGCGCCGTGAGCGATCCACCACCGAGAGAGATATTCAGCTTGGCCGCGCGCTCCAGCAGGCGCGAGTGCAGATAGAAGACGTCGCCGGGGTACGCCTCGCGGCCCGGTGGGCGTCGGAGCAGAAGCGAGATCTCGCGATACGCCTGTGCATGCTTTGACAAATCGTCGTACACCACCAACGCGTGGCGGCCGCTGTCACGGAAGAACTCGCCAATCGCGCAGGCCGAGTACGGGCTGATGTAGAGCATCGGCGCCGGATCGGCAGCGGCTGCCGCGACGACGACCGTATAGCTCATCGCGCCGTACTCTTCGAGCGTTCTGACCACCTGGGCGACCGTCGACTGCTTCTGTCCGATCGCGTTGTAGATGCAGATGACGCCGGTGTCGCGTTGATTGATGATGGTGTCGACGGCGACGGCAGTCTTGCCTGTCTGGCGGTCGCCGATGATCAACTCGCGTTGGCCACGGCCGATCGGCACCATGCCGTCGACGGCCTTGAGCCCTGTCTGCAGCGGCTCCTTCACCGGCTGACGTTCGACGACGCCCGGAGCGAGCCGCTCGATCGGCAGGAACTCCTTGGTCTGAATCGGTCCCTTACCGTCGATCGGCTGGCCAAGCGCGTTCACCACGCGGCCGAGCATCGCGTCCCCGACGGGGACAGAGATGATTCGTCCCGTCCGCTTGACCGAGTCGCCCTCTTTGATTTCCCTGTAGTCGCCCAGGAGCACGGCGCCCACGCTGTCTTCTTCCAGATTGAGTGCGATGCCGAAGACGCCGTGCTCGAACTCCAGCATCTCGCCGGCCATCGCGCGTTCGATTCCGTGAACGCGGGCGATGCCGTCACCAAGGGAAATCACGCTCCCGACTTCGGCCACATCCACCTGCACGGCGTGGCTGCCGATCTGGTCGCGAATAATCTTGGAGATTTCTTCCGCTCTGATATCCATATCAATCCTGACAGCGTTGAGAGCTCGTCGAGCGCGGCGTGCTTAGCTGCGCTCCGAAAGCCTGTCTCTTACCTTGGCGAGTTGAGTGGCGACGCTTCCGTCATAGACGGTGCCGCCAATTTTGGTCACGATGCCGCCGATGATCGCCTGGTCGACTTTCGTCGTCATCGTCACAGCGCGCCCGGTGATCTTTGCGAGGCGCTGCTGCAGTTCGGAGACGCGCTCGGGAGCGAGCGGCGCCGCCGTCGTCACTTCCGCCTGGATCACCTTGCGGTGCTCCATCAGCAGCTCACGATAGACGTCGAGCACTTCGGGCACGAGCTCGATCCGGCCTCGCGACGCCAGGAGCAATAAGAGCTTCCCGGCTGGAGGCGTCGGCTGGCTGCGCTCCAGGAGTTGCTGGACAACCGCGCGTTTTGCGGTGGCCGACACGACAGGATTGGCCAGCGTCCGCTGCAAATCCGGGTGCTGCTGCACCAGGTCGACAAACGCGGCCAGGTCCTTCTCCGCGGCGACGGGATCAGATTCTGCGATGGTGATGTCGAGCAGCGCCCGTGCGTAGCGCGCTGCGGAGGCCCGCATGCTCATGCTTCTGTCTGCTGCACTCTGAGCTTGTACCTCAAAGGCACAAGCGTCTATTTATACCACGGCCGAGCGGCCGTCTGCAGCCAGTGATGCGGGCGGCAGAACCTCAGCGCTGCGAGGTCATGTACTCGTAGATTCGGTTCAACTCGGCTTCCGAGGTGAAATCGACCTCGATTCGGCCGGCCTTCCCTCTCCGCACGATTCGGACCTTCGTTCCCAGGGCGAAACGGAGCCTGTCTTCTGCAGCGCGTGTGTGGACGTCCTTCGGAGCCTCGGCCGATTTGGCCGTTGGTGTTGCGGGCCCCTTGGCCAGAAGCCGCTTCGCAAGCGCCTCAGTCTCGCGGACCGACAACCCCCGCGAAATGACCTCCCGCGCCGCGTTCCGTTGCGCCGCTGCATCGGACAACGGCAATAGGGCACGCGCATGGCCTGTGGACAACACACCCGCTGCCAAGTCGCCACGAATCTCCTCGGGCAGTTTCAGCAGGCGCATGAAGTTCGCCACCGAACTGCGATCCTTGCCCACTGCCGCCGCGATCTGATCCTGCGTGAGCGAGAACTCTTCGGCGAGCCGCTGATACGCGAGCGCTTCGTCAACCGGGTTCAGATTCTCGCGTTGGAGATTCTCGATCAGCGCGAGCTCGAGCAACTGCTTGTCGCCGTGCGAGACATCCCGAACGATAACGGGGACTCGCTGCAAACCTGCGCGTTGCGCAGCGCGCCAACGGCGCTCACCCGCGATGATGCGATATGCCGAACCATCGCGCCGGACGAGTATCGGCTGAATGATGCCGTTCGCCTTGATCGACTGCGCCAACTCTTCGAGCCGCGCATCATCCATAGACAATCGGGGCTGGTGATCGTTCGGCGAGAGCAGATCGACGTCGACCTCCATCGTGCCAGTGCGAACCGGCTCGGGAGCATCGGGAATCAGAGCACTAAGCCCTTTTCCTAGAGCAGGACGACGTTCGAGCATAGTGACTCCTCTTCTTTCTGATTCTCAGGCGGCGTATCGGGCGAGGACTTCTTTCGCGAGCGCAGCGTATGCAGCAGCGCCACGCGATTTTGCGTCGTACAGCGCGGCGGGCATTCCGTGACTCGGAGCCTCACCGAGCTTCACGTTGCGCGGAATGATCGTGTTGAAGACTTTCTCTTTGAAGAACTCGCGCACATCGCGCGCGACGAGTTGCCCAAGGTTCGTTCGATCGTCGTACATCGTCAGCAGCACGCCGTCGATCTCGAGTGATGGATTCAAACCGCCGCGAACACGTCGCATGGTGCCGACGAGATCGGCGAGACCCTCGAGCGCGAAGTACTCGCAATGAAGAGGAATCAACACAGCGTCTGCGGCGACGAGCGCGTTGAGCGTGAGCAACCCGAGAGAAGGCGGGCAGTCGATGAAGATGTGATCGAAGCGCGCCCTTAGTGGATCGATGATCCGTTTCAGGCGCTGTTCGCGCTCCGGCAACGACACCATCTCGATCTCGGCACCGGTCAGACTCCTGTCGGCAGGCAGCAGCGACAGGTTCTTCACTCGCGTCGGAAGAAGAAACGCTGCCGGGTCTCCACCAAGCAACAACGCTTCGTACACCGTCCCGGCATCAGCGCGCTGCGCTTTCGAGCCGACTCCGCTCGTCAGGTTGCCTTGTGGATCAACATCGACCAGCAGGACTCTTCGGCCTGCAAGAGCGAGTGAGGTGGCGAGATTGATCGCGGTGGTTGTCTTGCCCACGCCGCCCTTCTGGTTGGCGACGGCGACTACCCTGGCGGTCAGAGATGGCGATACGGCTTCTGTTTCTGGCATGTGGCCAACTCTCTATTGCTAGTGGGCCTCTACACTCTAGTACCCAACGGATCGCGCGTCAAGCATGTTTCACGTGAAACATGGGCGAAAATTCAGCGACACCCTCTACTTCATGCACGGAGTGTGCGATGATTCGCCCCACTCCCGCAGCTGAGCCTTTTATCCGGTTCGGGAGACGTGTAGGCGTTTCCCGCAATGCGGGTAGGAGGTTGAATGCAACTGTTTCTCTCAATTGTGGACACGCTCGTTGGTGTCAGTACTCTCGTCTTAACGTTTCTCGAAGGTAGGCGTGTGATGCGTCGTTCGGCTCAAGATGAAACCAACCCCGGTGCCGCGAGACCGTCGCCCTGGAGGGAGCATTGGCCATTGACAGCAATGGTGGCCATATTGGTGCTGTTCTTTGGATTTCGTATCTATCAAGGATTCTCGCAACCAGACTGGTTGGCCATCGAAAACGACCTCGCCACGGTCTTGAATCAGGACTTCAAGAATCAAGAGATTGAGATCGACGGGAAAAGATTTCGTGGCTGTAGCTTTGAGAACGTAACGCTCGTCTTTAATGGCAGATGGCCGTTTGAAATTGCATTGAATAGGTTTATTGGGGCAGGAAACGCGATCGAGGTGCGTGGCAATACACCTGCTATAGGTGGAGTGTCGCTGATGTACCTACAGAAGGACTTTGGGTTGCCGCTGAAGCTCCCGGTGGGCGTCATGCAGCGAACGCCCATCGCGCCAACTGGAACAGCGTCCACTCCGTCTAGGCCGTGAGTTCTTCGTATGGCAATGCTTCAGCGGTTACAAGGCGAGTGAGGGTGTCGCGGAACAGATGCGCGTTCTTTCGGTTGTTGTACTTGAACTCAAATTCATCGAGGTAGCGGTCAAGGTGCTTGTGCGAAATCTGATGGAACGAGCCAACCAACCCGCGCTTGAACAGGCCGAACGCGCCTTCAATGCTGTTGGTGTGGACGTCGCCGCGCACGTATTCCTTGCGCCCGTGGTTCACGGTTTCGTGAATCGTGTCGTCGTCGCTGAACCCCTTGTAGGCGGCGTGTTCGTCGGTAATCAGCCGCACCGTGCTATCGGACAACGAGTCCCAGACGAAGCGGCGGATCTCGCCGTGCGAGCTGTCCTGACCCTTCCGCAGAATGATGCGGCCCTCGCGTTGGAGCGCGCCGAGGACGACGGCCTTCTTTGCGCGCCAGTTCGGCCCCTTCGACTTGCCGCCGATGTAGGTTTCGTCCACTTCGACATGGCCGCTGAGCCGCGCAGGCTCGGCCTCGCTCATAGCCTTGCGGATGCGGTGGCAGAGGTACCACGCCGTCTTGTGCGCCACGCCAAGCGTGCGCTTCATCTGGTTAGCCGACATGCCTTTCTTCGCTTCGCACATCAGCAGAACGGCCATGAACCACTTCGGCAGCGCCAGATGGGTGTCGTTGAAGACGGTCCCGGTCGTCACGGAGAAGCGATAGCGGCAGGCGTTGCAGTCGTACTGTTTCCGAGTGGTGATTCTGGAGATGGACTTCGACCCGCAGCGGAGACACGCCACACCCTCCGGCCAGCGCAAGTCCTCAAGGATTTCGCGGCATTCGGCGTCGGTGTCGAACGCTTCCATCAGCTTGGGGAGGGTCATTTTGCCGGTCATAGGTGTGCTCATGGCTAAGAAAGCGTCGGCAATGACGGACAAGGAACTGGCGAAGAAAGCGTTCTCGCCGCAAGTGCGAAAAGAGCTACAGCGGGTGCTTGACGAACTGAACGCGGAGCGTCCGAAACGTCAGAAACAGGCCGAAAAGCAAGGGAAACGCTAACCACGTGAGCATCATACTGGAAAGCCTGCCGTGCGTCAAGTAGACCGTCTCGAAATTCAGCGATCCTCACCTTCACGGTGTTTCACGTGAAACAGCCCGGGCAGCGTATCCAATCAGCCGTTTCTCGAGCACAACGAGGCTACTCGCTTGCTCAAGAAGGGGATAGGAGGCTTTCCACGCGAGCGGGGGCGTCACCGCGGCAGGGCCTGAGGCACCAGCCGACGTTCTGAACAGAAAAATCTCGCCGCCAGGCCGGACGAAAGCCTGCAGACTCATCAGGACTCGCGATTCGATTCGGACGGCTCGAATAGTGAGGAGATCGTGAGCCTCGTGCAGCGGGGGCTTCGTCAGCAGCTCCTCAAACCTGGACGTGACGACCTCCCCGCGCGTCAACTCCAGGGCGCGCAACGCTTCGCGTAGGAAAACCGACTTGCGAGTCTTGGCCTCGACCATCAAGAGAGTCACATCGCTCAAGGCCAGAGCGAGCGGGATCGCGGGAGAACCGCCCCCGCTCCCGATGTCGAGAAGTGTCCGCACTGCAGGCCTAACGTGGGCGGCTGCGACCAGGGGTTCGATCAAAAGTCGATCGAGAGACTCCGGGGTGTACTCGGAGAGATTCAACCCTGTCAGATTGATCTTCTTGTTCCAGGTCGAAAGGAGCCGATAGTAAATCTCCAGCCGCACCCCGAGCTCGGGGCGAACCGTCAGTCCGGCCCTCCTCGCTCGGCGGGCTAAGCGCTCCTGGAACTCGCGGCTGCTCACGTCAGAGGGACTTGCGGGCTAAGCCGGTTGAGGAACACGGCGAGGACGGCAACTGCGGCCGGGGTCATTCCCGGAATCCGAGCGGCCTGACCGAGTGTTTGCGGCTGGATCTGGGTGAGACGCTGCACGACTTCGCGAGAGAGTCCTGGAACTTCCCTGAATGGGAACTGAGGCGAGATCCGACGACGGTCGTCGCGCCTGGCGCGCGCTGAGCGCGACATTTCCTGCTCCAGATAACCCGCGTACTTGATTGTTGTTTCCAGCGTCGCGAGGTCGTGTTCGGCCGACTCCGGATTGATTTCGAGTGAGACCTTGTTGGCAGCAATCAGATCTCCGAGCTTCACTTCTGGCTGTCGAAGAAGTTGAGCGGCCGGCATTCGCTGACCCGTCGCCGATTGGACGGTTGTTTCCTCGAGGGCTCTCGTGTTCTTCTCATAACGAGAGCGTCTCCGCGTGAATTGGTCCCACTGTTCATCGTCTACAAGCCCGACGTCCCGCCCTCGCGGAGTCAATCGAAGATCGGCGTTGTCGATGCGAAGCTGCAATCGATGCTCGGCTCTCGAGGTGAACATGCGATACGGCTCGAGGCAGCCGCGGGTCACGAGATCATCGACGAGCACGCCGATGTACGCCTCCTCACGACCCAGCACGAAGGCGTCTTCCTTTCTCGACCTGCGCGCCGCGTTAATACCCGCGACGAGACCCTGGCCCGCAGCTTCTTCGTATCCAGACGTTCCGTTGATCTGACCCGCGAAGAACAACCCCTGAACGCGACGCGTCTCCAGCGTCGGCAGAAGCTCAGTGGGTTGGACGAAGTCGTACTCGATCGCGTAGCCAGGACGAATCATCCGCGCCTCTTCGAGTCCCGGGAGCGCATGAACTAGTTGCTCCTGGACAGCTCTCGGCATCGACATCGAGAAGCCATTCACGTAAATCTCGTCGCCATCCATCGTCTCCGGCTCCAGATAGATCTGATGCCGTTCGCGATCCGGGAACCGCATGATCTTGTCTTCGAGCGACGGACAATAACGTGGACCGATGCCGTTGATCTGCCCGTTATAGAGCGGGCTCTCGTCGATGTTCTGCTGCACCAGCTCGCGCACGCGATCGTTCGTGTGGAGCAACCAGCAACTGATCTTGTTTTCGAGCGGCTTGCGAGTGCGATATGAGAATGGAGTGGGCTGAGTGTCACCACGCTCTTCGACGAAGATCCCCGACACCACATGCCCTTCGAAATCGATGCTGCGCCGATCGAGACGCGGCGGCGTCCCGGTCTTGAGGCGACCGACTTCGAATCCCACAGAGCGGATTGACTCCGCTAGCTCAATCGACGGCGGTTCTCCCGCTCTTCCCGCCGAGCGCCTGTCACGGCCTTCGTGAATTAGTCCATTTAGAAACGTGCCCGTGGTGATGACCAGCGTGGAACACGCGATGCGATCGCCATCTTCTAGAGCGAGCCCCTTGACGCGGCCGTCGCTGATAAGAATTCGTCCCGCTCTCGCAAAGATCCATTCGATATTGGTCTCTTGCCCAATGCGTTCCCGAACCCACCGGCTATAGAGCTTCTTGTCTGCTTGCGCCCTCGGTGACCAGACTGCCGGGCCTCGACTTCGATTCAGCAGCTTGAACTGAATTCCTGTTGCGTCGATCGCCTGGCCCATCAGACCGCCAAGCGCATCGATCTCGCGAACCAGGTGGCCCTTCGCCGTCCCACCGATGGCGGGGTTGCACGGCATGTGCGCAACCGTATCGGACGTCAGCGTGCACAAGCCGACGTGGCAACCCGCACGCGCGGCCGCGTACGCCGCCTCGACACCCGCATGGCCTGCACCGACAACGATCACATCAAACGTCGTCACGAGTTACTTACCTATGCAGAAGTGGCTGAAGATGTAGTCCAACGTCTCGTCGCTCGAGCCGACGCCCACGACTTCCGCAAGATTCGTTCGTGCTCGTTGAAGATCGACGAGCACGCATTCCTCCGGCGCTCGCTCTTCGATCGCCTCGCATACACGCATCAACGTTGATCGCGCGTCTTTCAACAGCAGGACGTGACGCATGTTCGAAAGCGCAGCCGGATCTTTCAGTCGCTCTTCATTCGTCAACGCGCGAAGCATCGCATCTCGCAATCCGTCGATGCTGGTCTTCGACAGCGTTGAGACTCGGACGGCATCGTCCATCTGCCACTGCGATGCGCGATCGGCTTTGCTCGCGACGACAACCCTCGCGTCCGAGGACTCCAGAAGATGATGGTCCTCGTCGGTCAGCGCTTCACCCGAATCGATCACGACCAACGTCAAGTCAGCAGTGTCTCGCGCTCGTACTGCACGCGACACGCCCTCGCGCTCGACTGGATCGTCGGTCTCTCGCTCTCCCGCCGTATCAACCAACGTGATCGCAAGACCATCGAGATCCATCGTCTCCGTGACGAGATCTCGCGTCGTCCCGGGAACATCGGTCACGATCGCGCGCTCGCGTCCGAGCAGCGCGTTGAACAGGCTCGACTTCCCTGCGTTGACGCGGCCCGCGATCACAACCGTCGCGCCTTCACGAATCAGGCGCCCTCGCGCCTCGTGTGCAAGGAGCGCGTTCAGCTCAGAGACGAGCGCATTCGCACGCGCAGCGACGTCGTGTGGCTCGATGAAGTGAAAGCCCTCGTCAGGAAAGTCGAGTGACGCTTCGAGGCGGGCGATCAAGTCGAGCAGTGACTGGTCGAGGGCGCGGATGCGCGTGCTCAACGTGCCGTCGAGTTGATCGAATGCCGTCTGTGCCTGCAGCGGCGTCGCGGCGTCGATCAAGTCGGCGACGGCCTCTGCCTGCGCAAGATCGATACGCGCGTTCAGGAATGCCCGCAGAGTGAACTCTCCCGGTCTGGC
>Ga0315912_10005488_pt1 | contig 11657 bp, 8 predicted proteins | sample VfabasoilMG_FD_204469 | JGI IMG/M metagenome (GOLD analysis project Ga0315912, IMG submission 204469) | Garden soil microbial communities collected in Santa Monica, California, United States - V. faba soil | ecosystem: Environmental > Terrestrial > Soil > Garden | place: USA: California...
GTCGTAGCCACGGCCGAGCAGGCGTTCGGCCAGCAGCACGAAGGGGGATTCGCGCAGATCGTCGGTGCCCGGCTTGAATGCCAGGCCAAACAGGGCAACGGGCTGGCGGCCATGGTGGGCGATGGCCTGGAAGGCGCGGTCCACCACCGCCTCGTTCGCCGGCAGGATGTTGCCGAGTAGCGGCGTGGCCACCTGCGCGCCCTGGGCGACGGAGAGGAAGCCGCGCAGATCCTTCGGCAGGCAGGAACCGCCGAAGGCGAAGCCGGGGCGCAGATAGGCGGGGGAGATGTTGAGCGTGCGGTCTTCCCGGAACAGGCGGAAGGCTTCGCGCGCATCTACGCCGATTGCGGAGAGCACTGCGCCGGCTTCGTTGGCGAAGGCGACCTTCACGGCATGAAACGCGTTGCCGAGGCACTTCACGCTTTCGGCGACGCGGTAGCTGGTGACCTGGGTTTCCGCCTGGATGCCGGCATAAATGGCACGGGGGCTGGCGGCATCGTCGCCATCGGCCGCGCCAATCAGGGTGAAGGGCGGGGCGAAAAAATCGCGGACGGAACTGCCTTCGCGCAGGAATTCAGGGTTGGAATAGTAGCGCAGGGTTTCGCCCATGCGCCGGCCACTGGCGGATTCCAAAGCAGGGATAATGCGGCCTTCCGCCGTGCCGGGCGGGACGGTAGAGCGCATGACCACGGTATGCGGCGTGGACTTGGTGGCGATGGCGGCGCCGATCTGCGCAACCACGGCGTCCACCGCGCGCAAATCCGCGCCGCCGTCCGGCCGGCTGGGGGTGCCGACGGAGATGAAGGAGACGTCGCTGTCGCGCACCGCCGCCGCGGCATCGGTGGTCGCGGAGAGGCGGCCGTTGGCCAGCGCCTTGGCCAGAAGGTCGTCAATCTCAGCTTCCACGATGGGCGAGTGGCCGGCGGCGAGACGCGCTACCTTGTCGGCAGCGACATCCACGCCGATCACCTCATGCCCAAGCTCGGCGAGGCAGCCGCAGGAGACGGCACCGACATAGCCGATGCCGAACACCGAGATCCGCATGCGCGCCTTCAGGTTCCCGGCTTCGGCGCGGGGCGGTTCATCATCGCGCCCGTCATGGGAATGAAGAACACGCCCACGTCGCGCTTGGAGTGGATCTTGCCTTCCGCGTCCTTGGTGTAGACGTAGAGGACCTGGCCGCGCTTGAAGGGCTGGCCGATGGGGATGATCATTCGCGCGCCGGGCTTCATCTGCTTGAACAGCTCGGGCGGCGCATATTGCGCGGCGCAGGTGACGATGATGATGTCGAACCCACCCTGCACTTCCGGCCAGCCGAAATAGCCATCCCCCACCTTCGTCTGCACGTTGGTATAGCCCAGGGGCGCGAAGATCTTCTTAACCGCGTTGCCCAGCGGCTCGATGATCTCGATGGAGTAGGCGGACTTCACGATGCGGGAGAGCAGGGAGATCTGGAAGCCGGAGCCGGTGCCGATTTCCAGCACGGTGTGGTCGGGTTTCGGTTCGCAGATCTGGGTCATGTAGGCCTGGCCCAGGTAGTCCGACAGGGCGGAACCGTAGCCGAGTGCCCAGGGCTTCGGCGTGTCCTCATACGCATCACCCGGCGTTGGGGTGCCGGATTGGTACATGTAGTGGAAATATTCGCGCGGAATTTCCTCAAACGCCGCCATCACGGCGGGGTCGGCGCTGCCGAGGCGCTCGATGAGATACTTCTCAATGCGCTTCATCGCGATGGGCTTGCGCTTCTGAATCGCGTCGAACTGTGCCTGGGTCTGGCGCACCGGGCGGCCGGAGGCTTCCATGGCGGCGATGAAGGCCTCGCGCGTCCATGGCGATGTTTGCGGCGTAGCCGCGGCGCCGGCAGCGCGCGGGAGCGTGGAAGCGGCGGCGGTCGCTGCCGCGCCGGCGACGAACCCGCGGCGGGTCAGGGACAGGGGTAGGGTCACGGCGTGGGCTTCCTCGCGATGGGGAATGTGATGAGGGCGACCACATACAGGATCGCGCCGCAAATCAGAACCCAGGAATAGCCGGCGTTGCGCGCAATCAAATTGGCCAGTGGCGTGGCGACCACGGAAAAGGCGCCATTCAGCGCCCAGGCCCAGGGCAGCATGCCGCCGGTCCCGGCCTGGGACAGACCGAGTGGAAACGGCAGGCCGAGGGCGAGGGAGACGGGTGCGACCAGCAGGATGACCAACAAGGCGCGCACCGCCCAGGGCAGGTGCAGAGTCGCCATCAGCGCGGATTCCAGGCCTAGCAACACCAGCACACACCAGCCCAGCGCCAGCAATGCGGCTATGGCAATGCCCCGCCATTCCCGGCCAGCGAAGCGGGATTCCGCCATGGCGCCCAAGCCTGAGAAGATCAGCATGCCAGTCAGCACCAGCGCGAAGGCGGACGCGCGATCGTTGAGGTAGAAACTGGCGCGCTCGATCACGAAAATTTCCAGGAAAAGGAACCCGAGGCCGAGGCACGGGAAGTAGATGGCCGCGCGCAGGATAGCCGGGCGCAGGGCGCCTGGAGCCGCCCGCCCGCGCAGCCGCCCCGGCGCCACCAAGGGCACCGCAAGCACCAGCAAGGCGATGATGATGGCCTGTGCCAGCACCGCCAGGTTCACCAGCCCGGAAATCTCCGGCTGCGGCAGGATCTCTAGCCGCTTCAGGATCGTGTCCAGCTGCGCGAGGCGCAGGACGGTGTGAAAACCCGGCCGGTCCATCGTCGTCGGGTCCAGGTTGAAGGCGAGCGAGGACGCGGAGTAGTCACCCTTCAGCACCACGCCCGCCTCATCGGCGATGGCATCGCGCGGTCCGTCGGCGGAAACCTCGCCGGAGGTGAAGGAGACGGCCGGCAGGTCATTGTACAGATTGGCGCGGGCGGCCACCGGGTCGAAACCGGGGTAGTAGGAGAGGTCGAAGGACCGTTCGTCCGCGAAGGCCTTCGCCGCCGCAATGCGATCCGCATCCCACTTGGCCGGGGAGACCAGGATGCGCACAGACCAGGCGGAGCGATAGACCAGCACATGGTCCGCCGCGGGGGAGAGGCCGGCCTGCCGCAGCCCGGCGCGGACGGTGGCGAGCATGCGCAGGGCATAAACCGGGAAATCCCGGATCGAGACCGGGATGGAGAGGATGCCACCCGGCTTCAGTGCGCGCAGGTAGGCTACCATCGCATCCGTGGTGAAGGCGGTCAGGTTGGCCTCGGCGGCATCCATGAAGTCGGCGGAGATGTCGATGATGTCGTAGACCGCCTGCTTGCCGTCCAGCGCAGCCAACGTGCCGTCGGCAAACACGGTATGCGCTCTCCCCGCCAGGCCGGGCGGGGATGTGCCAATACCGTCGCGTAACGCCTGGCGCAGCACCGGCTCGGTTTCCACCACGTCCACCGTCGCGGCACCGAGGGAGAGGACGGCCGCCGGGCGGAACCCACCTGATGCCCCGACCACCAGCGCGCGCGCCTTCGGCAGCAGTGTGTAGGGCAGCGCATCCAGCCCGGCGCCGGCATAGCCGACATCCAGCGGGGTCCCTGCCGCCATGGGCTTGGGCAAGGCGGCAAGGCGGTTGCCGTCCCGATACAGGCCGAAGGTTTGCGGCGGGCCGGGCAGGCCGAGCATGCCGGCGTTGTTGGAGATGTCGGTGTCCACGCGCTCCGTGAAGTTGTCCAGCAGCTGGTACAGGCCGCGCGGGGTGCGCAGCTCCGCCAGCACCTTGGCGTCCGGCGTGTTCATCGGTGCGTAGATCGACTTGAAATCGTTGAATGCCGCGCGCGGGCCAAGGAGCAGCAGCGCCTCCCCCGCCAGCAGCGCCACCAGCGCGGCGGCAGTTCCCTGGGTGCGCCACTTTCCACGTGTCAGCAACGCGCTGGCGGCGATGGGGACCAGCAGGGCTGGCACGAGGTCAAATGGGTGCAGCACGAACATCAGTGCCAGCACGGCAGCCGCGCCGACGCCGGCGCCAGTCAGGTCGAAGCCATAGACGCGCCCTACATCCGACGCGTTCATCACGAAGGTGAGCGAAATATAGATGCCGGTGAGATAGTAGAAGGGCAGCAGGCAGGCGTAGTACCCGGCGATGTTCCAGACCTGCGGTTCCCATGTCGCCGGGTTCTGCAGCTGCAGCGGGTTGAAAGGATTCGTCACCGTGAAGTGAAAGCCCAGCGCGGCGGTCAGCACGAGCACGGCGGGCAGCGACGCGGCCAGCACGGCGCCGCGGCGAACAAAGAAGTCCCGCGCCAGCGCCAGGGTGACACCGGACAGGGCGAAGCCGACCATGACTATGGATATGACCCAGTAGCCATATTCCGACCACTTGGCGACGGCGAAGTAGCGGGTCAGCGCGATCTCATACGCCACCGCGCCGGCCGAGATCAGGAATAGCGGCCAAAACAGGCAGCGGCCGGCTTCCGGCTGGCCGGTGGAATCGTTCGTCATGGCCAGACCTTCCGGCGGATGAAGTCGGTAACAATGGCATTGAAGCGCGCTGGGTCGTCCACGAACAGGGCATGGCCGACATCGTCGCCGAGTTCCACGGTTTCCGCGCCTGGGTGGTTGCGGGCGAGGTTCTGCGCCTGGCCGGCGAATTTCGGCCGCACCACATAGAGGAGCGGCCGGTTCACCATGTAGACGGCTTCCTTCCAGTATGTGCGTGGCACCGGATAGGCGAGCAGGGCGCGGGTAATGGGTTCCGGCACGCGCAGGCAGGTCTGGGTCAGGCGGTCCAGGTAGGCAGGTGGCTGGGGATGGCGGAACATGCCCTTCACAAAGGCCCGCATCATCACGTCATGCGGCGGCTTCGGGCCCTTGTGCGGCGGCGGGGCGACGGGGGGCGGGTCCTCGCCCACGGAGTTGTCCACCAGCACCAGGCCGGCGAGGCGCGCCTGCCCTTCCGTGCGCACCAAAGCGAGAGCTTCCAGCACCGCGAGCGACCAGGCGACGAGCAGCACGGGCGGGCCGCCGAGGCGGGCGAGGAGTTCGCCGATGTCCCGCGCGCGGCGGAGATGGTCGTAGCCAGCGGGGGCGATCTCGGATTCGCCCTGGGCGCGGGGGTCCAGGGCGATGACGCGGTACTGGCGGGAGAGGGCGGTGATCTGCGGCGCGAATATCCAGGCCGGCATGGTCCAGCCGGGGACCAGGACGATGGTGCGGCCGGTGGCGGGGCCCGCTTGTAGATAGTGCAGCCGGGCGCCATCCGATGCGATGAAGAACTGGCTGGTGGCGCCGGGGATGCCCGATGCGGCCGGCGGGGGCGCCGGCCTTTCCGGGGCGCGCCGGTTGGCCGCCCGGGCGGCGGGGGCGCACAGCGCCAGCGCCGTGGCGGCGAGACCCGTCACGGCTGCCCGGCGGCGGAGGATGTGCGGACGCTGCATGCGGCGTTATGGGGAGTGGGTACCGGGGAATGTCAATCATTCCTGGCCAGGGGTCTCCGTTGCGGGTGCTGGCCAGGGCGGGCACGGCTGGCCATAGTTGCGGCCATGACCCTGTTCCCCCCTGCTCATACTGCCCCCTGGCCGCGCCAATCGCCCGCCGAGGCGGGGTTCGACCCTGCCAAATTGGCGGCGGCGACCGATCTTGCCCTGGCGCATGAGACGCCGTGGCCGCGCGACCTGCGGACGCACCTGGAGTCCGGCTATTTCGAGGCGCCGCCGGATAATGAGGTGCTGGGGCCGGTGGAACCGCGCGGCGGGCCGAACGGGCTGATCCTGCGCGGTGGCGCCTGGGTGGCGGAGTGGGGCGACACGCGCCAGCGCGACTACACGTTCAGCGTGGCGAAATCCTACCTTTCCCTCTGTGCCGGGTTGGCGTTCGATGACGGGCTGATCGCCGATTTGGACGAGACGGTGGGGACGACGGTGCGGGATGGCGGGTTCGACAGCGCGCAGAACGCGCCTGTGACCTGGCGGCATCTGTTGACCAATACGTCCGAATGGGAGGGCGAGCTGTTCGGCAAGGCGGACCGGATCGACCGCAACCGGGCGCTGGCGTCCGAGGGTCGCGGGGCGAAGGGCCAGCGGGCGTTGCAAGCGCCGGGCAGCTACTGGGAATACAATGACGTGCGGGTGAACCGGCTGTCGCTCGCCGTGCTGCGCCGCGTGGGCCGGTCGCTGCCGGAGCTGTTCGCGGAGCGGATCATGCGGCCGATCGGCGCATCCGATGACTGGACGTGGCGGGGGTATCGGACATCCGTGGTGGATGTGGACGGCAAGCAGATCGAAAGCGTGGTGGGCGGCACGCATTGGGGCGGCGGCGTGCGCATCCATGCAGAGGACCAGGCGCGCATCGGGCTGCTGATGGCGAACCGGGGGAACTGGAACGGGGCGCAGCTGGTTTCCGAGAACTGGGCGGATTTGTCCCTGGCGCCGTGCCCGCTGAACCGCAGCTACGGGTTCCTGTGGTGGCTGAACACGCATCGGGCGCGCATGCCGTCCGCACCGGCGTCGTCGTTCTTCGCCGTCGGCGCCGGTGGGAACATCACCTGGGTCGATCCGGAGCACGACATTGTTGCCGTGGCGCGCTGGCTGGACCCGGCGGCGCAGAATGCGTTCATCGGGCAGGTGCTGGCCGCGTTGCGTTGACGGGCCGGGGGGCATAGCCTTCCCCCCAGTCTAGCTGGGGAAATTGCCATGAACGCCATCGCCGATATTGCCGCCACCGATCTGACGCGGAAGCTGTCCGCACAGGCGCGCGCGATCCGCTACGCCACCATTTCCGCCGAATCCCGGGAAATGGTACGGCAATGCCTGCTGGACTACATCGCCTGCACCATCGCCGGGGCGAATGAGCCGCTGACGGAGATCCTTCTGGCGGAGCTGACGGAGCAGGGCGGCAAGGAAGACGCTCAGGTGGTGGGCCACAAGGCCAAGCTGCCGATGGCGTCCGCCGCGCTGGTGAACGGCGCCGCATCCCACGCGCTGGATTTCGACGACGTGAACCTGGCGATGCCAGGGCACCCGACCGTGGCGATCATGCCCGCGCTGCTGGCAATGGCGGAGGCAACGGGCAAGAGCGGCAAGGACGTGCTGGCGGCCTTCTTCGCCGGGTATGAACTGCAATGCCGCGTCGGCCGCGTTCTGGCCCCCGGGCATTACGACGCGCTGGGCTTTCATGCGACGGCGACCGTCGGCAGCTTCGGCTCCGCCGCCGCCTGCGCGCATTTGATGGGGCTGGATGCGACGCAGTCCGTGTTCGCGCTGGGCATCGCCGGCACGCAGGCCGCGGGGCTGAAATCCGTGTTCGGGACGATGTGCAAGCCGTTGCATGCCGGCAAGGCTGCGTATCATGGGCTGATGGCGGCGCGGTTGGCGGCGCGGGGCTTCGACAGCCGGGCCGACATCATCGAATGCCAGCAGGGCTTCGCGCGCACGCACAGCCCGGATTTCCATCCGCAGCGGGCGTTCGAGGAGCCGAAGAACGGTACGCATATCCGGAACAATTTGTTCAAGTACCACGCCGCCTGTTACCTGACCCATGGGCCGATCGAGGCGGCGCGGGTGCTGCGCCTGAACCATAACCTGACGCCGGATCGCGTCGGCACGATCCGCCTGAAGGTAGATGGGGCGACGGACCGGGTGTGCAACATCCCGGCGCCGACGACGGGACTGGAGACCAAGTTCTCCCTGCGCATGACCACCGCCATGGCGCTGGCCGGCGTGGAAACCGGGCGGCTGGACAGCTACAGCGAGGCGAATGCCGCCGACCCGATGCTGACGGGGCTGCGCGACAAGATCGAGATCGACTTCCAGTCCGGCTGGCCGCACACCCAGGCGCAGGTGGAGGTCGAAACCACCGACGGCGCCAAGGTGACCGCGACCTACGACGCCGGCGTGCCGGCGGACGACGTGATGGAACAGGGCCGCCGCCTGGTGCAGAAGTTCCATGCGCTGGTGGACCCGATCCTGGGCAGCGCCCGTTCTCGCGACATCGTTGCCGCGGTGCAGAACCTGGACGGGCTGAAAGATCTGCGTGACCTGGGCGCCCTGTGCAAGGGTGCCTGAGAGCGGAACGCGGCAACCCATGCGGCCGGATCGGCTAACGGCGTTCAGCGATGGCGTGATCGCCATCATCATCACCATCATGGTGCTGGAACTGAAGGTGCCGCATGGCGCCGACTGGACGGCGCTGGTGAAATTGTGGCCGGTGTTCCTGAGCTATGTGCTGAGTTTCCTGTACGTGGCGATCTACTGGAACAACCACCACCACATGCTGCACACCGTGCACCATGTGAATGGCGGCATCCTGTGGGCCAACATGCATCTGCTGTTCTGGCTTTCCCTGATTCCCTTTGCCACGGGATGGATGGGAGAGAACGGGTTCGCGCAATTGCCGGTCGCGATCTACGGCGTGTCGCTGCTGATGCCGGCGGTCGCTTATTTCCTGTTGCAGCACACGATCATCCGTGGGCACGGACCGGGCTCCCATCTGGCGCGTGCCCTGGGGCGGGACGTGAAGGGCAAGCTGTCCGTCTTGCTGTACGCCACCGCCATCGGTCTTGCCTTCGTCCATCCGGCGATTGCCTGCGCCATCTACGTGCTGGTGGCGGCGATTTGGCTGATCCCGGACCGGCGCATTGAACGCGGCCTGAGCCAAGAGGAACGCCCATGAACAAATGGCTGACTTCCACCGAATGCCTGGTGTTTGAAGAGAAGGACGGCGTTGCCTGGGTGACGCTGAACCGGCCGGACAAGCGCAACGCCATGAACCGCACGCTGCTACGCGAGTTGCGGGAGGCGATGCTGGAGGCCGATGATCGCAAGTCCATCCACTGCGTGGTGCTGATGGGCGCCGGCAAGGATTTCTGCTCGGGCTACGACATTTCCCCGGTGACAGGGGAGGCCGGCTACGACCCAGACCGCTACCGCAAGGCGGCGAACGCGGTGGACGACGATATCTGGCGGCTGGTGCGCAACCAGTCCGATATCCTCTCCATCTTCGACATGCACAAGCCGGTGATCGCGGCGATCCACGGCAATGTTGTGGCGGGCGGGACGGACCTGGCGCTGTCCTGCGACATGGTGATCGCCGCCAACGATGCGCGCATCGGCTTCCCCGCCGTGCGATCCCAGGGCACGCCGCCGATGCATTGGTGGATCTACCATGTCGGCCCGCAATGGGCGAAGCGGCTGCTGCTGACGGGGGACATGATTTCCGGGCGCGACGCGGCGAAGATCGGGATGGCGCTGAAGGCGGTGCCCGCGGCGAAGCTGAAGGATGAGGCGGCGGCGCTGGCGGCGCGCATGGCACGGATCGACTCGGATGTGCTGGCGGCGAACAAGCGCAACGTGAACATGGCGATGGAGCTGATGGGCGCGCGCACTATCCAGCGCTTCGCCGCGGAGACCGACGCGCGCGGGCACCAGGCCGCGGCGGCGAAGGAATTCACTCGCGTGGCGCGAAGCGAGGGGCTTTCCCGTGCCTTCAAGCTGCGCGACGAACCGTTCGGCGACGGCATGGTGCGCGTAGACGACGAATAGACAGGACGCTGATTCCAGGCATGATCGCGCCTTCCATTCAGGAGAGACGCGCCATGCCGAAAGCCGCCCTGAAGACCGTCCTGCCCGCGCTCGGCATGGACGCATCGCGCGCCGATGCCGTGGCGTTCACCGGCGGCACGGACCCGATCCTGCCGACACCGTTCCGCATCGCCGATGCCGGGGCCGCGACCCTGGCGGCGACCGGGCTGGCGGCGGACGATTTGTGGGCGCTGCACACCGGACGGCGGCAATCCATCGCCGTGGATGTGCGCCACGCCACCGCATCCCTGCGCAGCGGGCACTACATGAAGCAGGGCGATGGCGCGCTGTCCGCCGCTCGCAATTCCATCATGGGCGTCTATCCCACGAAGGATGGGCGCTGGAGCTACCTGCACTGCAACTTCCCCAACCACCGCGCCGCCGCGCTGTCCGTCCTGGGGGTGGCGGAGGACAAGGCGGCGGTGGCGAAGGCGGTGCTGACCTGGAACGCGGCGGATTTGGAGGAAGCGATCATCGCCGCCAAGGGCGCCGGGGGCATGGTCCGCTCCAAGGCGGAATGGGCGACGCATCCGCAGGCCGCCGCCATCGCCGCCCTGCCGCTCATGGAAGTCATCCGCATCGGCGATGCCCCGCCGACGCCGCTCCATCCCGGCAACCGCCCGCTCTCCGGCGTGCGGGTGCTGGACCTGACGCGCGTGCTCGCCGGCCCCACCTGCGCCCGCACCCTTGCGGAGCATGGCGCCGACGTGCTGAAGATCACCGCCGGGCACCTGCCCAACCTGGGCTACCAGGAATGGGACACCGGGCACGGCAAGCTGTCGGCGCAACTGGACCTGCGTGATCCCGCCGCCGTGGAAACACTGCGTGGGCTGGCGGCGCAGGCCGATGTGTTTTCCCAGGGCTACCGGCCGGGCACGCTGGCCTCGCGCGGATTTTCGCCGGAACAACTGGCGGAACTGCGCCCTGGCATTGTCTGCGTCTCGCTGTGCGCGTTCGGCCATACCGGGCCGTGGGCATCGCGGCGCGGGTTCGACACGGTGGTGCAGACTGTCAGCGGCATTACCACGCGCCAGACCGACGTGGTGCCCGGCAAGAAGCCCGGCCCGGATTTCTACCCGGTCTCCGCCATCGACTACTGCACCGGATACCTGATGGCCGCCGGCGCCATGGTCGCGCTGCGGCGACGCGCCACGGAAGGCGGGTCCTGGCTGGTGCGCATCTCCTTGGCGCAGGTCGGCAAATGGCTGGTCGATCTGGGTGAGGTGGATGGCGCCGCCGCCCGTGTGGCGCCGGAGGAATTCACCGCCGACGAACTGGCCGGCTGGTCCATGGTCAGCCAGACACCATCCGGACCACTGCGGCATTTGAAGCCGGTGGTGCAGATGCCCGAGACCGCCCCGCACTGGGCACGGCCATCCGTGCCGCTTGGCTACAACAAACCCGAATGGCCCGCCCGCGGTTAGAGAGAACAACCATGCGCATCCTCATCACCGGCGGCAACGGCTTCCTCGGCGCCTGGATCACGGCGCGGCTGCTGGCGCGCGACTTTGCCGTGCGCATCTTCGACGTGGTGGAGAACCGCCGCCTGGTGGACGCGATTGCCGGGCCGAAGGCCGCCAGCGTGACCTGGCATGTCGGCGACATCACGAAGCAGGATGACGTGATGGCGGCGGCGAAGGGGTGCGACGGCATCATCAACCTCGCCGGCATCCTCACTCCGGCCTGCACCGCGGAACCCGTGCGCGGCGCAATGATCAACTTCATCGGCACGCTGCATGTGTTCGAGGCCGCGCGCGTCCACGGCATCAACCGCGTCATTTACACCTCGTCGGCCGGCGTGTTCGGCGCACCGGAAGGAGCGCAGCCCTATCCCGTGACGCATTACGGCACCGCCAAACTGGCCTGCGAAGGCAGCGCGCGGGCCTACTGGGCGGACCACGGCATTCCCTCCGTCGGCTTCCGGCCCTTCATCGTCTACGGTCCCGGCCGCGAGACCGGCATGACCGCCGGCCCGAGCCTGGCCTGCCGTGCCGCGGTGCATGGCGATGCCTACACCATTCCGTATCGCGGCACCGCAGGCATGGTGTTCGTGGACGACGTGGCGGCGGCCTTTGAGCACGCGCTGCTGTCCGATCCCGATGGCGCGCGCGTGTTCAATGTGTGCGGCGAGTTGGCGAGCAATGAGCAGATCGTCGATG
>Ga0315912_10005489_pt1 | contig 11655 bp, 10 predicted proteins | sample VfabasoilMG_FD_204469 | JGI IMG/M metagenome (GOLD analysis project Ga0315912, IMG submission 204469) | Garden soil microbial communities collected in Santa Monica, California, United States - V. faba soil | ecosystem: Environmental > Terrestrial > Soil > Garden | place: USA: California...
TCGGCGTGGGGCGCCTCGATCATCGGCGGTCTCATTGCCGACCGGTACCTCGGTCAGTACCGCAGCGTGTTCTGGGGCGGCGTGCTCATCATGCTCGGTCACCTTTCGCTGGTCTTCCCACCCGTGCCCTTCTTCTACGCCGGCCTGGCGTTGGTCGTCGCGGGCACTGGCTTGCTGAAGCCGAGCGTCAGCACACTCGTCGGATCGCTCTACGAACAAGGTGACCGCAGGCGCGACGCGGGCTTCTCGATCTTTTATATGGGCATCAACTCGGGCGCGATCCTCGGCCCGATCATCGCCGGCTACGTCGCACAGCGGATCGATTGGCACCTCGGGTTCGGCTGCGCCGCCGTCGGCATGGCCTTCGGGTTATCTCAGTACGTGCTCGATCGACGTCATCTGCAGCCGGCCATCGATCGCATGGCCGCCGAGCGCGCAGCGAGGGCTGCCCAGGCTTCTACGAGCGCAGCGGGGACGCCGGTCGCGATGACCGCTGGGGAATGGAGCCGGATCGCTGCGATCCTGGTGCTCTTCGTCTTCGCGACGCTGTTCTGGGCGGGGTACGAGCAAGCCGGCTCGACGCTCGCGTTGATTGGCGATCGCAACACGCAACTCGAGCTGCTCGGTATCGGGTTCCCCTCGTCGTGGCTCCAGAGCCTCCAACCGATATTCGTCGTGCTGTTGGCTCCGGTGTTCGCCTGGCTCTGGCTTCGCCTCGGCCCGCGTGAGCCGTCCGTGCCCGCGAAGTTCGCGCTCGGCCTGATGTTCATGGGACTCGCCTTCGTCGTGATGATGCCCGCGGGCTCCGCCCTCGATGCCGACACCGCGTTCAAGATCAGTCCCTGGCCGTTGATCTTCTGGAACCTGTTCTCTGAGCTCGCGGAGCTGTCGATCAGCCCGGTGGGATTAAGCGCCATCACCAAGCTCTCACCGGCGCGTCTCGTCGGCCTGATGATGGGCGTCTGGTTTGTCTCGCTCGCGTTCGGCAACAAGCTCGCCGGCTCGCTGGCGGCCTACGTCGAGACCATGCCGCTGTACACCATGTTCAGTTCGATCGCCGGTGTGTTGCTGGCTGCGGCGGTCATCATGTTCCTGCTGGTCCGGCCGGTACGTCGCCTCATGGGCAACGTGAAGTAGGCATCGTGGCACTCGAGAAATACAAAGAGAAACGCGACTTTAAGACGTCTCCCGAACCGAAGGGAGACAAGCCGCGCAAGTCGCCAACCGGCGCCGCCTCGCGTTTCTTCTGCGTGCAGAAGCATCTCGCCAGTCACCTGCACTACGACTTCCGACTCGAACACAACGGCGTGCTGCTCTCGTGGGCCGTCCCGAAGGGACCGTCGCTCGACCCGGCGACCAAGCGGCTCGCGATGCACGTCGAAGATCACCCGTTCGACTACGGTGAGTTCGAAGGCGTCATCCCCTCCGGCTACGGCGCGGGCATCGTCATGCTGTGGGACCGCGGCACGTGGACGCCACAGGTGGACGATGTGGAGAAGGCGATCGAGAAGGGGGATCTGAAGTTCACGCTCGATGGGTACAAGTTGAAGGGGTCGTGGGTGCTCGTTCGCACCAAGGGCGGGTACGCGGGCAATCGTGGTCAGGAAGGGCGATCGTGGCTGCTCATCAAGCATCGTGACGAGTGGTCGTCGGGCGAGCTCGACATCGCCGAGTTCGCGCCACTCAGCGTGAAGACCGAGGGCGACTTCGCAGATATCCTGTCGCAGGAAAACCCGGACATCTGGCGCTCGAACAAACCTGCCCAGGGCGGCGAGACCGGGGCACTGTTCGACAAGATCATCGCGCAGGCGATGGCTATGAAAGCCGGGACTCGGGATTCGGTATCCGGGATTCGGGATTCGAAGGCCGCACAGCCCAAGGTCGCGAAAGCAACGATCGCGAAGAAAAAGCCCGCGCCCACGAAGGCGGGCACACAAGGCGCCAAGCCGAAACCGAAGCGCTAACCTGCTTCGGTTACACTGCGCGGATGCGCATCGCTCTTGCCATCGCCGCCCTGACTCTGCTCGCCTCACTCCCAAGCGCACAGACAGTCGATCCGGGTCGAGCCACGTTCGTGAATCGCTGCGCCGGATGTCACGGCACTGATGGCAACGGCGGAGAGCTTGGACCATCCATCGCAACGCGAGTCCCGACGCTCTCCGATCAGGACCTCGCGACACTTCTTCGCGACGGTCGCCCATCGCTGGGCATGCCGCCGTTCGCGACGCTGACCTCGAGCGAATCGAGCGACCTGATTCGCTATCTCCGCACGATCAAGCCACGCGGCGGGTTCACGCCAACACGCGCAACGCTGAAACTCGAGAACGGACGATCGCTTGAGGGCGTCGTCTTCAATCAGAGCCTCAGCGACGCGCAAGTGCTCGGGACCGACGGCAAGATTCATCTGCTGCGCGGCACCTCCTCGTCGTATCGACCGGTCACGTCGCAGACCGACTGGCCCACCTACAACGGCGGCATGAACGGCAGCCGCTACAGTCAGCTCTCACAAATCACTCCAGCAAATGTCGGCAAGCTCGCGCCGAAGTGGATCTACAGCCTCAACTCCGCGCGCCTGCAGGTGACGCCGGTCGTTGTCGAAGGTGTGATGTACGTGACGAGCGCCAACGAGCTGAATGCGCTCGATGCGGGCAGCGGTCGCGAGATCTGGCGCTATCAGCGCCCGCGGACGAAAGGCCTGATTGGCAACGCCGCCGGCGGCGTGAATCGCGGTGTCGGTGTCGCCGGCGATCGCGTGTTCATGGTTACCGACCATGCGCACATCATCGCCATCAATCGTCACACTGGATCGCTGCTCTGGGAAACAGAGATGGCCGACTGGCGTCAGAACTACAACGCCACGGGAGCGCCGCTTCCGGTCGGGAATCTTGTCATCACAGGCACGTCTGGCGGTGACGAAGGCGTTCGCGGTTTCGTCGCCGCATTTGATCAGGCGACTGGTAAAGAGGTGTGGCGATTCTGGACCGTGCCTGCTCCCGGAGAACGTGGCTCGGAGACGTGGCAAGGCAAGGGCATCGCGCATCCTGGCGGCACCACATGGATGACGGGCGCTTACGATCCGCAACTCGACACGCTCTACTGGCCGGTCGGCAACCCGGGTCCTGATCTGATTGGCGACGATCGCCTGGGGGACAACCTCTACACAGACTCAGTCGTCGCGCTCGATCCCAGGACCGGCGCGCTGAAGTGGCATTTCCAGTTCACACCCCATGACGTCTGGGATTACGACGCCCAGGAACCACTGGCTCTCGTAGACGCGAATTGGCAGGGCCAACCTCGCCGTCTGCTCGTGCAGGCGAACAGGAACGGTTTCTTCTACGTGCTCGATCGCACGAACGGCGCGTTCCTGTTCGGCACGCAGTACGTAAAGAACGTGACGTGGGCCACGGGCCTGGACAAAGCCGGCCGGCCGATCAAGGTGCCAAACATGGAGCCGTCACTCGAGGGGAAACGCGTCTGTCCCTCGCTCGACGGCGCATCGAACTGGTACTCCGCGTCGTTCAATCCGGTCACTGGCCTCTACTACGTGCAGACCAACGACAAGTGCGGCATCTTCACGCGCACGCCAATGGAGTGGGAGGCAGGCAAAGGCTTCATGGGTGGGTCGTTTGGACAGGCGCCGAATGAGCCAGCGCAGCGCGTGCTGCGCGCCATCGACATCAACACCGGCAAACCGAAGTGGGAGCTGCCGCAGTCAGGAGCCGTCAATTCGTGGGGCGGCGTGCTCTCCACGGCGAGCGGTGTGGTGTTCTTCGGAGAAGACAGCGGCTCACTGATGGCAGCTGACGCCACCAGCGGAAAACCGCTCTGGAGTTTTCAGACGAGTCAGCTCTGGAAAGCGTCGCCGATGACGTATCAGTTCGACGGCAAGCAGCACGTGGCGATCGCGTCCGGCTCGAACATCATCGCGTTTGCGTTGCCGGACTGATCAGCGCTTCAGGCGTTTCGCGCAGCAGCCGCGCGCTCAGCACCGACCAGACCGCGAACGACAATCGCCTGCGATCGTGACGCGCGATCTCTGTCTTCCAGAACGGCCCAAGAACGGTTTCGACAGCAGGATCCAGGTTGCCAAGCTCTAACGGCGTCTTGTGCTCGGCCGCGTATCGCGCCAGCATCTCTGACGACGGCCGGCTGGTGTTGGCGATGACGACATCAACCGGGCGACCGATTGTGTGAGATACCCACTTCGCCGCATCAGCGGCACTGAAGCCCTCCATCCCGCTGCCTTCAGTGAGCAGGTTGGAGATGAGGACAATCGGCCCGCGCATCTCCATCAGCGCTTCCTTGACGCCGCGCACGAGGAGCGGTGGCATCAGGCTGGTGAAGAAACTCCCAGGCCCGATGATCACGGCATCGAAGGAACGGATCGCCTCCGCCACCACTGGATGAATGGACACCTGCGGCTCGAGCCAGATCCGCCTGACCTCATGCCCCCTCGCCTGCCCCGCGTCCACTTCGACTTCGCCACGAGTGAACGAGCCGTCCGCGTACTCGGCGCAGATCGACGCAAGCTCGACGCTGACCGGAAACACGCGCCCACGACATCCAAGCAGGCCGCGCAATCCATCGACCGCAGCGAGGAAGTCGCCGCTGTAGGTCTCCATCATCGAGAGCAGGAGGTTGCCGCCGGTATGCCCCGCCAAGCGGTCGTGCTGCTCGAGCGTCGGCAGGCGCGCCAACAGCACGCTCCGCGCTTCGCGCTCGTTTCGGGCCAGCGCAAGCGCGCACTTGAGCACATCACCAGGAGGTAACACGCCGAGCTCATCGCGCAGCTGACCCGAGCTGCCACCGCTGTCGAACATCGTCACCACGGCACTCAAACGCAACCAGGGGTTCCCCTTGAGGCCGCCGATGAGACTGGGCAGACCCGTGCCGCCACCCACGCACCCGATGTTCAGCTCCCGAAGGCGCATGAGCTGTATTGTACGGTCTCCGGTCCCCAGTCTTCAGTCCTCAGTCCCGTTCCACGAACCTTAACCATAGAACTACCGTAGACAGTGAACACGGACTCAGGAGACCCGAGTCGTACAATTGCCCATGACTTCAACGTGGAAGACATCGGCCGATTCACTCGTCGGCGATCTGCGGAACGTCTTCGGGACGCGCCTTGTCGCCGTCGTCGCTTACGGACGGCGAATTGACGGCGACAGCGATGCACCACTGACTTGCCTGGCGCTGGTAAGCAGCCTGACTGCTGAAGATTTGCAGTCGTGTGCCCAGTTCACCCGCCGCTGGGGCCGGGCCCATATTGCGACGCCGCTCATTCTGCCGTCGCACGAGTTCATGCGATCGCTCGACACGTTTCCGCTCGAGTACGGCGAGATCATCCGCGCGCATGAACTCGTCTTTGGCGACAATCCCTTCACGTCTGCGACGATCGCATCAGACGATGTGCGGCGGGCGTGTGAGCTGCAGGCCAAGAGTCATCTGGTTCACCTGCGGGAGGCCTTCATCGAATCAGGGGGCCGGCCGACGGACGTCGCCGAGCTGGTGACCACGTCCGCACCCGCCTTCACCCAACTCCTTCGGAACGTTGCCCGGCTGAATCGCGTCACTACAAATGATAGAAGCGAAGTGACGCGTGCCGGTGCACGCGCAGTCGGTATCCCCGAGGAGCTGGTCGCAGACATGCTGAATCTGGAACGCAGACACGGTGTTCCCGCGACCGATCCGTCACGCCTCTTTCCCGAGTACCTCGCCGCAGTCGAACAGCTCGCACGTGCTGTCGACGGATGGCGCGCATAGAGATGACACGCCATCTGGGTTTGCGGCTCCCTCGTGTGGGAGCGGCGATGCTCCTTCACATCGTGTGTGTCTGCGTGCTCGCGGTGACAACCGCGCAGGCGCAGCCGACTCCACCGGAGCTGACGCAACCGATCAACGACTTCGCTCACGTGATCGACGGCGCGAGCGCCCGCGAGATGGAGTCGCTGATCCGATCGCTCCAGCAAACGACGGGCGATGTCGTCGTCGTGGCCACGATCGACACCTTCGCACCGTACGGAACGATCGAAGAGTACGCGGTGAAGATGTTCGAGAACCACGGGCGAGGCATCGGTGAGCGCGGTCGAGACAACGGACTCCTGATCCTCGTCGCGGTCAAAGACCGGCGCGTGAGGTTCGAGGTCGGCTACGAGCTCGAGCAGTTCATCACCGACGGCTTCTCGGGCCAGACGAGCCGCGAGGACATGGCACCGGCATTCCGGCGCGGCGCGTATGGCGAAGGGCTACTCGCCGGAACCCAGCGCGTGATCGGTCGCATCGCGCAGGGTCGCAACGTCACGCTCCAGGGTGTCCGGCCGCAACAGCGACGCGGCGCGCCGCAGGCCGGCTCTGGCGGCAATTGGATCGTGGCGTTGATCGTGCTGTTCATGATCATCAACGTGATTGCGGGTCGCATGCGCGGACGACGACGCTTCCGCGGCGGCTGGGGCGGCGGGGGCGGATGGTCGAGCGGCATCGGGCCGTTCGGCGGCGGGTTTGGTGGTGGACTCGGCCGCGGCGGTGGGTTTGGGGGAGGCTTCGGCGGTTTCGGCGGGTTCGGTGGCGGCCGCAGTGGTGGCGGTGGTGGTGGCGGGTCCTGGTAGATGGATTGATTGGAGACTGGTGATGAGGAGCTCTGCAATGACGTGGATTCGCAAGACAGGCCTTGCCGTCGGGCTGGCGTTGCTCGTTCTCGGCTCGACTGGCTGTTCGTACAACACGTTCGTCAGTCAGGAGGAGGGCGTCAAAGCGCAATGGGCGCAGGTGGAGAACCAGCTGCAGCGCCGCAACGATCTGATCCCGAATCTCGTGGAGAGCGTGAAGGGCATCGCACAGCAGGAGCAGGACGTCTTCGGCCGCATCGCCGACTCGCGCGCAAAGCTCGCAGGCGCGACGACGCCAGAGCAGCAGATGCAGGCGGCGAACGAACAGACCTCCGCGCTCGCTCGACTGCTCGTTGTCGTCGAGAACTACCCGCAGTTGCGATCGAACGAGCAGTTCGCGCGGTTGATGGACGAACTCTCTGGCACGGAGAACCGGATCGCCGTGGAACGCATGCGCTACAACGAACGCGTGCAGGCGTACAACACGTCGCGCCGGCAGTTCCCGTCGAATATCACCGCGTCGCTCTTCGGCTTCAAGGAGCACGCGCTCTTCGACGCGCCGAAGGAAGCCGAGGCCCCTCCGCGCGTGAACTTTGGCCGACCAGGGGGAGCCTGATCATGGCTATTGTCGACACGCTGTTGCCCGAGTTCGATCACGAGATGAGCGTCACGCGCAAGTTGCTCGAGCGCGTACCGGAGGAGCGATTTGGCTGGAAGCCGCACGAGAAGTCGTACACGCTCGGCCAGCTCGCTCAGCACGTGGCGACGGTTCCGATGTGGGGATCGGTGACGATCAACCAGCCGGAACTGGATCTCGCTGGCGGCCAACAGCTGCCGGCCGTGACGAATCGCGCGGAGCTGCTTTCGCTCTTCGAGGGTCACGTCGCAGGCACACGCTCGGCGCTCGTGGGGAAATCGGACGCCGAGCTCATGGCACCGTGGACCCTCAAACATGGCGGCAAGACACTGTTCTCGATGCCCAAGGTGGCGGTGTGGCGATCGTTCGTCATGAGCCACCTGATTCATCACCGCGGTCAGTTGAGCGTCTATCTCCGTATTCAGAACGTACCGCTTCCGTCGATGTACGGCCCGAGCGCGGACGAGAACCCGTTCGCATAGGGAACATTCACCATCGACGTGCGTAGTTGATGCCGAGCCTCTCGGCATCGATGAGCACTCATTCAATCCGCGTTGCGCGCGCATCCAGCCTCTGCGATCGGCTGACGCCGCTTCGCGACGAGTGCCTTGATGCGTGGCGATCGACGCGATCCGAACTGCCGCGACTTGGGCCGGAGATCACTCGATGGCGGCAGTGGCGCAACGGAACCGCCACCAGCAGCCTGATCGACGAGATCGCATTTCGAGTCGACGAGCACCCCGAACAGACAACAGAGCAGCCCGCGTGGCGAGAGGGATTGCGCGCCACGCTGCAGGATTTCGGCGAGCACCACTTCGGCTGGCCCGATGGATACCGTCGTCTGCTCTTTGGCGATGCCTTCTACGAGTCGTCGGTCGCTTTCGCTCGCCAGGCCCGGGCGTTTGATCCGTCATTGCGCCTCGACGATCTCTGGCAGGCCATGCGCAACGTCTGGATCGGCAACAACCTTCAGATGCTCTTCGGCGTGCCCCTTCGGCTCACACAAGGACTGTTCGCGTACAGCATGCTCTACCCCGTGACGGACAACGTGCTCGATGCACCGAACCGATCAGCGGACGACAAGCGCGCGTTCAACGATCGACTCGGCAAACGTCTGCGCGGCCATCACGTGATGGCAAGAGATGGGTCGGAGTCGAGTGCATCCGCGCTGGTGGGCCAGATCGAAGAACAGTTTCCCCGTTATCAGTACCCCGACGTGTGGGAGAGCATCCTCGCGATTCACCGCGGGCAGATCGACAGCCTGCGTCAGCAGGGTCGACGGCTTCAGGATGTGGAGGCGTGCGTGATCAGCTTCGCCAAGGGCGGCGCCTCAGTGCTTGCCGACTTGTATCTGATCGCGGGGAACCCAACGGAAGCACAAGAGCGATTCGCATTCGGCTACGGCGTGTTTCTTCAGTTGCTCGATGACCTGCAGGACGTCACGACGGACCTCGCCGCCGGGCACCACACGCTCTTCACGCTGGCCGCTGAAACACAGACTCTCGACGAACTGACCACACGGCTGATGGCCTTCATCGACGTCGTACTCGATCGCGAACGAGCAGGGGCAAGTGCTGAGACCAACGACTGCCTGGATCTGATTCGCAGGAACTGCCACTGCATGCTTGCCGCGGTCATGTCAGCACAACCGGCGCTGTTCAGTAGACGGTTTCGACGATCGGTCGAGCGCCAGTGGCCCTTGAGCTTTCGTGCAATGCGACGTCTCCACAAACGCGCACAACATCGATTTCAGTCCACCTCGCAGCGTCTTCAGGCGCGGCGCGGGGTTTCGTCGCCACTCGATTTGCTGCTGGCGACTTGAACCCTTTTTCGGCCTCCAAGCTCTTGCGTAGCACTCATCTATTCGCTAGAGTCTCGCCAGCGTCGGTTCCGGGCGCAGGTGAGAGGTCGTATGGAATGGCAGATCATCGCCCTGAACCTGATCTATACGGTGGCGGGCGTCGTGCTCATGTACGTGAGCTTCAAGATCTTTGACAGGCTGACGCCGAAGGTCAGCTTCGAGGACGAGCTCAAGGCTGGCAACATCGCCGTCGCGATCTTCATCGGGTCCATGTTCGTCGGCATCGCGATGATCATCTCGGGTGCGTTGAATTGACCGCGCCTGTCCGGGTCGCTGCGCTCCTCCTCGCCGCCTTGTTTGTCGCCGGCCCAGCGAGTGCCCAGCGCGGTACCGACCGCTACGACGAGGCGTTCAGAAAGTACACGAAACGATTCTTTGGACCAGGCTACGACTGGCGTCTCTTCAAGGCCCAAGCGATGACAGAGAGCAACCTGGATCCGAATGTCCAGAGTCACGTCGGCGCGCGTGGATTGATGCAACTCATGCCGATGGCCTTCAAGGAAGTTCAGACCAAGAATCCGGACATCGCGTCAATCGACGACCCCGTGTGGAACATCGCCGCAGGAATCTCCTACGATCGCCGCCTCTGGCAACAGCTGTCTGAACACCCCGAGCTGATCGATCGGAGGAGGTTCATGTTCGGGGGCTACAACGCCGGGATGGGGACGCTCCGCCGCGCGCAGGGCATCGCCGAGCAGAAGGCGCTCGATCCGCGTGTCTGGCAAAGCATCGAGGCTATCGCACCCGAGGTGCCACGATGGCGGCATCAGGAGACGCTGCAGTACGTGCAGCGCATCGAGCAAAACATGACGCGCATGGATCGCAACGGCAGGGTCGTCGGAAAGTAGCCCAGCGCGTCCTGCACGCCCTCACTCGTAGCGGAGCGCTTCCATTGCGCCGATGCGTACGGCTCTCCGCAGTGGCGCGTAACACGCAACCAGCGCGACGACGACAAACAGCATCGTCGCGGCCGCGAAGGTCGTCCAGCCCGGTGCGGTGATTCCGAAGCGCTGCGCGGTAAGCACACGGCCGACTCCGACGCTCAGCGTCAACCCGATCGCAAGGCCCACAGCCACAAGCGTCATTCCCTGCCGGAGGATCATGCTGGTCACAACAGATCGACCAGCACCCAGTGAGAGTCGAATGCCGATCTCGCGCGTCCGACGAGCCACGGTGTAGGCCGTCACACCGTAGATTCCCATTGCGGCGAGCAGCAGCCCGATGAGGCCAACACTTCCAGCGACAGCAGCGGCAACGCGCAGCTGTGCCTCCACGGGACCGCGGCCCATGCTGTCGAGCGTTTGCGCCGTCAGCACCGGAAGATTCGGATTCATCGAGGTCACGAGCGTCCGAATCTCCTCGGCAACACTCGAGGGTCCCTTCGTCCTGGCAAGAATGGTGATCCCCGAGATGTACTTCTGCTGGATCGGCACGTACAGGTTTAGACGCGGCGCCAGATTGGGATCGAACCGCACGTCGCTCGCGACGCCAACGATGACGAGCGCTGTCGATGGCACTTTCGACGCCGTGAGGCTGCCAGTGCGAATCTCAACAACCTCTCCGATGGCGCTCTTGTTAGGAAAGAAGCGCTTCGCTGCGATCTCTCCGAGGATGGCCACCCCCTGCGCGCCGACGCGATCGGCGTCGGTGAAGTCACGACCAGCAACCAGCGGCACCTTGAGCGTCGCGAAATACTGCGACTCAACGACATTCCAGTTCGGGTAGAAGAATGGCTGACCATCCGGCGGCGAGACCCCTGGAACGGTGAGACCGCCCATCATCATCGAACCCGGATCGGGCTGTCGATCCGCCAGCGTCGCCGCCTCGACGCCGGGAAGCGCGCGCACCCGCTCGATCAACTGGCGCGTGAATGTCGAGCCGCTGGCAGCGGTGTAGCCCGCCATCGACAGATTGACCGATGCCACATCGACCTGTCGCGAATCGAAGCCTCGGTCGACCGCCGTGACGCGACCGACATCTCGTACAAGGATCGCAGCGGTGATCACGAGCAGGATGCTGAACGCCACCTGCGCCACGACAAACGTATTCCGTAGCCGAAGTCGATCCATCGGTGCCTGCGCATCGTCCTTGAGCGTGGTCACGACATCGGTCTTCGACGTGTGCAGCGCAGGGGCCAGGCCGCACAACAGGGCAGCCAAGAACGAGAGCCCCAGGGAGAACGCGACAACACGCCCATCGAGTGGCACAGACACATTTACAGGCAGAGGGAATGCGGGCAGCAGCGAGACGAGCACTGACGTCAGGACGCGCGCGAGCGCTATGCCTGCGATCGCGCCGATCACAAAGAGCAGGGTCGTCTCCGTGAGCAACTGTCGTACGACTCTCGTCCTGCCAGCGCCGATAGCGGTGCGTAGCGCGATCTCACGGCGCCGTACGACACCGCGTGCGAGCAGAACGCCCGCAAGATTCGCGCATGCGATGACGAGCACCACAGCCACGATCGACATCAGCAGCGCGAGGAAGCCTGCGACGAGCACGCGCAGCCCTGATGGAATCGGAGAAGCCGACTCGGCACTCCAGACGAACGAGAC
>Ga0315912_10005490_pt1 | contig 11653 bp, 10 predicted proteins | sample VfabasoilMG_FD_204469 | JGI IMG/M metagenome (GOLD analysis project Ga0315912, IMG submission 204469) | Garden soil microbial communities collected in Santa Monica, California, United States - V. faba soil | ecosystem: Environmental > Terrestrial > Soil > Garden | place: USA: California...
CATGAGTCCGGCAGAAACGACGAGCCCCACGCCCACCGCGAGGGCTAGCTGCACCTATCGACGTGCCGTTCGAGCTTGCTGCATGTCAGCGCCATTCACGGATTCAAGCGAGGCGCTTCAGACGCACCGCGCACTTCTTGTAGTCAGGCTGCTTCGAGAAAAAGTCGTGCGCTTCGAGGGTCACACGATTGATGGGCAATGACTCGTCGAAGAAGGGCACGAACACGCTGCCCGGCGGCGGCTTGCCGCGGCCGTCGATCCAGACCGGCAGATCCAAGAACCCGCGGCGTGACTCGATGCGCACGATCTCGCCATCGCGCACGCCGAAGCGGCGCGCGTCGTCACGATGCAACTCCACGTACGCGCGCGGCATGGAACCGCGCAACTGGGGAATACGCATCGTCATGCTGCCCGAGTGCCAATGCTCGAGCACGCGGCCCGTACACAACCAGAGCGGGAATTCGGCGTCTGGCTCCTCGGGAGGCGCCACGTACGGTCGGAACCAGACTTGCGCGCGGTCGTCCTTGGTAGGCGAGTGGTAGAAGCGGATCTTCTTGCCTTCGCAATAAGGATCGTCGAAGCCGCTGAAGCGGAAGCGCGTTTCCCGCCATTCGCCGCTCTTTTGCTGCACGACGGGCCAGCGCAAGCCGCGCGCTTTGACGTACTCGGCGTACGGGGCGAGGTCCTTGTGCTTGTAGCGCGTGAACTTGCGGTACTCCTCGAACAGGTGCTCGTCCACGTTCACGTCGTAGTAGTGCGCGTAGTCCCAAATGGGCGCGGCCTTGCCGTCCTTTTCGATGTGGAACAGAAAGCGGCCGTCGTTGTCGCGCATGCCTTCGTGCCCGCGCTCGAAGAGCTCGCGCGCCACGGCTACGATTTGCCACAGATCGTCGCGCGCCTTGCCCGGCGGCGAAACCATCTTGAACCACTGCTGCGTGCGGCGTTCGGAGTTACCGACCATGCCGTTCTTCTCGACCCACATGGCCGAAGGCAGAATCAAGTCCGCAATTCGCGTCGTGGCCGTCGGATACACGTCCGACACGATCAGGAATTTGTCTTTCAGCTTGCGACTCGGGTCGACCAGCGCGTGCGAATTGGGCAGCGTTTGCCCGGGATTCGTCACCTGCACCCAAACGGTGTGAATGTCGCCGCCCTGCTCCTTGGGCGTCCCGAACTTCTGCCAGAGATCGACCGTGTGGTAGCCGGGCTTTGCGGGAATGCGCCCGTGCGGCACGTTCCAAATCTTCTCGGCCTTCTCGCGGTCCTCGGGCTTGGCCACGAGCAGACCGCCTGGCAGCGCGTGGGCCAGCGTGCCCACTTCACGCACAGTGCCGCACGCCGACGGCTGCCCGGTGAGGCTCATCGGGGCGTCGCCCGGTCGCCCGAAGTGTCCGCTCAAGAGATGCACGCCGTGCACCAGCGTGTTGATGGCGGTGCCCTGCGTGTGCTGGTTCATGCCCATGCACCACGTGCTGACGATCTTGAGCTCTCGGCGACCGAAGAGCTCGGCCAGCATGCGGATCTTGGCAGCCGGCACGCCCGAAAGCTGCGCGCAATAGTCGGGCGTATACTTCTTCAGCGACGCTTTGAACTCGTCGAAGCTGATGGGCTTACCGTGCAAGTCCTTGGGCTCGCTGTCGGCCTTGAACGCGCAGTGCTCGCGCACGAACGCTTCGTCGTACGTCCGCTGTTCGAGCAGCAGGTGCAGAATGCCGTTCGCGATCGCGAGATCGCCTTGCGGCTTGAAAAGCAACGTTTCATCGGCAAATGCAGAGCTGCGCGTGTGGCGCGTCGCCATGTCGATGAAACGCACCGGCTCGCCGCGGCTTCTGCGATCCATCACGCGTGAGAACAGCACCGGGTGCATCTCGGCGGGGTTGTTGCCCCAGGTGATGAGCACGTCACAGGCGTCCAAGTCGTCGTAGCAGCCGGACGGCTCGTCCACGCCGTACGTCGCCAAGTAACCGGTCACGGCCGAGGCCATGCACAGGCGAGCGTTCGGATCGATCTGGTTCGAGCCGAGCCCCGCCTTCATGAACTTATTGGCGCCGTAGCCCTCGGGAATCGTCCACTGGCCACTGCCATACATGGCGAAGCCCTTGTCGCCCAGCTGAACACGGTCGGCGATGATCTTGATCGCGCGCTCCCAGCTGATGGGCACGTACTTGTCGCCCTCGCGCAAGAGCGGCTCCGTCAGACGGTCCTTGCCGTACAGAGCGAGCGGGACGTGATAGCCCTTCACGCACAACAGGCCCTTGTTGACCTCCGCGCGCTGGTCGCCTTGCACCGCGACGACCTTACCGTCGCGCACGCCGACTTGAACGTGACAGCCCGTCCCGCAGAAGCGGCAAGGCGCCTTGTCCCATTTCACCCCCGGCAGCTTCGGGGGATCTTGAATCACTGGCAGCTGCCCCTGCGCCTGGCTTTGCGCCACGAGCGTGGCGGCTCCCAGAAGTGACGCCGTAAGAAACTCACGCCGTTCGATGCTCACGCCTGCTCCTCCGAGCTCAGATCCGCGTCCACACTCGAATCGAAATCGATGGCAACCACGTCCACCTTGCGCACGCACGGCAGTCGTTCGAGCGCGCGCAACAAGTCTGCGCCGAGGCGCGGGCCTTCACTCGTCAGCACCACCGGCAGGAGTGAGCCCTGCGGCTCACCACACGTCAGACAAGCGTCGCCGTGCTCCAGCGCATCGAACGCACTCAACAGGAGTTGTTCGCTCGCAAGGCCATCGAACGCAATGACGAGTGCACTAGTCACCATCGCTACGCGACTCAGCAAGTGACGTGCCATGGGTCACCGATGCGCTTGCCCGCGGTGTGCTCGTAGCGTCCGACTTCAGCAAACGCAAAGCCTGCGCGCACCGACACACACAGCTGCAGGCTTTGCGCCGAACCCATTCGTGCTTCGCCTCTCCGCAACGAGCGCGGGGCGAAAAGCAGGCTGGCACGGCGGCTGCTAAGGGCTCGTTTAGTCGACCTAATCCGGCCGCGCCCGAATGCCCGCTGCATCGCTTCACCGGTTCTCGAGCCCCGCGCTCCTCATGATTTGCGTCATCGCAGCTGCATGTGGAGAACGGCATCATTCAGAGAGCGCCTTTCGACAGCGCATCGCCACGGCGCCTGCCGCGAGCGCGCGTCCGAACGAGACACCCCGCGCAGAAACGCGCGACCCAGTGCAGCTTCATGCGCTGACACTGCTGGACGGCAAGGGGCAGACGAAGCAGGTCAACTGCGTCTCTTGCCACTCGCTAGCGCCGCTCGACAAGCTCCGCGAACAGCAGCTTTCGGTGCACGGCGGTGAGCGCAAGCTTTCCCACGGCAACTTGACCTGCAAGAGCTGCCATGATCAAGATCATAACGATCGCCTCACGCTGGTTGGCGGCGACACCGCCCCAATGACGGAAGCGATCACGCTCTGTGGTCAGTGCCACGGACCGCAGTACCGCGACTACAAGCGCGGCTCCCACGGCGGCATGAAGGGCTACTGGGACCGCAGCGTGGGAACGCGCGAGCGAATGCACTGTGTCGACTGCCACGATCCGCACGCGCCCGCGTTTCGACCCCTGATGCCGGTTCTGCCTCCCCACGGCAGCGCCGAGAAAGCGCGCTGAAATGGCCGAAACAACGAGCACGAGGCGACGCGCACTCAAGGTGATTGGCGCAACGCTCGGCGCGAGCGCGTTCGCCGCCGCCGCAGCTCCCATCAAGCACTGGGCCGAGAATCTGAGCCTCGGTGAAGTGCTCCAGAAGCACTACCAAGAGCTGACGCCCGAGCAGCTGAAGGACGTGCTCTCGCGCCTCGAACGGGAGACGCTGCGCAAATACGGCGCCGAGGTGACGATCGAGGACATTCGTCCCGAGCCCAACACTTCCTTCGGCTATGCCTTGAACCTGAGCATCTGCATCGGTTGCCGCAGGTGCGCCGAGGCGTGCCACAAGGAAAACAACCACGACCGCGCCACGAACAACTCCTACATCCGGGTGCTCGAAATGCAGAAGGGCAGCCTGGATCTAGAGAAGGGGAACGCGCACTACGATCACCCCGTTCCGGCGCCCGACAAGTTCTACATGCCGGTGCAGTGTCACCAGTGCGACAACGCGCCGTGCATCAAGGTGTGCCCCGTGCAAGCCACGTGGAAGGAGCCCGACGGCATCGTGGTCGTGGACTACAACTGGTGCATTGGGTGCCGCTACTGCGAGGCGGCGTGCCCCTATCATGCTCGGCGGTTCAACTGGAAAGCCCCGGAAATTCCCGCGGAAGAAATCAATCCGCACCAGTCCTACTTGTCGAACCGCATCCGTCCGCAGGGCGTGATGGAAAAGTGCACGTTCTGCCTGCATCGCACACGCCGCGGCCAGCTGCCCGCGTGCCTGGAAGCGTGCCCGACCGGCGCGCGCGTGTTCGGCAACCTGCTCGATCCGAACAGTGAAATCCGCTGGGTGCTCGAGAACAAGCGCGTGTTCGTGCTCAAGGAAGAGCTCGGAACGAAGCCACGCTTCTTCTACTTCTTCGACGAATGAAAGGAACCCGAGACGTGACTTTCACGACGCGCACGACGGGCACGACGCGACAGAAGAACCACGCGCTGCTCTATCCACGCTTTCTCTGGCAGCTCTTCTTGAATAGCTTCCGTGGCGGCCCCGCCTTCTACCTGTGGATGACGTGCCTCACCGCCATCGCGGTGGTCGGACTCGGCGCGTACGCGCACCAAGTGAACGAGGGCATGCGCATCACCGCGCTCACCGACCACGTTTCTTGGGGGCTCTACATCGCCAACTTCACGTTCGGCGTGGGCCTCGCAGCAGGCGCGGTGATGATGGTGATCCCCGCTTACCTGTACGACGATCACGAGATGCACGATCTCACGATCATCGGGGAAATCCTGGCGATCGCGGCCATTGCGCTGTGTCTGTGCTTCGTGATCGTGGACATGGGGCGCCCCGACCGCCTGTGGCACATGCTGCCGTTCATCGGCCGCTTCAATTGGCCGATTTCGATGCTGACCTGGGACGTCATCGTCCTCAACGGCTACCTGCTCATCAATCTGCACGTCACGGGCTACTTGCTCTACATGCGCTACCTGGGGCGCAAGCCGAACCCAAAGGTCTATGTGCCCTTCGTGTTCCTCTCGATCGGCTGGGCCATCTCCATCCACACGGTGACGGCGTTCTTGTACCAAGGCCTCGGTGGACGCCCCTTCTGGAACTCAGCGCTCTTGGCGCCGCGCTTCATTGGCTCCGCGTTCATCACGGGCCCCGCATTCGTCATCGTGCTCCTGCAGGTGATTCGCCGCGTGCTGGGCCTGCAAATCAACGATCGCCCGATCGGGACATTGCGCTCGATTCTGCGCATCACCATCCCCGTAAATCTGTTCATGTTCTGCTCGGAGCTGTTCACCGCGCTCTACACGGGCGGCCACCACTCGGCCGCTCTCAGCTACCTGATGTTCGGTCACGAAGGAAAAACAGCGCTCGTGCCTTGGATCTGGACCGCGCTGGCCTTCAACGCGAGCTCCGCACTCCTGGTGCATTCCAAGGTCGGCCTGCGCGGCCTAAACGCAGCCTGCGTGCTCGCCTTCGTGGGCGTCTGGATCGAAAAGGGCATGGGCCTCATCATCCCGGGCTTCATCCCGAGCACGCTCGGCGAATTCGTCGAGTACATCCCGACGCTCACCGAGTGGCGCATCACCGCCGGCGTTTGGGCACTGTGCCTCCTGCTCCTCACTCTGGGCATCAAAGCCGCGCGCCCCGTGCTCGAAGGAGAGCTCGCAGCGCGACGCGCGGAGCACTCTTGATCGCCAACCATCCGTTAATAAGAGCATTTCTATGCCCGGGTGACAGCTTGCGTTGCAGTTGCCCTGACACCTTTCGTCAACGCTGGGCGAAAGCCGTTGTCGTGCGCGAGGCACGAGTTCGGTGGAGGAGGTGAGATCCAACAGGGACGTTGCCACCTCGAAAGGCAAAGACGCAACGCTTTCGCTTCGCGCAAAGTCGTAGCGACGTCATCAGGGAGCCGAATCGAGCCAGTCCTCGACGACCAGTCCGCCAATAGCGCCGTCTTTCAACGCAGCGTCGTGGGTCACCAACGTGGCCTCGTGCTCGATCGCGGTACACGCGATCATCAGATCAAAGTCGCTCTTCTTCCGGCCGCTACGTTCGAGCTGAGCACGCTCTGCCGCGTATCGGCGAACGACGGCGACGCCCAAAGGGAGCATCGGAAATGTCTCGGTCATCTGCTTGATGCGTGCGCCGTTTTGCTCCTTGCGAACCGACTTCTCGGCGCCGAAAAGCAACTCGGCAAGCACCAACAGAGGGATGCCGACGTCGCTCGGCTCGACATCGGCCAGATGCACGAGCACGCGTTCGTCGCCCTTCAGCAGGCGAGTTACGATGTTGGTGTCGAGAACGTACTTCACGGCAAATCAGGAACCTTGCGGTTCGAGCGTTGCCGGATGTCGGCGAACAGCGCGTCGAAGTCCGCGCCGGTCTCCCCTTCCCAACGACCCAACTCGCGAAATGCGTCGGCAGCTGAGCGCTTCGGCGCTGCTGCAGGTTCCACGGCGCGCACCTCGACCGTCAGCTCCTCATCAACTCTGACGCGCACGGGGTGCGTCGGGTCGCGCTTGAGGGCCTGGATCGCTTCGTCGAGGGGTAGCGGCTGGCTCACCCGGCAAGCATAGCAGTGTCCCAACCCGTTTCCCCGTCAGTTACCCAACCCGGTGTCACTTCCGGTCACCTAGAGTCTCCTTCCGTCGGGGAGGCCAACTCGAAAACCGCGGTTTTCGCGTGGATCGCGCATGAGCAGGCGCCATCTGTATCGGCGGCCGTCGAATCTGCCCGCCCCGACAGACTGAGACAAAACCAATGGAACCTGTCGGACTGCGAAGGCGATCCGCGGGTGGTGCCGCGCATCGCTGGTCTCGCGGTAAGTCTTCATCCCAAGCACGCTCGGCGAATTCGTCGAGTACATCCCGACGCTCACCGAGTGGCGCATCAACGCAGGCGTTTGGGCTCTGTGCCTTCTCAAGAACGCCATAGTTCAGCCACCGAGGTAGCCGACCAAGCGAGGTCCCAAAGGCGACTGAGTAGCGACTCATCCCGGGTGACCAGAATGCGGTTCGCGTCTTCATCACTGAGCTCGATGCCACGTCGGCGTAAGACATCAACGATGGCGAGCGCACGCGCTTCGCGCTGGCCCGCCTCGTGTCCTGCGCGCAAGCCCGCCTCGTGTCCTGCGCGAGTGCCGGCAGATTCCCCGCGCTCGTAGCTGATTCTCACGAGTGCAGCGCGCCAAGTTTCGACCGCTTCGGGGTCGTCGAGCGCGGGTAAGCTCGGGAGTTCGGTTGATTCCTCTTGTGTCGGCGAAAGCGGCAGTGAGCCCACCGCGGCTGCGCCCGAAATCGAGCTGAGCCCGGCGTGGCAGGCAACGCGCACACGCTCGGCCAGGTCGAGCACGCTGCGCCGCATCGTCGCGAGCTCTTCGGCCGTAACATGATAACTCTTGGAGTAACGTGCTTCGATATAGGCGCGCTTGAGCAGCCCGAAGAGTCTCTCATCTTCCGGGTCAGTTCGGGGCAGGGCGCCTTCGAGCTCCACATGCAGCGGCGCGGTTTGCTTGGCGAGAGCCTCGATATCGTGCGTCTTGGGTTTGTAACCAGTGAACACCAAGAGCACCGCGTGAAAGTAACGTTCAGCGGCTTGGTGCAGCGAAAACGCGGCGTGCGGACCAAGGCCGCGCCCAGCGTAGTAACCCGCGCCACGCCAAAACTCGTTCGCGCTCTGAAACCAATAGCTGAAGTTGCGCCGCGCCAGTTCGAGCCGCTCAGCGGGCGTTTGCGCCTTCGCCTTCGCGAGCACAAAGCGGCGCGAATCGTAAAGCAGCACCCCTTCATTCACGACGTCCGAGTAGAAATATTGCCCGGTGCGGATCTCACGATTGAACTGCTTGATATCGTGCACGAGCAACGTCACCGGAATGCGCCCGCCAATCAGCCTAGCTTCAGCGGATACTTTGGCCCACAGCATCTCGTCGTTGGCTTGCGCCTCAGTGCCCACGATGACCATCAAGTCAAAGTCACTGAAGTACCCCTGCGCGATATCCTCCACCCAGTTGCCCCGCGCATAGCTGCCGAACAACACGATCATCTCCGCAGGCGTCTGAGCCTGCACGAGCGCCGCAATCGCGGTGATCTGTTCGCGTTTGTGCGCTGGCAAGTGCTCGAGCCCAGTCCTCATTTCTGTCCGAAGGTAACACGGCGAGAGGCGATGGCCTGATCGTCGTCGGTACCGCGCAAGCGGCCACAGCTTTCACAACTACGCTTCGAGTGGCGACAGAGACGACCAGCGCCGTCGCAACGCTCCATGAGCACTACGACGGCGCGTGCCGCTCGCGACGATTGATCGGGCATCCCCCGGTGGAATTTGAACCATCGGCCGAAAACCACCTCGAAAGGGGTATCGCACCCCCCAAAAAGTGGTTTTAAACCAGTTCTGAAGGGGTCATGGACCCAGTTAGAACTGGTTTGGAGACTTCGTGGCCCGGTACCGCACCCCCGTCGGAGGCATTCGAACCAGGGCGAACCAAGTAGGTCAGTGCTTGGCGGTGATCGGCTAGGCAGCGCCGCCGGTACTAACTGGAGCCTGCTCTGGTTCCGCAGGATTCCGGTCTTGCTTCGACGCGCGCTTGCGAGCGTCTGCCGTGCGACTGGCCGCACGCAGCGCCGAAAACAGAATTCGATCCGCATTGCTGTCGATGTCTTCGAGACCGGCATTCGCTATCAGCGCGTTCGTGACGCGAATCCAGGCGAGCCGCGCGTCGTTGAGTTGTGACGCGCTGCTGGCGGACGGCGCGGTCAGCCGGGCCCGCTCCTCTTCCAGCTCCCCTAACTTCTGCGCGGCTCCGAGCCACGCGTCCACCAGATCGAGCAGATTCTTATCGTGCAGGTTGACACTCTTCAGCCTTGCCCGAACGCCATCATCCAAACGCCCCGCTACCAACGCAGCGTGGCCAGCCTCACCCCGGTACGTCTTTTGAGTATGCTCCAGCCCTTCTGGGAGGAGCAAATCGCGCAGTCTCAACAGCTCTTCTGATGAAGGCGAGAACTCGGCCAACATCGAGAGCGAACCGTAGATCCCCCGCGCCAACGCGTCGTGCTTTCCGTCGAGCTCGGCTTCGGCCTCGGAGAGTGCTTTGGCTCGCGGATCTTCCGTGGCCACTTGCGCCGCAAAAATGGCCGCGTGCGCGGCTTTGAGTTGCGGCAGCAGTCCCACCAGCAGCGGAGCCTTCGCGATCGCGGCTCCCGCCGCATTGGTCGGATCCACCCAAGGAGCCGAAACTTGAAACATCTCCTGCGCAGTCAAACGCTTGATTGCCATCAAACCCTCCTTCAAATTGTGCGCCGGCAAACCACCCGCGCGCCGAAGTGGATTGTGACGTTGAGCGGAGCGAAGACAAGTAGAATTGTTATCAGCAAAGAAAGATTGCTTTGCCGATACTTCGTACCGCTCACTATGGCGGCATTCGCCAGCTACTGAGTCATTTCACCCATCTGATCGTGGCGGGCGCGTGCACGAGCACACCGCGCTAGCGGAAGCCGCCAAGTTCCTCGACACCAAGTATTCTTGGAAGCGCCGCGCTCATTGCAAGAGCTCAGCGACGGTATGGGCGAGCTGGTCGGAGTGGCGAGAGGCGAGAGCCGCCCAATGCTCGCAGTGGTGTCGAAAGGGAGGGGGCTGACAATGGCGGGGATACTCAGCGAAGAGAGCTCGCAGGTGGGGAGGTGCTGGGAGGTGGCAGTCTTCGGCGCCGAAGAAGGTTTGGGTGAGCAGCACGATGATGGGAGACAGGGCTGAGTCGTGGTGACAGAGGGTTTCGCGCAGGGCCTTGGCTTGGCGGAGCGTCGTGGGCACGTCGGGGACGTCGTCCGAGCTTGCGGCGAGGAGTTCGAAGAGATCGAGGGGGTGCTCGAGGGGCCGCACGGCGTTGTGCTGACCGAGCAGCACGACGAAGCAGGGCTCGCGGGCATCGAGCAGGGCTTTGGCGAGCAGGTACGCTGCCGGGCGCAATACCGCAGCGATGGGCTCGACGCGACAGGGAGGCGAGACATCGAGCAAGAGCACGGTGGGGCGCAGCTCGGGCGGCTCCTGACCGGCGCGTGCGCGATAGAGGAGCTCGCTGCGTGCGTGGCGATAGGCGCGCACGGCGGGCGGCAGCGCCCAGCTACTGGGAAGTAGGCGGTGCAGCGTGCCGCGCGTGGTGATGCCGGAGGGGAGTGCGCCAAACGCGGAGCCCTCGGCCTGGCCGGCAAGCTCACTCGGCAAGCTGCGGCTGAGCAGTGCGCGCTCAGGCGCAGCGAGCGGCGTGATGCTGGGCCAGTGTCCCATCAAACGCAGCGGCAAGTCTGGCTCTTCTGCGCACGCCTTGGCGCCGAGCCCGGCGAGGAGAGTGAGGAGCCGATCGTCGACCTGTTCGAGCGCTTGCTGCACGCGCACGAGCGGCAACGGCGGCGCGACGGGCTCCACCGGGCGACCTGCGAGCAGCGGAGGGAGCTCGAGCAGCACGTCGCTGGGGCTCACCTCGGCAGGCGCCTGAAACTCGGGCGAGACGAGTAAGGTTTCCTCCATCAGCCGCAACACCACCAGCACCAGCGCAAAACACGCCTCGCCGCTGAAGCCGAGCGAGCTCAGCGCGCGAGCGCCGCGGTGCTCCCTGAGCACTTCCAAACGCGCGCCGAGCGCAGGAGCGCGCCCTCGCTTGTCGAGCAACGCCAACAGGTCGACCAGCCACGAGAGCGGTGCCGCGCCGCCTGCGCGCTGCACAACCGCGAGCAGTCCGGGGAGTGACTGCTGCTCACGGCAGAGCGTCTCGAGCCCTCCGGTGAGCGGACCCGTAGCATCCCCGACGGCGCCAGCCGGCATCGTCGCACGTGCGTCCCAGATGCGGATTGAATCGTCGGTATTGCTCGAGACTAGGAACGCTCCGCTTGGCGCCCAAGCAACGCGTCCAGCGTACCCCTCGGGAAGCTCGTAGCGCCTGAGCTCGTGCGCGCTGGCCACCTCCCACACCCGAACGGTCTGGTCATGAGAGCACGAGACCAGGCGAGTGCCGTCAGGCGAGAAGCTTACGCTACTGATCAAGGCGGTGTGCCCCTCGAGGCGTCCGAGCTCGCGCCCGCTGGCCACCTCCCACACCCGAACGGTCTGGTCATGAGAGCACGAGACCAGGCGAGTGCCGTCAGGCGAGAAGCTTACGCTATTGACTGTGCCGGTGTGCCCCTCGAAGCGTCCGAGTTCGCGCCTGCTGGCCACCTCCCACATCCGAGCGGTGTTGTCCTGAGAGCCCGAGGCCAGGCGAGTGCCGTCGGGCGAAAAGCTCACGCCATAGACGGCGTTGGCATGCCCCTCGAAGCGTCCGAGCTCGCGCCCGCTGGCCACTTCCCACAACCGAACAGTCTTGTCACTAGAGCCCGAGGCCAAGCGCGTGCCGTCGGGTGAGAAGCTTACGCTATTGACTATTTCAGAGTGCCCCTCAAGGCGTCCCAGCCTGCGCCCGCTCGCCTCCTCCCACACCTGAACAGTCTTGTCCCAAGAACCCGAGGCCAGACGCGTGCCGTCGGGGGATGTGGCAAGGTTCGGAACGCCCCCGTCAT
>Ga0315912_10005491_pt1 | contig 11651 bp, 11 predicted proteins | sample VfabasoilMG_FD_204469 | JGI IMG/M metagenome (GOLD analysis project Ga0315912, IMG submission 204469) | Garden soil microbial communities collected in Santa Monica, California, United States - V. faba soil | ecosystem: Environmental > Terrestrial > Soil > Garden | place: USA: California...
TAAATGAAAAGTCAGATGCCGGATAGGCACCTGCCTTGAACTAAAGAGCGGAACGCAAACTACGTTATGCGCTGGCTTCGGCCTCGGCGCTCTCCGTCGTCAAAAAACCGCGCGCGCGGAGGCGCTTCTTCATATCAATCAACGTCTTTTGACCAAAGCCATCCAACGCCAACAAGTCTTCATCGCCTTGACCCAGTTTTTCAACCACCTGCGCCACAGTCGTCAACCCGGCGCCGATGAGGGCACTTTCGGCGCGTTGACCGAGTTCGAGGACACTTACCGGTTGGTCAACCGAAACCTTGGCGGCCTCACGCGCCGCCACCCCCGCCTGATGCGACTCGCGGGCTTGCAGTTTCTTGTAGAAGCGATCCACTTGGCCTTCCGTGTCCACGATGCGTTGTTCGCCCGTGAAGAAGGGATGGCACTTAGAGCAGACATCGGTGTGGATGACCTCCCGGGTCGAGCCAGTCGTCCACGTGTTGCCACAGGCGCAGATCACCTTGGCGCTCATAAAATACTTCGGATGAATACCTTCTCGCATGTTAGCCTCTGGCCCCAACCCCGCTGACGCGGGGGCTATCCAGTTTTGTTCCGTCGGTGGGATGATTCCGGGGCGGAGAACTCACCCTACTCAGGGGAACACTGGGTAATCAACGATCTTAGGCCGTGGGTTGAGCGGCTTCGGTGGGCAGTGGGTCAATATGCACGCGCTTGCGCCCGTCGGGCATAGTCTCGTACTTCACTAGGCCCTCAGCGACGGCGAACAAGGTGTCATCCTTGCCAACCATTACGTTGAGGCCGGGGCGGATCTTGGTGCCGCGTTGCCGCACAAGGATATTACCGGAGCGCACGCGCTCGCCTCCAAATTTTTTGACGCCGAGACGCTGGGAATTGCTGTCGCGCCCATTACGGCTGGAACCGGAACCTTTTTTGTGTGCCATGAGGGTTATCCTACAATTGAATCAATTTTGAGCCGGGTAAAGACTTGGCGATGGCCAGTCTTCGTGCGCTGGCGTTCTTTCGCTTTGTAATTGAAGACCGTCAGTTTGGGGCCTTTGATGTCCCCAACCACAGTGGCTTTCACTTCCGCGCCACTGACGGTGGGAGCGCCCACTTTGACGCTTTCGCCGTCAGCAATGAGCAGGACATCCTTAAAGGAATGCACTTCCCCGGCTGGGGTGGTAAGGCGGTCTATTTCTAAAAAACCGCCTTCTTCGCAACGGTATTGTTTACCGCCGCTTTGAACGACTGCATACTTCATAATTAAATTCTCCTTTACTTTGCCACCCGGAGTGTGACGGACACGGTGCTTCGCAGTGGGAAAGGGTATTAGACAAGATTTGCCCCGACAAAATCATCGGGGCAAGAGAAGAAAATTATAGCGGGGCGGGAAGGTTTTGTCAAAATATATTTTCATTTCTTTGATACCGACAGAAATCAATCCTTGCATTATTCCTTACGCGATGCTCAAATCTTCAGTGTTAGGGTACGGATATTGGTCGTGACTAGAAACGTGGGCAACCCCCACGTTTCTGCGTATATAACAGTTAACCTCGTACCACACCCCCGACCCGTGGAGAAAAAGCCGAGTCATGAAAAGCGAACTCACCTTGGCCTTCAATGAAGTCGCCGAGCAAAATAAACTTAAACGCGAAGTGATCTTAGAAGCGCTGGAGACGGCGATGGTCACGGCCTATCGCAAAGCCGTGAACGCCTCGGCCGCGCAACACGTCGTCGCTAAAATTGACCCCACTACCGGCGAAATTAAAGTGTATGCCGAGAAAGAAGTGGTGGATACTGTACAGGAACTCAACACCGAAGTGACGGTGGCCGTCGCGCAGAAGGTTGACCCACAAGCTAAGGTGGGGGATATGGTGACGGTCGAGTCCACCCCCAAAGATTTCGGGCGCATCGCCGCGCAAGCCGCCAAACAAGTGATCTTACAACGCATCCGCGAGGCGGAACGTGAGAGCCAATATCAAGAATATGTACAACGCGAAGGGGACATTATCAACGGCACGGTCCAGTCTGTATCTTCGCAAAGCATCACCATTGGGTTAGGGCGCACCGAAGCCACCCTGCCCCGCTCGCAATGGGTGCCTGGCGAACGCTATCACGCGCACGAAAAACTGCGCGCGTATGTCCTCGAAGTCCGCAAGACCCCACGCGGCCCGCAGATCATCGTCTCGCGTTCGCACCGCAACATGCTTCGCCGCTTGCTGGAATATGAAGTACCCGAAATTTACAATGGGCAAGTGGAAATTAAATCCATCGCCCGCGAACCCGGCCAACGCTCCAAAGTGGCTGTCGCCGCTTTGCAAGAAGGCGTTGACCCGGTGGGGGCATGTGTGGGGATGCGTGGCGTGCGGATTCAATCCATCGTCAAAGAACTGAGCGACGAGAAGATTGACGTGATCGAATGGAACCCTGATCAGGCGACCTTCATCGCCAAGTCGCTCAGCCCAGCACGTGTGACAGCGGTTTATCTTAACGACGACCCGATCTCTGGACGCACCGCGATGGTAGTGGTGCCAGATGACCAACTCAGTTTAGCCATTGGGCGCGAAGGGCAAAACGCCCGCTTGGCCGCCAAACTCACCAGCTGGCGGATTGATATTAAGAGCCTCACCGAAGCGGTGGGCGATGCGCTCCAAAAACTGCGCGACGACCCGGCCTTCGCCGAGGCCTCGCGCATTGGGCCGGAGATGTTTGTCACGCTCGACACGATTTTGGCGAAGAAACTTGAAGGCAAACCCATCCCGCCCGAAGAATATAACCTACTCGCCAAGACGATTGACATTGTTGAGAAGAAAGCGGCTAAAGGTCGTCAAGAAGAAATGGCGGCCAAGGTGGAAAAGGTTGCGGCCATCAAGGCCACTATCCCTGTTCCGGCACGTAAGATGCCCTTGGCGCAGTTGCATCTCACCGACCGGGTTTATCGGGTGTTGGATGATGCCGAGTTTAAGACTGTCGGCGATGTGATGGAGCAATTGGCGTTGGACGATGACCGCATCTTAGGGCTGGAAGGTTTTGGCCCCAAGATGTTGGACGAATTAAAGGCCGCCATTGCGAAGATTGACTTCTCAGAACCAGAACCGCCGGCTGAGCCCCCAGCCCCGGTGTCCGAACCAGTAGCGGTTGTGTCTGAGCCAGCCGCTGTAGCCCCCGACGAAGTCACAACCCCAGTCGCTGTCGCGACCAGCCCGGTAGAGACACCCGTTGTCGAAGAAGACGTGCCAGCCACCGAAGGCATGGAAGATAAAGACGACGACGATGACGACAAGAAGAAGGGCAAAAAGAAGGGCAAGAAGAAGGGCGGCCTAGAAGTGACGTTCGACGAAGACCTCGGCGTGTTCATCACACGTAAGAAGCGCAAACCAGGCCGCGAGATAGGCACAGAGCTAGGCGGTGAAGACGAGTAGCTATGGTTACGGGCAAACGGCCCAAACCGATCCCACAGCGCACCTGTGTGGGTTGTCGAGAAGTGAACGCCAAGCGCCAATTGGTACGCGTAGTGCGCGGCGCTGACCACAGCGTGCAAATTGATCTGACAGGCAAGGCGCGGGGGCGGGGTGCTTATGTCCATGCCAAACGTTCATGTTGGCAGGCCGCCCTCAATGGGTCAACTTTGGCCCATGCTTTAAGGATTGAAATTTCAGAGGCCGATCGTGTCACCTTGTTGGCGCACGGCCAGACGTATTCGGATGACGACTAAACCCGGCGGAAGCATTAACCAACCGCCCTGTATGCTGAGGCAACCCAAGCGCGCGCGGTAGCGATTATCCCTTCGCCCGCGCTCCTGAGTTCGCCTCTGGCGTGTGGAGGAGGTGTAAGATGAGCGATAATGGTCATGGGCGTAAGGTGGTAGAAATCCCCAGCGCGTTAAGCGTACGCGACTTAGCCACACTAATCAAAGCCAGTCCCATTGACATCATCAAGCAATTGATGAGCAATGGGGTAATGGCGAACATCAATCAACAACTCGATTATGACACAGCGGCGATTGTCATCGCCGAAATGGGCTACGAAGCCAAACCCGAAGCGGCCCCCGAGGCCGAGCCGAAAGAAGAGCAAGCCGAAGCCCCGGCTTGGCGGCGGGTGATCGAGGCCGAAAACGCTAACGATTTGGTCACGCGCCCGCCGGTGGTAACTATCCTTGGGCACGTAGATCATGGTAAAACTTCTTTGCTAGACGCTATTCGCAAAACCGATGTCGCCGTGCACGAAGCCGGTGGAATCACCCAACACATTGGCGCGTATCAAGTGGAACATGACGGGCGCAAGATCACATTTTTGGATACCCCCGGTCATGAAGCGTTTACTGCCATGCGTGCGCGTGGCGCGCAAGCCACCGACATCGCGATCTTAGTGGTGGCCGCCGATGATGGCGTGATGCCCCAAACGCGCGAAGCTTATGCTCACGCCAAAGCCGCGCGTGTGCCGATGATTGTCGCGCTCAACAAAGTGGACAAGCCTAACGCCAACCCCGACCGAGTGAAACAACAACTCGCCGAGATCGGCCTAACGCCCGACGATTGGGGCGGCAAAACGATGATCGTGCCCGTCTCGGCCAAACAGAAGAAGGGCATTGACGATTTATTGGAAGCGATCTTGTTGGTCACGGACGACACCTTGATTAAGGCCAACCCCAAGGCTGAGGCCGCTGGCACGGTTGTTGAAGCGCAATTGGATAAAGCCAAAGGTGTCATCGCGACGCTACTGGTGCAAAATGGCACGTTGCACGCTGGCGAAGTCGTAGTGGCCGGTTTGGCGCATGGCAAAATCCGCGCGATGTTTAGCGACAAGGGCAAGACCGTGCGGGAGGCCACGCCTTCTACGCCGGTCTCCATTCTTGGTTTATCCGAAGTGCCTGCCGCCGGTGATCTATTCCGCGTAGTGGCCTCCGAACGTGAAGCGCGCACGTTGGTGGCCGAACGAAAAGAAGCCAACAAAGTCGTTGAGAAACCCAAGACCCTCAGCCTCGACCAAGTCTTTGCACGCTTTCAGGCCGGTGAAGCCAAAGAGCTCACCCTCATCATCAAAGCCGATGTGCAAGGTTCGCTGGAACCCATCGTCAATTCACTTCAGAAACTCTCTGAGGGTGAAGGCCCCAAGGTCAACATCCTCTATTCGGAAATCGGCAACGTCACCGAGAACGACGTGATGCTCGCCACCGCCTCCCATGCGATCGTCATCGGGTTCAGCGTCAACGCCGACGCCTCGGCGCAACGCCTGGCTGAAACCAATGGCGTTTCCATCCGCTCGTATGATGTGATTTATCGGGTGGTGGAAGATATTGAAAAGGCGCTCAAAGGGCTACTGGAGCCGGAATATAAGATCGTGGTTGTGGGCAAGGCCGAAGTGCGCACCTTGTTTAAGATTCCGAAGATCGGCACCATCGCTGGCTGTAGCGTGCGCGAAGGTGAAATCCGCCGGAACGCCAAAGTGCGGGTCGTGCGCCAAAACCGCATCGAGTTTGAAGGCGAGGTCGCTTCACTCAAACACGAAAAAGACGATGTGCGCGAAGTGCAAAAAGGTCATGAGTGTGGCGTGGCCTTGAAAGACTTCGACGCCTTTAAGCCCGGCGATATTTTGGAGTTTATCGTTTCCGAACGAGTCGAGTAACCACGCCTTTTCTCTCTAGCTATGTCTTCTGCATTGCGCCAAAAGCGCGTCGCCGACCGCATTCAAGCGGAAATTTCGGCGCTCATCCAACACGAGATGAACGACCCGCGTTTGGCGCTCGTCACTGTGACTGTGGTTAACATTGACCGCGAACTCGAACACGCCAATGTGTTTGTGGCGGCTATGGGCGAGAACGCACGCCAAAAAGAAGTGCTCCAAGTACTCAACGGCGCTAAGGGGTTCATCCGCCGTGAGATCGCCCGCCGGGTGCAACTCCGGCGCAATCCCGAATTGATCTTCCACTGGGATGCCTCCCCCGACAAAGCCGAACATGTCGCGCAATTGCTCGATCAACTGCGCCCCGCTCCCCCTGCTTCAGCTGATGACACAGGCACCGCTCAATCTCGCTGAGGTGGAAACTGCGCGCCAACAACTCGCGCGCGCACAACGCCTCCTCGCCATCACCCATATCAACCCGGATGGCGATGCGATTGGCTCTTTGGTCGGCTTCGGGTTAGCGGTGCGGGCGCTGGGCAAAGAAGTGGTGTTAGCCTGTGCCGACCCGGTGCCAGAAAACTTGAAGTTTTTAAAAGGCACTGCTGAAGTCACGGCCAAGCCGACTGGCGACTTTGATCTGGTGGTAGTCTTGGATGTCTCCGAAGCTTCGCGCATGGGCGGCGCGCACGGTGGGCGTGCGATTGATCTCCTGTTCGATCATCATGTTACTAATTCGGGCTTTGCCCGTTTTAACTTTATAGATGTGACCGCCGCCTCCACCGCCGAACTGGTGGCCGATTTATTGGAGCCGCTTGGCCTGCCCCTAACGCAACCCGTAGCAGAGGGTTTGCTTACTGGGCTGGTCAACGATACGATTGGTTTCCGCACTTTAAACACGACCACCAAATCCTTGGCGCTGGCTCAACGCCTCATGGAAGCCGGCGCGGTCTTACATACCATATATGATCTCTCGATGGGGCGGCGGTCGTTGGGGTCGGTGCGGTTGTGGACGGAAGGCCTGACCCGGCTGAAAGTAGAAAACCGGGTTGCGTGGACGACCTTGCCGCTCGAGGCGCGGAAGGCCGCTGGGTATACCGGCAAAGGAGATGCCGATCTGGTGAACTTTATCAGCACCATTCGCGAGGCCGATATCGCCATCGTCTTCACTGAAACACCTAGCAAAACAGTTAAAGTCAGTTGGCGGTCAGCGCCATATGTCAATGTCGCGACGCTCGCCACCGCTTTTGGGGGAGGCGGTCACGCCCCAGCGGCCGGGGCCGAAATCTCCGGCACCCTGGCCGCGGTCGAAGAAAAAGTGCTCGCGGCGACCCACGCCGCTCTCAACTCTTCACAAAGCGCGGGGGCGCTCATTTCACCTCACGAGGATAACCGTGAATAAAGAAACTCCTAATAAGTATCGTTCTGAACGTCGTTTGATCTCTGGGTTGTTGTTGCTCGACAAGCCCTCCGGGCCGACCTCACACGATTTGGTGGATGTCATCCGGCGTGGGATTGGCGTGCGACGGGTAGGCCATGCGGGGACGTTAGATCCGTTGGCGACTGGGTTATTGGTGATTTGTATTGGGCCGGCCGCACGGTTAGCCGAATATCTGTTGGAGAAACCCAAACGTTACGTAGCGCGCATCCGGTTTGGGCAAAGCACCAACACTTATGATGCGCGGGGTAGTTACACCACCGATTATCGGTTGGCCTCACCGAGCCGCGAAGCGGTGGAGCGCGCTCTCTCGCGTTTCCGGGGTGTCATCACCCAAGTGCCGCCGGTCTACTCGGCCATCAAGCGTGGCGGGCAGAAGGCGTACGAATTAGCGCGACGCGGCGAACCTGTAGAGATGGAACCGCGCGAAGTGGAGATCACTTCGCTTGAATTGACCAAGTGGGAACCGCCCGAGTGCGTGTTGGAAATCTCCTGCTCGGCCGGCACTTACATTCGCTCGTTAGCGCACGACTTAGGACAGGCACTCAAATGTGGCGCGCATATCTCTGGATTGCGCCGCACGGCTTCGGGCGAGTTTGAAGTGGTGGACGCGATTAAACTGGAAGACCTCAAGCGCTCGTTTATGACGGGCGAATGGCGCAAGCAATTGCGCCCCGCCGATTCGGCTTTGCTCGATTGGCCGGAAGTGCGGTTGAGTGACGAGGAAGCGACGCGCATTTCACACGGCAACCCTGTACCCTTAGGCGAATACATCCACGATTGGGGGCGCGCGTATAGTCCGGAGGGTGACTTTATCGCCGTGGTTCATGCCGACCGCGAGGCAAACATCTGGAAGCCGCACAAAGTTTTGACGACGGATTAATGATATTCGGGCTAGACCCTAAGGGTCCCACAGACCCTTAGGGTCTTATCTTGTATGCAACACGTGACTGCTCTCGACGCTCTGCGGCTGGACCGCCCCACGAGCCTGACCATTGGCGCATTTGATGGCGTACACCGTGGACACCAGGCGCTCATCGCGGCTTTGGTAGAGCGGGCGCATCAACTGCAACGCGCCGCCGTGGTGGTAACGTTTTATCCGCACCCCTCGGTGGTGTTGCGCGGGCGACGCCCCTCTTTTTACATCTCCAGCCCAGAACAAAAACTAGAACAATTGCAAGCGCTCGGCGTGGACGCAGTGGTGACCCATCCCTTCAACCGTGCCGTCGCCAGCGTACGTGCCGGAGAATTTGTCGAACGTCTCCTCATCCATGCACGGATGGCCGAGTTGTGGTGCGGTGCAGATTTCGCACTCGGCCACAACCGCGAAGGCACAGTAGATTTTTTGCGTGCTGAGGGCGACCGCCGAAATTTCACTATCCATGTGGTCGAGCCGATCTTGTTTGATGGCGAAGTGATCTCCAGTACGCGCATCCGCCAAGCCTTGCGCGATGGCGCAGTGGAACAAGTGACGCGCTATCTCGGACGACCATTTCAATTGACGGGTGAAGTCGTGGAAGGGGCAAAGCGCGGGCGCACCATCGGCATCCCAACCGCCAATCTCGCGGTGCATGACGAGCGAGCGATCCCGGCGACGGGCGTGTATGCGGTGCGCGCGCGCGTGAATGGTCAAGTGTATTCGGCCGTCACCAACATCGGTTATCGTCCGACGTTTGAAAACGGCGAGGCCAAACCCACCATTGAAGCCCACTTGCTCGACTTTGCGGGCGACGTATATGGACAAACCTTGGCGTTCGATTTTGTGGCGCGCCTGCGCCCGGAAATGAAGTTCGCTGGGGTGAATGCGTTGCTGGAGCAGATCCAAAGGGATATTACGACCGCGAAGCAGTTACTGGGTGAACAGAACTCAGAGGTATGCGCTGAATAATTTTAGTAGCGACAAGCGCCTCTAAAGTGTCTCGCCGAGTCCTAAGCCACCGTTATCCCTTTTCCCTCATCCTTGTCTTCAATGCGCCAAATCTATCTCCTCAGCCCCAAGGCCCTCAGCCCCGAAACGATTGCCGTCGCGTTCGCGAAGACCTCCCGTAGCCCAGAATCATTTCGGGAGATCGCGGCGGAACTCACCGACGCGCAATCGGCGCAATTTCACGAACGCTGGGTGGTGGGCTACGGCCACGCCTCAGTGGCCGAACACGCCATCTTGCACATCGCGCTCGAAAACGTCTCGCGCTTGGCGATTGAGTGTATCGAGTCCAATCGGCTGGCATCGTACACCGAAAAATCCACGCGCTATCAAAAATGGTCGCCCGATAGTTTTTACACGCCCCCCAGCTTGGCGGAAAACCAACACTACCAGCAAATTTGCCGCCATTTATTTGAGACCTATCTGCGCTCCATCCCGGTCGTGCAAAAATTGATGCAGGCCAAATATCTACGCAAGGAGAACGAAACCGAAGCGAAGTGGGATAGCCGTATCCGCTCGAAGTATGTGGACAATTGCCGCTTCCTATTGCCAGCCAGTGCGTTGGCCAATGTCGGGCTGACCGCGAACGCGCGCGTGCTGGAGAGCGCCATCCGCAAGATGCTCTCGCACCCGCTGGACGAAGTGCGCGCCATTGGGGCCGAAGTGAAGCAGGTGGCGCAAGCCGAAGTGCCGACCTTAGTGAAGTATGCGGATGCCGCACCGTATCAAATGGAGACGGCGGAGGCGCTGCGGAAGAGCAATGGGAGACGCGCGACAGGAGAGGAGCGCGTAGAGGCGGTGCTGGTAGATTACGACGCTGGCGCACAGGATAAATTTTTAGCCGCGTGTTTGTATGCGTATAACGGCGCGTCATTAGCGCACTGCCGCGCTCAAGTGAATGCCATGTCAGTTGAGCAAAAGGCGGCGCTCGCGCGCGAAGCGTTGGGGCGCTTGAGCAAATATGATGTCCCCCTCCGCGAATTGGAACATGTCACTTACACCTTTGACACGGTGATGGATCAAGGCGCGTATTTCGAGATCAAACGCCACCGGATGATGACGCAAACGCCGCAAATCCTCACCTGCGATTTGGGCTATGCCGTGCCGCGTGCCTTTGTCGAGGCGGGTTTTGAGAATGAGTATCGCGCGGCGATGGAAGCGGCCGCCAACGCTTATCAACAACTCGTGTGCGAACACCCGTTTGAGGCCAGTTATGTCGTGCCGAATGGTTTTAATCGCCGCCTGTTGATGACGTTCAATTTGCGTGAGGCGTTTCATCTGTGCGAACTGCGTGGCGCGGCCAACGCACATTTTTCAGTCCGCCGCTTGGCCGGGCAACTCTATACTGAAATCGCGCGCGTGCATCCGCTATTGGCCGGTTACATGCGTTGTCGTGATAACCCGGCCTGGCAAACGATTGAGCAAGAATTTTTCGTGGCACTGAGTTGACGCCCGTTTCAACTTACGCCATACTTTCACTCGAAATCCCCCATTCTTATTTGTGATTGAGGAGCCTATGCCCAAAGTTCGTTCGTTTGAAATTCCGACTATTATGAAGCACGGCCTCGGCGCGATCGCCACGCTCGCCGACGAAGCTAAAGCCCTCGGCATGAAACGCCCCCTGCTCGTCACCGATGGTGGCATTGTGAAGGCCGGTTTGCTTAGCCGCGCGACTGATCCGCTTAAGGCGGGCAATCTCGATTGTGTTGTGTTTGATAAGGTCGTGCCCAATCCTCCCATCGCCACCGTAGATGAGGGCGGCGAACTCTATACCAAAGAAAAATGCGATGGCATCATCGGCTTTGGCGGCGGAAGCGCGATGGACACCGCGAAGGCCATTGGCGTCGTCGCCACGAATGGCGGCTCGATCTTGAATTACGAATGGGCCGATCCGCAACCGATCAAGCATCGTATTCCACCGACGATTTGCGTCCCCACCACCGCTGGCACGGGTAGTGAGGTCACGCTCTGGTCAGTCATCACCGATAAGAACCGCAAGATTAAATACAATGTCGGTGGCACGGGGCTAATTGGCGCGTGGGTCGCATTGCTCGATCCCGAATTGACGCTCGACCTGCCGCCCGCCGTCACCGCTGGCACTGGTATGGACGCACTAGCGCATGCGATTGAATGTTACACCTGTGCCTATGCTCAACCCTTGCCCGACTCGGTCGCGCTGAATGCGATGGAATATGTAGCGAAACATCTGCGGGTGGCCTTCGCCCAAGGGCACAATGTGGAAGCGCGCTATGGGATGAGCATGGCGGCCATGTTAGGGGCGTTAGCCTATGGCACGGAGAGCGCGGGCGCGGCGCACGCTATGAGCCAAAGCGCGGGCGGTGTGCATGATGTCCCGCATGGCGCGCTCACCGCGCGTTTGCTCGGCCCGGTCATGGAATATAACTATCTGGGCGAGCCGCACAAATTCGCGCGCATTGCCCAAGCCTTGGGCGAAGATATTCACGGCCTAAGCGTGTGGGAAGCTGCCGAAACTGCGGTGGAAGCCGTTTACCGCCTCACCGCCGAGGTGGAGATCCCGACCTTGCAAGAACTTGGCTTCACCGAAGATGAAATCCCCATGCTAGCCGACATCGCCTTCAAAGACCCACAAACCATTGGCAACCCACGTGACCTCAGCCTGCAAAGCTATGTGAAGATTTATCAAAACGC
>Ga0315912_10005492_pt1 | contig 11650 bp, 9 predicted proteins | sample VfabasoilMG_FD_204469 | JGI IMG/M metagenome (GOLD analysis project Ga0315912, IMG submission 204469) | Garden soil microbial communities collected in Santa Monica, California, United States - V. faba soil | ecosystem: Environmental > Terrestrial > Soil > Garden | place: USA: California...
GATCGCGTCCTTGACAGACTTCCAGTCCAGTTCGATCTTTTGTTCCTTGAAGTCCCTTGCCGTCCGGTACTCCTTCACCTTGTCGATGCGCGAATCATTGTGAGGGTGCGTCATCAGGATTTCCAGGTTCTTGTTGTACGACATCTCCTTTTCGTTCAGCTTCGAGAAGAAATCGGCGAGATGCTGAGGATCGATCTTTGCTTTTTCCATCAACTCAAGCGCGAAGCGATCGGCTTCCTCTTCCTGTTTCCTGTCAAACGAAGAGCCCACTACCTGCTGTACAATTTGAACGATCACATTCGGGTCGCCGCCCGACAGAATTCCGAAGACCACGGCAATTGAAAACTCTTTTACAATCTTGTGAAGCACGTGCCGCTTTTCCGCGTGGCCGATCTCGTGGGCAAGGACCGCCGCAACTTCCTCAGGCGAATCACACATCGTGACCAGCCCTGAGAACAGGTAAATGTTTCCGCCGGGAATGGTGAAAGCGTTCACCTGATCTTCGTCAATGATCTTGAACTGGTAACGGTATGGCGTCGTATCAAGCGCGCTCAGTAACCGCGTCGTGATCACCTCCAGGGCCGAGTCTGCTTTATAACTGTGCACGGCAGGGAATTTTCCCCAGACGCCGTCTTCAATCATGTCGCCCAGCTCTTCCTCCTGGTCAATGCTGATCTCGTAGCCGAAATTGCTGCCGGAGAAGTCCACGTACTTTACCGCTGCGTATCCGGCCGCGAAAAGAATGAAGCCGGCAACCACAAGGATTACCAGGTCACGTGCAATGCTTCCTTTCATAACTTACTTCTCGTACGGGGATCTGTTCTCGATCGTGTTGACGCGGCCATCGGAGGCCTTCACAGCGAAAGCCGCCTCATAAGCAACCTTTCCGAAAAACAGGAAGTAGTACATACGACCCTTGCGTGCATGGTAGGCGCCGATCATGCTCATCACGAAGTAGAACACGGTGGCGACGACGGCAAAAATTGCGTAAGCCCAGAATTCGTCCGTCAATACCTGGTCAGTAAAAAAAATACGGATGCCCCAGATGACGAGCGCCCAGTTGATGAGCGTCGTCGGGATTTGCGAGATCAAAGCCTGCAGCGAGTGAAAATGTATGAACCTGCTCTTGCCTTTGTTGATGAAATAGTAGATGATGGCTGCAATCAGGTTGATGATGGGCAGCGGCAACCCGATGGCCACCGCTGCAAACATCATCAGGTATGCGCCCATCGCGTCTTCCTTTTCGCGCTCCGGGATCTCATGCGGTTGGGGCAGAGGATGAAAATCCATATTGATGTCTAAGTCAATGAGAACGGCGGGTACGTGTCCGTCATGTTGCCAATATATGCATTCACACGGAAGCCCCACCGCAGATAGCCAGTAATGAAATCATGGATTCCCCGGGGCAGCTTGCCGGTAAAAAGGATGATCCACCAGCCGATGAAGACGGCGATGTAAACGCCAAACGTCAGGAACAACAATACACAACCGTGCGGCAAGAGTACGTACAACCATCCGAAGAAAAATTTAACCAGAAGCAATCCGCGACTGAGTGATTCAGGATACGGAATGTCGACCGCGATCAGGTCGTCGGTTGCGGAGATACCGAAAGCCGGATAGCCATCCGCCAGGTTGTACATCCTGGCATTCAGTCGCGCACTCCAGCGGTTAAGTCCCATCTGGAACTCAAAGAAGCTTTGCGGGTACCGTCCCGTGAACAGGATCACCCACCAGGACACAAATCCGAGAATGGCTCCCCAGAGTCCCACGAAAAAGAGGAGGAAGAAGTGAGGTATGCCGATGTAAATAGCCCCAAAGAGTGTCCTGAGTAGCAACTCCAACCTGGAATGGCTGTCAGAGTACTTGATGTCATAGGTCATGATAATTGGGTTAGGTTTTTAGCTAATTCAATGTATAAAGACTTCCCCTAAGTTGAAATATCATTCAGATGACGTGCTATATTTGGAGCCCTTTTACAGGAAGACATTTGCTAATCGGCTAATCGGCTAATCGGCTAATTGGCAGATTGGCTAATTAAGAAGGGGTGTTAGCTCAGTTGGTTTACCTGCCCGCCGCGCCGCTAACAACTGAGATTTTGAATACTGATCGGGACTTTAGCTCAGCTGGTTTAGAGCGCTGCTTTGACAGAGCAGAGGTCGTGGGTTCGAACCCCGCAAGTCCCACTCTTTTTTTTTGATTGCGGCGCTCCGGCAGGCGGGGAGCTACCTTGACAGGGTAGGGGTCACAGGTTCGAATCCTGTAATACCCACATAAGTTGACATAGCAATTCTCGCTGCCAAGCGAGAAGCACTACCTTAGTCTACATTCAACACTGTTTTCTTTGCATTCGTAGCCGACACGGGTACGCAGAGCTCTATCTCGGATCGCAGCGCCTCCAAAACACCCTTTCGTGAAAAGTTTGCATTGACCACCAGGCTGATCTGCCGTACGGGCTTCGGTGGCGCGAACTCCCTTAATTGTTGCATCCGACTCTTTGTCAGATCCAATGTTGCCAGGTAAGGCAGTATCGTGATGCCCTTGTTGTGATCGACCAGGTTCCGCAGGGTCTCGAGGCTGCCGGCCTGGTAATGAAGGCGATCACTTTCTAAATCCTTTTTCTTCAGCTCACAAAGATTGAAGATCTGGTTTCGCAGGCAATGTCCTTCTTCCAGCAGCCAAAGTTTGCTCAGGTCGAGATCTTTGGGAAGCACATACTTCTTTTTATAAGCCTTTTCATTTTCGGAAACGTACGCGAGAAACTCTTCCTGGAACACGGGGTGCTCAACCAGCCTGCCGTCGTTGAGCGGTGTAGCCAACAGTCCGATATCGGTTCCGCCGCTTTTCAGTTCAGCCACAAGGTCACTGGTAATAAGCTCGCGGATATTCAGTTTGAGGCGTGGATACTTCTCAATCAGCGACGGGAGAAGCAACGGCAGCAGGTAAGGAGCAAGGGTGGGAATGATGGCGAGGTTCAGTTCGCCGCTTACGTCAACGCGTGTGCTCTTTGCAAATTCTGTGAGACTGGACACATCGGCAAGTATCTGGGCGGCGCGCTTTATTACTTCAACGCCTTCAATAGTGGGCTCTACCGGCGACTTCTTCCGGTCAAAAATCTTTACGCCAAGCTCCTCTTCCAGCTTCATGATCATCATGCTCAACGTGGGCTGGGTTACGTTACATTTTTCAGCTGCCCGTGCAAAATGCCGGTGCTGGTGTACGGCCAGGACGTATTCGAGCTGCTGAAGATTCATAGAGCAAATCTATGGAAAGGTAGAAATTATGAGTCTGATTGATTAAATCCCGGAAAGGCTGGTCCTCTATCGATATCGACAAAGGGTGTAACACACAGTACAAAAAGTAGCACTGAGATACACAGAGAATACATAACTCAGTGGAACTCAGTGCTCCTTTGTGATCTCCGTGTCACTGCATTTTGCTCATCTGAATTATCGTCACCACTACTACCCAACCGCGAACCGGTAACCCACGCCCTTGATGGTGATGATCTCAATCGACGGATCGCCCTTGAGGAAATCTCTCAGCTTTGTGACATAAACATCCAGGTTCCGCGAATTGAAGAACGAATCATCGCCCCAGATTTTCATGAGTATGTCCTTTCGTGGCACAACGGTGTTCCTGTTGTCGGCGAGTATCTGCAGAAGCATCGCTTCGCGATGGGAAAGCTTGCGCGTCTGGCCTTCAATTTTGAGATCATGCCGCGCCACATCGAACTCGAACTTGCCGATCGATACGATGCCCTGAGTCGCCGGCCGCGTCCTGCGCGTGATGCTTAGCAAATTGTTGATGCGCACGATAAGTTCTTCCATACTGAAAGGCTTGCGCAGGTAGTCGTTGCCGCCGGATTCAAATCCCTTGATCAAATCGTCGGTCTGGGTCTTCGCCGTGACGAAGATGATGGGCACAGCCGGATTTACCTGTCGGATCTTTTGCGCGACGGAGAATCCGTCAACGGAGGGGAGCATAACATCCAGCACGCAGATATCCGGACTGATTTTCTGAAACAACTGCAAGGCTTGCGACCCGTCGGCCGCCATATTCACATCAAATTCACGGCTTTCAAGGCTCTCTTTTACAATGCGTCCAAGAAAGGGCTCGTCTTCAATATATAGTATGCGTGTTTTGGCGCTCATGAAGTTGCGAGCGTTTTAGGCAGACAGATCGTGAATGTGCTTCCCTCACCGGGCCTGCTGTCCACGTCAATCGAGCCACGGTGGCTGTGGATCACCGCCTGCACGTAGCTGAGGCCAAGTCCATAGCCCTTTACGTTGTGCACATCGCCGGTTGGGACGCGGAAAAACTTCTCAAATATTTTTTTACTGTATTCGCCGGGAATCCCGATACCACGGTCTGTGATCTTGAGCACCACTTGCCGTTGGTCCTCTTGTAGGGTTATTGTGATGTTGGGCTCGGCCCCGCTGTACTTTAACGCATTATCGAGCAGGTTGTAAATGACATTTGTCAGGTGAACCGATCCTCCCTCGATTGTGAATTCGTCGCCGCGTCGCTCGAATTTTACCATTGCCTTTTGCTTTTCGAACACCAGCTGCATCGAATGCAGGATCTGTTCGACGGTCTTTTGCATGTCCACAGGCTCCGGTTCGAAGCCGATACCGCTGTTCTCAAAAATGGCAGTCTTGAGGATCTTGTCCGTCAGCAAAGTGAGGCGGTTCAATTCGCTTTGCGCGATGTCGAGATATTCCCTGGTGGTTTGGGGATTCTCAAGGCCCTTGAAATTTCTTAGCGCCTCGAGCGCTACACTTACCGTGGTGACAGGCGTTTTCAGCTCGTGAGTGATATTGCTGATGAAATCATTCTTCATCTCCATCAGACGCTGTTGCGATCGAAGACTCCGGTACATGAGGAAGAACGCAGTACCTGTGAGCAGGGTCACAAAAACCGAGAAGAGAATTTGCGGCAATACTTCCCCGAGCAGCATGGGTTGAAAAGACGACAGCGTCATCTGGTAGCGGTGAAAGGGATCATAGTTGATCCATTCGGTGTAAATGCTTCCTCGCGCCTCCGCTGAATCACGAGGCATCTGCCTTCTCAGCACGATGTCTTTGCCGGGAATTCGCATCGGCATTTCAGTTTTCATGTTGACGTCGACTGCTACGTCCGGATCAATTCCAGCATCAGCAATGGCAAGGCGCAGCCTGTTCATGAGCGTATCCATCGGCAGCGAATCGTTTCGCATCTGTATGTAGAATGTAGCCTGGTCTGAGGCAGCCCTTGTACGAAGGTGAGCCACAAGTGGAGGTATAGATTTTTTTATTGAGTCACCATCCGTCGACTGGATGAAGATCTTCATCTCAGATGTACTTGTGGCCGGTGGCCCGCCATGAACTTTGACGCAATCGATTTTTTGCGTGTACTGGATTCCGCGGCCGGCTCGAAAAGAGGTGTCCTGAGGCGCGCGTTGTATGCTGCGCAAGACAACAGAGTCCCGCATTGCGTGGACCGTTGTCCGAAACACGTCGTTAGCCTGCTTGCGCAAGTCGGCGTGCGCCTTTTCGTATGAATTCCGCAGCCACGAGGCCTGAAGTATCACCAGCAGGATAATGCTGGTAGCCATCAGGGCTACGGAAATGTTGATCGCCTTCGGCTTGTTCAGAATTCCGCTCATTGGGAGACAGACAAAATTAACGGGTTTGTTCCCTGACCGGTGCGGTTGTTAACCTTAATTAACCTTGCTTTCAGGTCCTTTAACCACCCCGTGTCATCCTGTGAGCGTACTTTGCTCTCAGTTGATCTATGAAACCATCCACCACCATGAAGAGATTGCTCATTATTCTGGGAATAATTGTATGCGCCGCGGCTGCGAATGTCGTCTGGGGCCAGACCGAAGGCGTGATCACTTACGAAACAAAAATGAACCTTCACAGAAGGATACCGCCGGAACGCGAAGCCATGAAGGCGATGATCCCGGAATACCGGACTTCAAAGGACCAGCTATTCTTCCGCGGACCAGAGTCCTTGTATAAGCCGGTAATCGAAGACTCCGAGGAGGACATGAGTTCGGGCGCCACGCATAGCAGTGGTGGCATGACCATTCGCATGCAGACTCCGAACATCGAGACGTATACGAACAGGGATTCGCAGGAAAGGATTGTTCAGCAGGAGTTCCAGGGAAAACAGTACCTGATCGTCGACACGTTGAAGGTATCGCCATGGAAGTTCGGCACCGAAACAAAGACGATTTTGGGATACATCTGCAAGCAGGCTTACTATACCGATGAAACACGCCCGGATCAGAAGATGGAGATCACCGCATGGTACACAGATCAGGTTGGCGCCCTGCTCGGCCCCGAGAGATTCAACACCCTGCCCGGTGCCGTGCTGGCCGTGGACATTAATTCCGGCGAACGTGTCATCGTGGCCAAGCAGGTTGAGATGAAGGGGCTCAAGAAGAATGAGTTGAAAAAACCATCGTCGGGACAAAAAACTACAAGCGCCGAATTTCGCGCCATGGTCGACGAGCAAGTCAAGAAGATGGGCGGCAGCGGAGGGATGATTATCCGCAACTAGCCATGTCCCGACTCCTGCCTCTGCTTCTTCTCCTGCCCTCAATCGTCTTTTCCCAGAAATTCTCGATCAAGGGACAGCTGACCGACACTTTGTCGAGCCCGCTTTCGTCGGCGACACTGATGGTACTTAGTGCCAAAGACTCTTCGCTGATCAACTTCGGTGTCACAGATCAAAAGGGAAATTTTGAGATCAGAAACATCAACCGCGGAGAATATTTGTTCAAGGTTTCATTTGTTGGATACAACACTTACCTGCGACGGGTCAGCTCCGCCGAGGGTGTGACGGAAGTGAATCTGGGTCAGATAAGGATGACGCCGCGCACCACACAACTCGACGAAGTGGTGGTACATGGTGAAAAGGCGCCGGTAACGGTCAAACGGGATACTATAGAATTCAATGCCGATTCATTCAAAACAAAAGCAAACGCAAGTGTTGAGGACCTCTTGAAGAAAATGCCGGGCATCGACGTCGAATCGGATGGAACAGTGAAAGCCCAGGGCGAACAGGTGCAGCGCGTGACGGTGGATGGAAAAGAATTCTTTGGTCGTGACCCGAAGCTTGCGACGCGCAATCTGCCTGCCGATGCTGTCGACAAGGTGCAGGTATTTGACAAGAAGTCTGAGCAGGCTACGTTCACGGGCATTGACGACGGGCAACGGGAAAAGACAATCAATCTTGAACTTAAGGAGGAAAAGAGAAACGGCGCCTTCGGAGCACTTACGGGTGGCATCGGCACCGATGGCCGCTACACGGCGAAAGGCAACCTGAACAAATTCAGCAAGGGAAAACAATTGTCGTTTCTTGGGATGGGCAACAACATCAATGAGCAGGGATTCTCAATCTCCGACTACATGAATTTTTCCGGGGGCTCACAACAAATGATGGCCGGGGCAGGCGGCGGCATGCGGTTAACATTTGATGGAAACAACTCGGGGGGCGTGCCCCTCAACTTTGGCGGACGCCAGAATGGCATCATCACCAACTACGCTGGCGGACTGAACTTCAACCAGGTCATCAGCAAGAAAACTGAAGTGAACGGAAGCTATTTCTATAACCATCTCGACCAGGAGATCGACCGCATCGTTGAACGGACCAACTACCTTCCATCGGGACAGACTTACGGCAGCTCGCAGGACAGTCGGCAGCACAATGTCAATGAGAATCACAGGCTCAACTTTACCATCGACCACAAGATCGATTCATCAAATTCGCTTCGGTTCACTTCATCGGCATCGTACAGCAACACGATGCTTACAACGGCGAGCTTGAGCGAAACGATGAGCGCATCCAATACGCCGCAGAACAGCAGCACGAACTACAACCAGACCGACGGCACCGGCCTGACGATTAATTCAAACCTTCTTTACAGGCACAGGTTCGCAAAGAAGGGCAGAAACGTTTCGGTCAATGCGTTGTTCAATATTTCCGAGAACGGGAGCGACATGGACCTGTCGGCGGAAAACTTTTTCTACAGCGGCGCGACCGAACAGCAAAACGTACAAAGAACCACGGACCAGGGATCGTCCAATCAGTCTGTGGGTGCCAGCCTGTCGTACATTGAGCCCATCGGCGGTCGGAAGTACCTGGAGGTAAGCTATAACGTCCGCACCAACCTGAATGATGTCGACCGGAACGTGTACGACATCACGGGAAGCAGTTCGGATTTTAACCAGATGCTCAGCAATTCCTATACAAGCAACTATATCTATCATCGCCCCGGGCTGAGTATGCGCATCAACCGCAATAAGTTCAATGTTTCATTTGGCGCCAACTGGCAGAAGACCGTTCTCGATGGCCGGTTAAAAATTCTTGAGATCGACATTAACAAGGATTTTCAGAACATCCTGCCCAACCTGCGCTTCAACTATGATTTCAGCAATGTGCGTCACCTTCGCCTGGAATACGAAACGAGTATACAGGAGCCCACAATACAACAACTTCAGCCTGTCGTCGACTTCTCGACAAGCCAGATCAACCAGTCAATCGGGAATCCCAACCTGGGCCCCGGATATAACCACCGCATGAATTTGCACTTTACAACGTTTGACCCGGGAAGGTTTGTCAACTTCTTCGCGATGATCAACGGACTGTATACAGCGAACGCAATTTCCTATCAACAGGCGGTGAATGCCGACCTGTCGACCTTGACCATGCCGGTAAACGTGGACTACAACGCCTCTGTGAACGGCAACTTCAATTTTGGTTTTCCGATCACCAAACTGAAGAGCCGCTTTAACTTTGGCCCGGTCATCACACGGTCCGCCAGCCTCGCCTTTATTAATGACCTGCCCTCTGGCGCCGGACCCCAGGAGATACAAACAAACCAGCAAACGCTCGGTGGCACCGCCCGCTACAATTTCAACTTCAAGGATGTTTTTACCCTTGACCTGAGTGCCAACCTGAGCAGTCAGCAGACGAACTATGTTTCTGAAGCCGCCATGACACCGGAGGCGCAGCAGTATTTTAACGAGACGTACAGTGCCGAGACGTTCGTCACGATCCTCAAGAACTGGCAATTCAACGGTTCCTTCGATTACCTGATTTACAACAGCCAGACCACCGGTTTTAACCAGAAGCTCCCGTTGCTGAACCTTTCATTGTCGAGGTTTATCCTGAAGGCTCAGAGCGGCGAGATCAAGTTCGGGGTTGTCAACGTCTTCGACAAAAGCATGAGCGTGAGTCAGGTGGCAAGCGTGAACTACCTTGAGCAAACCACTTATAACAACCTTGGGCGATACTTCATGGTGAGCTTCACATACTCGCTCAACAAGCAACTCAACCCGATGGGAGGCGGCAATCGCCGCGGACCGCGCATGATGATGATGCGAGGACCGGGGGGATAGTGAGTAGTGAATAGTGAATGCTAGCTTCTTGCTACCAGATGCTTGCTACTATTTAACCACCAACTATTAACTTCGCGCCGATGGTGCGCTTGACGACGCTGCTGATCCTGATCACTTTGGCGGCCCAATCTCAAATCTATACTCCAAAATTCGATGTGCAGGGTCACCGCGGTGCACGGGGCATGATGCCCGAGAACACCATTCCTGCTTTTATGGTCGCCATCGACACAGGCGTCACCACCATTGAGATGGACCTGGCTGTCACGAAAGACCGACAGGTAGTTGTGTCGCACGAAGGCTGGATGTCGGCGGCGATATGTCTTGATCCCTCCGGCAACAAGATTGATCCAAAAAGCGAGAAGAAGCACAACATCTACCAGATGACATACGAGCAGGTTCGTGCTTACGACTGCGGATCAAAGCCGTTTGAGAGATTTCCGCATCAGCAAAAAATGAAGGTGGCAAAGCCCTTGCTAGTGGATGTTATTCTTGCCGTTGAAAACTACATCAAGGGCAATGGCTTGTATGAGGTTGACTATAATATTGAGATCAAAAGTGATCCTGAGGGAGACAACAAGTTTCACCCGAAGCCACAGGAGTTTTCTGATCTTGTTTTTGACCTCATCAACCAATACCTGCCGCTGGATCGGGTTGTGATTCAGTCCTTTGACTTCCGTGTTTTGAAATACTGGCATGAAAAACATCCGGAGGTGCGTCTCGCTGCATTGATTGAAAACCTGAATACGATTGATGAGAACATAAAGGCCCTTGGGTTCCGGCCATCAGTCTACAGCCCTGAGTTTACCCTGCTTTCAAAAGAGGAGATCAGGCACTGTCACGAACTCAAGATGCGCGTAATTCCCTGGACGGTGAACGACAAGAAGGAAATGGAGGAGCTCAAGCTTTGGGGCGTAGATGGGATCATCACAGATTACCCCGATTCAGCGAACGCGTTGGGATACACCCACAGGAGAAAGGGAGCGAAGTGAGGACCGTTGCCTCAATATTTTTACCACAGAGGACAAGGAGGTTATCACTGAGGAAACAGAGAATTTCTCCGTTTGTCCGTGAATACCTCAGCTACCTCTTCGGTTAAGCCATCGAATAGCAACGAGGGATCGTCAGCTCGCAGCAAGGTCTGTGCGCAAGGAAAAGCATCTGCAAGTAGCCTTTCCGGATTGAATACATTTGATTGTACTATTTTTGCCGGCCAATAAACTTCCTGCAATGCCAGCACACAAATACAACGTATACGGAATCGGCAACGCCATCGTTGATATAGTTACTGAAGTTGAACACGATTTCTTCACAAAGCACAACGTGGAGAAAGGCGTGATGACCCTCGTGGACGAGAAGAGGCAGCAGGAATTAATGCAGGCCATCGACATGAAGAAAAGTAAACTCACGGGCGGGGGATCAGCGGGAAACACGGTTGTCGCCCTGAGCCAGTTGGGAGGAAGCGCCTTCTATTCGTGCCTTGTGGCCCGGGATGAATTGGGAAAGCTTTTCCTTGATGACCTTGGTAAAAGCGGAATTAGTACGAACCTCAAATTTGAAAACTGCCCGGACGGACATTCCGGACGGTGTCTGGTGATGACCTCGCCGGATGCGCAGCGAACTATGAACACGTTCCTCGGCGTAAGTTCATTTCTTTCGCCGCAACACCTCGACCCGGCCGCTATCCGCAATTCCGAGTACCTCTATCTCGAAGGCTACCTCGTGGCCAGCCCAAAAGGCCTTGAAGCCATGAAGGAGGCAAAGAAAATCGCAGAGCACTCTAAGGTGAATGTTGCACTTACGTTCTCCGATGCAAGCATGACGAAGTATTTCGCCAAACAGATGGACGAGATTGTCGGCGCAAGCGTGGATCTACTTTTCTGCAACGAGGAGGAGGCCATGATCTTCACCGGCACCGATACGCTTGAGGATGCACGGGCAAAGCTGAAACTCAGCGCCAAAAAATTTGTCATCACCAGGGGAGCAAACGGCGCCCTGATCTTCGATGGCGACACATTCGTTAATATTGAGCCCTATAGAGTTGTTGCCGTTGACAGCAACGGCGCCGGTGACATGTTTGCGGGAGCCTTTCTTTTTGGAATTACACATGGTCACAGCATGGCCCAGGCCGGCAAGCTGGCCTCCCTCGCCTCGTCCAGGGTTGTTACGCAGTGGGGCCCACGGCTGACGCAAAAGCAGACGAAGGCGGTGCTCGAAGAGCTGGCCTGAGGCCAGCCCCGCGCATTCAAGGGTTGGCCCTCGTT
>Ga0315912_10005493_pt1 | contig 11649 bp, 9 predicted proteins | sample VfabasoilMG_FD_204469 | JGI IMG/M metagenome (GOLD analysis project Ga0315912, IMG submission 204469) | Garden soil microbial communities collected in Santa Monica, California, United States - V. faba soil | ecosystem: Environmental > Terrestrial > Soil > Garden | place: USA: California...
GCGCTGTTTCCGGCGTTGAGTGACGAGCTGAAAGATCCGCGCGGCGCGGAGAGCGCCAACAGCGCCGGCCTCTTGCAGCGCGCGGTGCGTGCGCTCAAGTCCTCGCTGCCGGGCCTGCTGGTAATCACGGATGTCGCGCTCGATCCGTACTCTTCGGACGGACATGACGGCGTCGTGATCGATGGCCGCATCGATAACGACGTCACCGTGCCGATTTTGGCGCAGATGGCGGTCGCCCAAGCGCAAGCCGGTGCTGACATCGTCGCGCCGAGCGACATGATGGATGGTCGCGTGGGCGCCATTCGCAGCGCGCTCGATGCGGCTGGCTTCACTCAAGTGGGGATTTGCTCGTATTGCGTGAAGTATGCGTCCGCGTTCTACGGTCCCTTCCGTGAAGCGCTGGACTCTGCGCCGCGCGGCGGCGACAAGAAAACCTACCAAATGGACCCCGCCAACGTGCGCGAAGCACTGCGCGAGGTGCGCCTGGACGAAGCGGAAGGTGCGGATTGGCTGATGGTCAAGCCCGGGCTGCCCTACGCAGACGTGATTCGTCACGTCCGCGAGCTCACTGCGTTGCCGGTGGCCACCTATCAAGTCAGCGGCGAATACGCGATGCTCAAAGCCGCCGCCCAAAACGGCTGGCTCGACTACGACAAATCGATCCTGGAAACCCTGCTCTGCCTCCGCCGCGCCGGCGCCGACATCATCTTCACCTACGCCGCAATCGAAGCCGCCAAGCTGCTCGCCTGAGCGCACCCCGTCCCGGGGTGAGGTCAAAAATGACCCAGGGTCGGTCCCGGGGTGAGGTCAAAAATGACCCACCCTAGTCGAGTTCGAGCACGTTTTCGTAGCTCGCGCGCACGCTATCGGTGACGCCCTTGTAGCGCGCGATCAGGTGCTCGCTGGCGCGTTGCCCTTGGCCATCTTGGAAGCCCATGCGCCGGGCGAGTTGCTCGAGGCTCTGGTTGCGTGTGTCGACCACTGCGCCGCTGTGACCGCTTTGGACGACGATGCGTTGCTCGAGCTGGCGCAGAAAGCGGTAGCCGTCGTTGAAGATTTCGAAGTGGCTGGTGCTCAGGTAGCCGCCCGCGTGCAAGGCGTTGAGTGAAAGACCCAAATCTGCCGAACGCACGCGGTGATCCGAGCCATTTTTCATTTGCAGCCATTGCACGGCAAATTCGATGTCGAGCAGGCCACCGTGGCCGTTCTTCAGGTTGTAGCGGCCCTCGCGTTCGCGGCCCTGTTCCTTCTCCAGGCGCATGCGTAAGTGGTGCATCTCGCTCGCGGGCGGCGCGCCGCCTTCGTAAGCGGCGCGCCAGGCGATCGCAAGCGCGCGCCGCAACAGTTCCGGATCGCCGACCACGCCGCGCGCGCGCAGCAGCGTTTGTCTCTCCCAGGGCGCGCCCGAGGAGAGCACGGCGGGGCCGGGTTCGAGCTCGCTGCCGTCGATGGTTTGACCGTGATAGCGCGCGAAGGAAGCGAGCGAGGTGACCAAGAGGCCGTGTGAACCCGAAGGACGCAAGCGCGCGTCGAGCTCGTAGCCCGGGCCTGCCGCATGCGGTTCGGTGAGCAGACGGATCACGCGCTGCGCGCCGCGCACGAAATAGGTCGTGGCGTCTTGGGGCTCTGGGGCAGCGCTCGGTAGAAAGCTGAAAATGACGTCGAGATCCGAGGCGTAGCCCAAATCACGACCGCCCAGCTTGCCCAAAGCGAGCACGGCGAAGCCCGGCACGTCGCCGAACACGCGGCGAACCACGCACGACAAAATCTCTTCGGCCAGTTCGGCCAAGATGCGCGTGGCATCGCGCATGCCGATCGTCCCAGCCAGATCTGCCACTGCTACCTCGACCGTGATGCGCCGCTTGGCCGAGCGCAACGCGCCGATGAACGACTCCTCGCGTTCGTCGTGATCGGCGTCGGGCGAGAGCGACTCGGCGGCGTTCCAAATCTCGGCGCGCACGGCGGCCTGCGGATCGCTCACGGCGCCGCCGCCGAACAAGATCACGTCCGCTAGTTCGGGCCGGCCAGCGACCGCATCGCCTACGAACGCGCTGGCACCGAAGGCGGTAATCAAGCGCTTGAGCGCGCGTGGATCGTCGCCGAGCGCGTTGACGTAGGCCGCGGGTGCCAGAAATCTGCCGAAAAATGCGCGCAAATAGCGCGCGGCCTGTTCTGGATCCGCGGAGCTGGCCAGGGCATCCAGTACGCTGTCGGTCAGGCCCGGGTGACGGTCGCGCGTGAGCGCACCCAGCAAGCCGTCGGGTCGTCGTGCCAAGGCGGCTACGTGCTCGCCCATGTCGGCGCGCCGAAAGTGCTCTTCGGCGACACGACCGAGCTCCGCGTCATCGCCATCCAGCTCGCTCGCCAGATGTGCGCGTGAGCCGCTGGCTGGGCTCGAGCCTTGATGAGTCAGAGATTGAAAGGTGCTGTTCACGCGTTCGCGTGCCAGCTCGAGTTCGCGTTTCAGGCCCGCGCCGTCGGCAAAGCCCATGCTGCGAGACAGGCGCGCGAATTCTTCGCTGTCGTTCGGTAGCAGATGGGTTTGCACGCCGCTCGCCCATTGCACGCGGTGCTCGACACGCCGTAAGAGCACGTACGACTCGGCAATGCCGCGCGCCTCGCGATCGCTGACCAGCCCCTGGCTCCGAAGCCGCGAAAGGGCGGGCAACGTGCCTTGCACGCGCAGGGCTTGTTCTCGACCGCCCCACACCAATTGCAGCGATTGTACGAAAAATTCCGCCTCGCGAATGCCTCCAGGTCCGAGCTTGAGATCGCGCTCGGGGTCGGCGCTGAGCTCGTTGCGGGAGCGCACCACGAGTTCGCCCAAGGCCTCGGCGATGGTCGGATCGACCCGATTCCGATACACGAACGGGGTGATCAGTTCGCGGCTCAAGAAGCGTCCGAGCTCCAGATCACCGGCGCAGGGGCGCGCGCGCAGCAACGCCGCGCGTTCCCAGAGCCTGCCCCACGTCTCGTAGTAGCGCTCGGCGGCCGCGACCGAGTTGACGATCGCGCCCGTCGCACCTTCCGGCCTGAGGCGCAGATCGACGCGCCAGATCAAGCCATCCTTGCTGGGCGTGCCGATGGTGGCTACCGCGCGCCGCACGACCCGGCTGTAGTGCTCGTGGAGCGAGAGCTGGCTGCCTCCCTCGTCCGTGTCGTAGATGAAGATCACGTCCACATCAGAGCCTGCGTTCAGCTCATTTCCGCCCAACTTCCCCAGTCCGAGCATGACCAGCGTGGAGGGCAGGCCATCTGCGCGCAGCGGAGCGCCGAAGCGAGCGGCCACCGCGGCTTCGGCTTCGGCCAGCGCAGCATCGAAGGCGGCCGCCGCCAGCTCGCTGATTTCACTGGACGTGACCTCGATGCTCGCGCCCCCTAGCCGGAGCGGCAACAGCTCACGCAAGGCGATGCGCGCCTTTTCCACCCAGACGCGCCGGCGGAGCGCGGCGATGCCACGTTCGGGGTCGTCCTCGGATTTGAGCACGCCGCGCAACGCGGGATAGAGCTCGCGCCGGCGACGTCGCGCGCGAAAGCCCTCGCGTGCGATTTGGTCGAGCGCGTCGTGTTGAAAGCCTGCGCTCGGTGTCAACGCGGGGAAGGCAGCCCCGAGCAGGACTCCGAGCTCGCCACCCTCACGCCCGCTCTGTTCCGAAAGCAGCATGTGGGCACGCTCGGGGGCAATCGTGAGGGCCAGATTTCGAAGTTCTTGGGCGAGCGTCACGGTGATTTTGTCGCGCAATTCCCGCGCTGGATGCGGACCCCCAGCATAGCCTCTTGTCCCCGAGCCCGCCTGACCGTACGAACGGTGGGGCATGCGGTTTTTGTGCATCTCGGACATTCACGGCCACGCGGCTGCCTTGGACGCGGTGATCAAGGAAGCGGACGGCTACGGCTGGGACCAGCTAGTAGCCTGCGGTGACCTGTGCTTCCCCGGCCCCGGCCCGCTCGCGGTGTGGAAAACCCTGCTGCACCATCGCGCGTTGTGCGTGCAGGGCGTGGGCGATCGCGCCTTGGCGCAAATCGACCCGAACAAGTTGAGCGCCACCAGTGAAGTCGAGCGCAATCGCATCGAACGCCTGCGCCAAGTCCAGCACGAGCTCGGCGAAATCATCGTCACGCGCATCGGTCAGCTGCCCACCGTCGCGACCTTGCCCATCGAGTCAGGGCACACGCTGCTGGCCGTGCACGGTTCACCACTCGATCCCAGCGAACCGTTCAGCATCGAGATGAGTGACGACGAAATGATCGCGTTGCTCGGCGACGAACCCGGGGATCTGATCGTCTGTGGCGGCAGCCACGTCCCCTTCGACCGCGTGGTGGCTGATGTGCGCATCGTCAACGTCGGCTCGGTGGGCGAAGCCCCGGGCGGCGGCTACGCCAACTTCACGATCGTGACCACCTCGGCGCTCGGCATCAACGTCGCGCAGCACGTCGTGACGCTCGACTAGAATCTGTCCCTGAAGTCTCTCCCGTAAACGTGCCCGTGCCCGTGCCCGTGCCCGAAAAATCGAGCCGCCTGGCCGCGCGCCGCAACGCACTGGTGCACGCGGGCAGCTGAGAGGCAGCCCACGTAGGAGAAGAAGAGGGGGCGATCGAGATCCAGCGGCGCACCTCGTGGTGTGCATTGTTCAGGGGAAAAGAGTCGGGAGAAGAGAGCGGGCGCGGGGCACGGGCACGGGCACGGCCACGGGCACGGGCACGGGGGCCTGAGCAATCAGGGACAGGCCCTAGATTTGCGCGCGCTCGACGCGAGCCGTGCCGAGTAGCCGGCCGAGCGCTCAGCACAAAAACGGTGACGCGAGCCATTTCGATCGCTCATGAATGGGAACGAGAGATCGGGGAAGGGCCGTCCCTTCCATTGAGTGGCGCGGGATACCTGCGCCCGCCGTCGGAAGAAAAGGGGTTCGAAGGATCATGGCAAAACATCGAAGGCGTGCGTTTGGGTACTTGGCGACCGTGTGTGGGCTCGCGCAACTGCCAGGTTGCGGTGGTGATGCGTCATCGACGGACTTCGCCGCCTTCAGCAGTGAAGAACCGCTGATTGCCGGCGTGCCGGCCAACGGCGCGCTGCTCGACGCGATCGGCAGCATCGGCGTGGCTCATCTCGACCGAGCCTCGCAGAAGCAGGTCTACACCCCGTATTGCTCGGGCAGTTTGATCGGCAAGCAAACGGTGCTCACGGCCAAACACTGCCTGGATTTCTTCGGCTTCGACGCCGAGGCCGGTTACAAAACCGTGTTCGCCATTGGCCCCGATGCGAGCGCCCCGTCGCGTCTGATCGAGGTCGTCGCGGTCCAGGGTGCGCCCGGGGATTTCGGCGGGTTCACTGACCATGGTCGCGACGTAGGGGTGATGTACTTGGCCGAAAAAGTGACGGATCTCACGCCACTTTCCCTGGGCACTTTGCGCCCGCAAGATCTCGGCAAGCAATTCATCGATATCGGCTACGGCGTGCGTGACAACACGCGCGCCTATGGCACGCGCCGTGCTGGCAACGCGCACCTGGTTGCGACCACCGGCAAAGTGTTCGAGATCTTTTTCGGTAGCTTCGAAGCCTTTCGATCTTGGTACTGGACCGGTTCGCCGACGCCGAGCTCGGCGGATTTCGTGACCGGACCGGTCGCGCCCTTCGCTTTCTTGCCGATCGCGCGCTCGCTGCCGAATTTGCAAAGCTCGCTCCCTTCCGAGAGCGCCGGTGCTGCAGGCGCGGGCGCGGGTGGCAGCGCGGGCCAGGTCGGCGGCGGGGACGAGTTCGGAGGTGCGGCGGAGTTCGGAGGTGCGGCGGAGTTCGGAGGTGCGGCGGAGTTCGGAGGCGCGGCGGAGTTCGGAGGTGCAGCCGAATTCGGAGGTGAGGGGTCAGGGCCAGATCCCGATGCCTATCTACGCCGCTTGTACGACACGACGCTGCTCATGGACGGCTACGAGGCCATGTTCGGTGGCAAACCGGGGGACGCGCAGGTCTGCAACGGGGACTCCGGTTCACCCGTCATCAAAGCCAACGCGAACGGCACGCTGGTCGCCTACGGCGTGGTTTCGGGTGGCCTCGGCTCGAACAGTTTGGTCTGCGACTTTGGCGGTGTCGACGCCGTATTCGGGCCAGAGGTGAAGGCCTTCTTGGACACTGCCAAGAAGTGGGTCGATCCGTGCAAGGGCGTCTCCGTTGCCGGCGTATGCAGCGGCAAGCTCGCCACGCGCTGCACTTCGATGAACGAAGGCCCGCGCCGGCTGGTGAAGTTCGACTGCGGCTCGCTCGGACAGGTCTGCGCGATTCAGTCGGATGGCACGGCCGGCTGCAGCGATCCACCTGCAAAGCCCCGATGAGCGCGCGCGCGCTATCCAAACTGGGAACTAGTCGCGTTCGATCAAGAGCACTCGCGCCTCTGGCGCGTGAACGAGCGGGCCCGGCGCGAATTCGGCCTCGAAGCGCCGACCGAGTTCGGCGATGAACGCTTGGCCTCGGGCTGCCGCGAGCGCGCGCAGCGGCCCGAGCCCAGTGAGCGCTTGCCAGCAGCGGCGCGCGTCTTCGTGCTGGATCTCGAAAGCGATGCCTACGTTCTCGCGGATGCGCGCGGACGCCGCTCGGGCACACTCTTCGATGCGATGCTCCCAGCGCCGGTCGACCATGAGCGCCTCACTCAGCAAACGATGCATGGTATCGAACGGCCCGCCTTCGTCCGAATCTCGCTCGCGCGACCAATACACGATGACCGCGAGGCCCTTCGGCAGAAGCAGCTGGAGCCAGCTCGTGAGCACGGCTTCGGGATTGGGCAACAGTTGTAGCCCGAAAACGCTGAAAAGCGCCGCCACCGGCAACGCTGGCGAGCGCAGCTGGGTCGCGTCGTCGCGCTCGACCGACACGTTGGGGAAGCGCACACAGCGCTCCTGCGCAAGCTTCACCATTTCACCCGACAAATCACTGGCTACGATACGACGCTCGCGGAAGGCACGAGCCAAGGGCGCGAGCTCGCGACCCGGTCCGACGCAAGGAACCACGATGCAGCCGTCGCTGGGCAAGTCGGAGGTTCGCCCGACCAGCGCTCCCAACCCACCGCCGAGGTACGGGGCGAAACGCGGACTGAAGTACGCGTCATAGCCGTACGCCGCTTCGTCCCAGGCAAGTTCCGCCGGGCTGCGGGCTGCGCTTTCGTCGATCATCCTGCGCACTGCAATAGTCTACTGGAGCGCGCTCGTCGAGGGCGCGCCGCTCAGGGAGACTTGTCGGCGTTCCGCACGGCGTAGATGAAAGAGCGCAGCAGACCTTCGTGTTTCTTGCGCGGGTTCTGCGGCAGCTCCACGCCGCTCGCGACATCCACGCCGAACGGCTTCAGCGTTTGGATGGCTTCCGCGACATTGTCCGGATAGAGCCCGCCCGCGAGGATCACCGAGCGGCGCTGCACGAGGGGGAGCGCCAACGACCAATCGAAACGCGTGCCGGTGCCGCCCAGCTCGCCTTTCGGGCTCTTGGCGTCCAACAGCAAGCGTTCTCCGCCGTATTCGGCGGCGCGCGCAATGTCTTCGCTGCCGCCGATTGCCACCGCTTTGAAGGCTTGAGGTTGCACCGCTTCCAGGTCCGCGGGCGTTTCTGCGCCGTGCAATTGCAGCCAGCGAATGCCGGTCGCCTGCCGCAAATCACGCAGCTCGGTATGGCCGCGGTTGGCGACTACGGCCACGAGCTCCACCAAATCACCGACCGAGGCGGCGATGTGCGCGGCGGTCGCGATATCGACGACTCGCTTGGAAGAGGCCACGAAGTTCAACCCCAAGGCGTCCGCCCCCGCGGCGATGGCAAGCAGCGCGTCGTCGACGCTGGTGATGCCGCAGATCTTGACGAAGGTCATTTGGGCCTCCCAGGGTGCCGGGCTACTCGATCTTGAGCAGTTCTTTGACGGTGGCGATCACCTGAGGAGCCTGAATGGGCTTGGTGATGTAGGCATTGGCGCCGAGCTGCAGCGCGCGTTGGCGGTCCTCTTGCGAGCCCTCGGTGGTGATGATCACGATCGGCGTGTCCTTGTGTACCGGATCGGTGCGCACGCGCTTCACCAGCTTGAGGCCATCCATGATCGGCATGTTGATGTCGGTCACGATGATGTCGTAGCGGGCCGAGGCGAGCTTACGCAGTCCGTCGACGCCGTCATCTGCTTCGGTGACGCGCAGATTCTTGACGCGCGCCAACGCGAACACCAAGAGCTGCCGCATCATCGGCGAGTCTTCAACGATTAAGCAGGAGTATTCCGCCATGAGTCACACGCTGAGGTCCAAGAACGCTTCCAATCCCGGGAGCTTTTGCTCTGCCTGTGCAAACAGGCTGGCCGCGACGAGGGCCTGCGCTGCATGCTGACCCAGTAGCTTGAATAGCTCGAAGTCTACCTGGTCGAACTTGTTTTTTTGCGCCAACGTCGAAAAGATCGCAATTGTTCCGACTACCCGGTCGTCGACCGAGAGCGGGATGACCGCGGGCGGATCTTGAAATGTCCCTAGGCTCGGGTCGGAATCCGCCACACTTGCCGTGCCTTTTCGGAGCACTTCTCCGATGCGCGTCCCGGCGATCCGCACGGGCACGAGTTGGTTCCCCGGCACGCCCTCGGAGGCGATCGGGATCAGCTGCTCTCCCTCGGGGTTGACCAGATACATCGCGTAACGTTCCGCGCCCACGAGCTGGGCCAACACCTCTTTGATGCGGCGCGTGACGCCGCGTGGGGAGAGGCTCGAGTGCAGCTGGTTGCTGGCGACGAACAGGTTGGCCAGATTCGCGAACTCGGACTCCACCTCTTGCACGCGCGCCGTGAATTCGGTCGTGGCCGCCTCGGCTTGGTTGTACTGCGAGACCAGCTCACTCTTCTCGTTTTCGAGCCGCTCGATCTTTTTCAGCAGCTCACGAACGGCTTGATCCGCCTCCACTTTGGCACGTAGCCCGGCGTTCTCGCTCTCGAGATCCTGCAAGCGGTGCAGCATGCGCTCGTGTTCCTTCACGAAATCTTCCGTGAGCTGCGTGCCACGCGAAAATTTCTTCAGGAACTCGTCGCGCTCGGTCTTGAGATCCGTGCCCGGCGTGTCGCTGTTCGGGCCCCGGCTCCGATTGTCCTTCGTCATCGAATCTCACCAGTATAGACGGACCTTGGGGGGCCGCGGAAAGGCCTGCCGTTTTTTCCTGAGCTTTCTTTCCGCTCCTTTTTCTTCCCCTGCGCTCCCCTGCGTTCCGCGGGGCGTCACTCTCCCGAAAAGCCGGCCCGAAACTCGGCTTTCCGTAAGATAATGTAAGCATTTTAGGAGTTTGTGTGCCCCACGTGGCGTGGGAGACAAGGGCGCAGCGCCCTTCCGGCTTCGCTGCCAGGCGGACGGCCTGATATGCTGGGAGCTCATGGCGGATGATTCTGTGCTCGAGCCCGAGATGCTGGACGCGATGCTCGAGGCCGACGATCTGACGGGCACACGCGCAGCTTTGAAAGGCGTTGCCGCGAGCGACGAGCGCTACGCCGTGGTGCGCATCAAGCTCGGTTTGTACGACGGCTCGCTGCCTTCCGGCATGGCAATGCAGGCATTGATTCAGCTGATGCGGCGCGATCCGGAGTGGCCGGGGGCCAAGGCGCTGTACCAGCGCGCCTCGTCGACGGCGTTCGAGACGCGGCAATCCTCGGTCTCGCATTCGCACCCGCCGCCGCCGGTCGAACGCAAGTAGCGTTTCAGACGCTCGGTTGTGTGAGCCAATCTTTGAGCTCACCGACCAATACGCGCGGTGCTTTTCTCAACGCGGCGAGATCGGGCGAGCCCGTGAGGAGCAGCGCGGCGCGCAGCTCCGCTTCGACGCCGTCGAAGAAGCGACGGGCGCCGCTCGGACCGTCCTTTTCGAGCGCCTGCAGCGCGGCTCGCGCGATACCACCCGCGCTGGCCCCGAGCGCAATCGCGCGGGCGATGTCCAGACCGGTGTGCAGGCCGCCAGTCGCGAACACCGTTTCGAAGCCTTGGGCATGGACCCACGCCACGCTCACGGCGGTCGGAATGCCCCACTCCCAGAAAGCCTGGCCGAGCGCCTTCTTCTCCGCTTGCGCGCGCAGCGTCTCGACGGCGACCCATGACGTGCCGCCCGCGCCCGATACGTCTACGTGGGCGATGCCGATCCGACGCAGCTTGGCCGCGACGCGCTGGGAGAGGCCACAGCCCGTCTCCTTGACGATCACGGGCACGGGCAGCTCGGCGCGCAGCCGTTCGAGTGTCGCAAGCCCACCGCGAAAATCGCGATCGCCTTCTTCTTGGACGATTTCCATGGCTGGATTCAAGTGCACGCACAGCGCGTCGGCACCCACCTCAGCCACGAGATCGGAGACTTCCTGGCTGCTCATTTTGGTGGCTTGCACGATGCCGAGGTTGCCGAGCAGGAGCGCGCTCGGCGCCGCCCTGCGTACCGCGTAGCTCGACTTGGCTTCCGGGCGCTTGAGCATGGCGCGTTGGCTACCGAGCCCAAAGGCATAGCCGCGTTCCTCGGCGATGGCTGAAAGCTCCAAATTGATGCGTTCGGCTCGCGCTGCGCCCCCGGTCATGGCGGCGATCAAGATCGGCGCTCGCAGTCGCTTGCCCAGCACCGTCGAACTCAGATCGATCGCATCCAGATCGAGCTCGGGCAAGGCGTCGTGCACCAGCTTCACGCATTCCAGCAGAGTGGTGGTGTGTTTGAAGCCGACGTCCCCCGAGGTCGTGAGATCGAGGTGATCGGTCTTGCGCTCTGCGATGTCAGCCATGAAAGGCTGTCATACTCGGCCTTGGGATTTGGGGCCATTGCAAGTGCCAGAAGTCGCGGCAAGGAAAAGAAAAATCACGCCCCAGAGCCGCCTCCGCCGGTGTAGGCTGCGCCCCCGCTGAACCCAGATGGCATCGCGTAAGCAGCTCCCTCGCACCCCGCGTAACAAACCTCGCCCCGCGAAAAAGACCGGCGGCGCGGCGCGTGTCGCGCGCGTGTCGCCGAAGGCACTCCCCCAGAACCCATTTTTTGCGCTGCTCGGCGCGGTCCAGAGTGAAGTCGACCAACGCCTGCGCGGCTTCCTCGAAACCCGTCTGGACGTCGCGCGTCGCCACGGCCCCGAAGTCGTGGAGATGGTCTCCGCCGTTCGGGATTTGTGTTTGCGCGGTGGCAAGCGGCTGCGCCCGGCGCTGCTGGTCGCCGGTTACCGCGCGGCCAGTGAACGCGCCCCGCTCGAGCCCGCGCTCGACGCAGGCGTGGCCCTCGAGCTGCTGCAGGCGTATCTGCTGATCCACGACGATTGGATGGACGGTGATTTGGTGCGCCGCGGTGGTCCAGCCGTGCACGCGCATTTGGCCAAGCGCTTTCGTTCCGAGCACAAGGGGCATGCCTCCGGCATCCTAGCGGGTGATTACGCTTCCGCCGTTGCGCTCGAGGCGCTCAGCCAAGTCGAGATGAAGGCCTCGGCTGCGCTTTCGGCCTTCGCCTGCTTCGCCGAAATGCAGCTAGATGCGATCGCCGGGCAACAGCTCGATCTGATCGGCGGGGAATATGACGTCGAGCTCGCGTATCAGCTGAAGACCGGGAGCTACACCGTGCGCGGCCCGTTGCGGCTGGGTGCGATCTTGGCGTCCGCGGGACCAAAGACCCTACTCGCGTTGGATCGCTTCGCGCTGCCGATTGGCGTCGCGTTT
>Ga0315912_10005494_pt1:2500-11649 | contig 11649 bp, 5 predicted proteins | sample VfabasoilMG_FD_204469 | JGI IMG/M metagenome (GOLD analysis project Ga0315912, IMG submission 204469) | Garden soil microbial communities collected in Santa Monica, California, United States - V. faba soil | ecosystem: Environmental > Terrestrial > Soil > Garden | place: USA...
AGGTGAGTTGTTACACACTCCTTAGCGGATTCCGACTTCCATGGCCACCGTCCTGCTGTCTTCAGCAACTAACACCCTTTATAGATCTCATACGCATTACAGCTTTAGGCACTTTAACTCAACATTTGGTTCAACCCACAGCGCCAGTTCTGCTTACCAAAAATGGCCCACTAAGCATACTTATTTATCAGTAGCTCTTCAATTAAGAAAGAGAACTCACACCCATTAAAAGTTTGAGAATAGGTTGAGGCTACATATGCCCCAATACCTCTAATCATTCGCTTTACTGGATGAAACTACCGTTGTACGCTTGCTATCCTGAGGGAAACTTCGGAAGGAACCAGCTACTAGATGGTTCGATTAGTCTTTCGCCCCTATACCCAGATCAGATTATCGATTTGCACGTCAGAAAAACTTCAGACATCCACCAGAGTTTCCTCTGGCTTCATCTTGACTAGGCATAGATCACCATCTTTCGGGTCTCAAACGACACGCTTGTAGTCTACAAATGCCTGAAAGCATTAGTAGCTTATCATGTTCTTGTGCGTACAAACACAAATAACAATACACTCGCATTTCACTTCGCCTTTGGCTGTTTACAGCCAATGACTCGCGTGCCATTTGAACTCCTTGGTCCGTGTTTCAAGACGGGTCGAATAACTAGTTCTTAATCATTAAACACGGGACACAAACGATTGCAACACGTTCGCCACAAACTAGAATAAACAAGTCTGCTAGACATTCATGCTACAAACGCTTTAAGCGTCCCGGGCTAAAGTAATCTCAGCCAAACTCAACGGTTACATAACACAGCACGCAACTTCGCACGTAGTGCGAACTGTTGCACACCTCTGCAAGAATCGTAGAGCTTTTTAATGATAGGAAATGCACCAAATCACAGCTTACAAAAGCTTTCTAAATATGCGAGTTTTGCTGAGTATCAGCTAACACACATAATATCGAAAATTTCTATTAACTGTTGAAAAGCAAATCACTATAATAGAACAGTTATCCGTTTTACTCATTATGGTTTCACGTACTATTGAACTCTCTCTTCAGAGTTCTTTTCAACTTTCCCTCATGGTACTTGTTCGCTATTAGTCCCTTTCAATATTTAGCCTTTGATGGAATTTACCACCAGCTTTAAGTTGTACTCTCAAACAACTAGACTCTTAGATAGTCTACGACAGCTGTGGACGGCGACTCTACAGGCTTTTCACCTTCTCAGAGTACTCACTCAATAGTAATTAAATCGCCTAACAACTGTCATTAGACCATCCTTACACCTCATCTCTTATTGTTTCATAACATAAGAATTGGTTATAGGCTATTTTCCATTTCACTCGCAGCTACTAGGGAAATCTCATTTGATTTCTTTTCCTCCTCTTATTGATATGCTTAAGTTCAGAGGGTACTCGCACTTGATTTCAGATACAAAGCTTGTTTTACATTGAGAATGTTCCATACAAGAACTTTCAAAACTTGTGCCGTTGCACGAGTGATCATGCAACAGGCAAAGACACATTGCTTTTATATTATATACTGAAACAAATGCAGCTCAAACACAAAGTGATTCAAGCTAAAATTTTCATTCAAAAACACAATGCTCACAAAATTTCACAACTCACATTAGTTTTCACAAATTACTACGTTTTTCATCGATTTAAGGACTAAGTGATCCCCCATAATGAGTTTTAAGGTTTTATATCACTCAATAACTTTGGTGAAAAGAGATCGCCGCGGCGATTGAAGAGAGAACATGCTTGGATATATTCTCCGTTATAAACGGTGAATAAACATGTTAATAATAGAGCAGCTTGCAGTCTCCACTACTAGGAAGAATACGAGCAATTACGCACGAAGGAGGCCCAAGAGCCATTTTCACCCCGAAAGATGAAAATTTCATTAATGATCCTTCCGCAGGTTCACCTACGGAAACCTTGTTACGACTTTTACTTCCTCTAAATGATCAAGTTTGATCTTCTTTGCAAATCTTACACATGCAGATGCACACATAAGCTCACTCAGATGATCTCACTAAACCATTCAATCGGTAGTAGCGACGGGCGGTGTGTACAAAGGGCAGGGACGTAATCAGTACTAGCTAATGACTAGCACTTACTGGGAATTCCTCGTTCAAGGGGCACAATTGCAATCCCCTATCCCCATTAAGAAAAACATTCAAAGATTTCTAGCTTTATTAAAGGCTAGAGTACTCATTTTGTCTTTCAATGTAGCGCGCGTGCAGCCCCGAACATCTAAGGGCATCACAGACCTGTTATTGCTCTGTTTCAAAGCGTTAAACACGCTTGATCCCACTAAGAAATACCGCGGAAGACAAGATTCCGTGTATTATTTAATAGGCTAGAGTCTCGTTCGTTATCGGAATTAACCAGACAAATCACTCCACCAACTAAGAACGGCCATGCACCACCATCCACCAAATCAAGAAAGAGCTATCAATCTGTCAATCCTTCTAGTGTCAGGACCAGGTAAGTTTTCCCGTGTTGAGTCAAATTAAGCCGCAGGCTCCACTCCTGGTGGTGCCCTTCCGTCAATTCCTTTAAGTTTCAGCTTTGCAACCATACTTCCCCCATAACCCTACTTAGGTTTCCCGTGGCCTCTCACTTAGTCATAAAAAATACAAAGCAAATTGCTAGTTGGCATAGTTTATGGTTAGAACTAGGGCGGTATCTGATCGCCTTCGAACCTCTAACTTTCGTTCTTGATCAATGAAAACATTCTTGGCAAATGCTTTCGCAGTAGTTCGTCTTGCTGTGGTCTAAGAATTTCACCTCTCTCACAACAATACGAATGCCCCCAACAGTTCCTTTCAATCATTTCATCATTCAAAAACCAACAAATAGAACAACAACATATTCCATCATTCCATGCATTTATATCCAAGTAACACACTTGCTTTGAGCACTCTAATTTAATCAAAGTGATATTTGATGACTCTTATAAACCAGTCAGTAAAGACGGCTAAAACAGTCATCCATATTTGTTCATGACTAACGGCGACACCATTCGGCGACAGTTGAAAGCCAAGACAAGTTTTCAAACTACGAGCTTTTTAGACGCAACAATTTTAATATACGCTATTGGAGCTGGAATTACCGCGGCTGCTGGCACCAGACTTGCCCTCCAATAGTTCCTCGTTAAAGGATTTAGAATGTACTCATTCCAATTACGAAGCCTCATATGAGTCCCGCATTGTTATTTTTTGTCACTACCTCCCCGTGCCGGGATTGGGTAATTTGCGCGCCTGCTGCCTTCCTTAGATGTGGTAGCCATTTCTCAGGCTCCCTCTCCGGAATCGAACCCTAATTCCCCGTTACCCGTTACAACCATGGTAAACATATAATATACCATCGACAGTTGATAGAGCAGATACTTTGAAGGAGTAGCACTAGCACGAGGCTTAAATGCTCAGCAAAGTTATTCAGAGTCACCATTTTGCTGCCCGGAGGCCTGGTTTGCACTAATAAAAGCACAGCCGGGGCGAACCCAACCGTATTTGCATGTATTAGCTCTAGAATTACCACAGTTATCCAATTAACAAATCACATCCCATAAAATTATAACTGATTTAATGAGCCATTCGCGGTTTCACCATTCTTGGGTATGAACTTAAACATGCATGGCTTAATCTTTAAGACAAGCATATGACTACTGGCAGGATCAACCAGTTTCACATAATAGAAATTATTCTATTTTTATGTTAGAAAAAACCATGCTATAAGCAAAGTCTATATCTCACAATATTTGAAACGTATTTACTCGCATAGCGATTCCATAGTAACATCAAATACTTTTACACAACAAACACATTTCGAACAATACACCATCGAAAACCTCTACTAACGATTTCATAAGCAGAACACCACTACACTTGGTAGCTCATCCGCCAGGTAACACCTCTAACAAACGAGACACCAATCTTGGATCCATGTCTCCCACAAAGTAGTCCTGGCAGATGCGAGGAGCTATCTAACATATTGGACGCTGAAAAATAGGCCAACATAGTTTTAGAAACACATGGTTTTAATGTGGTACATTTTTTAATTATTTGCTTCTATTGAGTTATTTAAATGATTCTTGAGTATTTTATACTCAGTTTCGGTCATTTTTCATATAAAAAAACTCAAAAATTGTTCACACTGGGCCATTTTTGCATGTTGATGTCAAAAGTGCCTATAGAAATCTGAGACCAAACAGCTATTTTTAAGACAAATATATGTGGATAAAATCCTTTTAATATATACTAAATGTTGTAGTAAATAAGTTAAATCATTATTAAGTATCTGAATTCTGAGTTTGTGAACGTTTTTCATAAAAAATAGTAGAATTGGCAGGCCGCAGGCCAGATTCTACATCTATGTGTCAAATGTGCCTATAGAAATCTGAGACCAAACAGCTATTTTTCTGGTAGATATTGGCTGATAAAAGACTTTTAATATATTCTAAGTGTAGTAATTATAGGTTAAATCATTATTAAGTATTTGAATAATAAGTTTGTTTATTTTTTTCCTGAAAACAGTAGAATTGGCAGGCTGCAGGCCAGGTTCTCGCTGTGTGTCAAAAGTGCCTACAGAAATCTGAGACTAAGCAGCTATGTTTATGGTAGATATTGGCGGATAAAAGACTTTTAATATATTCTAAGTGTAGTAATTATATTTTAAATCATTATTAAGTATTTGAATAATAAGTTTATGTTTATTTGTTTCCTGAAAACAGTAGAATTGGCAGGCTGCAGGCCAGGTTCTCGTTGTGTGTCAAAAGTGCCTACAGAAATCTGAGACTAAACAGCGATTTTTAAGTTACATATAGGTGGATAAAAGACTTTTAATGTATTCTAAATGTTGTACTAAATAAATGAAATCATTAATTAAGACGTTTTTTAATACTATGTTTCTAAGATTTGTTAGGGAAAAAACGCAAAATCGTTAACTCACTGAAGTGTTCATGTCATTCATCGTACAGAAGCCAAGGAATCAACAACCGACCAAGCCAAGATATTTATGACAGATTTATGTGGAGCATATTAATTTAATATACTACATTCGCAATAGCAAACAGGTTAAATCATTGTTATACACTAAGGTGTAATTGTACATCAATATTTTATAATTAAGTTTCCCACTTTGTTGAGGAAAACACTAACAGTTTACAAGAAAGGAAGTCTGCAGTCGCCGAGACGTGATTCGCACCAACAGAAAACCAAAGAACAAATATTTACAACACACATTTATTGGTAGACCAGATTAATTTAATACATGTATATGTATAATATTTTTAGTATATATTTAGGGAAATGATTAGACAGTATGTTTATCAACTTTTTTGTTTAAATTTTTGATGTTTTATTGAAATACAAGTCACAGAAACCGTTAGCGCAATGGACACCATTCCTTATACATACATATCATATTTATTTACAATATTACCACAGGTTTACTTTGTATGTTATCGCATAAGTATTGCACACGCATTGTCTATTTTCTAAAACGTATATAAGACTGTGTTCATGACTTTAGTTTCTTCACAATTAAAATGATACGCTTACAAAATCAAACATTTAATCTCAGTTCGCATTGTAGAGGCCAGAATGTATAGCGGATGTGGGAGATTCGAGAAATTTCGCACACTATTTATTGCAAGTGGAGAGATTTATTTAGCCAAGTGAAAGCTATTTCTATTTTAGAGTATAATTTTGAATAACATAACGCAAAGTAGTTGTAAGATGACGTTGTCAAACATTGTCATTGCGATGTTCAATCGATGAATCGTTTAATGAAGACGGGACACATAGTTTCGCAGACTTTTGTAGCACACAGTTTAAGACTGACTGACATTGGTATGACAAGTGCATCATATCACATAATAATTTATCTATTTTGTGCATGTTTAACCATGTATCGATCAAGAAATCAACATTATAAATACTTCTTGCACGCTGACATGGCTACAAAATCAAACACTTTGTTCGAATAGTGCTTGCGTGCGGCGGGAAGTTGGAATTTGAGATTGGATTGAAAATAAAGACAGAAACACTGATAAAATGTGATACATTTGTGTATTTCAACATATTGAGAAATATTGAGACAATAATAGGAAATAAATGCCGGAACATTGTGAGACTTTGTGGATATTTTTATAAATTGTAAATAATCAGTGGTCAGATCGTCTGGTGTGCTTAGAACGTACACAAAGTTGCAGGCCAGGTGATTTCTGGCATCATGATGGCGTGAGGACGAGATGTTTTTAAACCGTTATATTAGTTATATTAAGTATTCAGTTAGTAAGTGATATTATTATTATTATTAAGTATGTTATAATTAAGTTCGTGAGTTGTTTCGACCCAAAATTAACTACGAAAATGATGAGGCTGTGTGTATCATTCCTGCCCTGAGAAAACCAATGGCTGAGGCTCGATGTTTGAGATAATGACAAGGAAAAAAGTTTCTAGCATGTTCAAATTCTTAATATTTAATATTAAAAATTAGACACATATTATTTTTAGACACTTTTGTAATATTTACACGGCGAAATTATTATAAAGTAGGCGCTTGGAGCAAATTTGTGTGTTGTTGGTTTGAAGTTAAGCCTATGAAGCCATACTGTGCATTTCTACAAATGATCAATAAATTGTGACGAGTATTATTTGATTAACTGGTTTGTATTTGGAAAACAAATAAGGTCGAAGGAATAGTTAATAGAAGGCTGTGAACACCTGTAGATGTCATTCGCGCCTACGTACAAAAATATAACGGAAGCTGATATATTAATAGCAGTTGTAAGAAATGAACCAGATAGATTTAATGTGCTACATTAGCTGAGTGAAATTATTATTAACTATTTAATAATTAAGTTTCTGTCTTTTTTCAGGAAAAAACATGAGAATCGTTAACAAAAAGACTGCTAACGCCTTGACGTCATTAGTGACGTTAAAGCCGAAAGATGGGAAAAAGTGTATGCGTACCCGGTTAGTTAATAGTATATGTATTATATATTCAGTCGCTAACAGCCGATGACGAATGACAGCCGGAGCTTGGTTCAAATGTGGCTGATTGTCGCCTGAAGTCAAGTCCATGATGCCATATATTCTACTCTATGATTCTACAAATGATCCATGTATTCCGAATATGGTCAAATGATGATTGGAAAATGTTTATAAAGTTTTTTATATTAAGAAATTGATGTTTTAATTGAGTGCTTATCAGATATGCGTAGCAATGATTATTAGCGTTGCCGTTTGTATTGTATGTCATGACTTTATTGTCTAACCTACATTTGTTTAGATTTGAAGCAAGTGAGAGGATATGATGAAAACATATTTCCACATACTATATATCCACATATCCATATTAGAGGATAATCTTAAATAAAACAAGTTCCAAGTAGTGGTTGGAAAAAGGTTAGAGTGGTTAGAGAAAGCAATATCGTCGTGTCAATTGTTTATTACTGTCAAATATTTATATCTACGGCACACCCTGAAGGTAAGCAAGGCTTGGATAGATCAGCCTACATCTACTATGAGAAATTGGTAACTTAAGCAAGATTCGAAGAACTGATGCAGCTTTAGGTAGGGTTGGTTCATTTTATCACATATTTACGTATTTCAATAAAAGCAGCAGTAAGTTTGATTAAAATTGCGTATTCTCTTGTGCACTTCGAAAGGGTATGAATCTATCCAGGGTCGACCAGTGTCGCAAATACTTAATTAATTGCGAATCTTGAATTAGTTTATTTGTTAGATTATGCGCAGCAAGTAGACAGGATAATGTTCAGATGGCCCGTTGGAGAGACCCTAGAGGTGATGGCCTGATGATTAAAATATCAAGCATGAAGGACGAAGTGAAAGGAAGGAACTTCTAGAAAAACTTTAGAATCTCCGTGTAGATTGTCGTTAAAATAAAGTGTTTGATACCTTAAATTACTGTCTTTACTTGTGCCAAGGTAGTGCAGCCGCAAGAAGGAGATACGTGAAGATATTAAGGTGGGGCTTATTTTGTTATTTCAATAAAAAGAGAAGAAAGTTGGACTAAGTCTGTTCGCATGCCTAATGTTATTTGTAAGTGAACTTAAAAAGAATGGTGACCCAGTGCAGAGCATCTTCGGTGTATTCTATTATATTTTCTAGGTATTTTCTGTTCCATGGTAGCCGACACACGTCTGCTAGTTCGATAAACACTGACAAGTTTTTATTCCTGGACATGATTTGAAACTGGACTCGAGCTGATTTGAAGCGGAACTTCCAAAAAAAAGTTGACCCAGTGTAAAGCCTTTTCTGCCTCCGGAGGCACTGGGCGCCCACCCCCTGGTTGTTCAGTGTCTCCGCATGGGGCTTATCATGTCGGAAGCTCTGCGGCCCCCAAGGTAGCAGCATATATGTGCTACCTTGGTCGAGCCGCGGCTTCCGGCATGATAAGCAATGCCCGGAGACACTGAACAATCACACCAGGCTCGTGGGTGAGCTGATGGTATGTGAACAGACCTCTTAATCGTGGACATGATTTGAAACTGGACTCGAGCTGATTTGAAACTGGACTCGAGCTGATTTGAAACTGGACTCGAGCTGATTTGACGCGGAACTTCCAAAAAAATGTTGATGCAGGGTCGACCTGTGCCGCGAATACTTGATTATTTTCGATAAATTTTTCAATTAGTTTATTTGCTTAATTGTGAGATTATTCGCAGCGAAGTGCTCAGATCGGCCGTTGGAGACACTCTTGAGGTGATGGCGTTATGGGTGAAATATGAAGCAAGGACGACGAAGTGAAAGCAAGGAACCTTCTAGAAAAACTTGTGAATCTCCGTGTAGACTGTTGTTAAAATAAAGTGTTTGATACCTTAAATTACTGTCTTCACTTGTGCCAAGGTAGTGAAGCCGCAAGAAGGACATACGTGAAGGTATTAAGGTGGGGCTTATTCTGTTATTTCAGTAAGAAGTGAAGATAGTTGGACTAAGTCTATTTGCATGCCTAATGTTATTTGTAAGTGAACTTAAAAAGAATGTTGACCCAGTGCAGAGCATCTTCGGTGTATTCTATTATATTTTCTAGGTATTTTCTGTTCCATGGTAGCCGACACACGTCTGCTAGTTCGATAAACACTGACAAGTTTTTATTCCTGGACATGATTTG
>Ga0315912_10005495_pt1 | contig 11647 bp, 6 predicted proteins | sample VfabasoilMG_FD_204469 | JGI IMG/M metagenome (GOLD analysis project Ga0315912, IMG submission 204469) | Garden soil microbial communities collected in Santa Monica, California, United States - V. faba soil | ecosystem: Environmental > Terrestrial > Soil > Garden | place: USA: California...
ACGGCATCCATGCCATGTTCACCCTCGACCAGCCCTGGAACAGCTCAGCTCTCGTACCCCAAACCCAAAATCAGGCTTGATCGGCAACGGAGTATCTACGACGATGGGGCAGGTCGTGGATCGCGGGGGAGGGTGATGCGGACGGTGGTGCCGATGCCGACCGTGCTTTCGATGGCAATACCACCACCGTGCGCCTCGACGATGGCCTTGGCGATGGCGAGGCCGAGGCCGACACCGCCGGTGCGGCGGTCGCGGTCTCGCTCGGCGCGGTAGAAGCGATCGAAGACGTGGGGCAGGTCCGGTGCGGGGATGCCTCGGCCATTGTCGGCGACGCGTATCGTCCACGAACCCGGCTCGACGGACAGGCCCAGGCGGATCTGCGGCGTGGCGCGCTCGCCGACCGCGGTGATCGCGTTCTCGACCGCATTCGCGATCGCCTGCAACAGGCGCTGGGGATCGATCCCGACGCGGACCTCCTCGTCGAGGCCCTCGATGCCTTCGATCCCGCATGCGGCGCCCGCCTGTTCGATCCGGCGCGCGAGCCGCGCGAACGTCGCCGACGCCCAGTCGCGTACCGACACCGTCTCCAGCGCGAGCGACGCGCCGACCTGCTCGAAGCGCGCCGCGTCGAGCAGGTCGCCCACGAGGCGGTCGAGCAGGGCGATTTCCGCATCGAGCTGGCGCAGGTGCGGTCCCGCCTCCTCGGGTCGCCGCTCGATCGTCTCGCCGAGCGCGCGCAGGCGCGCGAGTGGCGAGCGCAGCTCGTGCGAAACGTCCACGATCAGCCGCTGGCGACGCAGGTCCTCGTCGCGCAACCGGATCGACATGTCGTTGAAGGCGGAGACCAGCATGCCCAGCTCGCGCTGGTTCGTGCCCGCGATGGTGGCGCCGAGTTCGCCGTCGGCCACCCGGCGCGCCTGGGTCGCGACGCGCGCGATGACCGTGCGCACGCCGCGTACCAGCGGATAGAGCGCGACCGCGCACAGGGCCACGAGCACGATCACGAACACCAGCACGCGCCGGTGCAGCGCGACGAAGAATCCCTGCGGTTCGTGCCGGCTGAGCACCAGGGTGCCGCGCGCGGCCTTGCCGTCCGTGCCGGGCACCTCGATCGGCGCGGTGCCGGACAGGCGCCCGCTGTCGCTGCGCTCCTCCGCGCCGATGGGCGGCGCCTCCGGCGTGCTGTCCGCGATCACCTTGCCCTGCGCATCCAGGATCGTCAGCCGCACCACGTCGTGCGTGCGCTGCCACGCGTCGGCCAGGCGCTCGGGCTCGTGCGCGGCGCTCCAGTGCAGCGCGGTCCATTGCGCTTCCTGGCGCAGGTCCGCCTGCCAGGCGTCGTACAGGTGCCGCTGGTAGTAGTACTGGCTGAACAGCGCGAGCGCGACGAACGCGGCGCCGAGCAGTGCGAGCAGGCGCCAGAACAACTGCTCGAACAGGCCGAGCTTCATCGCGGCAGCTCGAACCGGTAGCCCACGCCCCACACGGTCTTCAGGTACGTGGGCGTGCGCGAGTCGTCGCCGATCTTGCGCCTGAGGTTGCTCAGGTGGGTATCCACGGTGCGGTCGAAGGCGTCGGTTTCGCCGCGCTGCACCGATTCGAGCAGCTGCTCGCGCGTGAACGCGCGCCCGGGTTCGGCGCTCAGGCGTGCGAACAGGTCGAACTCGGTACGGGTCAGCTCGATGGGCTGGTCGTTCAGGGTGAGCACGCGCGCGCCCGGATCGAGCCGGAACGGACCCATCACGCGCACGGGATCGGCCGTGCCGTCCGACCTCGCGCACCGGCGCAGCACGGCCTTGATGCGCGCCTCGAGCTCCCACAGGCTGAACGGCTTGGGCAGGTAGTCGTCGGCGCCGAGCTCGAGGCCGAGGATGCGGTCGGATTCCTGCCCGCGGGCGGTCACCATCACGATCCCGCAGTCGTGTTCGCGCCGGATGCGGCGGCAGAGAGACAGGCCGTCCTCGCCCGGCAGCATCAGGTCGAGCACGACGAGGTCGATGCGCGCGCCGCCGAGCGCCCGCCAGGCCGACTCCGCTTCCGCCGCCCACTCGACCTCGAAGCCGCTGTCGACCAGATGGCGGCGCACGAGCGGCGCGAGCGCGGCGTCGTCCTCGATCAGCAGCAGGCGGGCGGGTTCGGGGGCGGTCACGGGCGGCAGGATATCGCGCGTGACGCGTGCAGGTTGCGGGTACACGCCTCAAGACCCGAGTCGGGGCCTGTGCGATCGCGCTGCCGGTGGAAGAAAGAAAGCCCCGCGGGGTCGCCGCGGGGCTCGGTTCGTCGCGGTTCGCGCCGCTTGGGCGCGATGCATGGCTCAGTTGACGGTCACGGTGCCGGTCTTCAGCGTCTCGACCGCGGTGCGCCAGGCATTCGCCTCGATCACCCACTGGTTCGAGTAGTACAGCACGCTGTCCTTGCTCGAGAGCACGGTGAAGCCGATCTTGTCGGGGCTGCCGTCGGCGATGTCCACGCGCAGCGTGACGTTGCCGTCGATGGTCACGACCGAGCTGTCGGCGAGCACCTTCGCGACCGAGGCCTTGACGTAGATGGTCGATGTCTTCGGATTGCCGCTGCGCACCGCCATCGACGAGATCGCGTTCGAGCGCACGAGCAGCACGCCGTCGGCCTGGGGCACGGAGAGCGTGACCTTGCCCTGCAGGTTGGTGACGCTCTTGTTGTACTTCAGGCCGACGGTGAAGCTGACGTCGTCGCCGTTGCCGGCGTAACGCCCGGCGGCGGTCGCGAGCGCGGCGATGGAGCCGCCACCGGTGGTCTCGTTCGACCCTGCGGGCTTCGCCACGGTCACCGTCGCGGTCTTGTCATCCACCGCCTGGTCGCCGTTGTCGTAGTTGCCCGTCATCCGCACCAGGATCAGGTAGGACTCGGCGCCATACTGCCCGGTGCTCAGCGTCACGATCGCATTCGCCGTGCCGGTGTAGTTCGGCGAGTTCGGCACCGGGCTCACGGTCACGTTCGCGGCCAGCACCTTGCCGGTGTTCGCGTCGATGAAGTCGACCTTCGCGCCGGTCAGGGCGAGGCCGGTGGGATCCTGCACGCTCGCGGTGAGGGTGACCTGCGCCGTAGTTGCGCTCGTGCCCGAGGTGACGAAGGTCTGCTGGCCGATGTAGCGCACCAGCGCATCGCGTTCGCCGATGGTGAGGGTACCCTTCGCGAACGAGAAGGTGTAGTTCTGCGCCGACAGCGTGCCCACCGTGCACACGATGTCGTAGGCACCGACCGGCGAGAACTGGGTCGCGCTCGTGGTGCAGCTCGCACTCCCGCTGACCACGGCGATGGTGTCGTCGCCGGCGAACCCGGAGATCTGGTAGGTGAAGCCCGGGTTGGGATCGCCGAAGATCCTGACCTTGTTGTCCGCGGTCACCGTGAGCGTGGCGGGGGTGATGGTGATGCTCGTGCTGTCCGAACTGGGTTCGTGGTTCACATCGCCCGGATAGCTTGCCGATCCCGTGCAGCCGTTCGCCACGGTGACGTTCGTGCAGTCGCCCGAGTACGTCACCAGCAGGGGTACGTCCAGGTCACCGGCGCCGGTCGCGGACGCGGTCGCCGTGAACGGCGAGTCGCGGTACACGTACGGGCCAGCCTCGAACGTCACCGTCGTGGTCGACGGCGCCTGCAGGATCGTGATGCTCGCGCTGTCCGAACTGCCGGTGTGGTTCGCATCGCCGGCGTACGTGTACGAGGCCGTGCAGCCATTCGCCACCGTGACGTTTTCGCAATCGCCGCTGTAGGTGGGGGTGGGTGAGAGCGAGAGCCCACCCGCGCCGGTGACCGAGACGGTCGCCGTGAACGCGCTGCCCCGGTAGACGTACGGTCCGGCCTCGAACGTCACGGTCGTGGTCGACGGCGCCTGCGTGATCGTGATGCTTTCGGAGTCCGAACTGCCGGTATGGTTCGTGTCGCCGGCGAAGGTGTAGGACGCCGTGCAGCCGTCGACCACCGTCACGTTCTCGCAGTCGCCGCTGTAGGTGGGCGTGGGCGAGAGCGAGAGTCCGCCTGCGCCGGTAACCGAGACGGTCGCGGTGAACGGGCTGCCGCGGTACTCGTACGGACCGGGCTCGAACGTCACCGTCGTGGTGGAGGACGCCTGCGTGATGGTGATGCTTTCGGAGTCGGAACTGCCCGTGTGGTTCACGTCGCCGTCGTAGGTATACGACGCGGTGCAGCCGTCGGCCACGGTCACGTTCTCGCAGTCGCCGCTGTAGCTGGGCGTGGGCGAGAGCGAGAGGCCACCGGCACCCGTGACCGAGACCGTCGCGGTGAACGGGCTTCCACGGTACTCGTAAGGACCGGCCTCAAACGTGACCGTCGTGGTCGAGGACGCCTGCGTGATGGTGATGCTTTCGCTGTCGGAGCTGCCCGTGTGGTTCGCATCGCCGGCATAGGTGTACGACGCCGTGCAGCCGTCGACCACGGTCACGTTCTCGCAGTCCCCGGCGTACGTCGGCAGGGGTGAGAGCGCGAGGCCGCCAGCGCCGGTGACCGAGACGGTCGCCGTGAACGGGGAGCCGCGATAGGTGTACGGGCCGGCCTCGAACGTCACCGTGGTCGTCGACGGGGCCGGGTCGATCACGAACGTGTTCGAACCGTTGCTGGCCAGGTACGTCGCATTGCCCGCGAACGAGGCGGAGGCGGATGCGAGGCCGGCGTCGGTGTTGTTCGAGTACGAGACGGGGAGCGACTGGCTGAAGCCATCGGTGGCCGTGACCTGCGCGGTGCAGGGCTCGAGTGCGGCGCCGGTGTACACGACGCTGGCCGGGCACGTGACCGTCGTCGTGGTCGGAAGCGTTGTTGCGGTGACGGTGATCGATACCGGCGAGCCGTTGCCCTGGCCGATGCCGGTGATCGAGGCTGCCGCCTTGATGCTCGCGGTATACACGCCTGCGCTGGCGCCGGACGGGACGGTGATGAACACGGTCCAGGACTCGGTGTCCGAGGTCGAAGAGGCGCCACTGCCGGTGACGAACGAGAGCGCGGTGGGCGAGGTGCTGACCCACGACGCGGGCAGGGGATTGACCCCCGTCGCGGTCACGATGACCGAGGCGGTGAAGTTGCCGTTGTTGCCCGGCCCCGTGACCTGCTGCACGAAGGAATCGGCGCTGCCGGCCGGGATCGTCCTCGAGGTGGTGGTTGGCGGCGAGGGCGAGTAGTTGAACACGCCCGCGTCGGTGAACGTGGTCTGCGCGACGCAACCGGACTCGCCGGTCGCGGTCAGCACGAAGGTCACGTTGACGTCGAAGTCCTGGACGAGGTATTCGGAGTTGGTCCAGTCTCCGTTCTCGTCCGCGGTGGCGACGAGTTGAGTGTCCGGAGGATCGTTGCTGTCGCGATGCAGGTTCAACGAAATCTGCTCGCCCGGCAGCCAGCCGCTGCCCGACATGATCACGGTCTGGCCGGGCTGGTAGTCGGTGAGGTCGGTGGTCACGGTGCCGGTGCAGCTTTCCACGCTCGCGATCGAATCCAGCGGCGTGCCGCTGCGGTCGACGCCGCCGGTGACCAGCATGGCGCCCTTCGCGACCACTTCCGTCGCGGCATGGCCCTGTCGTTCGAACAGGGCGCCGTTCGCGCCCAGCGCCTCGTGCGCGAGGCGCTTGTCCTGCGCATGCGGCAGGTTCACCAGCGCGGCACGGGCGGGGCTGTGCAGGACGGCGAGGAACGCGCCGGCATCGCGCAGCAGGTGGCCGAGCGAGGAGAACCAGCCCTTGGGGTTGTAGATCTCCATGGTGAGCTCGGCATCGCCGCCATACACGTGCACCTTCCCGTCGGGCAGCAGCGCGAGCGTGGGATTGAGGCGTGCGGCGCGCATGCCGCCGCGCACCAGGGTCGAGCGCAGCGTGCGCGGATCGTAGAGCTCGGCCGTGCTGGCCGAGGCGCCGGCACCGCCGACCAGCAGCACCTTGCCTTCGGGCAGCAGGATCGCGGCGTGCGCGCTGCGCGCCTGCGCGAGCTGGCCGGCGAGGGCGAAGCGGCCGGTGGCGGGATCGAAGATCTCGGCGGTGCCCTCGCGATCGCCGCCGGCGATCAGCACGCGGCCGTCGGCGAGCAGCGTGGCACTGTGGCGCGCGCGCTCGTGGTTCAGCATGCCTGCGCTGGCGATCCTGCCGTCTGTCGTGCGATAGCTCTCGGCGGAATTCAGCAGGCGCTTGCCGTTGCTGCCACCGGCGATCAGCACGCGACCGTCGCGCAGCAGCGTGGCGCTGTGTCCGGTGCGCGCTTCGAACAGGTTCGGGCCGGCATTGGACTGCGTACTGGCGGCATCGAGCAGTTCGATCGAGGCGAGCGCGCCGGCACGGCCGGCACCGCCGGCAATCAGGACCCTGCCGTCGGCGAGCGCGGTGGCGCTGTGGCCACTGCGCGCCTGGTTCAGCCGGGGCGCGTCGGGCGCGATCGCCGTGATCGCGATCTGCGGGAGGGCGATGAAGGCGAGCAGCAGGGCGAGGGCGCCGCCTGCGTAGGAGGCGAGGCGCCTGGCGTCGAAACGTGTGGTCATGTCGATGTTCCCAGGGGTGGCGGAGCGGATCGTGCGGTTGATCGGCGTGCGGATACGGGCATGGCACGCGACGAGGTCAGCCCCCTGAACTGTGCATCGCGTCACAGTCGCGACAGTACCTCCGCCGTCGCGGGTCTTCCACGGTATCGGGCGGGGAGCGCGTCATGGCACGATTTGTTGCAGATTCCCGGGCGCCCGGCGCGCCGGCCATCGGCGTCCTGGCGCGGATGAAAGCCGTGCGCCTCGATGCCCGCGAAGTGGATTCGCACTAGTCTTGGGCGTTCACCGAGCGTGCCGGCATCGCGCGCGCCACCTCCGGAGCCTGAACCATGCGAGACCGCCATATCCTGCCGCGCCGCGGACTGCGCCCCCATGCCGTCCTGCTTGGCCTGCTGGCCGGCCTCGCGTCGCCGCTCGCCGCCGCTGCAGCCGAAAAGCACGTCGTGCTCACGCGCGGCAAGCCCTCCGGCGCCGAGACCATCGAGCGCAAGGGCGACTGGACCGTCGCGACCTACCACTTCAACGATCGCGGCCGCGGACCCGAGATCAAGGCGCGCTGGCGCGTGGATGCCGCAGGCATCCCGGTCGAGATAGAGATCCGTGGCAAGGCGTACATGAAGACGCACGTCGACGAGCGATACTCCCTCGATGCGAAGGGTCGCGCGAGCTGGACCAGCGCGGACGAGCGGGGCAGCCAGGACGCGGCCCAGGGCGCGGTCTACATACCCGCGAACGCGCCGCCGTCATACGGCGCCACCCTCGTGCAGGCGCTCGCGAAGGCGCCCGGACAGCGGCTCAGGCTGCTGCCCGCCGGCGAGGCGCGCCTGGAGAAGTTCGCCGAGCGCACGCTGCCCGGTGCGGCCGGCACCAAGGCGATCGGCTACGAAGTGCATGGCCTGGACTATGTGCCCTCGCCCGTGTGGCTCGATGCCGACATGCGCCCGCTCGCAGGCGTGAGCAGCTGGTTCTCGGTGGTGCGCGCGGGCGAGGAGGCCGCCGTGCCCGAACTGCTCGCCGCGCAGGAGGCGCGCGACCTCGAGCGCGCGAAGACCATGGCGACACGGCTCACGCATCGACCCGCGGGTCCGCTGCTGGTGGGGAACGCGCGCCTGTACGACCCGCGCGACGGGTCCGTCGCGCCCGGTTCGAGCGTGCTGGTCATCGGCAACCGCATCGCGGCGGCGGGCCCGGACGGCTCCTTCGCCGTGCCCGACGGCACCGAGCGCGTCGACGCGGGCGACAGGTTCCTGATGCCGGGGCTGTGGGACAACCACGTGCACATGGGCGGCATCGACGGCCTGCTGCATCTCGCCGCGGGCGTCACCTCGGTGCGCGACATGGCGAACAGCGAGGACGAGCTGCCCCAGCGCGTGCAGCGCTACGACAGCGGCGAGGAGATCGGTCCGCGCGTGCTGATGTCGGGCTTCATCGACGGCCCCGGGCCGTTCGCGGGCCCGACCAAGGTGCTGATCGACAACCTCGCCGACGCGCAGCGCTGGGTGGACTGGTATGCCGACCACGGCTACGTGCAGGTCAAGCTGTACTCCTCGCTGAAGACCGAGCTCGTGCCCGAGATCGCGCGCATGGTGCACGCGCGCGGCATGCGCCTCTCGGGCCACGTGCCCGCGTTCATGACCGCCGAGCAGTTCGTGCAGGCGGGCGCGGACGAGATCCAGCACCTGAACTTCGTGTTCCTGAACTTCCTGGCGAAGGAGGCGGCGGACACGCGCAACATGACGCGCTTCATCGCCGTGGGCGAGCATGCGGGCTCGATCGATCCGGCCGGCGAGCGCGAGCGCGCGCTGATCGCGCTGTTCAAGCAGCACCACACCACGCTCGATCCCACCATCAACATCTTCGAGGACATGTTCGACGGTGCGCCGGGCAGGATCACGCCGGGCTACGAGCCGGTGGTGCCGCGCCTGCCACCGCAGGTCGCGCGCGGCCTGGTCGGCGGCAACATCGATCCGCCCAAGGGCAAGGAGGCGAACTTCCGCGTCGCGCTGGCCTCGATGAAGCGCTTCCTCAAGGCGCTGCACGAGGCGGGCATCCCGATGGTTCCCGGAACGGATTCGCCGGTGGGTTTCGGCCTGCATCGCGAACTGGAGGTCTGGGTCTCCGCAGGCATCCCCAACGCGGCCGTGCTGCGCGCGGCGACGCTGGGGTCGGCGGAGGTCAACCGGCGTGCGGGCGAGCGCGGCGTGGTGGCCGCGGGCTGGCTCGCCGACTTCATCCTGGTCGATGGCGATCCGCTGCGGGAGATCGCGGACATCCGGCGCGTGCGTACGGTGGTCAAGGATGGCAAGGTGTTCGACGCGGCGGCGCTGTACGCCGCGGTGGGTGTGAAGCCTGCTCCCTGATCGCGGGGCCTGGCGCCATTCCCGGGCGTCGCAATCCCCATCGCAGCTGAATGCCGAACCCCTGCGCCCGTCCCGCAACGGGCGCGTGGGCTACGATAGCGTCCGGACTCCCGTGACCCACAGGTGATGCATGGATTGGCGCAGATCCCGACGCAGCGACAACGTGGTTCAGGACTCCGGCGGCGGCGGTGGCCGCGGCATGCGCATCGGCGGCGGCCGCGGGCTGGGCCTGGGTGGCATCGCGGTGGTCGTGGTGGTGTCGCTGATGCTGGGCAAGAACCCGCTCGAACTGCTCGCCCTGCTCGGCGGCAGCGCGGGTCCCGCGGACACGACGCAGGGGCAGCAGACCACGCCGGTGCAGAACACCGAACAGACCGAGTTCGTCCGGGCGATCCTGGGCAGCACCGAGGACACCTGGGGGCCCGTGTTCCAGGCGTCGGGCCAGCAGTATCCGGCGCCCACGCTGGTGCTGTTCAACGGCGGCGTGAACTCCGCGTGCGGATCGGCGTCGTCGGCCATGGGCCCGTTCTACTGCCCCGGCGATCGCCAGGTGTACCTGGACCTCGATTTCTTCCAGGAAATGGAAACCCGCTTCAATGCCGCGGGCGACCTCGCACGCGCCTACGTGATCGCGCACGAGGTGGGCCACCACATCCAGAACGTGACGGGCGTGATGGGCCGGGTCGCCGAACAGCGCGAGCGCGGCGCGCAGATGGAGGGCGCGGACGGCCTCTCCGTGCGCCAGGAACTGCAGGCCGACTGCTATGCGGGCGTGTGGGCGAACCAGGCGCAGGCGAAGCTGCAGTGGCTGCAGGCGGGCGACGTCGAAAGCGCCCTGGCCGCGGCCACCGCGATCGGCGACGACGCCCTGCAGCGCCAGTCGCGCGGCACCGTGGTGCCCGATGCCTTCACGCACGGCTCGTCCGCGCAGCGCGTGCGCTGGTTCAAGATTGGAATGGAGAGCGGCTCGGTCCGGTCCTGTGACACGTTCGGCGCCTCGCGTCTGTAGTTCCAGAGGCGGCGTGGGCGCGCCCTTCACCAGGGCGCGCGCGGAGGGGAGGGGACCGGGTGCGCAAGTTCGGGTCGTTGCTCGCGTTCGTCGGCGCGTTGCTGGCACCAGCCGGCATCGGTGCGGCTGAATCGGCACGCTCGCTCGACCAGCTCGACCTGCGCATCTGGAACACCGACCAGGGACTGCCGCACAACTCGGTGCTGAGCCTGGGCCAGACGGCCGACGGCATGCTCTGGGTCGGCACCTGGGGCGGGCTCGCGCGTTTCGACGGCGTCGAGTTCCGCACCTACGACCGCGACAACACGCCGGCGATCGGCGACAACGGCATCCTCGCGATGACGCCCAGTGCCGGCGGCGGACTGTGGGTCGGCACGCATCGCGGCGGACTGCTGCGGGTCGAACAGGGGCGCATCTCGCGCGAAATCGAGGTGGGCACGACGATCGGCGGCCACGTGCTCGCGCTGGTCGAGGCGGGCGACACGATCTGGATCGGCACCGAAGGCGCCGGCCTGTATCGCTGGCAGGACGGACGCACGACGCCGTTCGAGGACGCCCACATCGGCCCGCTGGATACCGTGCACGCGCTGGCGCTCGAACCTACGGGTGCGTTGCGCGCCGGGACGCGCAAGGGCGCCTACCGGATCGAGCCCGGCGCGACGACGAGCACCGCGCTGGACCTCCCCACCGGATCGGAGGCTCCGCTGGCCGTGATGGGCATGGTGCTCCGCCATGACGGCGAGGCGTGGCTCGCATCCCCGCTGGGCGTGTTCCGGCAGCCCGGTGCATCGCAACCCTGGGTGCAGGTGTCGAAGGACCCCGGGTCCAGCCTGAGCATCGGCCGCAACGGCCAGATCTGGGTCGGCACGCCGGCGAATGGCGTGCTGCGCCTGGACGGCAGGCAGCAACAGCAGCTGCGCACGGTGCACGGCCTGCCCGACAGCCGCGTGCGCGCCGTCCTGGAGGATCGCAACGGCGGCGTGTGGCTGGGCACGAACGGCGGACTCGTGGGCATGCAGTCGCTGCCGTTCAGCGGCATCGGCAACCTGCGCGGGCTCTCGAACGAGTACGTGCGCAGCCTGCTGCAGACGCGCGACGGTAGCGCCTGGGTGGCGACCGCGCACGGACTGAACCACATCGTGGACGGGCGCCCCGAACCGGTGACCTCGATACCGCTGCTGCGCGACGGATCCCTGCTGTCGCTGGCGGAGGACGGCGAGGGCGTGCTCTGGATCGGCACCTACGCCGATGGCCTGGTCGGCCTCGACGACGGCCGGCTGCTGCGGCCCGAGGGGCTGGTGCTGCCCAATCCGCAGGTGCGCGCGATCGTGGTCGCGCGCGACCGTACGCTGTGGATCGGCACCCAAGGCGGCCTCGCGCACTACGACCCGGCGCAACGACGGATGCTGCCGATTCCCGGACCGGGCATCTCGGCGAGCATCATGGCGCTGCACGAGGACCTCGGTGGGCGATTGTGGATCGGCACCTCGGAAGGCCTCGCGCGCATCGAGGACGGGCAGCTGCGCCATGTCGCGCCCGAGGACGGTTTCCCGGGCGAGGCGGTGTTCTCGTTCCTGGAGGAGAACGCGCAGGAGCTGTGGATCGGCTCGGACGCCGGCCTCGTGCATGCGCGCGACGGTCGCTACACGGTGCTGGGTCCGGCGCGCGGCCTCCCGTTCTATTCGGTACTGGGCGTGATCCGGGACGATACCGGTACGTTCTGGCTGTCCTCGGGCACCGGCGTCTACCGCGTGGCGCGCGACACGGTGA
>Ga0315912_10005496_pt1 | contig 11647 bp, 7 predicted proteins | sample VfabasoilMG_FD_204469 | JGI IMG/M metagenome (GOLD analysis project Ga0315912, IMG submission 204469) | Garden soil microbial communities collected in Santa Monica, California, United States - V. faba soil | ecosystem: Environmental > Terrestrial > Soil > Garden | place: USA: California...
CGCATCGCGCATGAACTGGGGACAGACCCCGGGTCGGCGTCACTCAGACTGACCCCCTACCTCATGCCGCCGTGCCTGGACAGATCGCATCCGGCGGTCGAGAATCTCCGCTTCCTCGGAGTGCCCGCATGCGCCTCACCGCCGTTCTCGCCGCCGCCCTCGTGATCTCCGCCGGGCCATGCCTCGCAGAGGCGCCCGCAGCGGCGCCCGCCAGCACGTCGGCTCCCGCTCCCCCGATGCCTGAGCGCCTGCCGCTCGCGAGCGAGGTGCCCGCTCGCAAGGGCCTCATTCCGAGCGGGAACTTCGCGCCGGACTTCTCGCTTCCGCGCATGGATGCCGCGGGAGGGACGCTCACGCTTTCGAAGATCATCGGACCGAAGAAGACGGGCAAGGCCGACGCGGCCATCGTCGCGTTCATGGCATCGTGGTGCGGCATCTGCCACAAGAGCCTGCCGTCGCTGAAGTCGCTGGTCGATCAGCATGGCGAGCGCCTCGCCATCGTCGTCGTCTCGACCGACGCGACGGACGAGAACGCGCGCAAGGAGGCGGCTACGCTCGCGGCCGCAGGCCTCCCGTTGCCCGTCGTGCGCGGCGACAAGGCGACGCTCGCGGCATGGCTCGGCGGCGACACCGGCGTGCCGCGCTACTTCATGGTCAACCGCTCGGGCGAGATCCTCATGAAGGACACCGGCTATGGCGCGAAGGTTGCCGACGTCATGCCCCGCCAGGTCGGCTTCACGCTGAACCATCCCGAGCCCATCGCGCGCTGAGGCGAGCCACGGCAGTGGTGGCCGCACGCGGGACGGGAGCGCATCCCGAGACCCAGCGTGAACGCGCGTTCGCGCTTCATGTCGGGCGCTTCGCGGCGCGGCTCCGCGAGAGCGCAACGACGGCGGCAGAGCGGCTGGCCGCAGGCTTGCTCTCGGCCAGGCGACATCGCAGGCCCGGCCCGTCTTCCTCGGCCGCGGGATCGGCGATCGAGGAGTCGTCATGCGCAGGCTCGCCGTCACGCTCGCTCTCGTCGCCATCGGCATCTCGCCCGCTGATCTGCGCGCCGCGGAGCTCGGTCCCCGCTCGCTCGAGGTGGCGATCGATCCGGGCTTCTGCCGCATCGACGGCCCGGGTGGACGCCTCCGCCTGCGGGTCGGCGGAGCCGTTGCCGACTGGTGTCGGATCGAGGGCACTCTCGGCCAGGACTGGGAGCGGGATTCCGCGCTGAATTCGATGACGCTACGCACGTGCATGGGATCGTTCGAGCGCGAGGGCGTGTTCTTCATCGTCGGCTACGGCCATGGATGGGGGCATGGCGGAGACGACCCGCGTGGAGATCGAGACGGGGCGTACTACGAGATCGGCCTGGGCTCGGGCGGTTGGCCCGACGAGGGCAAGCGCCTCACGAGCCGCGTCGAGATGACGCTGTCCGGATGCGACGCGGCGGATCGGCAGCTCGTCCCGGCGATCACCTTCGGCTTCGGCTGGCTGTTCGGCGGCCGGCGGCCCGATCGGTTGTAAACCGCACTGACAGCGGGCACGATGAGGCGTGGACCTCGCGCGGCTCGTCAGGGAGGATCGCGAGCGGCGGGGCGAGAGCGTCGCCTCGCAGGCGCGCCGGCTGGGCGTCGCTCGCGGCACGCTGATGAGCCTCGAGCGGGGCGGGGACGTCCGCGTGTCCATCCTCGCGCACCTGCTGCGTGCCTTCCCCCGGCTCGCGCCATCACAGCTTCTCGACGTGGGATCGCGCGCGCCGCCTGCCTCGCGCGCGCTGACACTCGCGGTGGCGAAGGCGACGGGCGTGATGGTCGAGCGTCTCGAGCTCGTCATCCGAGTGGGCGCGTCATCGACACGGCGCGAGGTGACCACGGTGCTGCGCTCGAAGCGCCTCGAGGATCCCGCAGCGCGGGTCGCGCTGCTGCGCGCGATCGTCCCGGGTCCCGGCCAGGCTGCCGCCGCCCTCGCGAAGCAGCTTGCCACCACGACGCGTGCGACGCACGAGGCAGATGGCGTCGCGCACGAGGTGCGACTCGGCGGCGCGAGGCTCGAGCACGTGCAGCGCGACGAGGTGCCGCGCGCGCTCGAGCCCGTGACGGCGGCGACGCCTGGCGACGCGCTCGCCGCCGGCCTGGCGCTGCTCGTGAGCATGCCCTCGCGTCGCGTCGTGCTCTCGTTCGCTGGCCTGCCCCGCGACGTTCGCATCGAGGCGTGCGCGTGGCTGGCACCGGCGAACGACGAGGGCCCATCCCTCGCGGAGGCTCATCCCGAGATCGTGCGCATGCGTCGGACGGTGGCGCGCACGACGATCGCGCTCGACTGGCCGGTCGTCGGCATGAACGTCGGAGCATGCGTCGTGCGTGGGACGGCTCCACGCGTCAGGCCGCCATCGGGACTCATCGCCGCGGCGCGCGCGCGCGCCGGACTCACCACGCGAGAGCTCGGCCGTCGCGCGGGCGTTTCGGCGATGGCGATCTCGAAGATCGAGCACGGCGGCGACACGCGCGCGCGAACCGCTCGCGCGATCCTCGCAGCGCTTCCGAAGCTCTCACCCTGGTCGCTGCTTCCCCCGGCGCCGGGCACGGCGCTCTCGCTCGCGGCAGCGTGGCGGCACGGCCTCGATCTCTTCGGCTTCCTGTCCGAGGAGGAATGGAAGCTCATGATCATCGACGCCGACGGCAACACGAGCCTGCGGATCGGCACGCGCGGCCTGCGCCGCCTGCGCGGCAGCGGCGTGCTCCGCGTCGGTCTCGGAAAGGAGCCGCCGGGAACGCAGCCGTCGGGCGCGCGCCTCAGGGAGGTGCACGCGGATGGCCGCGCTCGCAGCATGCGCATCGGAAGCGCCGCGGGCGCCGATGGCGAGCGCTACCAGCAGATCGAGATCCCCGCCGACGTTGCGGCATCGCCCGTCAGCTTCGAGCGCGTGCTGCTGAACGCCGGCGTCTTCACGATGACGCGCGCGCGCGCGTTCGCGGGAGCGACGCCGACGCCAGAGCCGCTTTACGAGGGAACCACGTTCTCGCCGCTGCTGCCCTGCGAGACGCTGGTCCTCGAGGTGCGCTGGCCGCGCGGATGGAAACCCATCGGCGTGCGGCAGCACTGCTGGCCGAAGTGGCAGCCGCCCGATCCCTCCACGCGCGACATCGCCGACGCACCGCGCGCCGAGCTCGACGTGGACGAGCGCCGCCGGCGCATGACGCTGCGCGTGAGGCATCCCCTCATCGGGACGAAGCACGCGCTCTCGTGGGCGCTTCCGTAGGCGCTACGGGCAGGGCACGCGCGGATGCGGGCGCTCGCGGCCGAAGGAGTCGCGACCGAGCGACGACTCGTCGTCCTTCGCGCGGCCGACGAGGAAGTAGACGTCGCCAGGCGGCATCTCGATCTCCGCAGGCGGCACGAGGAAGCCGCAAGGCGCCGCCGGCGCGTGGTCGTAGCGACCGGCCTGCAGCGAGCGCAGCGTGCCGACGTAGATGACGATGCGAGCCAGGTCGTCCTGCGGCCCGCCGTTGGTCTCCTCCCATCCGAGCACGAGCATCGGTCCCTGCTCGCGAATGATCAACGGCGCCCCCGGGTTGCCTGCGCCGACAGGCGACACCTCGCTGAGGTTGCTGATCGTCCCGCTGATGACGGTGACGAAACCGCTGCCGCGGACACCGATTCCGCTGGGATCGGCAGGGGCCGACTCGGCTGCGGCGCCCTGCGTGGTCGGGAAGTCCGACATCATCGTCATCCCGCCCACTAGCAGGTCATCGCCGCGAGACGCGACGGCATCCCCGACGGAGTAGGGCATGAGAGCCCGCTGCGAGATGGGAGACAGCCCGCCGAGCGTCGTCGAGAACTCGACGCCGCCGTCGATGTCGAAGCGAACAAGCACCGCGTGGCCCGCAGGATCCGCCGGTGCGTCGTCCGGAAGACCCCTCGCCGCCATGCGCGGGAAGCCGGACGACTTGGTCGATCCGGCGACGAGGACGCGTCCCGCATCATCCAGCGACAGGCGGGTCGCGAAGTCGTTGGCGGCGCCCCCTAGAAAGGTGGAGAAGACGAGGTCTCCGGTCGGACTCAGCCGCGTCAGGAAGAGATCATCCCCAGCGGCAAGAGCCGCCTGCCAGGCATCTGCGACGGGGAAGTCGATGGAGCTCGTGCGACCCGCCACGACGATCTCGCCGGCGGCATCGACGATGATGTCCTGCGCGACGTCCTCGCAGCGTCCAGCGAGGTAGGTCGAGAACACGAGCTCGTCGAGCTCGGGCGTGAGGCGAGCGACCACGGCGTCCCTGGCCGGACCCGGGCAATCGTGAGCCGGCGGGCTGGGCAGGAAGGCGTTGACGGTCGGGAAGTCAGGGCTGTACGTGTCGAAGCACGCGACGACGCCGCCGTCGTCAGGCATCATTGCCAACCCGAAAACGCTGTCATCTCCCGTGGTGCCGATCCGCACCGAACGGAGAATCGTCGCGAGATCGCCGCTCACGCGGAGGATGAGACAGTCGTAGCTCCCTGCCGGATCGTTTCCTGCGGAGCCCAGCGTCACGTCTGCCTGGAAGGCGTCTCCTTGTGTGGTGCCTCCGAACACGTAATCGCCGTTCGGGGCACGTGCAGCTGCCCAGATGTGGTCCGCCTCGGAACCTCCGAAGTATCCGGATGCGACGAGACTGGCGCCGTCGGCCGCAAGGATTGCGACATATCCGTCGCTCCCGCCCACGCTCCGCAGGCCACCGACGACGGGAAAGGCGAACGTGGTGTCACCTGCGACCAGTACCGAGCCGTCGGGAAGTCGCATCGAGGCCTTGTAGTTGAAGGCCGGCACGTAGCTCGCCCACAGGATGGTCGTGCCGTCGCTCGACAACTTCGCGATGGCGGCCTGCGCCTGAGGACTCGTCGTGTAGGCGGAGTAGGCGCCCGGCGTGGTGGGGATCTCGCTGCCGCTCATCTGCACCAGGACGCTACCGTCCGGGTTGGCTGCAAGCCAGGTGACAATCGTGTTGTTCGGCCCGCCCATGTAGGTGGACCAGGCGATCTCGGGATCGATGATGAGCTCTCGCGTTGCATCGTGCTCGCCCAGCGCGAACGTCGCGCGGCCACCCCGCACGCGCCACGCGCACGCGACGGGCTCGCGCCCCGCGGCGCCCTCCTGCCAGGCGACCGGCGCCTTCAGGCGCAGCTCGCCGTCGGCGCCGCGCGCGACCAGCGTGCCAGCCTCCAGCACGCCCAGCTCGCTCGCGCCGCGGAACGTCATGCGGATGCGCGACGCGTCCGCGCCCGGCGCCACGACGAAGTCGTGCTCGAGCGCTCCCCCGCCCTCGCGGTGCACGATGTCGATACCGGGCCACGCGTCGCGCACGCGCAGCTTCGCGTAGTGATGGAGATCGCGCGCGCGCGCGGATGACGTCGCGTGCCGCAGGTCATGCGAGAGTCCGGGCAGGGCCTCCTCGCCGACGAGGCTCGCGTCGCGTCGCGTCCCGACGAAGCGCAGCACGGGCCCGCCCGCGAGCGAGCTCATCTCCGTCGCGGTGATCCGCGTGTCGGGCATGAGCCGCCCCGCGACGTAGACGCCGCCGTCCGCGGTCTCCTCGAAGCGGAGTCGCGGCTCGGCGGCCGCCAGCGCCGAGGCGGCCAGCGCGCAGAAGAGCGTCGTCAGGACGGGCGTTGCGAGACGGTTCATGGATGCCTCCGTTCCGGGACCCTTGCACTCGTGGCGGGAATCTCACTCCTGATGCTCGCCCGGGGCAACAGGCGTAACCAGCTGCTGTAAACCGTGATGACAACACCATGCGTGGCGATGGCCTGGACGCCACTCTCCTCGATCTCAAGTCGCCGGACGGCCGACTGGACGCATGGACCGTCACTGGTGAACGATCACGTCCGCATCGACAGGCGCCGTGACGTGCGAAGGGTGAACCGACCATGGGCGAGCTGATCCTCTATCAGTACGGCGGCGCCGGACGCCTGCCTTCGTTCTCGCCGCCCTGCCTCAAGGTGTATCTCGCGCTGCGACGCCTCGGCATCGCGCATCGCGTCGTGGACCTCGCGAGCCCCATGGCGGTGAAGCGGCACAGCCCGACGGGACGCGTGCCGGCGATCGTCGTCGACGGCGAGACGATCGCCGACTCCGTCTTCATCCTCGACAAGCTCAACGAGCGCATGCCGGATGCGACGCTCTGGCCCAAGGATCCCGCGCAGCGCGCGCTCGATCGGCTGTGGGACTGCTACTCGACGGACACGCTGTACTGGCAGGGCTTCTACCTGCGCTGGCTCGTGCCCGAGACCCGCCAGCGGCTGCTCGACGCCTCGATGGGCAAGGGCTTCTCGATCCGCAAGGCACTGGTCAGCTTCGTCGGCATGCGCATGCTGCGAAGTCGCGCGCGCGGACAAGGCATCGCGGGACGATCGCAGAGAGACGTCGAGGAGAGTTACCGCATCTCGCTGAAGATGGTGGACGCGGGACTCGGATCGGGGCCCTTCCTCCAGTCGCGCGCGGAGCCTGGACGCGGTGATCTCTCGATCGCGGGGCACGTCGCGCAGCTCACCGTGGGGCGCGACGACGACGGCCTCGCCCGCCTGCGCGCCGCCTACCCGCGCCTCTTCGAGCACGTGGGCCGCACCTTCGACGCCTGCGGCCTGCCGGCGCCGTGATCGATGCGCCGCGAGCGCGTCGTCAGCGACTGCCGGGCAGCGGCTCCTCCCAGGTGATGCCTCAGGCCTGCAGATCGTCAGCAGCGCGCGCGATGTGCTCAGCCTGGCGCCGATCCGCGCAGATCGCAGCAGGTGCATGATCCCCATCGGGGCTGGTAACGGAGGCGACGATGCGACGCAGAGGCGCGCGAGAGGCGTGGCAGGAGAGTTGGCGCTTGGCAACCCGCGTCGCCGGCGCATGCTGTGCCGTTGCCATGGCGTCGAGCGGCCTTGCAGACCGGCTTTTCGTTTCGGGGTACACGGACGGCACCATCGTCGAGGTGGATCTCGCGACGGGCGCGACCAGCGTGTTCGCATCGGATCTGAACGCGCCCGAGGACGGCGCATGCGATCCCGCGCGAGGCGCCGTCCTCTTCGCTGAGCCACCGTTGGGCAGCGTCAGGGCGTGGGATCTGGCATCCGCGGTCCCGAGCGAGATCATCCCCCTCGCCGGCGTCGTCGGAGCTCCCGAGGGTCTGTCGATCGATCCGGCGGGCAACCTCTACATGAACACGCGCGGGCGAGGCTTCGGCGTCAGCGGCGCCTGGAGACTCGAGGGCGCGCTGCCGGCGAATGGCGTCGTTCAGATCGTGCCTCCCTTCACCGATCACGGGGAAGGGACCGAGATCGTGCCGGCGGGCCCTCGCTGCGGAGCCCTGCTCCTGGTGGGCAACAACAGGATCTACATTTCGGATCCGCCGGGAGCGCCGGTGCAACCGTTGATCGAGGACATCCCCGCCAGCGTGGAAGCGACCAGCGTCACGTGTCGGAGCGACGGCGAGATCTTCGTGTCGGTCTTCGGCCTGTCCAGTGCCTCCGGAGTGAGGCGATACGACGCCAACGGCGGCTTCATCGAAGAGTACGTTCCCGTCGCCAGCAGTCCCATCAGCCAGTCGTACTTCCTCGAGTTCGATTCCCAGGGCAACCTCTACGTCGCCGACTTCGGCAGCGGCACCCTATGGAAGGTCCTCCCCAATCGCGCGCTGATCCCGTTTGCCTCGCTGCACGACCCTCTCGGGGTGGCGATGTGCCTGGACCCGCCGCGCGCTCCCTGCGGGGCGCCGCCGACGTGCGATGCGGGCGCGCCCATCGTGGCGCCCTGTGCCTCGGCGCTCGCCGCGCCAGGAGTGCAGGTCGACGGCGGGGACAGCCGGGCGGCCAATGGCGGTCCTCTCGCCTTCGCCTGGACGACTGACTGTCCTGGCGGATCGTTCGACGATCCCCGTTCGCGGCGACCTCGCCTTACGGTGCCGGACGCCGATTGCACGCTGGCCTGTTCCGCGCGGCTGAGCGTCACCGATGCGGCAGGGCTCATGGCATCCTGCTCGACACCGGTTGCCGTCAACGACTCCCTGCCTCCGGAGGTCGATGGCGATCCCGCTTTCGAGCTCGCACTCTGGCCGCCGAACCATGGGTACGTCGTCTTCGACATCGACGCGCTCGCAATGGCGAGGGACGGCTGCGGGGTCGTGACGCTCGCCGTCACCGGCTGCGCCTCCGATCAGTGGGAGGATGCGCCGGACGCAGGTCCGGCCGAATTCGCGAATGGCGACGGCCACACGATCGAGGACTGCGTGCTCAGCCTGGACGGCAGCCGCTTCGCCGTGCGCGCAGAGCGACTCGGATCCTGTGGACCGGGGAGCGCTCGGACCTACTCGCTCGACATCGCAGCGACGGATGCCTGCGGCAACGTAACCATCGCACGTGGCCGCGTGGTCGTCTCGCACGATCGTTCGCTGCGCATGCCGAGGAGTGCGGGCAATGCTCTCCCCCCGGGCGCCGCACCGCCCTTTCCGTACGCTCACCCTACGACCTACGGGGACGGCTGCGGCCCAAGCGGGCGACCGGGCCGGCCGCGACCACCCCGCTGGCGCCGTTAGAGGGCCTGCTGGCCGCTGGTCGTCGCGACCGGCGCGCTCGTCAGCACGCCGCGGGGAAGTCGGGCGCGGGAAGGAGCCCGCGCATCGCCTCGGCGAGCGCGCGCGTGTCCTGGAGATCGTCGGCGCGAAGGCCGGCGCTGCGACGCGCGACGAGCTCGAGCGCGCGCGGCGTCTCGCCCGCAGCGGCCAACGCCAGCAGGATCTTCGGCGCCGGCATGTCCTGCTTGCGCGCGAGCGCGCGATCGAGAGCGTCGAGCAGATCCTCCGCGACGAGCGGTGCTGTCGGCGTGCCGCACAGCGCCTCGGCTGCGTGGCCCGCCCACGCGAGATCTTCAGATCCCAGCCTGGCGCGGAGCGCCGCGAGCGTCTCCGCACCCTCGGGATCGACGGCAACGAGCGCCTGAAGCGCGCTCCAGTCGCCCTGCCGCGCCATGCGCGCCAGAGCGGGGGCGGCCTCGCGGGCGATCGGCCCCAGGCTCCGCAGCGTCTCGACGGCGTGTAGCTCGGGGCGATCGTCGTCGTAGCCGCCGTCGTCCCAGAGGCGCGCGACGATCGCGCCGACATGCGACGCGGCCCGCGCGCCCCATCCAGCAAGCGCGGCCAGCGCAGCGCATCGCACGATGTAGTGGTCCGCATCCACGCCCGCGCGCACGACGACGGCGACGTCGTCGCGCTCGGGCGCGGCGGACGCCACGACGCCGATCGCCCAGCCGCGCACCGTCGCGTCGCGATTGTCGCGAGCGAGCTCGATCAGCTCATCGACGCGCCGCGCAGGAAGTCGCGGGCCCATCTCGCGCAGGCGTGCCGCCGCCGTCGCGGCGAGCACGCCCCGGCGTCCGACGAGGCGACGCATCGCCTCGTCGATGGCCTCCTCGTCGAGAGGCGCGGGCGTCGCGATCTCCTGCTCCGGCAGCGTCACGCCGTGCCGCGCGAGAACCGCCTCGGCGAGGAATCCCACCTCCGGATGCGCGCTCGCGACGCGCGCCGCCGCCATCAGTCTCTCCTGCGCAGCAGGCCCCATCCGCTCGAGCGCGAGCAGCGCGCAGGCGACGCGCGGCGCGTCCCGGTCATGCGCGAGCCGCGCCGCGGCATCGGCCAGCTCCAGCGAAGCGGGGCCGACCGACGCCATGTACCTGAGCGTCGTCACGGCGCAGCGACTCTGCGGCTCGCCGAGCGCGGCGCGGAAGCCGCGCTCGACGGCGGGGCTCCATCCGTCGATGAGGAAGCTCGCGTGCGTCGCCTCCCAGCACTCGGCTGACGACGGATCGGCGGCGGCCAGCATCGGCGCGAGCATGCCGAGATGCTCGCGCGCCGGCGGGCCGATAGCACCCAGCGCCCACGCGCCGAGAGCGCGTGCCTGCGCGTCCGAGGACTTCAGCAGCGGCACGAGATGCGGGATCGCGGCGGCGCCCGCGCGGCCGATCGCGGGGATGAGCTCGCTCCAGCGCATCTGCGTGCCGAACAGCTCGTCCTTGCGCGGGACGAGGCTCCGCGTCAACGCCGCGACGAGTGGCTCCGCCGAGGCTGCGGCGCGCTCGGACGTCATGGCGAGTCCCGCGGCGCCCGCGGCGACGAGCGCCCCGTCGGACGAGCGCAGCAGCGCGAGAAGCATCTTGGAGTCCGCGTCCTCGAGGGCTTGCGCCTCGATGAGCCACCAGAGCAGCGGCACCATCGCCTCGTTGCCGACGCGCGGGAGCAGCGCGCGGATGCGATCCGCCGGCGGCCTCGCCTCGGCGCGGCGAGCGTAGAGCTGACGCGCTGCGTCCGCGCGCTCCTCGGACTCGCGCGAGCCGAGTTGCTCGAACAGGGCCTCGAGCGACGGGCGCGCCTCAGGCGCCGAGGCCTCGGCGGCGCGCTCCTCGCTCCGCGATGCGGGCTCGTCGGGCTCCGGAGGCGCCGGCACGCTCGCGCGCGGATCGTGCTCCCAGGGATCCGGGTAGTCCGGCAGGTTCGACCACTTCTCGATCACCTCGCGCGCGGCGGCGCTCGCGCGCGGCGAGCCGGACGCAGCGACGGCGTCGAGACGCTCGCCCAGATTGACGCGCTCGAAGAGCAGGAGATCCTTCAGCACGGCGACGACGTGCCGATCCTCGTCGTCGAGCATCGCGAGAAGGCGCTCCTGCGCACGCTCGATCGGAATCGCCGTGCTCCCCATCCGCAGCGCATCGAGTGCGCCGGCGCGGCGCCACGGATCCGCGTCGTGAAGCGCCTCGACGAGCGCCGGCAGGGCATCCTCCCCGAAACCCGACAGGGCGCGCGCCGCATCCTGGCCGGCGTTACGACGAGCGCCTGCCTCCGCGCTTCCATGCGGACGCCATCGTCCTAGGAGCAGCAGCAACTCCGGAAGACAGCGAACCGTCGCTGCTCCCGGCGCATCCGCGATCGCATGCGCCGCGAGGCCTCGCATCCCCTCGTCCTCGTCGCGCATCAGCGCGCGGAGGGCATCGATGCCCGGCGCGCCGTCGCGCGCCAGCTCGCTGGCCGCCGCGTACGCGCCGAAGCCACCGGGGCCGGCGCGCACCTTCGCAACGAGTAGCGCGATGCGCTCCGGATCGAGCGGCGGCCTGATCACTCCCCCAGCACCAGCCCGACGGGACAGTGATCCGAGCCCATCACCTCGTGGTGGATGGTCGCCTCGCGGACGCGCGGGAGCAGCGCGCGATCGACGAAGTGGTAGTCGATGCGCCACCCGACGTTGCGAGCGCGGGCGTCCATCGTCTGGAGCCACCACGTGTAACGGTCACGAGCGTCGGGATTGAGGTGGCGGAAGCTGTCCACCCAGCCCGCCTTCAGGTAGCGATCGACCCATCGTCGCTCGCGCAGCGTGAAGCCGCTGGCCTCCCGGTTCGCCTTCGGCCGCGCGATGTCGATCTCGGCATGCGCGACGTTGAAGTCGCCGGCGACGACGACGTGCCGGCCCGCGGAGCGCAGCGCGTCGAGATGCCGCAGCATCGCGCCCATGAAGCGCAGCTTGAAGTGGATGCGCGAGAGATCGCGCCCGCTGTTCGGGAAGTACGCGGAGTGGATGCAGAGATCGCCGAAACGCGCCATGAGCACGCGACCCTCCCGATCGAACGCCGGCACGCCGATGCCGCGAGCGACCGCGTCGG
>Ga0315912_10005497_pt1 | contig 11643 bp, 11 predicted proteins | sample VfabasoilMG_FD_204469 | JGI IMG/M metagenome (GOLD analysis project Ga0315912, IMG submission 204469) | Garden soil microbial communities collected in Santa Monica, California, United States - V. faba soil | ecosystem: Environmental > Terrestrial > Soil > Garden | place: USA: California...
GAAACCCGGCGTGGCGAGGCAGCGCGGTAGAGAAATGAACGCGAGCAAGCGGGCATGGTGATGTAGCGGCGCATGACAAGTTTTGTGCGTTCGCTCGGAGCGAAGCTGCTCCGCCAAGGTTAGTGTCGGCGCTCGGCGACGGCAGGCATCGAGCGATGCGTCGCGCTTGGCGCTTCGGCCCGATCCTGGTACCGACACCCGGTGCCGCTCGCGAGCCCTGCCGGTGCCAGCGACGCCTGGGGCCTCGACCCTCGGGCGCTCGAACGCGCGTTGCCAGGCACGACGGGCGCGCGGATCTTCGGCGCGCTCCAGCGCCCCTGGCGTTGGCGGGAGGGGCGCCCACTGCTGGCCGGCCGTCATCTCGCCGGGCTCGCGCCGCTCGGGCTCGAGCTTCCGGTCGTGGCTCGGTGTGACGCCTCGGCGGACGGCGCGCAGAAGCTCTTACTGGCGATGCCAGCGGGCGGCTCCGTCGAAGTCGTGCACATGACGCGCGCGGTCGGGCGCGAGCGAGTCACGCTGTGCGTGTCGAGCCAGGTGGGCTGCGCGCTCGGGTGCGCGTTCTGCGCCACGGCCGCGCTCGGTCTCTCGCGCCACCTTTCGGCGGGCGAGATGGTCGGGGAAGTGCTGGTGGCGTTGCGTGCGCTCGGTCCGCGCCATCCGGGTGAGCTCACGCTCGTGTTCATGGGCATGGGCGAGCCGCTGCACAACCTGGCGAACGTCGCTCAGGCGATCGCCGTGTTGACCGAGCCGAGCGGCCTCGGCCTCTCGCCGCGCCGGATCACGGTGTCCACGGCAGGCCTCGTCCCCCAGATCGAGGCGCTCGGGCTGCTCGAGCAGCGTCCCCTCCTCGCGGTCAGCTTGAATGCCACCACGAATGAGCTTCGCAGCGAGCTCATGCCCGTCAATCGTCGCTACCCGCTCGAGCGCTTGCGCGCCGTGCTCTGCCAGTATCCGTGTCGCGCTCGCGAACGCATCACCATCGAGTACGTGCTGCTTGCCGGGGTGAACGACACGCCGGACGACGCAGCTCGGCTCGCCGATTTCTGTGCCGGGTTTCCGCACCACGTGAACCTCATCCCGTTCAACGAGCACCCGGGCTCACGCTTTCGGGCGCCGTGTGACGCGGAGCTCGACGCCTTCGTCCACGCCCTGTTGCGGCGGCGACCGACGCTGGTCACCGTGCGGCGCTCGCGCGGGCGCGACATCGGCGCCGCGTGCGGGCAGCTCGCGCGGCTCGTGCCGAGGAGTGCGGGGTCGGGGCCCGCGGTCCCGCAAGGGTTCCTGGCGTGAGCGGCTGATAGTCCCGAACTATCTCTGTCAGCGGATGAATCGATTAGCCGTTCCCCCCGGGCGGCCGCTAGGTTACCGAGGCGTCGGGCGGCCAGGGTCGCTCGCGAGGAGGTGTCATGGACAACGGCAAGAAGCTGACGACCGCGGCCGGGGCGCCGGTCGTCGACAATCAGAACAGCATGACCGTGGGGCCGCGGGGTCCCGCGCTGCTACAGGACGTTTGGCTGCTCGAGAAGCTCGCGCACTTCGACCGTGAAGTGATTCCCGAGCGACGCATGCACGCGAAGGGGTCGGGGGCGTACGGCTCCTTCACCGTGACGCACGACATCACGCGCTACACCCGCGCCAAACTCTTCGCGCAGGTAGGGAAGAAGACCGAGCTTTTTGCGCGCTTTACCACGGTGGCGGGCGAGCGCGGCGCCGCCGACGCCGAGCGCGACATTCGCGGCTTCGCCGTCAAGTTCTACACGGAGGAGGGCAACTGGGACATGGTCGGCAACAATACGCCGGTCTTCTTCCTGCGCGACCCGCTCAAGTTTCCCGATCTCAATCACGCCGTGAAGCGCGACCCGCGCACGAACCTCCGCAGCGCGAAGAACAACTGGGACTTCTGGTCCTCGCTGCCGGAGGCGCTCCACCAGGTGACGATCGTGATGAGCGATCGGGGCATCCCGGCGACGTACCGGCACATGCACGGCTTCGCCAGCCACACCTTCAGCCTGATCAGCAAGGACAACGAGCGCCACTGGGTGAAGTTCCACTTCAAGTCGCAGCAGGGCATCAAGAATCTCACCGATGCGGAGGCCGAGGCCCTGGTCGGCAAGGATCGCGAGACGCACCAGCGCGATCTCTACGACAGCATCGCGCGCGGCGATTTTCCGAAGTGGACCCTGTTCATCCAGGTGATGCCCGAACGCGACGCATCGAAGGTGAAGTACAACCCGTTCGATCTCACGAAGGTCTGGCCCCACAAGGACTATCCGCTGCTCGAAGTGGGGGTCATGGAGCTCAATCGCAACCCGGAGAACTTCTTCGCGGAGGTCGAGCAGTCGGCCTTCAACCCCGCCGCGGTGGTCCCAGGCATCGGCTTCTCTCCCGACAAGATGCTCCAGGCTCGGCTCTTCTCCTACGGGGATGCGCAGCGCTACCGCCTGGGCGTGAACCACCATCAAATCCCGGTGAACGCGCCGCGCTGCCCCGTGCATAGCTACCATCGCGACGGTCAGATGCGGGTCGACGACAATCGCGGCGGCACGCTCGGGTACGAGCCGAACAGCGAAGGACAATGGGCCGAGCAGCCCGACTTTCGCGAGCCGCCGCTCAGCGTCGAAGGCGCCGCGGACCACTTCAACCATCGCGAGGACGCCGACTACTATTCGCAACCCGGGGCGCTCTTTCGTCTGATGACGCCGGTGCAGCGCCAGATCCTGTTCGAGAACACGGCGCGCTCGGTGGGCGGAGCACCGAGGGAGATCCAGCTGCGCCACATCGGCAACTGCGCCAAGGCAGACCCGGCGTACGGTGAGGGCGTTGCGAAGGCGCTCGGTATCGCGCTCGGCGAGCTCGGCTAGCTCGCAGGACTTCAGAGGCCCGCGCTCGCCGACGAGCTCGGGCGACCGGCTTCGGCCTGCAAGGCGCCGTGCGCCTCGATCCGGGCGGCCAGGTACTCGGCGTCGCGGCCGACCCCCGAGAACCGCCCCGAGCCCCAGGTGTGAAGCCAGGGCAGCCCGATGAAGTAGAGGCCCGGGACCGACGTGACCCCGCGTTCGTGCGCGGGGTAGCCCCGCTCGTCGAAGATCGGCAGCTTGATCCAGCGAAAATCCGAGCCGAAGCCGATGCACCACACGACGGCCGAGATACCGGCGCGTTCGGCGTCGAGGGTCGTGCACTCCCCGTCGGGTTCCCAGACGGCCTCGTACGGCCGTTGCTCCGGCGCCGAAATGCCGTGCTCGCCGATGAACTTGTCGATGCTGCGGTTGATGCTGCGGTACACGTCGTCGGCCGAGTCGAGGTTCCGCTTCAGCTCGGGGGCGAAATCGCAGCGACCGTTCTCGACGGCGCGGAGCGGTCCGTAGAGCTTCATCCCCTCCCGTGCGAACTGCCGGAGATCGAGATCGTGCCCGCCGTCACGCCCCGTCACGTAATGGTTCGCGCGATCGCGGACCTGCTCGCGGTTCGGGTGCTGGTCGATGGGGATGTCGTAGTAGCGCATGTCGTCGAGCCAATCGACGACGTCCTTGCCGCGGTAGCGCCGGGCGCAGCGCGGGGCGTTGCCGATCGCCAGGTGCACCTTCCGGCCGGCGAGGTGCAGGTCTTCCGCGATCTGGCAGCCGGATTGTCCGCTACCGACGACCAGCACTTCGCCGGGTGGCAGCGCTTCCGGATTCCTGTAGTGCGCCGAGTGCAGCTGGACGATGCCCGGGGGCAGCCCGCCCGCCATCGCGGGGATGGATTTGAGGTGATAGCTACCGATCGCCACGACCACCTGGCCGGCGGTGAGCGTCCCGCTCGACGTCTCGAGCTCGAAGCGCCCCGGCCGGCCGCCGCAGAGGCCGAGCGAGGTGGCACGCACGCCTGTCTCGAGCGGCGGCGAGAACGCACGCGCGTAGTCTTCGAGGTAGCGCACGATGTCGCCCTTGAGCATGAAGCCGGAGGGGTCAGAACCCGCGTACGGATGCCCCGGGAGCTTGCATTGCCAGTTGGGTGTGACGAGGCAGAACGTGTCCCAGCGTTCGGCTCGCCAGCTGTGGCCCACCTGGTTGGCCTCGAGCACGACGTGCTCGATCCCCTTCTGCTTCAGGCAGTAGCTCGTGGACAGGCCGGCCTGGCCCGCGCCGATGACGATGACGGGATGGTGCTTGGCCATGGCGAGCTACCCCGACTTTCTGGCGTCGCGGGGGGCGTGTTTCTCGAAATCGAGCACCCGCACCGTGCCGTCGCGCTCTGCCGGCGCGAGCGCTTGGGCCGTCTCTTCGACGGCTCGGAGTTGATCGAGGGCCGAGCTGCAGGCAAAGCCGTATCTGGCTTGCACGCGCTCGGAGGCTATCTCGAGGGCCGTGCGCACGCGCGCCACGAAGTCCGTCACGCTGTACGTCTCGCCCACCGTGAGGTGCTCTTCGACGATGTAGGAGGGCGAATAGCAGCGATCGACGTGGCCATTCGGCCACTCCACACGAAAATGCATCTCGGGCATCGTCAGACTCCGGGGGCTACGGACAAGAGGCTTTCGGGAAAGGTTCGCGCGAACGCGTTCGGCGGACGGACCTCGGCGAGGAGCGAGCGATACGCATCGAGGTGCGCCACTGCCGCGCGGCGCCAGGTGAAGCGGCGGGCCCGTTCGCGTCCTTTTGCGGCGAGCTCGGCGCGCCGACCGGCATCCGCACCGAGCGCGAGCACGGCACCCTGGATGTCGACCGTCGATTCCGGGTCGACGAGGCAGGCCACGCCCCGATCGAGAAACTCCGTGAACGGCTCGCGCGCGGAGGCGATCACGGCCGTTCCTGCAGCGAGCGCCTCGAGGGCGCAGAGCCCCCAGCCCTCGTGCAGCGACGGACAGAGCAGAACGTCGCTCCGCTGGTAGAGCCAGGTGAGCGTCGCCTCGTCCACCGCACCGAGCCGGGTCACGCGGCGGCGGACGGACTCCGGTAGCGCCGCTACTCGCGCGTCGAAGCGTTTTTCGAGCTCGGAATGGTCCCAGATGCTGGCGCCGCCCACGACGACCCAGTGCAGACGAGCATTCCCGATCAGCGCGCCACTCATGGCTTCGAGCGCCCGCAGCGTGTTCTTGCGCTCTTCGACACCCCCCACGCTCAGGACCAAGAGGTCATGGTCCGCGAGCCCGAGCTTCGCGGCGGCGGCCGGCAGGGTGGCGGGCTCCTCGTCGAAGCGCGCGAGGTCCACGCCGTTGTGAACGACGCGTGAGTCGCGTCCGAACTCCCGCGCGACCTCGCGCGCGGTGCGCTCGCTCACGCTGAGCACGAGGTCGCTCGCCTCGATCGAACGCTGCTGGCAGGCCGCGAGATACGGGCTTGCGAACCGCTCGACGTGATGCACCGTACGCACGATGGGCGAGAGCGCCGGTACGCTCGTCACGAGCGCGCTCGCCGTGAGGCAATCCTCGGCGTGATAGAGGTCGTGACGCGCGCCGACCGCTCGGAGGCCGGCCTGAACTTCGGCGATGCGCTGGGCGATCAGCCGATCGGGCTCCGCCGGCGCCGGACCCGCGGGCAGGAGCACGAGTCTCGAGCGAAGTGGCCGGAAGAAGTCGTCGCCGTGCTTGGCGAGGGCGTACAAGGTGACGTTTGCCCCTTCTGCGTCGAGCGCTTCGGCGAGGCACGCCGCGTGGACGACGCTGCCGCGCGGCTTGACCGAATACGTGAAGATCCCGACGTTGGGTGTCATCGTCATGCTCCAAATCCCGTGAGCGGCCCGTGCCGGAGGTCCCAGTACAGCTCGCGCGTGCCGCCGGCGGAGAGCTCGAGCCTGCGGGTGTCCGTGACGCTGCCGACGGCTGCCGCGTGGACGTGCACCGAGTCGAAGCGCGCCACGACCTCGTCGACCGCGCTCGGCTCGACCGCGAGGATGAAGCCATAGCTCGGGAAGGCGGTCAGCCAGCGCAGCGCATCCACGCCGGAGGGGGCCGGCAAGCGTTCGAGCTCGAGCACGGCGCCGACGCCCGAGGCCTCGAGCATCATGAGCAGCGTGCCGCAGGTGCCCGCCATGCTGATGTCCTTGCCGGCGCGCGCGAGCCCGGCCTCGGCGAGCTCGGGCAAGATGGCGAGCGCCGAGCGCACCTTCGCCGCCGGGGCGGTCGTCGCGGCATTGAAGTTGCCACCCGAGCCGCGGAAGGCGCCCCCGAGGTCGTAGGCCGCGATCAGCGTCTGGCCCGGTTTCGCGCCGTCGCCGCGGATCAGCTCCCGAGCGCGACCGAGCACCGCGACCGCGAGGGAAGTCGGCCCGGGAACCCGCGTCGTGTGGCCGCCGACGACCGGGACGCCCAGGAGCTCGCTCGCTGCGACGATGCCCTCGAGCACTCGCTCGGCACCTGCATCGCCGAGGAAGAGCACGTCGACCACGGCCCACGGCCGCCCGCCCATCGCCGCGATGTCGTTCACGTTGACGAGCACCGAGCAGAAGCCCGAAAACCAGGGATCAGCGGCGACGAACTCGCTGCGCATGCCTTCTGCGGCGAACAGCGTGTAGCCGTCGTCCCCCTTCAGCGCGGCGGTGTCGTCGCCGTTCACGATCGGGCCGCTCGGAAACCACTCGCTCTTCGTGACCCGACCGAATGCCCGGGCGGCGACCTGAATGTCGCGCTTCATCCCGAGCTCGGCTCGCGACCGGAGCTCCTCGGTGAGCCCGCGCAGGCGACCGGCCTCGAGCTTCACGCCGCCCTCCGCGAGCTCTCTGCCGCGCGTGCGCGCGGACAGGGCGGAAAAGACGCCAGATCCGCCTCCATCAGCGCGTGCGGCCGACCGCAGAGCTCGATGCGCTCGAGCTGCCGGAAATGGTTGTGCTCGAAGTAGCGCACGTTCTGCACCTGCACGGTCGCAAAGAAGCGCTGGCAATCCCAGGCGTGCGCCGTCGAGACCGCCGTGAAGATGAGGGCGGCGCCGACCGCTCCGCGACGCCGGTACTCGCGGGAGACACCGAGCCGCCCGCCGTACCAGACGTTCGGCGTCGTCTCGTAGATGCGGACGACGCCCACGACCTCGTCCGGCATGCCGGCGATCTGGCTCGTCGCGACGATCGGCGTGGCGTGGGTGTCGTGCGCGTCGACGTCCGACTGCTCGAAGAGCTGCTGCTCTTCGGCGAAGATGGCGCGGCGCACGCGGTAGTAGCCCTCGAGCTCCCACGGATCGCTCGCGACGCGGGCCAGGACGTCGGCGGCGAGCTGCCGTCGGAGCGGACGCCCCCAGGGGTGAATGGGATCAAGCACTGGCGTTCGCCTCCCGCGCGCGCAGCGTGGAGCAAGCGCCGCAGCGCCCGCAGCCCGCCTTGATGTCCGTGCTCTTGAGACCGGCCCGCGAAAGGAGCCCCGAAAGCGTGCCCAGCACGCTCTGCATGAACTCCGGGCGCGGCGCCGGGTGGCGCTCGAGCGGTGTGCCCGCGATCGGGACGAAGGGAACCACGAAGGGGTAGACGCCGAGTCCGACGAGCGTGTCACAAAACTCGAGGATCTCGCGCTCCGAGTCGCCGAGCCCCGCGAGGATGTACGTCGAAACCTGCCCGCGGCCGAACACCCGTACCGCCGCCGCAAAGGCCTCGAGGTAGGTCGAGATCGGGACCTCCGCCTTGCCGGGCATGATCCGGCGCCGCACGCGCTCCGTGACCGCTTCGAGGTGCATGCCGAGGCTATCGACGCCCGAAGCCGCCAGGCGCTCGAACCACGCGAAGTCGTCGGGTGGCTCGCACTGAGCCTGCACGGGCAGCCCCGCGGCATCGCGGATGGCGCGCGCGCAATCGGCCAGCACGCTGGCCCCGCGATCGGGGGTGGCCGGTGTCCCGGTCGTCAGCACGACGTGGGCGACTCCGTCGAGCTCGCGCGCCGCCTTCGCCACCTCGGCCAGCATGGCCGGGGTCTTCTCGGCGATGGTCGCGCGCTTCGCGAGCGACTGGCCGATGGCGCAAAACTGGCACGAGGTCGCGCGGTTTCCGTAGCGCGTGCAGGTCTGGAGCACCGTCGTCGCAAGCACGTCCCGCGCGTGAAGCGTCGCGATCTTGAAGTAGGGGATGCCGTCCGCGGTCGAGAGCGCGTAAAAGCGTGGCGTGCGCGGGAAACCCACCTCCGCGACGGGCACGCCCGCGCGGAACAGGAGTGCCGTTTCGCCCCCGCCGCGCACCTCGGCCGAGAAGGGCGACTCGGGCGCCGTGTGCGTGAAGATCGGTACCATCACCGTCTCGCCGCCGAGCGTCACCGCTTTGTGGTCGGAGGGGCCTGCGCCCCCATGGCGGCTCAGGCCGGGGCCGTTCGGATCGACCCAGCGCATGCCGAGCGCCTGGAGCTCGGAAGCGAGCTCAGGCCACGGCAGGCGTGGAATCCGCTCCACGATCGGCAGCATGCGAGTCATGCAGGGTCTCCTCGGACGGGTGGGGGCGGGCGGGCAAAAGCTCGCGCGCGACGGGTTGGGGGCGCCGGTCGATGAGCAGCGACAGGAGCTCCGGGCGGCTGTAGTGGCCGACGCTGTCCATCATGCGCTTGCGCTTGGCGACGAGCGCAAGATCGAGCTCGGCGATGACCATGCCTTCACCTTCGGTGAGGGGCTTGGCGAGCAGCGTTCCTTCGGGCGAGACGATCGCGGTGAAGCAGCCGCTCCGCAGCGCCTTCTCGAAGCCCGAGCTTCCCGCGACCTGGCTGACCTGCTCCTCGGTGAGAAAACCGGTGGCGTTCACGACGAAGCAGCCGGATTCGAGCGCATGGTGGCGGATCGTCACCTCGATCTGCTCGCGGAAGATGTCGCCGACGAGCGAGCCGGGGAACATCGCCGCGTGGATCTCCTCGTGGTCGGCCATCAGCGCGTAGCGCGCGAGGGGGTTGTAGTGCTCCCAGCAGGCGAGGGCGCCGATGCGGCCGACCTTCGTGTCCACGGCGTGAAGGCCGGAGCCGTCGCCCTGACCCCAGATCATCCGCTCGTGGTAGGTCGGCGTGATCTTGCGGCGTGAGAGGACGAGGCGGCCGTCGGCGTCGAAGACGAGCTGGGTGTTGTAGAGCGTGCCGTGGTCACGCTCGTTCACGCCGACGACCACGACGGCGCCCGCGCGCCTCGCGGCGTCGGCGATGGCCTCCGTGGTCGGGCCGGGCACGGTCACCGCCTGCTCGATCAGCAGGAGGTGCTCGGCGCCGATCACGACGGGCGCCTTGATGAACGAAAAATAGGGGTAGTAGGGGATGACGGTCTCGGGAAACACCACGAGCTCGGCGCCCTCGCGCGCGGCCTCGGCGATCGCCCGGCACACCTTCTCGGTCGTGCCCTCCCGGCTGTAGAGCACCGGGCTCAGCTGCACCGCGGCCGCGCGCACCTTCTTCTTGTCGGTCATCGGGCGCACCCCCCGCTCAAACCGTCCAGGTGTTGATGATGACGGCGTTGTCCCGCTTGTGGATCAGGATGAGATCGAGCACGTCGAGCGGGTTGATCGGGCGGATGCCCTCGATGAGCGCGGGCTCTCCGTGTCCGTACAGCGCTTGCAGCGCGAAGCGGCAGGCGAAGACCTTGCCGCCCTCGGACATGAATTTCTTGATCTGATTGTTGAAGTTCAAGTGGCCCGGGAACGCTTCGTCCCCGAGCTTCGGAAAGCCGCGTTGCACGCCGAGCGTGACGCCCGGCCCATACAGCAGCACCGACGTCTCGAACCCTTTTCGCTTCAAGCGCACGGCCTGAAGCAGGTTCACGAGCCCGATCGACCCCTCGAACGCAACCGTATGGAACGTGACGAGCGCCTTCTCGCCGGGTTTGGCCTTCACGTCCTCGAAGACCTTCTCTTCGTAATCGACCAGAAAATCTCCGGCCTTGTGCGGGGCGAATTCGACCTTGGGCATGATTCCTCCTGAAGCAGCGGGTCGCGCTAACGCGACGCGGAGCGCTATTGCGAGGCCCATGCCAGGCCCGTCGAGCAGAGGGAGCGCCGAGAATCGTGCGCTGTCAGGGGCTCGCGTGCCGTTCGACGAAACACACCAAAATTCGCGCTCGCGAGATCTTGCGCCGCGCTGCCGAAATTTCGCGACGCGACCGCGCGACCGGGTTTCCACTCCGAAACGGAGTCTCAGAACACTAGCGCCGCCGTTCGATCCCGAGCCGCTTGAGCCGATAGGCAAGCGTGCTCGGGCTCAATCCCAGGAGCGCCGCCGCGCCCCGAGGCCCCGCGATCTGCCACCCGCAATGGACGAGCGCGTTGATCACGTTCTGCCGCTCGAGGGCGCGCATGTCGCCTTCGACCATCACCTCCCCGCCGTCGCTCGGGGGCGGCAGCGGCGTCAGGGCTCCCTCGCTCACGGGCGCGGGCGCCACCCGTCCGATCTCGCGCGTGAGCCCCGAGCGCCCGGTCGGCTCGAGCACCATCGCCCGCTCGATGATGTTCTGCAGCTCGCGGACATTTCCCGGGAAATCGTAGGACATCAGCGCTTCTCGCTCCTCCGGGCGGAGCTCCCGCGCCGGCACGTGCAGGCGTCCGGCCGCGGCGCGCATGAAGCGCTCGGCCATGGGCAAGACATCCTCGCGACGCTCGCGGAGCGGCGGGACCTCGATGGGCAGCACGCTCAGGCGGTAGTAGAGGTCGCGTCGAAAGCGGCCCTTGTCCACCTCGACGTCGAGCGGGCGATTGGTGGCGGCGATCACCCGCACGTCGACCTTGCGGGTGCGGTCGTCGCCGACGGGCTCGAACGTGCGCTCCTGCAGGACCCGGAGGAGCTTGCCCTGGAGCTCGAACGGGATCTCTCCGACTTCGTCCAGAAACAGCGAGCCGCCGTCCGCCAGGAGGAAGCGCCCCTGACGGTCACGCGACGCGCCGCTGAAGGCCCCGCGCACGTGGCCGAAGAATTCGCTTTCGAAGAGCTCGCGCGGGACGCTCGCACAGTTGACGCGCACGAATGGCCCGTCACGCCGGCGGCTCATGTCGTGCACGGCCGCTGCGACGAGCTCCTTGCCGACCCCGCTCTCGCCCAGGATCAGGACCGAAGCGTCCGCCTGGGCCACGGCCTGAACCTGCTGCATCACCCGGCGCATTCCCGGGCTTTCCGCCACGATTTCCCCTTGTCGGGACGCCGTGCGCACGGCCTCACGCAGGTAGTCGCGCTCGCGCTCGGCCGCCTCTTTCAGCCGCTCGATCTCCTCGAAGGCCCGGGCATTGGCGACCGCGACGGCGGCGTGATCGGCGAACACCCGCAACCAGTTGAGGTCGGCCTTGTCGAGGCGCTTGCGGCTGAAGAAGGCGACGACGCCGAGCACCTGGTCCTTGAAACAGAGCGGCTGGCCGGCGAAGCTCTCGATGCCCTCGGCCTCGGCCCAGGCCGGCTGCAGGATCCAATCTCTCGGGCCACGTTGCAGCAGCAGAGGCTGATTGGTGGAGGCGATCCGGCCGACCTTGCCGAAGCTCAGGGGGATCTTCTGGTGTCCGCCGTCGGTGCGGTTCCAACGCTTGCCGGGATCCACGACCGAGGCGCCGACGCTCGCCTTCAGCTCGAGGTACGGGGCCTCCCCCGGCTCGTTCCGCAAGAGCCACACCCGGGCGAGCGCCACGCCCTCCCACATCCCGAGGCCCTGCACCATTTCGCGCAGCACCGTCTCGGGCGAGCGCGCGGCCGCCACGGAGAGGGCCAGTGACTTGAGCGCTTCGAGCTGCATTCGCGGCGGCTCTCAT
>Ga0315912_10005498_pt1 | contig 11642 bp, 8 predicted proteins | sample VfabasoilMG_FD_204469 | JGI IMG/M metagenome (GOLD analysis project Ga0315912, IMG submission 204469) | Garden soil microbial communities collected in Santa Monica, California, United States - V. faba soil | ecosystem: Environmental > Terrestrial > Soil > Garden | place: USA: California...
TGATCGTCTCCGCCTGCTCCGAGTGCAGATTCGGATTCCCCTGCAGATTCGAGATACGCGCGACCTGCAGCGTGTTGGGCTGGTTCGTGGGCTCGCTGTAAAACTCCGCTGCTCCCGCCGGCCCCATGAGCTGCGAGCAGAGCGCTATCACTTGGTTCGCCCGCGCGGTTCCGTTGATGGCCGCATTCGCCGTGTACGGCAGCTGCGCCGGATCGCGCGTCGAGCACGGATCGCCTTGCACGAACGTAAACGGCGCAAACTGCTCGGAAGCCTGGAACAGCTCACCGATGTTAGGCGCCCGGTTGGCGATCTGCCGGCCGCCACGGAACCGCACGCGGTCAACGATGGTCCAGTCGATCAGCGCCTTGTAGGTGTCGTCGTCTGGGCTCGGGTCGTTGTCGGTCGTGCGGTAGCCGAGCTCGAGATTCAGGCTTTGGAACCCCGTCTTATCGGCCAGCAGCGGCACGAGCAGCTCGCCGTAGATCTCGCTCACTTCCGTCTCGCCGACGGCCTCGCCGACGGGAAAAAAGGCTCCCGGTGAGTCGAGCACGGACTCCGGCGTGTTCGTGGGGTCGGGGAAGTACGTGTACTTGTTGACGCGGTTCGAGAGGCCGGCCGCAAACCGCATGTCGCCCGCCGGCATCTCCACCACAGAGCCCTGCATGTTGTACTCCATGACGGTCTGCTTCATTTCGCCCGTCGCCTTGGGCTGCATGGTCACGGCCTTCTGGCAGTCCTCCGAAGGGACGTCGCCCTCGGTCCAGCCGTTGACGCCGTAGACCGAGATGATGCCCGACGTGCAGGTGATCGCGCCGGCACCGAAGTTGCCGCCGTATTCGTTGCCCGCGTAGTACAGACCCTTACCGTAGTTCGGCTGCCTTTGCACGAAGCGCCAGCGAGCCAGCGAAGTGGCTCCGTTGTAGATATTGACGACGCTCGTCGAGCCCTGCGACGCATACGCCTCCCAGGTCCAGTCCTTGAACGCGAACTCGCCTTCGAGCCCGCCGATGATCTGCAAGGAGCTCGTGTCGACGAAGCTGCGGCGCGAGCCAGCCCACACCACCGACTGCACGACGTCGAAGTCCTGCTCCCTACCTGAGCCTGCCGGCTGCCCGGCCGGTGCCCGGCTGTCGAGCATCGCTCTCAGCTGCGGCGGCGTCGGCCATACCTCTGACTTCGAACACCCTCCGACCGGCGGGCAATTCAATCCAATCTTTCCTCCGGGCAAATAATCGACGTGCGTGGTGCCGTCCTCGTTCAGCGACGGTGCGTAGATGCCATCACCGTGCGGAATCGGCGTACGCCAACCGCCGAGCATCGGCGGATCCGAGCCGGTCGCCCGGGTCTGGTTCTCGCTGTACAGGAGCTGGGCAAACGCACGGACGCGATCCGAAACGTCCATGTGGGCGCGGCCGAATATCGAATAGCGTTCGAGCGGAATCTGCGCCAGGTTGGTGTGTTGATTCTCCCGCAGATTGCCGTTGACGCCGTCGATCTTCCGCCACGGCAGGTCGGTTCCGGGCTGACTGAACCCGCCGTTGTACGTATAGGTCGCGTTCGCCGTCGACTTGTACAACGTACCGTCGGGATTCATGTAGAACGTGCCGGTCCGCGCAATGGTAGAGCCGTCGAGCGGCGAGGTCGGCCCACCGAAGACCGCGTTCTGCGAAGCCTGGGAATGTAGATTCGCGCTGTTGGCCGTATACCCCGCCGCGGAATAGAAAGACCCGGCCGTGTTGGCAAGGGGGTCTGCGAAGGCTTCCGCGTAAAACTCGCGATCGACTCTGCGAATTTCCTCGCGGACCGAACGCTCGAAGCCGATCATGACGTTGCCGCGGCCGTCCGCCAAGTTCGAGCCGAAGAGTGCGGAGACGCGATACTCCTCGCCGTCTTGCTCCATCGTCTGGCCCGCCTGGACGTCGAAGTCGATGCCTTCGAAGTCCCGCTTCGTGATGAAATTCACGACACCGGCCACGGCATCGGCGCCGTACACCGACGAGGCGCCACCCGTGATCGTCTCGATGCGCGCGATGGCCGCCGACGGAATCGTGTTGATGCTGACCGCCATCGAGGCGTTGATCGGCATCGCGCGCCGGCCGTCGAGCAGCACCAAGTTGCGATTCGAGCCGAGACCGCGCAGGCTCAAGGTGGCTGCGCCCGGCGTTCGCTGGGATCCCGCAAAGGTGTTGCCGGCATCGAACTGCGAAACCGCGGGCACGAACTGCGGCAGCTGATTCATGACGGCTTCGATGGCGATGTTGCTCGACTCTTCGAATCGAGCTGCGTCGACTGTCATGATCGGGCTGTTGGCCTCCAAGTCGCGCTTGACGATGCGCGAGCCCGTGACGACGAGCTCTTCAAGGGGCTCCTCGGTGCCTACGGGCTGTGCCCTGGCCGGCATGCCGGCCGCAAGGGCGACGGAAACTGCGCTGGCCAGAACGCTGAAACGCAGAGTAACGGCTTGTTGCTGCTTCACTACAAATCCCCCCTGTTCCGAACAAATCCCCCCTGTTCCGAATCTAAGCGGGTGTCGTCTGTGCGACACGCAGCCCTTCGGATTAGACCAGAGCCCCCGGTCGTCAAACAGGTCCGTGGCAGTAGTACCTAATATAGGTTCTACCAGGCGCGAGCACGCTGTTCGTCGCGTCGCGCAAGAAACTCGTCCTTGTTGACGCGAGAGGACAGGCCGGCCGCAAAACGAGGATCCCCCCGCGAGCTCCGCTATGGGTGGCTCAGCTTCATCCACCCCGGCACGATCGAGAATCGACCTCGGGTCCTCGCAAAGGTAGCGAGTAACCCGCTTTGAATATCTTCGACGGGTCCACTCGGTATACGCTGGGGATGCGTTCTGAGCTGGGAGTCGGTATCGACAATCTATTCAATGTCGACGCGGAAATTACGTTCAGCCAGGCGGGCGGCTACACCAACACAGCCGACACGAACGAGAACTTTTGTGACTTCCCGGGCCGGCGGTGGTACTTAATCGTTTCGTGACCGAACCCGTCAAGCATGTCGTCGTCTTGGGCGGCGGAACCTCCGGCTGGATGAGCGCTTGCTACATCCAGCGCATCCTGTCCAATCTCAAAGTGCCCGGCGCGACCGTCACGTTGGTCGAATCGGAGGACATCGGAATCATCGGCGTCGGCGAGGCGACGCTGAACGACCTGAAGAACACACTGAGATTCATCGGCGTCGATGAAGTGTCGTTCATGATCAACACGCACGCCACTTTCAAGAACGGCATCAAGTTCGTGAATTGGCGCGACGACCCCGCCAAGATCGGCCAGCACCATTACTACCATCCGTTCGAGAACGTGCCGATCGTCGACGGCATGTGGCTGCTCGACATCTGGTCGGTGCTGCGCGCCGATCACGGTTTCGACCTGGACTACTGCTACATGACGGGTCCGTCGGCGTTCATTTCCGAGCGGCTGCGGGCGCCGAAAACTGCCGACAGCAAGCAGTACGAAGGGCTTTTCAATTATGCGTATCACCTCGATACGGTGTTGTTCGGACGTTTTCTGCGGCGGGTGGCTCTCGAGCGCGGGGTCAAGCGCGTCGTCGCCAACGTCGTCGGCGTGGCCACCGACGAGCGCGGGTTCATCACGGCGTTGAAGACGCGCGAGCAGGGCGACGTGACCGGCGACCTCTTCATCGACTGCTCCGGCTTCGGCGGATTGTTGATCAACAAGCACTACGGGACCGACTTCGTGCCGTTCGGCGATTCACTATTCAACGATCGGGCCGTCGCGATACGAGTCCCGTACAAAACCGCCGATGTGACGATCAAGCCGTTCACGACTGCTACGGCGAGCAGCAGCGGTTGGATCTGGGACATCCCGTTGAGCGACCAACAAACCGTGGTGGGCCCTAGTCAGGTCTGGAGCGACGACAGCGACCACGGGCGGCGCGGTGTCGGCTACGTGTACTCGAGCCAATTCATCTCCGACGAGGACGCCGAACGAGAGCTGCGCGCCTACATCGGTCCGCAGAGCGCGGATCTATCCGCACGTCGTTTGAAGATGAGGATTGGGCACAATCGGCAGCTCTGGGTGAAAAACTGCGTTGCGGTCGGGCTTGCGGGCGGGTTCATCGAGCCGCTGGAGTCGACCGGAATCGGTCTCGTGTCGCAGGGGCTCGCACTGCTCGCCTTTCATTTTCCGACGCGTGATTGCCCGCAGCCGCTCGTAGACAGCTACAACGGCGCGATGACGCGTCTTTACGAGCACATTCGCGAGTTCATAGTCCTGCACTACTGCACGACGCAGCGCGAGGACACGGAATTTTGGCGGGCCAACAAGCATGACGCCAAGATTCCCGACCGGTTGAAAGCGCTGCTGGCCACCTGGCGCTACCGAGCCACCGACACCTACGACAACGACAGCGGCTTCAGTTTTTTCCACCATACGTCGTACCAGTACATCCTCGCCGGCATGGGTCACGCACCGCAGCCCACGGCCTATGTGCGTAACCGCGTGTCGGCAAGCCGCGCCCAATTCTTCCGCGAGCGGATCAAGTTGGTCCACGAACAAGCGCTCGCGGTCACCATCGATCACGTCGAGTTCCTCAGGAAGCAGTACGGGAGCTAAAGCGGGGTTTTCCGCGCTTCAATTGCGAAGATTGATTCGAGCCCTGCAAGCGATGTGAATCGGTCGTGTATTCGTCGCGCCAACCGCGACGATCGCCACGTTGACCAGTGGCATATCACTTGCGTCCCTTCAACCGACGCCACAGGGGTGCGGCGAGTCCGTGTGAGGGGAGGAAGCCGCCGACCCTCAAAGGCACGGAACTCGACGGCCGCCCCCAGAACGCCGGACACCAAAATTCTTTGGTAAACGCTAGAATACGCGTCCCGCTCCGGTCTCACCGGAGCGGCGTCTTATCGGACCACGGCGTCTTATTGGAAGCCCGCGAACACGAGGGGCTGAGTAAGACGGGCGTAACCACCCGATTTTCAAAGATGCTTTACTGTGGTGATGTAGCTCAGACGGTTAGAGCGGCGGATTCATAACCCGCAGGTCGGTGGTTCGATTCCACCCATCACCACCAATCAAAACAATGACTTGCATACGCTCCGCGCCCGCGCATGGCGAGTGGGGCTTTGCTGCCTTCGGCCGCCTTAGTGTACAAATGACACTATTGGTGTCATCATGACACTAAGGAGCACCGTATGCCTACGTATGAATATGCTCGCCCCGCGCTCACGGTCGACTGCGTCGTCTTCGGACTCGACGCCGACGATCTGCGCGTCCTCCTGATCGAACGGGCCCTGCCGCCGTTCGAAGGCAAGTGGGCCTTGCCGGGCGGCTTCGTTCGCATCGACGAGCCGCTCGAAGACGCCGCACGCCGCGAGCTCGAGGAAGAGACGGGCCTGAGCAAAGTGTTCCTCGAGCAGCTCTACACGTTCGGCGCCGTCGACCGCGACCCACGCGAGCGCGTCGTCTCAGTGGCCTATTACGCGCTCGTCAATCTGCGCGACCACCAGGTCCACGCAGCCACCGACGCGCGCGATGCCGCCTGGTTCGGCATCAACGACGTTCCGCGCCTCGCGTTCGACCACGCCGACATCGTGCAAACCGCGCTCGCCCGCCTACGCGGCAAGTTGCGCTATCAACCGATCGGCTTCGAGCTGTTGCCGAAGAAATTCACGCTCTCGCAGCTCCAGCATCTCTACGAGCTCGTGCTCGAACGCGAGCTCGACAAGCGCAACTTTCGCAAGCGCGTGCTCGCCATGGATCTCCTCATCGAGACCGAGGAGCTGGAACGAGACGTCGCGCACCGCGCCGCGCGCTTGTACCGCTTCGACGAGCGCAAGTACCGGCGCCTTGCGGAGGCCGGATTCAATTTCGAGCTTTGAGAGAGACAAAGACAATGAAGGCAATCGTTCACCTTGCATATGGTTCGGCGGACAAAGTCCTAGAGCTTCGTGATATCGACGTGCCGACTCCTCGTAGCGACGAAGTGCTGGTCCGCGTTCGAGCGGCGTCGGTGCACCCAGACGTCTGGCATGTCATCGAAGGGCTCCCGTATGTGCTGCGGGTATTCGGCAACGGCATGACAAAGCCGAAGAAGCTCGTTCCCGGAACGGACCTCGCCGGCGTCGTCGAGGCCGTCGGCGATCGGGTCACGCACTTCAAGATCGGCGACGAAGTCTTCGGCGAATCCACGCCGATGGGTTGGTGGAATGGCGGCGCCTACGCCGAGTACGCAGCGGTCCCGGAGAAGTTTCTCGTCCACAAGCCCGCCAACATCTCGTTCGCAGAAGCCGCAGCGGTTCCGACGTCTGGCTTCATCGCGATGAACAACATTCAACGGCTCGAATGGTACGGGCCGGGACAAAACGTGCTGATCAACGGCGCCGGCGGTTGTCTCGGCACGCTCGCGATTCAAATCGCGAAGGCGCGCGGCGCGAGAGTCACCGCCGTCGACCGCGCCGACAAGCTCGAGATGATGCGCGGGCTCGGCGCGGACCGCGTTGTCGACTACACGAAGGAAGACTTCCTGCACGGCGGTGAGCGCTACGATCTCATTCTCGACGTCGCCTCGAACCTGTCGCGAGACATGTGCAAACCGGCGTTGGCCGAGGGGGGCGACTATGTCCCGATCGGTCATGCGCACTTCGGCAAGGCCGCGGGCCGCAACGGCGGCCGCATCGTCGGCAGCCTGCCCTACTTCATCTGGCTGCTGTTCCGCTCGATGCTGGATCCGGAGAAGCGCAAGCACTTCAAGCTTCCGGACCGGCAGGAGATCATGCTGAAGTTCAAGGCGCTCATCGAGTCGGGACAACTCAAGCCGCTCATCGGAAAGACGTTCCCGCTCGCCGAGGTCCCCGAGGCCATCCGCTGCATGCAAGAGGAGCGAGTCGTCGGCAGGATCGTCGTGACCCCTTGACGCGTCAACGTTGAGCGGCGGCTCCGGGCACGTTCGCGCGCTCCCAAGCCCGGACGCGCGTGCGCGCGGCGTCGAACAGACGCTCGTAGTTGCCGCGCTTCACGAGTGCTTGCGCTTCCGGCGTCAGCAAGCGCCAGAGTGGATCGTACTGGCGATACACGCGTAGATACGTCTGCTGGTCCCCCGGCGCGACCTCGTCGGTGCCGAACAAGAAGCGATCCGGATGGCGATTGATCAGGTTCGCCGTGCGCTGCGTCGCCTCGGGCGACGAGACGACGTACTTGGCGACCTCGTCCCATGAGATATCGAAGCGCACGTGCGCGAGCGTGGGATCGTCGATCATCTCCTCGAGAATCTCGAGGTGGGTCGGGCTGCGCTCGGCCGGGTCGGCGCTCGCCGATGACTGGGTTGGCCGGATCACGCGGCCGAGGCCCGTGTGCGCCCAGATAATGGTCGCGTTCGGATGCCGGCGCAGCAGATCCTTCGTCTGCGTCAGATACACGGGCTCGGTGCCGGCCTTCGCGAACGGCATGTCGATGTCGTTGTGCAGCAGCGCGACGAGCCCCGCTTCAGCCGCGAAATCGAAGATCCGGTCGAGCGCGGGATCCGTGAGGCTCGCCGTGTCGCCGGCCACCTTCGACGACACGAACTCCTTGTGGATCGTGAACTCGCCGATGCCGCTGAACACTCCGGGAAACGTCGTCAGCACGCGCCTGATGTGATCGGCGGCGTACATGTCGGCGGGGTTGAACCCCGTGATCATCGGATCGAAGCGCGCCCGCTCGCGCGGCGCGAGCGAGCGATACGCCATCGCGATGTACGCGTCCGTGAACGAGTAGTAGTAGAGCGGCGCGTCGGTCTGCAGGTAGTACGTGGGCTTGAAGTCGCCCGAGTTCTCGTACGACCAAGTTTGCTGCAACGGAATGCCGAACAGGGCGACGCGACCGACCTTGTCGCCCATGATCTCCAGGAAGCGGTGGATGTCGGTGCCTTCCTGGATGTAGTTCGTCAGATGAAAGTGAGCGTCGTTGACCTCATAGGGGGGTGCGCGCTGCGCGCACGCCGGCATCGCTAGCGATGCCGACGCGGCGCAAGCGGCCGCTCCGATCAACCAGGCGCGCACGTCAGCCGCCTAGAACTTCCACGCCCACTCGAGGCCGTAGACCTCTTGCTTGAGGTTCTCCGAGCGGTCGAGGTCCGTGTCACGCTCGCCGTAGAACAGCTTGAGCACCGACGCGTCGCTGATGTCCCAGCGAATGCCAACGCCGTACAACACGGACGTGACGGTGTTCGAGTACGTGTCGTAGAACGACGCGCACATGTAGCCCCACCACGGATCCCACCAGCAGCCCGTGTCGGCCGGGCCGTCTTGGATGTTCGAATCGACGGACGTCCATCCGTACCCTAGCTCGACATACGGCGTCAGCGCTCGATCCATGAAGTTATAGACGGCTTTGAAGTTCGTGAACCAGACGTCGAGCTCCGCATCGACCGTGACGACGGTGTTCGGCGGGAGCCCCTGCCCGGGGTTTGGATCGAGCGGAAACTTGGCGAGGTAGTCCGGATCGCTCCACGCGAACTCACCGGCCAACGCGAAGTGCTCGTTGAAGTTGTATTGGCCGTAAAAGCCCCATGCGAGCTCGCCTTCGACGTCGAGCGTCGCTCCTCGCGATCCTTGGATGAACTCGCCGGACATGTCCATGAGCTTGAGGCCGGCCTCCCACGTGCCCTCGCGGTCGGCGCTCTGTGCCGCGGCGACTGCCGGCAGGCTCAACAACAAAACTAACGGTAGTGCTCGCATCGAAGTGCTCCTTCTCTGAAGTAATGACTTGTCTTATCTCGGATTCGCGCCGAAGACTCCGACGCCAAGAGTGCCCGCAATATCGCGAATCGCGTTTAGCGAGCGAACGCTGTTGCCGGCTTCGTTCAAGCGCGGCGAGAACGCCGCGATCGCGAAGCGCCCCGGAACGACGGCCACGATGCCGCCGCCGACGCCGGTCTTCGCCGGCAGACCCGCCGAGTACATCCACTCGCCGGACTCATCGTAGAAACCGGCCGTGGCCATGATGGCGAGTAGCTCGGGAACGTGCTCGGCCGGCAGCATGCGACGGTTGGTCACCGGGTTCACGCCGCCGTGTGCCAGCGTCGCGCCCATCATGCCGAGGTCCTTCGCGCTGACGCCCACAGAGCACTCGCGCGTATAAACGCGCAGCGCTTCTTCGGGATCGCTGTAGAGGCGGCCGTAGTTGAACAGCAAGTTGGCGATCGATCGGTTACCGAACGCGGTCTCGTACTCGGACTTGTAGACGTCCTCGAGCACGGTCAAGGTTGTGCCGGCATAGCCGTTGAAGTTGTCGATGATCTTGTTCCAGCGGTCTTGCTCCGACGTCGCCTGAACGAGGCTGACGGCGGCGATCGCGCCCGCGTTGACCAATGGGTTCACGGAGCGCTGCGCCGGATACAGCTCGATGGCGAGCCTCGAGTTGAACGGCAAGCCCGTCGGCTCGACGCCGATCTTGTCGCGAATCGCCTGCGGCCCTTGCTGCGCCATGACGAGCGCGGCGGTAAACGGCTTGGATACCGACTGGATCGAGAATTTGTAGTCGGCGTCGCCGGCGGAGTAAACCTTGCCGTCGCTGCCGTCGACGATCACGACGGCGAACAGATCGCTCGGCACGGTCGTCAGGATCGGGATGTAGTCGGCGTTCTTGCCTTCGGTCAGGCCTTTGTAGCGCGCGTGCGCCTCGTCGACAAGCTTCTGGAACTGGCGCGCCTGCCGGTCCGCGGCGTCGGCCAATGACGGCAGCACTAGCGCGGCGCAGACCGTCGCCAAGATTGGCAGTTGCTTCATAACCATGTTTTCACCTGTTGCGTCCGTACAGATCGTTCAGAACACCATTTCTAAGCTCGTTGAAAAGACGGTGCCGTTGCCGCCCACGAGCATCGGCACCGACGGGTAGCCGACCGGCGAGTTCTTCAAGTAGAGGAACTCTGTGTTCAAGCGCAGCAGCCGCTGCTTGAACGGGTACCAATTGATACCGAGCACGTGATCGTAGGGGTCGCCGTACTCGCCGAAAATCTTCGAGTAGCCCACGTATACCGCCAGCTTCTCCGGCAGCACCATCTTCGAGACCTGAATTTGATAGCCCCAGTCGTTGAGCTCATCGACGGGTACGAAACCCTCGGTTTCAAAATCGTCGACCAAACGCTTGTAGTAGCCGGCCGAGAAATCCCAGCCGCGAATCTTCGCGGCCGCATCGAGAGATGCCATCTGATACGTCGCCTTGTTGACGCGGCCGATCGTGCCAAACGCGCCGTCCTCGAAAAGACGCGTGCCGTCCGACAAGCGAATCTGTGAGTTCTCGATCGTGTCTTCGCCGGGCTGCGACTGGCGATCCTCGCGGCTGTGCGTGATCCCGAAGCCGACGTTCGTGACAAGGTCCTCGTGATACTCGAAATCGCCCCAGCCGGCGCGGCCTCCGAACTCGCCCTGCGGCGTCCAGTTCAACGATGCCGAGAACGTGTTGAATTCCCCGTCGAGCTGCACGGCGTTGACGCCGAGCTGGCTGAGGTTGTTGCCGAGAACCGCCTTGTACTGCAGGTTGTTCTTGAGATTGCCGTAGACGTAAAGCCCGGTCGTGTAGCTCGGACGGTGGAACTCGTCGGCGATCATGCGCGTGTCGACGCGGTTCCAATACGGGAACGTGCCGCGCAAGCTGCGTGTGCCGGGGTTCTGCGTGACGCCGGCGCCGATGTTGAGCTGCTGGCTGAAGCTGTAGTCGAGGCCGCCGCCGAGGACGACCTGCCCGCCGTCGCCCATCTGCGCGTTCTGCGTCCAGACGAAGAACATGTACGAGAACTTCGGGTCGTAGATCCACCCCTTGAAGTACAGGTTGACCTTGTTCAGCTGCAGGTCGTTGCGCAGATCGAGCGTTTTCGTGCGGCCGAACGAATCGGTGTACGTCTCGTCGAGGTTCTTCTGATTCAGATAGCGGGCGTAGGCCCAGACGCTGAAGTTCAGCGTGCCGTAGTCGGTATCGGCGACGCGAAACCCGGCGCCGCCGGCTGTGAAGTCGCCGATGCGCCGGCCTTCCTCGTCGAGGAGCGCGGCCAACCGATCGAACAGCCGCTGGCGCTCCTCCTCCGAGAGGGCCGGGCCATCGGGCAATCCCGGCGACGACGCAGGCGGTTGCGCCGACCCCGTCGGTGGTTCCGATCCGGCGGATTGTTGTTGCGCCGCAGCACAAAACAAAGGAACGCTCCCGATCAAGTAAATAAGCGAACGCCAAACCCGCATGAAATAGGAAAAAGCCGCCAAGTGTTGTAAGCGTGCGACGAACGATAGAGAGGCGATTTAACCTTCGGTATTGGACTTTCGGCGCACTAGCGCGGGGCCAGTTCAGCGTCTAGGGGACGCGGGCGACTCGCTGGAAGCGAGGCGGCGTCGCCCCCACGCGACACTTCACAGCGTGAACTGCATGCGCATGTTGAAGAAGCGCGTCGTACCGGTCAGGTCGAAACGGTCGAGCTTGCCGTAACCGTACGCGAGCTCGAGGCGCACATTGTCGGATAAGTGCCAATTGACCATCGGTGTTAGCCGCCGGAAGCGTCCGCCGCGTAGCGCGCCGGCATCGAGATCGACATCCGAGTAGCGCAGCACGAGCTCAATGGCTCCTGGGCCGCCCTCTCGAACAGACCGCGCCGGGGAGACGGCAAGGAAGTAGCCACCGGCCGGCTTATAGGGCCGCGTC
>Ga0315912_10005499_pt1 | contig 11641 bp, 12 predicted proteins | sample VfabasoilMG_FD_204469 | JGI IMG/M metagenome (GOLD analysis project Ga0315912, IMG submission 204469) | Garden soil microbial communities collected in Santa Monica, California, United States - V. faba soil | ecosystem: Environmental > Terrestrial > Soil > Garden | place: USA: California...
GCCGGCCGCTGTCGTCCTTCCACCAAAGCGACGCGGCGCCGAGCCACCCGTTCGAGGCGCTGCGGATCGCCCTCGAGGCATCCGATCGCGCGGTGCTCCACGAACGGATCGCGGCACGCTTCAAGTCCATGCTCGCGGCCGGTCTCGTGGACGAGCTCGAAGGTCTCCGGCGCCGCTACGCGCTGACCGAAGCGCTCCCGTCCATGCGAGCGGTGGGTTACCGCCAGGCCTGGGAAGTGCTCGAAGGAAAGGCGCCGCGCGAGACGCTGGAAGCGCGCGGCATCGCGGCCACGCGCCAGCTGGCGAAGCGCCAGCTCACGTGGCTCCGCGCGATGGAGGGACTGGAAAGGTTCGACTGCCTCAGGCCGGACCTGGCCGAGGCAGTCGCCGAACGGGTGGGGCGGTTCAGTCTTCCCCGTGGTACTTGAAGCTCACCTTCAGCTTCGCGCGGTAGGTCACCTTCCCGCTGTTGTCGATCTTGAGGTCGAGCCTGTCGACTTCCGCGACGCGCAGGTCGCGCAGGCTCTTCGACGCAACCTTGACGCCGTTCTTCGCGGCGTCCGCGAACGATACCGAGCTGGTGCCGACGATCTCGATGATCTTGTAGACCGCGTTGTCCTTCCTGGTGGCCATGCGTCTCTCCCTTCAGGGGTTGGGCAGGCAAACCCTACCAAATTCCTAGCGCGGCCGTTTGACTTCCGCCTCGGCCCCGCCTTCGGAGAAGGTGATGTCCAGCTTCGACCCCGGGACGAGCCCGGCGCTCGAATGGCGCACATGTCCGTCGGGGCCGCGGACGATGCTGTAGCCGCGCGCGAGCACCTTCGTCGGATCGAGATGCGTGAGCGACGAGCGCAGCGACTCGAGCCAGGAGGCGCGCCCCGAGTGCATGTGGCGGAAAGCGCGGCGCACGCGCCGTTCGAGGTCCGCCAGCCGCTCGCGTTGCCGCGCCACGCGCTCCGCGGGCGTGAGGAGCCGGCGCCGCGCGAGATCCACGCGCTGGGTGGAGCGTTCGAGGATGCGATCCATGTCGCGTCCGAGCCGGCGCCGGGCGGACGCGACCATCTCGAGGAGCGACTCGCGGTCCGGGCTCGCGGCCGCCGCAGCCGCCGTCGGCGTCGCGGCCCGAAGGTCGGCGACGAAATCGGCGATCGAGAAGTCCGTCTCGTGCCCGACGCCGCTCACCACGGGAATCGCGGAGGCCACGATGGCCCGCGCGACGATCTCCTCGTTGTAGGCCCACAGGTCCTCGAGGCTTCCGCCGCCGCGGCACACGATGAGCACGTCGCAGCGCGCGTGCTGGTTGGCGCGCTCGATGGCGCGCGCGATCTGTCCCGCCGCGCCTTCGCCCTGCACTTGCGACGGATAAATGATCACGGGGATCATCGGCGCCCGCCGGCCGAGCGTCGTCAGCACGTCGCGAAGCGCCGCAGCCGAAGGGGAGGTGACGAGCCCGATGCGCCGCGGGAATCGCGGAATCGGTCTCTTTCGCGCCGGCTCGAAGAGACCCTCGGCTTCGAGCATCGCCTTCATCTTCTCGAAGCGCTCGAAGAGGATGCCGAGGCCGGCGCGGCGCATCTCGTCGATGCTGAGCTGGTACGTGCCGCGCGGCTCGTAGAGGGTCACGCGCGCGCGCACTTCGACCTGCATGCCGTTCTCGGGCCTGAAGTCCAGGAAGCGGGCGCGCGACTGCCACATGGCGCAGTCCACGGACGCTTCCTTGTCCTTGAGACAAAAGTACCAGTGGCCGGCCGGCGCCTTCTTGACGTTCGAAAGCTCGCCGGCGACCCAGAGCGTCTCGAACTGGTTCTCCAGCAAGATGCGGACCCGGCGGTTGAGGTCGGAGACGCTGACCACTTCGGGACCGCCGCCAAAATCGAAACGCAGGTTGGACATCCGGGGGCAGCCCCTCGGGGACAGGATCAACAAACCATTCTAGCGGCCCGGAAACCGCGTAGTGCGTCCGACAGAACTGTCCGACATCGGTCGTAGGACTCGGAGAAATCGCGGGTTTTCCCTCTGAAAACGGCCTCCCGGTGTTGCGTCTTCTATCCACCGTCCAGAGGGCGTGTCGGCGGACCGGAAAGCGGCCACGGAGAGGCGCCACGCTTGACAGGGAAAATTTTTTCTAAGTGTTTGACGTCCTTGAAGAAACGCGCTTCGCTCAAAAATTGAGCGGAGGAAAAAAAAGCCTTGTCGTTGCGCCACTTGGGAAGCTCGTTGGAAAGGCGCCCACAGGCTTATCCACAGGCTCTGTGGATCATTTGCGACATCTCCTCTGAAATCCGCTAAAGTGCCTCGGCCTTTTCCTCGAACGTCAGGATTTCCCACTCGTGTTGTCCATCATCGAAGCGGCCGGCTGGCCGATCTGGTTCATCATCGCCACGTCCGTCGTCGCCCTCGCCATCATCGGCGAACGCTTTTGGTCTCTCCGCACACCGTTGGTCGCCCCCCGGGACGTCCTTCCCGCCACCATCCGCGAATACCAGGCCAAGGGCGCGACGCCCGAGCTCATCGGGCGCCTCCAGCAAGGTCCGCTCATCGGTAGAATTTTCGCGGCCGCGCTCCTCAACGAAGGCGCTTCGCGCGAAGTGCTCAAGGACGCGGTCGGCGACGCGGGGCGCGCGGTCACGCTCGAGCTCGAGCGTTTCCTCAACACCCTGGGGACTATCGCGACCGTGTCCACGCTGCTCGGCCTCTTCGGAACGATCGTCGGGATGATCGAGATCTTCGGCTCCCAGAATCCGTTGACGGGCGGCGGCAATCCCGCGCAGCTCGCGCACGGCATCTCGGTCGCGCTCTACAACACCCTCTTCGGCATCGGGGTGGCGATCCCGGCGGTGATCTTCTACCGCCACTTCCGCAACCGTGTCGACGTGCTCGTGGTGGAGATGGAGAGCCAGGCCGTCAAGCTGATCGAGATCGTCCACGGCGAGCGCCGCGCATGAACTTCCGCCGTACCCGGGAGCGGGAAGAGATCGACATCAACCTCATCCCGCTCATCGACATCCTGATCGTCGTCCTGATCTTCCTGTTCCTCACGACGACGTACAGCCGCTTCGCCGAGCTCCAGATCAACCTTCCCGAGGCTTCGGCCGAGAAGGCCGGCGACCGGCCCGAGGTCCTCACCGTCGCGGTGGATGCGACGGGCAAGTACGCGATCAACGGCGCGCAGGTGCCGTACGGCAACGCCCCGGCGTTCGCGCAGAAGCTGCGCGAGGCCGCCAAGGGCAACAAGGAGCCGGTGGTCGCCATCAGCGCCGACGCGGCCGCCACGCACCAGTCGGTGATCAACGTGATGGAAAGCGCGCGCATCGCCGGCTACAACCACATCTCGTTCACGACGCAGACGAAGAAGTGACCTGCGGGGGCGGCCCCCTCGGGGACAGAATCAGGTATTCGGGAGCCAGGAGGGAAGTCATCTCGTGAGCGCCTGGCTCCAAAGGGAGTGGCAGCGGCTGGGGGGCGGCGCGCTCATCTTCCTTCCCTTCACGCTCGTCTTCCGGCTCATCGTCGCGATCCGCCGCCGGCTCTTCCGCTGGGGCGTGCTGCCGAAGTGGCGCGCCCGTGTCCCCGTCGTCGTCGTGGGCAACATCACCGTGGGCGGGACGGGCAAGACGCCGCTCGTCATCGCCATCGTCGAGCTGCTGAAGGCGAAGGGCTGGAATCCCGGCGTCGTGGCGCGCGGCTACGGCCGCGTCCCGCGGCGTGAACAGGATCCGTTGGGCGTGGTGCGGGTCTATCCGGAGCTCGCGACGCCCGAGCACTTTGGCGACGAGCCGGTGCTCATCGCGCGCCGCGCCGAAGTGCCCGTGTTCGTCTCGCCCGATCGCCCGGCCGCCGCGCGCTCGCTCCTCGAGGCGCATCCCGAAGTCAACGTCATCGTGAGCGACGACGGCTTGCAGCATTACGCGCTCGCGCGCGACGTCGAAATCGCGGTCGTGGATGGCGAGCGGCTTTACGGCAACGGACTCATGCTGCCCTCGGGGCCGCTGCGCGAGCCCGTGTCACGGCTCGCCGAAGTGGACGCGATCGTCATGAACATCGCGGGCGGCGCAGGCGCTCTCGCCGACGCGGCGCCCGGGCCGCCGCGTTTTCCGATGCGCTTCGAGGCCGAGCGCTTCATGTCGGTCTCCGGTCGCGAGGAACGCAGCGTCTCCGAGTTCGCGCTCGCGGCGCGCGGCCATGCGGTTCATGCCCTCGCAGGGATCGGGAATCCGGACCGGTTCTTCGACCACCTCGCGCGCCTCGGCGTGAACGCGCGGCGCCACGCGTTTCCCGACCACCACCTCTTCCAGCCGTCCGACCTCAAGATCCCCGGAGCGGAAGCGATCGTCATGACCGAAAAGGATGCCGTAAAATGCGCCGCATTCGCCGATGCGCGCGCGTGGTTCCTGCGCATCGGCGCGAAGCTCCCGCCCGACTTCGAGGAATTCCTTCTCTCCCGCCTCGCCGCCGCCCGAACCGATGGACGCCAAGCTGCTTGAGATCCTGGTCTGCCCGCTGTGCAAGGGGCCGCTCCTGTGGCGCAAGGACGCGAACGAGCTGGTGTGCAAGGGCGACCGGCTCGCCTACCCGGTGAAGGACGGCATTCCCGTGATGCTCGAGGAGGAAGCGCGCACGCTGGGCGCGGACGAGGAAGCTGGGGGTAGCCCCCCCGGGGACAGGATCTAGAAATCCCCGCCTTCGTCGCGATCATCCCCGCACGCATGCGCTCGACCCGGCTGCCGGGAAAGATGCTCGCGGATGTCGCGGGCAAGCCGCTCGTGGCCTGGGCCGCGGAACGCGCGAAGCAGAGCGGGGCGGCGCGGGTCGTCGTCGCGACCGACCACGAAGACATCGCGAAGGCCCTGGAGCCTCTCGGCTTCGAGACCTGCCTCACCTCGGAAAACCATGAGACGGGCACCGACCGGCTCGCCGAGGCGGCCGGCAAGCTCGGGCTCGCCGATGCGCAGATCGTCGTGAACGTGCAGGGCGACGAGCCGCTCATCGACCCGCGGCTCGTGCGCACCGTCGCCGATACGCTCGCCGCGCGCCCCGAAGCTTCGATATCGACAGCCGCCCACCCGATCCAGTCGGCCGAGGAATTCTTCGATCCGAATGTGGTGAAGGTGGTGCTCGACGGGGAAGGCTTCGCCCAGTACTTCTCCCGCGCGCCGATCCCTTACGCGCGCGATGCCTTCAAGGCGTCCCGCTCGTCGTTGCCCGCCAATTTCCCGGCGCTCCGACACATCGGCATCTACGGCTATCGGGTCCGCTTCCTGCGCCAGTACGCGACGCTCGAGCCCACCGCCGTCGAGCGCTTCGAGGCGCTCGAGCAGCTTCGGGCGATGGGCCACGGGCACCGCATCGCGGTAGCAACCTGGAATGAGCCGATGGCACCAGGCGTCGACACGCCGGAAGACTTGGAGAGGGTCCGCCGCCAGCTATAATTCGGGGTTGACCGCGAAAATCGCGGGCATCGGGGCGTCGTTGGAGCGGACAACAAGCTGCCGCTCAACTCCCCGGATAAAAAGAGGAACCTCGAAGTGCGCCTAATTCTGCTGGGTGGTCCGGGAGCCGGGAAGGGCACCCAGGCCGGATTCATTATGCAGCGCTACGGAATCCCCCAGATTTCCACCGGAGACATGTTGCGGGCCGCGGTGAAGGCCGGCACTCCCCTGGGCGTCGAGGCGAAGAAGGTCATGGACCGCGGCGAGCTCGTTTCCGACGACGTCATCATCGGGCTCGTGAAGGAGCGCATCCAGGCGCCTGACTGCCGGAAAGGTTTTCTCTTCGACGGCTTCCCGCGGACGATCCCGCAGGCCGAGGCCATGCGCAAGTCCGGCGTGGACATCGAGCATGCCGTCGAGATCGCCGTGGACGACAAGGTGATCATCGAGCGGATGTCGGGCCGGCGCGCGCACCTCCCGTCGGGGCGCACGTACCACGTCAAGTTCAACCCGCCGAAGGTCGAGGGCAAGGACGACGTCACGGGCGAGCCGCTCGTGCAGCGCGACGACGACCAGGAAGAAACCGTCCGCAAGCGCCTCGTGGTCTACCACAGCCAGACCGAGCCGCTCCTCGCCTACTACGCGAAGTGGGCGGAAGAGGGTGACGGCAAGGCGCCGAAGTATCACCGTATCGACGGCATCGGGACCGTCGAGCAAGTCCGCGATCGCGTCTACGCCGCCCTCGGGTAAGCACCCATGCCGAAGAACGCCTTCTACGCACAATCGGGCGGAGTCACCGCCGTCATCAACGCGAGCGCCGCGGGCGTGATCGAGACCGCGCGCAAGCACAAGAAACACATCGGCAAGGTGTACGCCGGCCGCAACGGGATCATCGGGGCCCTCACTGAAGACCTGATCGACACGAGCAAGGAATCGCCGGCGGCGATTCGCGCGCTCAAGCACACGCCGGGTGGCGCATTCGGTTCCGCGCGCTACAAGCTGAAGGGCGTCGAGAAGGGCGGACACGAGTACGAGCGCCTGATCGAAGTCTTCAGGGCCCACGACATCGGTTACTTCTTCTACAACGGGGGCAACGACTCGGCCGACACCTGCCTCAAGATCTCGCAGATCTCGGGGAAGCTCGGCTACCCGATCGTCGCCGTGCACGTGCCGAAGACGGTCGACAACGACCTCCCGATCACCGATTGCTGCCCGGGCTTCGGCTCCGTCGCGAAGTACGTCGCGATCAGCATGATGGAAGCGGGCCTGGACATCGAGTCGATGGCGAAGACCTCGACCAAGGTCTTCATCCTCGAGGTCATGGGACGCCACGCGGGCTGGATCACCGCCGCGACGGGCCTCGCGCAGACGAAAGCGGGCCAGGCGCCGCATATCCTGCTCTTCCCCGAGATTGCCTTCGACGAGGAAGCCTTCCTGGCGAAAGTCTCGGAGAGCGTGAAGCAATTCGGCTACTGCACGATCGGCGTGTCCGAGGGCGTGCAGGGCAAGGACGGCAAGTTCCTGTCGGAGTCCGGACTCAAGGACGCATTCGGGCACGCGCAGCTCGGCGGCGTTGCACCCCGCATCGCGGAGCTCGTGCGCGGCAAGCTCGGCCTCAAGCACCACTGGGCGGTCGCGGATTACCTGCAGCGCTCCGCGCGCCACATCGCGTCGAAGACCGACCTCGAGCAGTCCTACGCCGTCGGCAAGGCGGCGGTCGAGCTGGCGGTGAAGGGCGAGTCGGGATTGATGCCGACGATCGTCCGCGTCTCGCAGAAGCCCTACAAGTGGAAGATCGGCACGGCGAAGCTCACGGACGTCGCGAACGTCGAGAAGAAGATGCCGCGCGACTTCATCACGCCCGACGGCTTCCACATCACCGACAAGTGCCGGCGCTACCTCGAGCCGCTCATCGCGGGCGAGGCGTTCCCGCCCTTCGAGAAGGGCCTGCCCACCTACGTCCGCCTCAGGAACGTCGCCGTGAAGAAGAAGACCAAGAGCGAATTCAGGCTCTGACCCATTTCATTACTTAGTACCTAAAACAGGGAGAAACAAGGATGTTGAACGACGCAATCCTCTTGTCGCTCGTATGCGGGGTGCTAGCCCTCGTATACGGCGGAGTGACCGCGGGCTGGATCCTCAAGCAGCCCGACGGGAACGACCGCATGCGCGAAATCGCGCACGCGGTGCAGGTCGGCGCGAAGGCGTACCTCAACCGCCAGTACACGACGATCTCGATCGTGGGCGTGGTGCTGTTCTTCGTGCTCGGCTTCGTCCTCGGCTGGGATACCGCCGTGGGCTTCCTCATCGGCGCGGTCGCCTCGGGCGCCGCGGGCTACATCGGCATGAACGTTTCGGTGCGCTCGAACGTGCGGACCGCCGAAGCGGCTCGCCGCGGCATCGGCCCGGCGCTCGACATCGCCTTCAAGGGCGGCGCGATCACCGGCATGCTCGTCGTCGGCTTGGGTCTCCTCGCGGTCGCCGGATTCTTCCTTTACCTGAACGGCGCGGCCGCGCATGGGGCGAAGATGAGCGACGTCGTGAAGCCGCTCATCGGCCTCGCGTTCGGTGCTTCGCTCATCTCGATCTTCGCGCGTCTCGGCGGCGGCATCTTCACCAAGGGTGCGGACGTCGGCGCGGACCTCGTGGGCAAGGTCGAAGCGGGCATCCCGGAAGACGATCCGCGCAACCCCGCGGTCATCGCCGACAACGTGGGCGACAACGTGGGCGACTGCGCCGGCATGGCGGCCGACCTCTTCGAGACCTACGCGGTGACGATCATCGCGACGATGGTGCTCGGCGCGCTCGTGCTGCAGAACCCGTCCTTCGTCGGCAACGCGGTCACGTATCCGCTGGCGCTTGGCGCCGTCTCGATCATCGCGTCGATCATCGGCACGTATTTCGTGAAGACTTCGCAGGGCGGCAAGATCATGAACGCCCTCTATCGCGGCCTCGCGGTCGCCGGCGCTCTTTCCCTCATCGCCTTCTGGTTCGTCACCGACTACATGATGGGCCCGGCGGTTTCGAGCCTGCCCGGCAACGTGACCGTGGCGAAGCTCTGGGGCACGTGCGTCATCGGCCTCGTGCTGACGGGCCTCATGGTCTACATCACGGAGTACTACACGGGCACGGAGTTCGGCCCCGTGAAGCACGTCGCGGAAGCGTCCACGAAGGGCCATGCGACGAACATCATCGCGGGCATCGGGGTGTCGATGCGCTCGACGGCCTGGCCCGTCCTTTCGGTGTGCCTCGCGATCTGGGCGGCCTATGCGCTCGCGGGCCTCTTCGGCATCGCGATCGCCGCGACGTCGATGCTGTCGATGGCGGGCATCATCGTGGCCCTCGACGCGTACGGTCCCATCACCGACAACGCCGGCGGCATCGCCGAGATGGCGGAGCTGCCGAAGGAAGTTCGCAACGTCACCGATCCGCTCGACGCAGTGGGCAACACGACGAAGGCGGTCACCAAGGGCTACGCGATCGGCTCCGCCGGGCTCGCGGCGCTCGTGCTCTTCGCCGACTACACGCACAAGCTCGAGGAAGCGGGCCGCCACATCACGTTCGATTTGTCGAACCCGGCGGTCATCATCGGCCTCTTCGTGGGCGGCCTGATCCCGTATCTCTTCGGCGCCATGGCGATGGAAGCGGTGGGACGTTGCGCCGGCTCCGTGGTCGAGGAAGTCCGCCGCCAGTTCCGCGAGATCAAGGGAATCATGGAAGGCACGGCGAAGCCCGACTATTCGCGCGCGGTGGACATGCTCACACGCGGCGCCATCAAGGAGATGATGATTCCGTCGCTCCTGCCGGTGCTTTCGCCGATCCTCGTCGCCGTCATCGTCGGCTGGCTCATGGGCCGCGAAGCCGGCATGCAGGCGCTCGGCGGCATGCTCATGGGCACGATCGTGACCGGACTCTTCGTCGCGATCTCGATGTGCACGGGCGGCGGCGCGTGGGACAACGCCAAGAAGTACATCGAGGACGGCCATCACGGCGGCAAGGGCAGCGATGCCCACAAGGCCGCGGTGACGGGGGACACGGTGGGCGATCCCTACAAGGACACCGCCGGCCCCGCCGTGAACCCGCTCATCAAGATCATCAACATCGTGGCGCTGCTCATCGTGCCCGTGCTGGTGGGCGTCGCGCACTGACGTTTCGTGGCGCTGCAAAAGGGCCGCCCTCGCGCGGCCCTTTTCACGCGTCCCCCATGAGCGGTCACGCGTGAAAGTACTCATCCTCGGTGCCGGCGTGGCCGGCGTCACCGCCGCGTGGCATTTCTGGCAGGACGGCCATGAAGTGACCGTGCTGGAGCGCAACCCGGGGGTGGCGCTCGAGACCAGCTTCGCGAACGGCGGGCAGCTTTCGTACAGCTACGTCGCGCCGCTCGCGAGTCCCTCGGTCATTCCGAAGATACCGCCGTGGTTGCTGCGGCGGGACTCTCCCTTGCGGTTTCGCCCGGAGATCGATCCGGACCAATGGCGTTGGTGCCTGGCGTTCCTCGCGGCGTGCAACCGCGGGACGGCGGATCTCACCACCGAGCGGCTCCTGCGGCTCTCGTTCTACAGCCGCGACCTCATGCGCTCGCTCATGAAGTCGCACGCGCTCGACTTCGACTACGTGCAGAACGGCAAGCTCGTCGTCCACACGGATACGGACGCGTTCGAGTCCGCCCGCCGGCTCATGGATTTCCAGCGCTCGCTCGGATGCGAGCAATCGGCGCTGGATCCCTCGCAGTGCGTCGAGATCGAGCCGGCGTTGGAAATGTTTCATCAGACCGGCGCTTCGCGACCACGGCGGCCCCGCATGGCGGGGGCCATCTACACGCCGAGCGAGGATGCGGGGGACTGCTACAAGTTCTGCAACGAGCTGAAGCGCTTGATGACCGCTGGCGCAAACCCGGTCACCTTCCGCTTCGACATCGGCGTCGATCGCCTGCTCGCCTCGAAGGGGCGGCTCATGGGCGCGGAGACGAACGCCGGCGTCTTCGAAGCCGACGCCTACGTGCTGTCCCTCGGCACGAGCACGCCGTACCTCCTGAAGCCCCTCGGAATCCGCGTGCCGGTGTATCCGCTGAAGGGCTATAGCCTCACGCTGCCCGTAGCGGACGAGCACAAGGCGCCGAAGATCAGCGTGACGGACTTCAAGCGCAAGGTCGTCTACGCGACGATCGGCGGCGAGCTTCGCGTCGCGGGCATGGCGGACCTGTCAGGAAGGCAGGCGCGAATCGACGTAGAACGGGTGGACCAGCTCGTGACCGAAGTGAAGACCGCGTTTCCAGGCGCCTCCGATTATCGCGAGATCAGTCCGTGGTGCGGCATGCGCCCGGCGACGCCGAAGGGCGCGCCGGTGCTTGGCCGCACGCCGTATGCGAATCTCTGGCTCAATTCGGGACATGGCGCGCTCGGATTCACGCTCGGGCTCGCCACGGGGCGCGTGGTGGCAGACCTCGTCGGCGGGAAGACGCCTGCGGTGCCACTCGACGGCTTCACCCTCGACGCACAATAACCTTCAGGAAATGACGATGGCTCTCGACTTCTATCACGGACACGGCTCTCCCTACTCCTGGCGCGTGTGGCTCGCGCTCGAGCACAAGGAGATCCCCTACAACCTGAAGGTGCTCTCGTTCGCGGCGGGCGACACGACGAAGCCGGAGTTCGTCGCGATCAATCCGCGCCACCAGGTGCCGACGATCGTGGACGACGGCTATGCGATGTGGGAGTCCTCGGCCATCCTCGAGTATCTCGAGGAGCGCTTCCCCGCGAAGGACGCGTCCAGGAGCCTTTTCCCCGGCGATGCGAAGGCGCGCGGGCGCATCCGGCGTCTCGTCCGGGAAGTCGAGGCGTACGTCGGCGTCGAGGGCATCGCGCCGATCACCGAGGAATACTTCTTCAAGGATGGCGCGGAACCCGATGCGAAGCGCGTGGGCACGGCGCGCGACGTGCTCGGGCGCGAGCTCGAGTATTTCGCGAAGGAGCTCCAGGGCGATTATCTTGCGGGCCGCTCACCGACCGCCGCGGATTTCGTGCTCTTTCCTTACATGGGTTACGTGAACCGCATCACGGTCCGCAAGCCGGAGACGCAGCTCACGGAGCTGATGCCGGCGGCCCTCGACGCGTGGGCGAAGAGGCTGCAGGCGATGCCGTATTACGACAAGACCTTCCCGCCGCACTGGAAGTGACTTCCTTCCAAGTCCTCGGGACCGACGGCGCGGCGCG
>Ga0315912_10005501_pt1 | contig 11638 bp, 8 predicted proteins | sample VfabasoilMG_FD_204469 | JGI IMG/M metagenome (GOLD analysis project Ga0315912, IMG submission 204469) | Garden soil microbial communities collected in Santa Monica, California, United States - V. faba soil | ecosystem: Environmental > Terrestrial > Soil > Garden | place: USA: California...
AATCTGCACCTGCGCAACGAGCGGATGGTCGCGACGTATCCGAACTACGCCGGCGGGGCCAGCGTCCCCGATCCCTTGCAGATCCAGCTCACGCTGACCTGGGACGATTTCAAGGGCCGTGCGCGCACGATGCGCATCGCGACCGTGAGGACCCGATGAACTCGCTGCACGCCAGTCGCCCGGCCCGCGCCGGCTTCGCCCTGCTGGAACTGATGATCGGAACGCTGATCCTGCTCCTGCTCGTCGGGGCCTTGACGCAATCGCTGCGGATGATGTCCCAGGGGACCGCGTCCACGGACATCGACGGGCAACTCCAGACGCAGGCCCAGCAGGCCTTGCGCTCGATCATCGCCAGCCTGAAGCCCTCGGGCTTCGTGACGGTCGGCGGCAACAGCTTCCCGTACCTCTTCGAGGACGGGAATGCGACGGGCGCGCATGCCGCGAGCGCGCATGCGGCTCCCACGCACACGGCCAGCGCCACGGACCCGGACTTCGGGCCCAACCGCGAGATCGTCTTCGTCCGGCCGGCGGACGCGGACAACGACAACCGTCCCGACCTGGACGCGGCGGGGAACATGATCTGGAGCGGCGACCAGTTCAGCTACGTGCTGGTGTCGCGGGTCGACGGCTCGAACGTCCTGCAGCGCCGCGTCAACGGCGGCGCGATTCGCGCGATCGCGAACAACATCGAGCGGATCACCTTCGACAACAACGCGAGTTCGGGATTCCAGGTGCCCTTGCGGGCGATCCGCGTGCGCATCTGGCTGCGCGAACGCGATGCAAGGGGAGCGCTGCATCGCTACTTCACGGAAGCGGTGGTCAAGCTCCGGAACGGGTGAGGCAGTCATGAAGAACCACAACTTGGCAATCCGGGAGCGCCGTGGTGTAGCGCTCTTCTATGCGCTGTTCACCGTGCTGGTGGCGGGCAGCCTGATCGCGCTGAGCATGGCCGCGTCCCAGGTCGCGCACCGGAACTCGCAGGTCAAGCGCTTCGACACGCGCGCGCAGTACCTCGCCGAGGGGGCGGTCGAGACGGCCAAGAAGCAGGTCCAGACCGCGATCGCGAATTGGGGCTCGGTGCCGGCCAGCGGAACGGCCACGGTCGGCGAGACGCAGGTCGACTACACGATCACCCCCACCGGCTTCACGACGACCAACACGGACGCCTCGGGCATCCAGACCGTCGTGACGGGCTACGAACTCGAGGCCGAGGCCACGGTCAACGGCGCGAAGGCGACCGCGCACCGCGTGATGAACGCACTGGCGACGCCGCTGTTCCAGTACGCGGTGTTCTACGACAGCGACCTCGAGATCCAGCCCGGCGCCGACATGACGATCCGCGGCCGCGTCCACACCAACCGCGACATGTATCTCGGTGCCGGAACGACGCTGACCTTCAACACGAACTATCTGCGCGCCGCGGGCGACATCTACCGCAGCCGCAAGGACGACCCGAGCAACTCCTCGGGCAATGTGCGCATCCGCAATTGGGTCGCGAACCCCTTCGACGCGCTCGAGCCGTCCATGTACACGCAGATGAACAGCAAGTCCCAGATGAGTGCACTGGGCGTCCCCAGCACGGGCGGATACGACAGCCGCTTCGTCACGGGCTACGACTCGAACGGCAACGGCGACTACACCGAGACGGGCGACTGGCTGCCCTTCGGGCCGGGCGCACTGGCCTACTGGGAGCAGCCGAGCGGCTACAGCCTGACCGGCAACACGGTGCTGACCGGCGACCACGGGGTCACGGAGTCGACCGTGCCGAGCGTCGGATCCACGGCCATGTACGAGCCGAGCCCCAACGGCGATTACGCCTGGAATTCGCCCCTGAAGCGCTTCGTCCAGGTCGCGCCGGGCACCGGCTCGTTCAGCCCGGGCTACTACCACTCGCAAGCGGGCCTCTCGATCCTGACCTTCGCGGACGGGACGTGGAAGGCCTACGACGCGGCTGGCGCCGACGTCTCCACCGCGGTCGCTCCGGCGGTCTCGATCCAGAAGATGTACGACGCGCGGCAAGCCAACGGCTCGACCACGAAGCTGAACGTCACGCAGATCGACATGGCCAAGCTGGCCCTGACGGGCAAGTATCCTGCGAACGGCCTGCTCTACGCCGCCAACTACGGCGAGGGCACCGGCCTGAACGCCAAGGGCATCCGCATGGTCAATGGCGCGTCCCTGCCGGCCAAGCTGACGGTCGCGACGCCGGATCCGATGTACATCTGGGGCGACTACAACACGACCGCCGAGAAGCCGGCGGCCGTGATCTGCGACTCGCTGAACCTGCTCTCGAAGGTCTGGGACGACAGCAAGACCAAGGGCACGCTGCCGGTCGCCGCGGACACCACCTACAACGTCGCCGTCGTGACCGGCAACACGGATACCGTAGGCAGCGCCTACAACGGCGGCCTCGAGAACCTCCCGCGCTTCCACGAGAACTGGGACGGGAAGACCTCCACGATCAAGGGCTCGTTCGTCAAGCCCTGGTTCTCGCAGTACGCGACCGGGAACTGGGTCTACGGCGGCGACCGCTACACCGCTCCCAAGCGCAACTGGAGCTACAACCAGGCCTTCAACAACGTCGCCAACCTGCCGCCGTTCACGCCCATGAGCGTGACGGCGCAGGACATCGTCAGCTGGTAGGCCGGCGCAGGGCCTGCTCGCCGGTGCTATCCTCCTGCTCTCGACGAGCCGAGAGAAGGAGAACCTGCATGCGACTTGTCCTCGGCGGAATCCTGGCGCTCGCGCCCGGGCTGGTCGCCCAGCAAAGTCCCGCCTCGGCAGCCGAGCAGTACCAGGCGCTGGTCAAGGCCATCCAAGCCGAGGGTGCCGGCTTCCGCGGCGCGACGACGGACGCGGAGCGGCGGGCCGCGGTCGAAAACCTGCATGTCGTCGGCCAGCGCTACGTGGAGTTCGCTGAAGCCCACGCCTCGGACCCGATCGTGCTCGAGGCCGCGCTCGAGGCGATCCGCGCGTTGAATGGCGAGGATTCGCTGACGCAGACCTCGTGGGAGTTGAGCACGACCGACTTCCCCCGGCCCGGCGCGGGCAACCCGGGCGGGCGCATCGTGGCCTTGCTGCTGCGCGATCAGCTGCGCAGCGACAAGCTCGTCCCGATCTGCCTGCGCATGTCCTACGGCGTGCGGCCCGAGTACGAAATCTTCCTGAAGCGCGTCGTGGAGGAGAACCCGAGCGAGGAGGTCCGCGGCGTCGCGTGCCTCTCGCTCGCCCAGCTGTTGAACGCGCGCCTGCTGAAGCTCGACACACTCGCGGAGCGGCCCGAACTCGCCGCGCGTTACGCCCTGCTCGTGGGCCAGGAGTTCTTCGCGGGTCTGCGTCGGCGGGATCGCGCGCAGGCCGGCGCCGAGGTCGAGGCCCTGTTCACGAAGGCGGCGGAGACCTACGGCAACGTGAAGCACCCCTACGGCGGCACGCTCGGCGAGAAAGCGCGTTCCGAGCTGTTCGAGATCCGCAACCTGGCCGTGGGCCGGACGCCGCCGGACATCGAGGGCCGGGATCAGGACGGCCGCTCATTCAAGCTCAGTGAGTACCGCGGCCGGGTGGTGCTGCTCGATTTCTGGTCGGAGTTCTGACTCACGTGACGGGCCCAATGGCCCCACGAGCGGTCGCTCGTGAAAGAGTTCGCGGAGCGGCCCTTCTCCCTGGTGGGCGTCAACACCAACGCGCAGGAGCCGGCCAAGCTCAAGGAAGTGATGCAGCGGGAGAAGTTGCCTTGGCGCTCGTTCGCGGACAACGGCGACATCGTCCGTCGCTGGAACCTCTCGGGAACGCCGACGTTCTACTTGATCGATGCCGCGGGAGTGATTCGGCGCAAGTGGGTCGGCGCGCCCGGTCACAAGGTCCTCGGAGAGGCGCTCTCCAAGCTCGTCCTGGAGGCGGAGAAGCGCTGACCTACAGACCCTCGGCACGCGGCGCCGCGGCCCCCGTGCGCGTCCGCGCCCGGATCACGTCGAAGACGCCGCCGTCCTCGAAGTGCTCTTTCTGCACGCTAGCCCAGTCGCCGAACACTTCCTCGATCGTGAACAGCTCGAGCTTCGGGAAGCGCGCCAGATCCTCGGCGGCGATCCCGTCGGTCCGAACCGGCCGGAGGAAATGCCTGGCCGCCAGCGCCTGGCCCGCGGGCGAGTAGAGGAACTCGAGGTAGGCCTGCGCGACCTCGCGCGTGCCGTGCTTCTGCGCCACCTGGTCGACGACCGCGATGGGCGGTTCGGCCAGGATGCTGAGCGAGGGCACCACGATCTCGAAGCACTCGCTCTCGCACTCGCGCAGGAGCTCGTAGGCCTCGCTCTCCCAGGCCAGCAGCACGTCGCCGACGCCCTTCTGCGCGAACGTCAGGCTCGCACCGCGCGCGCCCTGGTCGAGCACCGGCACGTGACGGTATAGCTCGGCGACGAACTCACGCGCGCGGGGCTGAGCCGCCTTGAGGACCCCCGCAGCTGCCGGATCCTGCGCGCGCCGCACGTCGCCGAGGACGCGCTTCAGCGCGAAGCCCCAGGCTGCGAGGTAGTTCCAGCGCGCGCCGCCCGAAGTCTTCGGGTTGGGCGTGATGACCTCGATCCCCGGCTTGACGAGGTCGGCCCAGTCGCGCACGCGCTTGGGGTTGCCCCTGCGCACGACGAACACGATCGTCGACGTGTAGGGCGCGCTGTGGTGCGGCAGTCGCGCCTGCCAGTTGCGCTCGAGCAGGCGCGCGCGCGCGGCGATGGCGTCGATGTCGCACGGCACGGCAAGCGTGACGACGTCGGCCTCGAGCCCGTCGATCACCGCGCGCGACTGGTTCGAAGAACCCCCGTGCGATTGGCGGATCTCGACCTCGCGGCCGGTCTCCCGCAACCAGTGCGAGGCGAAGAGCGGGTTGTACTCGGCGTAGAACTCGCGCGTCGCGTCGTAGGAGACGTTGAGCAGCGTGAGCTTCTCCTCGGCGGGCGCGGCGCGCAGGCCGAGCAGGGCGACGAGGCAGCAGAGGAGGCCGGGGAGGGACATCGGAGGGCTCAGTGCGTTGTCCGTTTTCGGCCGTCCTCTGGAATCTTCTGAGGCGGCTCGCGGTGGAAAAGTTGTCCGTGTTCGAGATGGCGATCGGGCGGGACGGTGCTTACGGAGGTCTGCCGCGGCAAGCCCGAGCTGCGGCTCACGACGCCGGATAGAGACGGGGGCGCGAGATCGGGACATTCGGCTACGGTCGATTCTGCAGAGGATCCGATCTTGAGACACCGCCCAACGGTCCCCTCCTCTGCCCCTGGCCATGCTCCATCCGTCCATCCCCTGGTTGCTGCTCGCCGCTCCATTGGCGTATTGCCTGTGGAACGCGGCGGTACCGCATCGCGCGCGCAGGCCCGAAGGGCCGAGTACAGAGCCCGAGACGGACGGCCCGTTGCCCACGCCCGAGCTGCACGAGGACCATGCGCTCGATCAGCTGGAGCAGCAGGTCGGGACGCTGAACGACCGACTCGCGAGCTTCGAGACGAAGTTCCAGACGCTGGCCAGGTCCAATGAGCAGCTCTACGGCCTGCTCAAGTCCTGCACCTCCCAGCTCTACCAGTCGCTACACGAGGTCGGGCAGCACAAGGACAGGCTGGCGTCCGCGCTCGCGCGGCAGCGCGAGCTCGAAGCGCTGAACCTCGCGCAGCAACGCGAAGCGGAGCGGGCCTCCACCCGGCTGCGCGCACTCGAAGCCGCGGCTGACGCCCGGACGCGCGGAACCGACTCCACGCTGCGCGAGCTGGCCGAGGTCGAAGGCGCCCTCACGGCCCGGGTGCTGGAACTCGACCGGCGTGCGGTCGAGGCACAGCGCGAGTGCGTCGAACGCGCCGAGCGGCTCGCGGCCGCGGAGCAGCACTGTGCGGACCTCGAAGCGCTCGCGCAGCGGCAAGCCGACGAGCTGCTCGAGTTGCGCCAGCAGGCACAGCAGCGGCAACAGCAGCAGCATGCGACCCAGGAATCCGCTTCCGTCCTGGAACGCAGCCTGTCCGAGCGGATCGCCGAGCTGGTGGCGGAGCTCGCGCGTCGGGACGACGAACTGCGCCAACAGGCACAGCAGCAGCAGCAGCAAGCGGCCCAGGAATCCGCTTCCGTCCTGGAACGCAGCCTGTCCGAGCGGATCGCCGAGCTGGTGGCGGAGCTCGCACGTCGGGACGACGAGCTGCGTCAGCACCTCGAAGCGCGCAGCACCCTCGAAAGCCGGGCCTGGGAACGCGAACAGTCGCAGTCCGCACGCATCGCCGAACTCCAGAAAGACCTGGCGCAGTTCGAATCGCAGCTGCGCGAGCGGTCGGCGGCGGCGCACGAGCTGGGGAACGAACTGGCCGACAGGAACGCGCGCTGCGAGGAGCGTTCGAGGCGCTGCGCCGAGCTCGAGGAGGAGCTGCGGATGCAGGTCGAGGAGCAGCGCGTGCTCGAGCAGCGCGCGCGCGAGGTGGAGCAGGAGCTGACCGGCCGTCTGCATGAACTCGAGGCGCGCGCCGACACGCGCGAAGTGGAGTTGCGCGAGCGCGCGGCCACGCTCGAGGAGCTGCGAGCCGCTCTCGCCAGCGACGCCGGCAAGGACCAGGTCCTCTCCCATCACAGCACCGAGCTCGCCGGACAACTCGCTGCCCGCGAGGAGGAGCTGCAGCTGCTACGCAGCGAGTCGGCTCAGCTCGCCGAGCACGGCCAAAGTCTCTCCCGGGCACTGGATGCGCGTGGCACGGACCTGCAAGCGCGCGAGCTCGAGCTCGCGGAAGCCAGCTCGCGCATCGACGACCTCGAGTGTGCCGACGCGCGGCGCGAGGCGCAGCACGCGCAGGAGCTCGCGTTCGTCGACGAGCTGGCCGAAGGCCGCATCGCCAGCTACCTGCCCGGCCAGCCCGGCGGAGCAGCCGAGCCCCTTCCGCCCGCCTACCTCGAGGGCCTGGAGAAGCGCGACCTCGGTCTCGCGCTGCGCGCGCTGCTCGGAGGCACGGCCCCGCTGTCGATCTCCTCGATGCTCCGGCTCGGCGATCACTGGCGCAGCCGGCACGAGGCCTGGAAGTCCGAGCCGATCCAGGGCGAGGTCGCCTACCTCTGGGCCGAAGCGCCGTTCGTGCGCGCCGGACTCGAGCCGGACGGGGCCGCCCTGCTCGTGGTCGTCGCCGGCCTGGTCGATGGATCACGCCGCGTCGTCGCGGTCGAAGCGGGTCTGCGCGACTCCGCATCCACCTGGCGCGCGCTGCTCGAGGATCTCGTGCGGCGCGGGATGAACGTCCCGCGCCTCGTGGTCGGGGAAGACGGCATGGGGCTGTGGCCGGCACTGAAGGAGCTCGGATGGGATTGCGCCCAGCAGCGCTGCTGGAGCCGCAGGATCGAGCACGTCGTCGAGGCATTGCCCGCATGGCGGCAGCGCAAGGCCGGGGAGCGGCTGCGGGCCATCACGAAGGCCGAAACTCCCGCGCGCGCCGGCAAGCTGAAGGACGCGTTCGTCAGGCAGTACCGCGTCCGGCACCCTGAGGCGGTCGCGCGCTTGCAGTCCGACTGGGAGCAGATGCTGAGCCTGTACACGTTCCCCGCGGAACACTGGCCGCAGCTGCGCACCACAGCCGTCGTCGAATCCCTGCTCGGAGTCTTCCGGCTGCGCACGAGCCTCGCCAAGCCGTACCCGAGCACCCCCAATGCCCTGGCAATCATGTGGAAGCTGCTGCACGTCGGCGCCCGCGGATTGCGCAGGCTCCCAGAGAGCTCACCCGCCGTGAAAGCCAAGCGGGCTCGCAAACGTGCCGCCTGAGGCCCCCATGTCCCACCCTACAGATGACTCGGCATCGACCGCCCCCACGATGCTAGGGCCCGAGAATTCGGCCTCCCCGCAGCCGGAGCCCGCGCCGATCGAGGATGTGCCGACGACGCCGAGCGCGTCGCAAGTCATCCGCCCCGGCCGCGAGGGCCAGCTCATGCGCAGGGCCGGCGTCGGCCTGGCCGCGCTCGGGACGTGCCTCGTGGCCGCGCCGCACGTCTCGTCGGCGGCCGCTCGCGCGCTCGCACCGCTCGCAGCTCCGGAGCTCGTCGGGAGCGTGGGGATCGCAGCCGGACTGCTGCTGTTCCTGGGCGGCCTGCTGCGCCGCTCGCTGGCGGAGATCCGCGGCTCGCTCGCGACGGTGAACGCCGAAACGGCGCACCTCGCCGAGCTCATGCACGAGACCCAGGTGCTGGGCAGCTCCGTCGACTGCGTCCAGCTGGCGAACCAGGAACTCAAGCTCGGCGTAGCCGGGATCCAGAAGCAGATCGAGCGCCTGACCGAGATCGCCTCGGATCCCAACAACACCGTCTCGATCTTCCGGCTCGCCGCCAGCGTGGACCAGCTCCACGCGCGGCTCGACATCAGCATCCAGAACCGGCTCGAGGGCATGCGCCAGCAGTTCACCGAGATGTTCACGCGCTCGGAGAAGTACGGACTCGAGCTGGGCGCGCGCATCGGGGATCTGGGCCAACGCGTGAGAGAGGAGCTCGCCGCGCAGCAGCGTGCCCTCGCGGAGCAACTCGAGCGGACCCACGCGATCGCCGCGCGGGCCGGTGCCGGTGTCGAGGCGAATTCGAAGGCCGCTGCGCGCATCGAAGCGCAGATCGCCTCCGGCCGCGAGTCCCACGAGCATGCGCTCGAGTTGATCAGCGCCGAGTGGACGCGGGGCGCGAATGCGCTGAACAGCGAACTCGGGGAGCTCGGCCTGCGCCTCGAAAGTCGGATCGCGAGTCAGTCCGGTTCCGTGGACGAGCGCCTGGACCGGATCGACGGCGCGCTCGAATCGATGAGCGTCGACGGGCTCCAGCGCGCGGCCAGGCTGAACACCGGGCTCGAAGAGCTCGGCAGTGAACTCGAGCGCCGCATCCAGGAACGCTCCGGTTCCGTGGAAGAGCGCCTCGAGCGCATCGACGACGCGCTCGAAGCCGCGAGCCTCGAGTGGACGCAGCGCGCGGCCCTGCTGAACACCGGGCTCGAAGAGCTCGGCAGTGAAATCGTGCGCCGCATCCAGGAACGGTCCGGTTCCATGGACAAGCGCCTCGAGCGGATCGACACGGCGCTCGAGCGCTCCGGGAAGGAGCGCGACGAACTCGCACGGGATCACGCCGCGCGCCTCGACCAGGGACTCGCCGCGCACTCCACGGCTCTGCAGCAGAGCGTCGATTCCGTCGCGGAAATCGCCCGGCGCGTCGAGGAGCTGAGCGGCGAGCTGAATGCCGTGCTCGCGGAACTCGGCCCGTTCCTGGCGGGACAGCACGAGGTCCTGCGCGTCGCGCTGGCCGAGGGCATCGAGCAGGTACACACCGTCTCGACGCAGAGCGGCGTGGCGGCCGAGGAGAGCCTCAAGGCCGTCGCGCGCCTGGAGTCGAGCCTGCACGACTCGCGCGAAGCCACGACTCAGGCGCTGGTCCTCCTGCGCGAGGACTTGGGCAACGTCGCTGCGCAACGCAATGCGGAGGCGCTGGAACTCGAGGCAGGTCTGGCGCAGCTCGCGCAGGCGCTGACCGACCTCGCGGGCGACGCGCGCCCGCGCGAACAGTCATCCGCGCCGTCAGAAGCGCTGGAGCTCCCGCGCGACTGGGCGCCGTCCGAAGCCGAGGTCGAGCGCTTCGAGGCGCCGGCCATCCCGGATTCCCCGGCCGAGCCCCACCCCGAGCCGCCGCCGGCCTTGCCGACGAGCCTCGACTATCGGAGCGACGTGATCTCCTGACCGCGCTGCGGCGCGGTCGAGGTCAATCGCCGAAACCGGAGATGGTTCCGGCGAAGCGCACGCTCGCTTGGACGCCGTCGGGCGTGAAGGCCTCGAAGGCCGCGCTGCCCGAAGCTCCCTCGAAGCGCCCCGTACCGCCGACGACCGTGTAGGTTCCGGCGGCATCCGTCGGAGAGACGAAACTGCCGACCATCGTCACGCGCAGCTCGTCGTGGCTCGCCGCGACGAAAACGATCGATCCGGTGAACGTGCCGGTGGCCGGATCGAGCAGCAACTCTTCGACGCGCTCGAAGCGTCCGAGCAGCGTCGATCGGCCCGACGCATGGATCGTGAGCAGGACTCCGTCCGGAGTGGGATTGACGGATACGACCGACCCGGAGGCGGTCCCGATCAACGGCACCGGGCGACTGGAGACGGCGAACGCAAGGCTCGTGACGATGGCGCTCAGGAGCACGGCCAGCGCGCAGAAGCGCGCGAAACTCGAGGTGCTGGCAATCATGGTGGAGGGGCCCCGATTCGATTGAGAGGGATTTGGAAGCCACCGCAGTAGATGCGGAGCTCGCAAATGCGTCAAGGGGACAGGGCTCTCGGGCAGGCTCGACCCGTCTCCAGGTCCGAGGAAGCGCGCCTTGCTCTAGCTCGTCGCCGTGCTCAAGGGTTCGGGAGCGGTCGCCAGAGCCGCGACTCCAGCTCCCCGGTCGCACCGTAACCGTCGTAGAGGAGAGCTTCGTCGAAGTGGATCTCGCCGAAGCTGGAGAGGTCGAGGTAGCCGGCCATGATGCTGCCGAAGATGTCGAAGTTGCTCGCCAGGTTGAAGCTGGCATTGGGCGCGTAGATCGCTCCGATGAACGAGGAGTTCGACCCGAGTTGGATGGTGTCGTGGTGCCCGGGGCTCATGTTGTCCCCGCTCAGGAAGAGCGTCACGTCCAGGGCCGAGTTCGAGAGTGTCGTGACGGTCGAGTTGCTCTCGAGGTTGAAGTCGCCGGTGGAGTAGAGCTGGATCGGGCCGCCCGAGGTGTCGAAGATCAGGTTCGAGTTGCTCCGCATCCTCAGGTCGTCGACCAGGAACCGGGCCGGTCCGCGGATGGTCAGGCTCGTGCCGCCATTCATCACGATCGATGTGTAGTGCACGTCACCCGGTCCGACCGAGAGGCTGCTGCCCCCGCCGATCGAGCCCGAGGAGGGGATCACGGGTACCTCGATGGGAGGCATGGGGACCGGCTCGGTGAGCGGGTCCCTGATCCCGGAGACGAAGATGTTGGGTGCCGAGTCGTCGACGACGTGGCCGGGTCCCGGCTGGGCATCGCCGTGAATCGTGGTGTTCGCCCTGAGGTGGATGTCCGAGTTCGACCCGATGTCCCCGTTCTCCCGGGCGAAATCGTTCCCCCCCTGAACTTGCGATCGGTACGGACCGTACGCCGAATCGTAGCTGTCGACGAAAGCGTTGCTATCGAGGTTCACGCCACGCGAGCCGAAGGCCGCGAACTGGAAGAACCCGGTCGCCCGCCTGGACACGATCTGCCGCAGCCGCGATTGAACGGCACCGTCGATGCCCGTCGCGACCAGGCTGAAGCCGCGGGGATCCTGCACCGCCTTGGTGATCTCCACCCAGTACGCGGAGGTCCCGAGCGCAATCGGGTCCGCGGCCTCCCCGAGCTCCAGCGTCTGCCCGTCCCGGGGCACGAGCGACCCCGCTGCGACGCGCATGAAGGCGTCGCTCAGCCCCGCCTCTGCCGCGTAGAACGCCCGATGCGTGGTTCCGGCCTGGACGTGCACCTTCTCGTTCGACAGGGTCGCGGCCAGCAGAGCGGCGCACAAACCGGCCAAGGCGACAGCGACCACGATCGTCGCCACGAGGGCGGATCCGCGCCGGTTGGTTCGATTTCGGACAGTCATGGTCTTCACCCTTCCGAGGGACCGCGCCTTCAATTCCGGACGCGGAC
>Ga0315912_10005502_pt1 | contig 11635 bp, 5 predicted proteins | sample VfabasoilMG_FD_204469 | JGI IMG/M metagenome (GOLD analysis project Ga0315912, IMG submission 204469) | Garden soil microbial communities collected in Santa Monica, California, United States - V. faba soil | ecosystem: Environmental > Terrestrial > Soil > Garden | place: USA: California...
GATATCGTTGGCCACATCACGAAGAACGAGCGGCCGCAGATACTCGATGCCGTGATCGAGAAAGTCGCGCTGAAAATTGATGATGCTCGAGGCGACCTTGTGGATCGTCTTCTGACGCTGCTCCACCGACTTGATCAACCACAGCGCCGATCGGAACTTGTCCTTCACGTACGCTCGGGTCTCGTCGGTGTTCTCTGCGGCGTTCTTGTCGAGCAGCCGGCGATACTGCGGGCTGATACGCAGCTGCGGCAACCCTTCTTCGTTCAGCACGGCGACGTACTGATCCTCGATCTTCACGATGTAGACGTCGGGGATCACGTACTGCGATTGTGACGGGTTGTAGCGGCTGCCCGGCTTCGGATCGAGGTGCCGAATCAGCTCGATGTGTTGCTTGAGGTCGTCAACCGTCAGCCCAAGTTTCCGCGCGAGCTCCGGAACCTGATGGTTCTGCAGAAGCCGCATGTGCTCTGTGACGATCTGGTCGGCAGGCGTACCGGCCATCCCGAGGTGCCGCAACTGCAGGAGCAGGCACTCTTGAAGATCGCGCGCGCAGACACCAATCGGATCGAAGCCCTGTAGCAGTTTCAGAGCGCGCTCGACTTCCTCGAGCGGCCATGGTCCCATCGCCGCGAGCTCTTCGACCGTCGCCACCAGATAGCCATCGTCATCGAGGTTGCCGATGATGGCCTCACCGATCTCACGGATCGCCGGCTCGTCGGTCTGCATCGAGAGCTGCCAGATCAGGTGATCGGAGAGCGATTGCCCTGTCGAGAGCGTGTTCTCGATCGGAGGAAGTTCTTTGACTTCAGTTGGCGTTCGCGGCCGGTAGCCGTCGTCCAGGTACTCGCCGAAGAAGTACTCGTAGTCCTGGTCGTCCCACGAATCGGTCTTCTTCTCGGAGGGCTTCTCTTCCTGCTTTTCGGGGGCCGCCTCGACCGGTTGAAGCTCCTCGGTAGGAACCTCTTCCAGCATCGGATTCTCGACCATCTCCTGGTTCAGCAGTTCCGACAGCTCGAGCGTCGACATCGGCAGCAGCTTGATTGCCTGCTGGAGCGAAGGCGTCAGAATGAGCTTCTGAACGAGCTTGGTGTGTAACTTCTGCGAGATGGCCATCAGCCAGCGAACCCGTAATCCATCTTAGTCCAACCGGAACTCGGTCCCCAGATAAATCCGGCGCACATCCTCATCCGCGGCCAGCGATTCAGGCGTTCCACTGCGAAAAATCGCGCCATCGTGAACGATGTACGCGCGGTCCGTGATCCTCAGCGTTTCACGAACGTTATGGTCTGTGATGAGGACGCCGATCCCGCGCTCCTTCAGGTGGAACACGATGTTCTGGATATCGCTGACGGCGATCGGATCGATGCCGGCGAACGGCTCATCCAGCAGGATGAATCTCGGCGACATCACGAGCGCTCGCGTGATCTCAGCGCGACGACGCTCGCCACCCGATAACGTGTGAGCCGGCGACGACCTGAGCGGCGTGAGGTTGAGCTCGGCCAGCAGGTCGTTCAGCCGCTCACGCCGCGCTTTCGCATCGAGCGGGAGCGTTTCGAGGATCGCCATGATGTTCTGCTCGACCGAGAGTCCGCGGAAGATCGAGGGCTCCTGCGGCAGGTATCCGATCCCCTTGCGGGCGCGCGCGTACATCGGCGCGTCGGTGACATCTTCGCCATCGAGCAGCACACGACCAGAGTCGGGCCCGGTCAAGCCCACGGTCATGTAGAACGTGGTTGTCTTTCCCGCACCGTTCGGTCCCAGCAGACCGACGATCTCGCCCGAGCCGACTTCGATGCTGACGCCGCGCACGACGGTGCGGCCGCCGTACGACTTGGTCAGCTCTTTTGTCTGCAGCGTAGACGTCATCGCGTGACTGGCGATGGCTTGGGCAGACTCGATGCTGGCTGCTGTGGCATGCACGGCTTGGTCTCTGTGCGACGTGTCTCGTTGCCGTCGACGATGATCCTGTCGCTCGACTTGAAGAAGGTCAGTGTTCGGCCGATCGTTTCGCTGCACTTCTCGCGAATCGATACCGGCGTGACTCCAGCGCCCGACATGACATATCGCTCTTCTTTGGAGTGATACGTCATGCGATTCCCTGTCGCCGTCCGGGCGCCTATCACCGTGTTGACCCGGTTATACGCCTCCAGGCGCTCAACGCCGTTCTCGCTGCGCGCGAGGACGATTTCGATGCGCTCTGCGCGCAGGTCGCCGTCTGGCCCGGTCACCTGGGCGAGCGGAACGGCGGGCACACCTGGCCCCTGTCCGCTTGTCGGTGTGACGGCCCCGGCACTATAGGTCACGGTCCTCGCAGCGTCGTCGTAGCGGATGTCGTTGGCGCGACCGTCGGTGCGCCCCGTCTCCAGCATCAGCGTCGATCGGGCCGATCCTGACGCCACGAGATCACCCTTCTGCTGATCGAGGACGATGCGATCTCCGCGAATGGCGGTGTCACCCTGAACGAGCGTCGCCATGCCTACGTACTCGGCGCGGCCGTTGCCGCCCTGGTAATTGAGCTCCTCCGCGTTGACGCTCGCCGCTTGCCCTTCCTTCAACAGACCGGGCAACCGTCCGGCGTCACGATCCTTCGACGACGAAGGCTTCCCGCTCAGCGTGGTCCGGACGTTGCCTCGGGCTTCCATCCCGTGGCCCTCGAGCGTCACATCGATCTCGCGCGCCTCGACATGGATCTGATCGTCGGTCACGAACGGACGCGGATTGCCGGCGCCCGACAGATTCAGGATGCCCTTGGCAGGCTGATAACGTGCCTCGACCGCGGCAGCCTCGAACCCGCGCTCCTTGAACGACACGCCGCCGCTGAAGAATGCGTTGCGCAAGCCATCACCGTCGAGCGACGCGTTCAAGGACTGCGCTTTCACTTCACGTCCCACGCCCTTCGACTTGTCGTCCTCCTGGAACACGACGTCGTCTCGAAAGCGAACCGCGGTGAGGCCGCGGCCAGGCTGTCCGGTCGCGTCGAGCGTGCGCGCGCGAATCGTTCGCGGAGGGCCACCATCGATGGCCGGCATATCGAGTTGGACGCCGTCGCTGCCGACGACTTTCGACACGGTGCCGTCAGCCGCCGTCGTGACATCGAGCACCTCACCGGCCATGCGACGCGATGAGGCGTGCTCGTCGGCGACCGTGTTGAAACTCGCCTTGCCATTCAGCAGCGCTCGCTCGAGCTTGAGGCCATCGTCCGAGTAGGTGAGATCAATGGCATCGGCCTTCATCGCATCGAGCGGTCCACTGCCACCTTTGACATCCGCACTGCCGCGCAGTTCGAGTGACCGGATCACATCCTCACCCGGCGACAACCGGGCCATGACCTTGTCTGCGTTGATGACCTGCGCGTCGCGCAGAACCTGGACCTTCGAATCGAGGAAGAGAACGTCCTGCGTGCGGTCGAGGATGGCGCTACCCGCTGCGCCGTCGAACGACTTCTTGCCGTTGTCTTCGGTGACGACGATCTTCGCGTTTTCGGCGATGTTCAGGACATCGTCTTTCTGGTTGTAGATCGCGTTCGATCCCGAGCCCGACATGTGCCCCTTCTTGAACGTGACCGCGCCTGGCGCGCGCGCGATGCTTTCGTCCTGATTGAAGGTGCCGCGCTCGGTCATCAGCTCGAAGCCATCGCTGACTGCAATCTTGACCGCTCCCGAGAGTTGCAATTCCACCTGGTTCGGTCCGGCTGTGGCCTCACGCGCGGTGACAACGTAGTCCCGCCCCTCTTTGTGAACGGTGATCACAATATTGACGTGCTTGGTCGAGCGGTCCGCGTAGGTCAGCGTGCGGTCGGATTGAATGTCGAACTCGCGATCGGAGCCGCGCACCTGTTGCATTACGGCATTTTTCGTCTCGACGTCTGCTTTAGGGTCCGTGCGCTCGGCCGGACGAACGGGTGGTGCGACGCGTCGCTCACCGATGGAGCGATACACCAGCCCGGCAAACAGGATGCCGAAGACCGCCAAGCCCACGCGCAGGCGCTTCTGCCACGAAGTCATTCAGTTGGTACAGGATAGCACCCGTTAGCTGTCGGGTTCCTTGAAGTCGGCGACTGAGAGTTGAAGATAGCGCTCGCCGTTCCAGGTGTCTTGCTCGAGGGAAAACGCGAGGTCTATGGCCGAGCGGTGCTCGGTGACGAAGTTCTCTCGCTCGATGGCGCGCCAGGCGATGCCGCGAAGGATGCGGCCATCCTGCTTGAACGCCATCTTGAGGTGACGATCCTTGATCCGGCGCGGCCCATCCACAACCTCGACACGGCTCGCCCGAAACACGGGTCTCGGGTTCCCTGCACCGAACGGTGCCAGCGTCGTCATCTCCGACGCGACCTGTTCGCTGATCCCGCGAAATGCCAGGGCGCCGTCGATCCAGACGCGCGGACGAAGATCGTCCGGCTGCAATCGCTCCTCGGCGTAATCGTTCACACGCGCCCGGAGTTCCCGAACGCGCGACGACTCGATCGTCAGCCCTGCGGCCTGCTTGTGCCCCCCGAACTTGATCATCGCGTCACCGCAGGACTCCAGCGCACCGAGCATGTTGAACGATGGAATGCTCCGGCACGACCCATGAGCGACGTCGCCGTCCGTCGAGATCACAATCGCGGGGCGATGGAATGCATCAACCAGCTTTGACGCCACGATACCGATGACGCCGCGATGCCATCCTTCGCCTGAGACGACGATCACAGGGCGCGAGCCGACCTCGAGGTCGGTCTCCACCAGCTTCTTCGCCTGCGCGACGATGCCGGCTTCTTCCTCCTGGCGTCTGAGGTTCTCCGTGTTGAGCTGCTCTGCCAACTCACGGGCCTCGTCGGCCATGGCATCGTCAGACGCAAGCAGCAGCCGTGCAGCAATGTCTGGCGTGCTCATGCGGCCAGCCGCGTTGACGCGGGGCGCGAGGACGAACCCGATGTGATAGCTGTCGATCTCTTTGCCCGTCAGCCCGCACACCTCGAGCAGCGCGCGCAGACCGATCTTGTGCGGTCCCTTTGAGAGCATCGCGAGACCGAGCTTCGCGATCACGCGATTCTCTCCGGTCAACGGCACGACGTCGGCGAGCGTGCCGATCGCTGCGACTTTCACGAACCCGGGGATCCAATTCGTGCGTCCCGATCGTGCGCACAGCGCCTGAACGAGCTTGAGCGCAACACCGACGCCGGCCAGGTTCTTGTCGGGATACCCACAGTCGTGGCGTTTGGGATTGATGACAGCGAGTGCGTCGGGAAGCTCTGTGTCCGGCTCGTGGTGATCGGTGATGATCAAATCGAGTCCGAGCACACGAGCATGCGCGGCGGCCTCGACTCCTCGAATGCCGCAGTCAACGGAGATGACCAGGTGCACCTTCTCGGCGGCGAGCCGATCGAGCGACGCAGGCTGCAGCCCGTAACCATCGCGAAGGCGCTCAGGAATGAAGTGGATGACGTCGGCGCCGAGCAACTCGAGCGCGCGACGCAGGATCACCGTCGATGTGACGCCGTCCACGTCGTAGTCGCCATGGATCGCGATGCGCTCTCCCCTGGCAATCGCCCCGAGGATGCGATCCACCGCAACCGACATGCCTGTCAGCGCGAACGGATCGAGCAAATCGTCCAGCGACGGGTTGAGAAAGCGGCGGGCCTGATCGAGATCCGAGATACCGCGGATGCACAGAAGCCGTGCCGTGACTGGAGCAATGCCCAGCTCCTGCACGAGCGCGTCGGCCTTTGCGTCATCACATTGGAGGGGCTGCCACAGGCGCTGAATCACTCCGCGATCCCCACGTTCCCCATCTTTCGCCACTTCTCGTAGCGGGCCTCCAGACGCGCGGACGACTCCATCCGCGAGACTTCAGAGAGAGAACGCCAGAGCGCGGTATCGAGGAGCGTCGCGGCCAGATCCGGATTTGTGTGAGAGCCGCCGGCTGGCTCGGACACGATTTCGTCCACCAGTCCCAATCGCAGCAGGTCGGGCGCCGTCAGCTTGAGCGCTTCGGCCGCTTCCACCTTGCGGCCCGCATCGCGCCAGAGAATCGCGGCGCAGCCTTCCGGCGGGATCACGCTGTAGATGGCGAACTCGTGCATCAGGATGCGGTCACCGACTGCCAGGCCCAGCGCACCGCCGCTACCGCCCTCTCCGTGAACCACGACGATGATCGGCGTATCGAGCGCAGCCATCTCGCGAAGATTGACGGCTATCGCCTCGGAGATGCCTCGTTCTTCCGACTCGATTCCCGGATATGCCGCCGGCGTGTCGATGAAGGCAATCACGGCGCGCTGATACTTCTCCGCCAGCTTCATCGCCCGCAGCGCCTTGCGATACCCCTCTGGCCTGGCGTACCCGAAGTTGCGGTAGATCTTCTGCTTCGTATCGCCGCCACCTTTGTGGTGGCCGACGATCAGCACCGGTTCGTCCTTGTAGCGCGCGAAGCCCGTGACGATGGCGTGGTCGTCTGAGAAGCGGCGGTCGCCGCTGATCTCCACGAAATCGGTGAACAGCCTGCTGACGTAGTCGAGGATGGTCGGGCGGCTCGGATGCCGGGCGACGAGCACGCGCTGCCACGGCGTGAGCGTCTTGTAGATCTCCGCGCGAATCGAGTCGACTCGGGAGTACAGGCTATCGATCGAGCGCTGACGCTCCGGTGTCGACGGGAGCATCGACAATGCCTCGATTTCCTTCAGCAGTACGGCAACCGGCTCTTCGAACTCGAGTGTATCGGGTGGCATCGGGCTCCTACGTTAACTCTGGCTCTTCCCGGTGACAGCGCAGGTCAATCGACGTGCCTCACCTGAGGCTGACGGATCCCGTCCCGCAGATCTTTTCGACTTCCGACACCAATCGTTCCGATGGACGCACCCGAAGACCGCTGACGTCGGCCGTCACGCGAAGGTGTCTGTCCTGCTCGAGAATCACGAAGGCTACGCGCCGGTCGCCCTTGTGCTGCGCGAGCAATTCCAGCAGGCGTTCCAAGGTCGCGCGTCCGTGCGGGGGCATTGAGACTCGAATGGCGACGGACTTGGCGAGCCGTTCCCGCACCATCTCGATCGGCACAATCTCGGTCGCCAGGATCCGCACCGTTTCATCGTCGCGCTCGAACCGCCCATGCACGAGAACACTGCGCCCATTCTCCGCGTAGTGGCCGCTCGCCTTGAACGTCTCGGGGAAGACCACCACTTCGATGCTGCCCGCCGCATCGTCCAGCATGAAGACGCACATACGATCGCCCTTGCGCGTCTTCAGCGGGCGCAGCCCACCGATGATTCCACCAATCGAGATGTCCTCGGCGACACGGCCGTGCGCGTTGCCGTTGCCGTTCCCATTCCCGTTGGCTGGTGTCTGTCCGGCGTCTGGCCGTGCACCGGCCGTCTCGGCGGGTGCGTCATCGCTGTCATCAGCGGCTATCGCGACGACAGCGGCTTCCCGTTTCGGAACGAGATCGGCAGTCGTCTTCGATCCGTACTCGCGCAGGTCGTCGGCATAGCGATCGATCGGATGCCCCGTCCAGTAAAGCCCCAGCGTTTCCTTCTCGTAGGTGAGCTGTTCGAGCTCCGACCATGGCTGTGCGTCGGGCAAGGGGACAATCGTCGGGCCCGAGTTCTCGGCGTCACCGCCGCCGAACATGTCGAACTGACCGAGATCCTTGTTCCGCTGAAGACGATTGCCGTGATCGCATGCGCCGTCGATCGCCGCAAAGAGACGCGCACGGATCACGTTCAGCGGCGCAGGCGTACTCGTGTCTGCGTTCACGAGCGAATCGCAGGCACCGGATTTGACCAGCGCTTCGAACACTCGCTTGTTCGCGAGACGAAGGTCGAGCACCTCGCAGAGGGCGTGCAGCGACGGAATCCGCCCGCCGAGCCCTGCGCGCGCTTCGAGGATCGATTTGATCGCGCCCTCACCGAGCCCCTTGATCGCAGTGAGACCGAATCGGACACCTTTGCCCTTCTCCACCGAGAAGTGCAACTGGCTCTCGTTGATGTCAGGTGGGAGCACCGGAATGCCGCGGTCCTTGCTCTCGGCCAGATACATCGCGAGCTTGTCGGCGTTCTGCGCTTCGATCGTCAGAAGCGCCGCGGCGAAGTGCCATGGATAATTCGCCTTGAGATATGCGGTCTGATACGCGAGGAACGCATACGCGGTCGAGTGCGACTTGTTGAAGCCGTACCCGGCGAAGTACTCCATCAACTCGAAGATCTTGGTCGCCTTCTTCTCGTTGATACCTTTGGCGCGCGTGCCTTCCATGAAGGCCTCGCGCTGCTTGGCCATGACCTTGGGATCCTTCTTGCCCATGGCCTTGCGCAGCACGTCGGCTTGTCCGAGCGAGAAACCGGCGAGCACCTGCGCGATGCGCATCACCTGTTCCTGGTACGCGATGACGCCGTAAGTGTCCGAGAGGATTGGCTCGAGCAACTGGAGCTCGTACTTGACCTCGGTCCTGCCCTGCTTGCGCGCCACCCAGTCGTCCACCATGCCTGACTTGAGCGGGCCGGGACGATAGAGGGCGTTTAGCGCAATCAGGTCGTCGAGGCGCTCGGGCTTGGCTTTACGGAGAAGCTCGCGCATCCCCGAGCTTTCAAACTGGAAGATGCCGAACGCAGCACCCTCGCCGAACACCTTGTAGGTTTTGGGATCGTCGAGCGGAACAGCGTCGATGTCGAGGTCAACGCCTTCGGTTCGCTTGATCTCCTCCAGGCAGTCGCGAATGAGCGTCAGCGTGCTCAGCCCGAGGAAGTCCATCTTCAGGAGGCCGATGCGCTCGACCTCCTTCATGTTCCACTGCGTCGTGATTTCGTCCCGCGCCCCCTTGTAGAGCGGCGCGTAGTCGGTGATGGGGCCGGGAGCGATTACAACTCCGGCGGCGTGCACCGACGCATGGCGCGACATGCCCTCGAGGCGCTTGCCGATGTCGATGACTTCCTTGACCTTGGCGTCCTTCGACACCATGTCCTTCAGGATCGGGTTCTCGGCGAGCGCCTTCTCCAGCGTCATGTCGAGCGCCGGCGGGATCTGCTTCGCGATCCGATCGACGTCGGCATACGGCATGTCGAGCGCGCGACCCACGTCCCGCACCACGGCCTTCGCCTTCATCGTCCCGAAGGTGATGATCTGCGCAACGTTCTCGCGGCCGTACTTCCGCGTCACGTAGTCGATGACTTCGCCACGACGACGCTCGCAAAAGTCCACGTCGATATCGGGCAGTGACACGCGCTCCGGGTTCAGGAAGCGCTCGAAGAGCAGATCGAACTCGAGTGGATCGACGTCGGTGATGCGCATGCACCACGCCACGAGCGAGCCAGCCGCTGATCCTCGTCCTGGTCCAACGGGTATGCCTTCTTCGCGGGCGTAGCGGATGAAGTCCCACACGATGAGGAAGTACCCCCCGTACCCCATCTGGTGGATCATCGCGATCTCGTAGTCGAGGCGACGCGCGTACTCGTCGATCGACTGCCGCAGACGTCCCGTAGCCGCGAGCTGCTGGAGGCGCGACATCCGCTGCGCGAAGCCCTCGCGTGCGACTTGCTCGAAGTACTGGTCGAGCGTGGTGCCCTCGGGGACACCGAACGACGGCAGGTGGTTCTGACCCTTGGGGATCGTGACGTCGCATCGCTCGGCGATGAGCATCGTGTTGCGAAGCGCGTCGGGATGATCTTTGAAGACGGCGGCCATCTGCTCCGGAGTCTTCAGAAAGAACTGATCACCCGTGTATCGGAGCCGCTGCGCGTCGTTGACGGTCTTCCCCGTGCCGATGCACAGCAGGATGTCGTGCGGCTGGTAGTCGCCCTGCCGCAGATAGTGGACGTCGTTGGTGGCAATCAGTGGCAGCTCCAACTCGCGTGCGAGCGGGATGATGCCGCGATTGACGACCTTCTGCTCGTCGATGCCCTGATACTGCATCTCGAGGAAGAAGTTGTTCTTGCCGAGAATGTCGCGCAGACGGGCGGCGGCCTCGAGCGCCGGGCGTGCCTGCTCCACTCTCAGTGCGCTGGCCACTTCGCCCTTGAGGCAGCTGCTCAGCCCGATGAGCCCTGTTGAATGCTGCGCGAGCAGTTCCTTGTCGATGCGGGGACGGTAGTAGAACCCTTCCGTGTAGCCGGCAGATACCAGCTTGATCAGGTTCTTGTAGCCCTCGTTGGTCTCGGCGAGGAGAACGAGATGGTTTGTTTCTGTCTGAGGACCGCTCTTCTCGAACCGGCTCCCCTGCGCGACGTAGACCTCACACCCGAGAATCGGCTTGATCCCGCGCTCGCGCGCGTGGTCGTGAAAAACCACCGACGAGAACATGTTGCCGTGCTCGGTGACAGCGAGCGCCGGCATCTTCAGCTTCACCGCTTCATCGAGCAGCTCGTCGATGCGGCAAGCGCCGTCGAGCAGCGAGAACTCAGTGTGTAGATGAAGATGGGTGAATTCAGCCATTGACCAACCCGATCGCCATGACTATTCCCACTCGATCGTTGAAGGTGGCTTCGATGAGATGTCGTACACGACGCGGTTGATGCCGCGAACCTCGTTCACGATCCGCGACGAGATCGCCGCGAGCAGATCATGCGGCAGACGCGCCCAGTCTGCCGTCATACCGTCCAGGCTTTCGACAGCCCTGATCGCCACGGTGTACTCGTACGTCCGCGTGTCTCCCATGACGCCGACACTCTGAACGGGCAGCAGCACCGCGAAACTTTGCCACAGCCGCTCGTACCAGCCCGCGCGGCGGACTTCGTCGGCGACGATGCGATCGGCGGCACGCAGGAGATCGAGGCGTGGCTTGGTGATTTCACCCACGAGGCGAACAGCCAGGCCAGGGCCGGGGAACGGTTGCCGCACCACGAACTCGCGCTCGAGCCCGAGGTCCTGACCCACACGCCGGACTTCGTCCTTGAACAGATCCCGAAGCGGCTCCACCAGCGTGAAGTTCATGCGCTCGGGGAGGCCGCCGACGTTGTGATGGCTCTTGATGACGACCGCGGGGCCATGGACGGACGCGGACTCGATCACATCCGGATAGAGCGTGCCCTGACCAAGAAACCCGAAACCGCCCAGTTCGTTCGCGCGCTTCTCGAACACGTCGATGAACGTGCCGCCGATGATCTTCCGCTTCTTCTCGGGATCGGTGACACCCGCCAGGCGGTCGAGGAACAGATCGGTCGCATCGACGAAGTCGAGCGGGAGATGCAGTTTGTCTCGAAAGCGCTTCTGGATCTGATTCGCTTCATCGTGTCGAAGCAGCCCGTTGTCAACGAAGATGCACGTCAGTCGATCGCCGATCGCCCGATGAATGAGCATCGCCGCCACGGTGGAGTCCACCCCGCCCGAGAGCCCGCACACCACTTTGCCCGAGCCGACCTGCTGACGGATGCGCTCGGTTGACTCCTCGATGAACGAGCTGATCGTCCAGTCGCCCGTGCAGCCGCATTCGCCGTAGGCGAAGTTGCGCAGGATCTCGACGCCGTGCTCCGTGTGCACCACTTCCGGATGGAACAGCAGCGCGTAGAGTTGGCGCTCGGGGGCTTCCATCGCCACGATTGGTGCCGTGGTACTCGTTGCCGCCACCGTAAACCCCGGCGGCACGGCCCCCACATCGTCTCCATGGCTCGCCCAGACCCTGAGCTCGCTCGGGACCTGATGAAACAGGCGCGGCTCGCGATGCGATTCAGAGCTGCCGT
>Ga0315912_10005503_pt1 | contig 11635 bp, 8 predicted proteins | sample VfabasoilMG_FD_204469 | JGI IMG/M metagenome (GOLD analysis project Ga0315912, IMG submission 204469) | Garden soil microbial communities collected in Santa Monica, California, United States - V. faba soil | ecosystem: Environmental > Terrestrial > Soil > Garden | place: USA: California...
GGTCAACCTCGAACGCTTCCGCGAGCTGAAGTCGCTCGGCGTGCGGCTCGCGATCGACGATTTCGGGATGGGCTACTCGTCGCTCTCCTACCTGCACCGTTTCCCGATCGACATCCTGAAGATCGACCGTTCCTTCGTCGGCCGCCTGACCGAGCAGGACGACGGTCCGGAACTCGCTCGCGCGGTGGTGATGCTCGGCGAGACGCTGGGCCTCGAGACAGTGGCCGAGGGCGTCGAGCACGAGGAACAGGTGGCGAAGCTCCTGGAGCTCGGCTGCGTCGCCGCCCAGGGATTCCTGTTTGCCCGCTCGGCGCCGCTCAAGGAAGTGTCGGCGATGCCGTTCGTGTCGCGCCGGGCCGAACTCCGCAATGCCCAGGGGATCGGCGACCGCCTGACGGCGACGGGCCGCTTCAACGTCGGGAACGTGAAGGCCCGGTCGGTCGCCTAGGGGACTGTCACCTTTGCGCGTTCTGGCGCAAAGGGGACTGTCCCCTCCGTCACTCGCTCGCTTTCCAGGCCACCTCACCGCCGATCACGGTCATCACCGCCTCGGAGCGCGGGATCTCCGCTTCCGGAATCTTCATCCAGTCGGCCGAGAACACGCTGAAGTCGGCAAGCTTGCCGGGTTCTATGGTGCCGCGGTCGTTCTCCTGGAACGCCGCGTAAGCCGATTGCCGCGTCAGGATCGCGAATGCTTCTTCGCGCGTGAGGCGCTGGTCGAGCCCCCAGTCCGCGCCTGCAAAGCCTTCGAGCGTACGGCGCGTAATGGCGGCGTAGAACTCGACGCGCGGGTCGCCCGCCTCGACCGGCGCGTCCGTGCCGCCCGCAACCGTGGCGCCGGCATCAAGGAACTTGCGCCAGGCATAGGCGCCTCCGATGCGCTCCGGTCCGAGGCGGGCCGGCGCGAACAGCATGTCGCTGATCGCATGTGAGGTCTGCATCGAGGCGATCACGCCGAGTTTCGCGAAACGCGGGATGTCGGCGTCGGCAACGACCTGCGCATGCTCGATCCGGAAGCGCGGGTCGGCGACCGGCCTTTCGGAGACCGGCACGGCGGCAAGAGCCTTCTCGTACATGTCGAGCACCACCCGGTTGCCGCGGTCGCCGATGGCGTGGGTCTCGACCTGGATCCCGCGCCTCAAGGCCGCGGTAGCGATGCGCAGGACTTCCTCCGGCGGCGTTACGTACAGGCCGCGGTTGGCGGGCGCGTCGCTGTAGGGCGCGTCGAGCGCCGCACCACGGCTGCCGAGCGCGCCATCCATGTACAGCTTGATCGCACGCACGGTGAGGCGCGGGTCGCAGCTGCGGTAGTCGCGTCCCGCCGCGAGGAGCCTTTCGGCGTCCTCACCCGACCCGCCGATGGCGACGTAGACGCGGAGCTTCAGGCGCCCCGCGGCGTACAGCCTGCAGAGCTGTTCCACCGTCCGCCAGTCGGCGCCCGCCTCCTGCATTTCCGTCCAGCCGAGCTGCGCGTAGCGCGCGGCGCCCGCCTCGAGGTTCCGCGCGAGCGATTCGTCAGACTCGGGCGGAAGGCGTTTCCAGACGAGGTCCATCGCATTGTCGACGAGCATGCCCGTCGCGTCGCCGGTCGCGGGATCGCGCAGGATCTGCCCGCCCGGCGGGTCGGGCGTCTCGCGGGTGATGCCCGCGGCCTCGAGCGCCTTGGTGTTCACGACCACGGCGTGGCCGTCTACGCGCTGCAGGACGACCGGGCGTTCGGCGACGACCGCGTCGAGATCCTGGCGCGACGGGAAAACGGCCGGCTTCCATTTCGACTCGATCCAGTTCGCGCCGACGATCCAGGGTGAGGCGTCCGTCGCGGCGCGCCGCGCCAGGCGCTGCTTCATGGCCTCGACGCCCTCAACGCCCGTCAGGTCGAAGCCGAGCTCGCGCTCGCCGATGCTGGCAAGGTGCGCATGCGCATCGGTGAGGCCGGGCAGCATCGTGCGACCCGACAGGTCCACGACCCGGACGTCAGCCGGCGCGTGCGCGTGCGCGGTGGCCTCGTCGCCGACGTAGGCGATCCGTTCGCCGGTGGTGAGGACGGCATCCGCACGCGGCTGTGCGGGATTGCCGGTGTGGATGGTGCCGCCACGGAACAGGAGCGCCGGCGGCGCCCCGGCAGTCGCGGACGCGGCGACGAGGCACGCGGCCGCGAGGGTCCACGCGCAACTCAACCGGAAGCAGCGCATCTCAGCCCGACGCCTTCTGGTTCTTCACGACGTTTGTCGCGAGCGCGATCATCGAGGCGACGTCGGAAAGGTTTGCGGGCACGACCAGCGTACTCGACGCTTCGCTCGCGAGCGTCCCGAACTGCTTCACGTACTCCTCGGCGATCCGCAGCTGCATCGCCTCGGCGCCGCCCCGGCCCGCCAGCGCCTCGCCGACCTGCTTGAGCCCCTCCGCGGTCGCCGTCGCCACCGCGAGGATCGCCGCGGCCTCGCCGGCAGCCTCGTTGATCTGCTGCTGCTTGTTCGCCTCGGATTCCTTGATGACGCGCTGCTTCTCGCCCTCGGCCTGGTTGATCTTCGCGTCGCGCTCGCCCTCCGAGGTCAGCACCACGGCGCGCTTCTCGCGCTCGGCGCGCATCTGCTTCTCCATCGCCGAGAGCACGTCCTTGGGCGGGTTGATGTTCTTGATCTCGTAGCGCAGCACCTTGACGCCCCAGGGTGCCGAGGCCTTGTCGAGCTCGTTGACGACGTTGGCGTTGATCGTGGCGCGCTCTTCGAAGGTGCGGTCGAGCTCGATCTTGCCGATCTCGCTCCTGAGCGTCGTCTGCGCGAGCTGGATGATCGCGAAGCGGTAGTTGGTGATGCCGTAGGAGGCCTTGCTCGCATCGAGCACCTGCATGTAGAGCACGCCGTCGACGCCGACCTGCACGTTGTCGCGCGTGATGCAGACCTGCTCGGGGATGTCCATCGCCTCTTCCTTGAGGTTGTGCTTGTAGGCGACGCGGTCGAAGAACGGCTTCAGGATGTGGAAGCCGGCCTGGATCGTGCGGTTGTAGCGCCCGAGGGTCTCCACGACGAAGGCGCTCTGCTGCGGCACGACAACCGCGGTCTTCGCGATGATGATGACGGCGAGCAGTACGATGACGCCGATGGCGTACCCGGTTTCCATGCGTGCGTTTACTCCGCCTTGATGTGCAACGTGAGGCCGTCGACCTGCGAAATCACGGCTTCGCGGCCCGGCTCGATCGATGTCTGGCCCGTGTTGCGTACGTTCCAGCTCGAACCCCGGTAATCGACCCGGCCGGTCTGGCCGGGCTCGAGCCGCGAATCCACGACGACCCGGTCGCCGAGCGTCAGCCGCTCGTCCACGTGCCCGGCCGACCCGCGCAGGAGCTCATAGATGCGGCGCCGGAACGTGAGCATCGCGACGATGGCGAGCACCGCGAAAACCAGCCACTGGGACCAGGCCGGCAAGTCGACGCCGGCGAGGCCGAGGAGCCCGACGACCGCAGCCGACAGGCCGATGAACACGAGGTAGAACTGCGCGTCGATGACGAACATCTCGACGCCGAGAAGGCCGATCCCCAGCACCATCCACGCCCACCAAGGCATCTCGGCCTCCTCGCGCGCAGGCGCGCAACCCCCGCTTGCCATGCAGCTTACCCGATCCCAAAGTCACGTATTGAACCGGGATCCCGGCGGGCGGTAGCCTGCCCGCCTCGCCATCGCCTTGCCGGTAATCCGCCCATGAAAGCCGCCCTCGCATCATTCGCCCTGCTGCCTGCCCTTGCGCTCGCCGCCGACGCCGGCCTTCCGCCGGCCCAGCAGGAACTGTTCGACGCGGAGCGCGCGTTCGTGCGGCTCGCGGCCGAGAAGGGATTCCGCGATTCGTTCTACGCGTACTTCGCCGATGACGGCATCGCCTTCAATCCCCATCCGTTTCGCGTGCGCGTGGCGCTCGCCGGCCAGCCGTCGACGCCGCCGCCGATGGGCGCGGACTGGGCGCCCGTCTACGGCGACATCGCCGCTGCCGGCGACCTCGGCTGGAACACCGGCCCGCTCGTCTTTGCCGGCCGCGACGGCAAGCCGGACCGGCACGGCATGTTCTTCTCGGTGTGGAAGCGCCAGCCCGACGGCAGCTTCAAGGTCGTCCTCGACATCGGGAGCGACACGCCGTCGGCCGTCGTGCCGATCGGCGAGCCGCCGCATTCTTCGTGGCGCGCGGGTCGCGTGCGGACGGGTGAAGTCGACTCCGCGGCGGCGAATGCCTCCCTGCTCGCAGCCGAAGGCGCGTTTCTCGCAACTTCGGGGGCGGAGAGCATCGGGCGCGCGTACGACGCCCGGCTTGCGGAGGACGCGCGCGTGCACCGGCCCGGCGTCATGCCGGTTACCGGCCGCATCGCGCTCGACGCATGGGCGAATGCGCAAGCTGGCCGGTTTCGCGGCGAAGCGCTCTTTGCCGATGTCGCGAAATCGGGTGAGCTCGGCTACACCTGGGGCAGCTACGAGGGGATCGGCGACGCGCCCGAGGCGGGCTACTTCGCGCGGGTGTGGAAGAAGGACGGGCGCAACGAATGGCGCATCGTGATGGATACCGTGAGCCCGGTGCCGGCCGGCGTGAAGCCGCTCACGGCCGACCTGATGCGCGCCGAGGAGCCCTACCTCGAGGGACGCTGGGCCGAGGCGGAGACTGCGTACCGGCAATACGTGGACGCCCATCCGTCGAATGCGTTTGCCTGGAACCGGCTCGGGACCAGCCAGGTCCAGCAGAAGAAATACGCCGAGGCGGTGAAGAGCCTGCAGCGCGCGATCGAGATCGGCGGCGGAGCCCCGGTCGACTTCTACAACCTCGCCTGTGCCCATGCGCTCGCCGGCAACCCGGACCAAGCGCTCGACAACGTCGAACGCGCGATCGGCGCCGGCGTGAAGCGCCGCGACCAGTACGAATCCGACCCGGACCTCGCGTCGCTGCGCGAGATGCCGCGCTTCAAGGCGTTGATGCAGCCGCTGTAGCGCGACGCTTGTAGAAGCCGTCGAATGCGGTAGTCCAGGTCTTGCCGCCGTCGGTCGTGGACTCCCAGTGCTGGCGGACACGCCCGTCATCGAGCGGCGTCCAGGTGATGCGCTGGATCTCGGGGCGGTCCATGGGCGTCGACAGGACCATGTCGCGGCCCCGCAGCCCGCCCTCCAGGAACAGCCCGCCGCCCTGGTTGTCGATCCAGGTCTGGTGCCAGACCTTGCGCGGCGCGTCGTAGAAATTGAGGCTCATGCCGACATAGCCGTGCGGCGTCGTGTACTCCTCGCGCACCGTGCAGCCGTCGTGGATGCGCGAGATCAGGTTGCGGCTCACCGTGCCCGGCGCGGCCGCCGACTCGACGTCCCAATCGCCGACCCAGAAGTCGAACTGGCGATACTCCGGCGTGTTGCAGGGACGGTGCGGCTCGACGATCGCGGCGAAGCGCGGATCCAATCGCAGCGACTCGAATTCCGGCAGCGTCATGGCCGCCTGGAACGAGGCGCTGCCGGTCGCGAACCAGGCTTTCAGCGCGTCGAGCGCGGCAACGTCTTCGCCATTGGCCGCGCGTGCGCGCGCGAGGCGAACGATCGCGAGCGCATTGCCGGGTTCACGCTGGACGATGGACTCGTAGGCCGACGCGGCCTCGCCCCACTGGCGTGCGTCGAAGAGGCGCGCCGCCTCCTCGGGGGTCGCTCCCTCCGCCTGTGCGCAAACCGCCGCGAGGCACATCCACAAGGTTGCCTGGCGCATGAGGGTGCTCCGAATGCCATGAATGGAGTGCGTACACTGCGCGCTGCGCGCGGTGCCTGCCAATGCCCGCGCTCAAGCCATCCGGCTTGCCGCAAGGACCGGGTTCCCTCTCGCAAACACACGCGGCCGTTGCGAAAACGACGCCGTGCGCGTCAGGGAAATTCCATCTCCAGCTCGTCGGCCGTGATGAACCGCGGCCGGATGTCCACGGGGACGCCGTCCAGCCTGCCGAGGATCGTCTGCACCTCGGGCCTCAGCACGACCAGGCGATCCATCAGGCGCTTGCCGCCGTCGTAGTCCCCCTTGGCCTGGAGGGTCAGCAGTTCCCGCGACAGGCCTTCGACGGCCTTGCGCGCCTTGCGCAGGTCCACGCTGAATGTGCCGTCGGCGCCGACGCGGTACGCACCCGCGTCCAGCAGGTAGTTCACCTGCAACGCCATGCCGCGTGCGTGCGAATCGTCCATCCCGAAACGCAGCGTGCGGAATGCCGAGGCCAGGAAAGTCGTGTACATGCGCCGCTCGCCGGCGCGATCGATCACGCCTTTGTCCATCAGCTTCTGCAGCGCCCACAGGCCCGAGATGTCGGCCTTCGCTTCCTCGACCGTGCTGTAGAGCTCGCGCAGCGCCGGCCGCACGCCGCCACCCGTGCCCTGCGGCCCGGTGTTGGTCGGACCGAGGCCGTGCATGACCTCGTGCATCAGGATGTGCGTGAAGAAGGCGTCGAAGTCGACGAAGGGCTGGTCTTCGCCCGCGAGCGCGACCTTCGAGATCGGCAGCAGCGTGTTGTCGAACTTCGCCTGCTGGTAGTTCTTGAGCATCATCCGCTTCGAGCCCATCTCGGCGACGATGCGCTCGTCGTTCGGCAGGTTATATGCCGCCGTCTGTACGTCGTGGTTGCCGTCGCCGGCGCCGAACACGACGTTGACCACGCGCATGGGCGCCAGCCCGCCCAGCTTCTTGCGGCGGTAGGACGGGTCGATCGGCAGCCGGTCCTCGAGCCACTGCAGTTCCTGCCCGAAGCGATCGAGCTTTGCGGTCTCGGCGCCGTCGCGCACGGTGATGAAGGCCTCGAACGCCGCCTTGTAGTTGAACCAGCCGTCCTCGTACACCTCGTACGGGCCGATGGTGGGCTCGACCGCAGAGTCGAGCTTCATCCAGGCGACGTCGCTCGCGTAGTAGTCGTTGCTCGCGAGCGCCTCGGCGCGTGCATCCAGGAAGGCCTTGAGCGTGGGTGCCGTCGTCGCCGACGCGGCGTCCTTGAGGTGCCGCGCCATCTCGGCGAGCTCGCCCTGGTACTCGAGGCTGTAGGACACGGCCTGGAACTTGCCCGCGACGTCGCGCCGGACGGTCGTGAAGAATCCGCTCGCAGCCGCGCGTTCGACGTCGCCAAGTCCAGCGAGCCAGGCCTCGACGTCCGCCTTGGTCGCACCGGAAGGATAGAAGTTTGCGGCCTCGGGCTTGGCGGGTGCGCCGGGGACGAACACCGCATTGTCGTCGAGCCGGGACCAGGGGCCGCGGTTGACCAGGAAGTAGTCGAGTCGCGCGCGGCCGAGCGGCGTCTCGTCTTCCATGAGCCGCAGCAGCATCGCCTCGTTGCCGGCCCACATCTGGCGCATGAACAGCGCATCGGTGATGCGCGCGGCCTTGATCAGGCTCGCCAGCGCGCGACGCTCCGATTCCGGCAGTCCCGAGACGTCGACACGGATGTCGACCGGTGCGAATCGTGCCGACATCTGGTTGAGCCGGACGGTTTCCGGCGGCAGGCGCATCGCCTCTGCCGAGGCGAACGCGGGCATCAGCAGGAGACAGGCGAGGACAACGCGCATCGAGGTGCTCCGGGCAGTGGCTGACGGCGCGAGGTTACACTATCGGCTTTCACGGATGACCTGGATGAACTTGAACGTCACTTTCGGGGCAGGCCTTGCTGCCGCCGCGCTCGCTGCGGCCGGCTTGCTGGCAGCCTGCAGTGCAAATCCTGGCGCCCGGAGTGGTCCGGGTTTCAAGTATTACGTGACTGGCAATCCGGCCGACGTGCAAACGCCAACGCGAGGCCTTTGGGTCGCCCAGGGCGGCGGCGATGACGTCGACGAGAACTACGCGCGCATGGGCGAATACGGCGGCGGCGGCGACTTCGTCGTGCTGCGCGCCTCCGGCAAGGGCGAATACAACGCCTACATCTTCTCGCTCTGCAAGTGCGACTCCGTGGAGACCCTCGTCTTCGACCAGGGGACCGCGACTTCGGACCCGTTCGTGATCGAGAAGATCCGCAACGCCGAGGCGGTTTTCATAGCGGGCGGCGACCAGTCGAATTACACGCGCTACTGGAAAGACACGCCGGTCGAGGACGCGATCAATTTCGTCGCGGCAAAGCCCGCCCCCATTGGCGGCACCAGCGCCGGCATGGCGGTCCTCGGTGAGTTTGTTTATTCCGCCGAGGGAACGGAGAGCCTGACGAGCGCGGTTGCCCTGGCAAATCCCTACGCGCCGGACCTGACACTGGCGCGCGGCTTTCTCTCGCTGCGGCGGCTCGAGAATGTCATCACCGACCAGCACCTGCAGGAACGCGATCGCATCGGGCGCACCGTCGCCCTGCTGTCGCGGCTACAGGCGGACGGCTGGTCCGGGCACCCGCGTGCAATCGCCGCCGACCGCGAGACGGCCCTGCACATCGACCCGGCGACGGGCATCGCCGAGGTGTTTGCGACGGCCGATCATCCGACGCCCTACGTCTATTTTCTGGCGCCGGTCAGCGCGCCTTTGCAGTGCAAAGCGGGTGAGCCGCTCGCGACCGGCGCGATTTCCGTCTACCGGCTGGGGCCGGGCGGCCGCTTCGATCTTGCGAATTGGAGCGGGGAAAACGGCGTCACCTACCAGCTCCGCGTCGAGGCTGGCGTCTTACATTCGTCGCGCGAGAGCAACTACTGAAACACCCGGCTGGCAAAGACTCGGGCCTTGTTATAACCTTTTGCGCGATTCCTGTTGTACGTTCGTTCAAGGTGTTGCAGCGATGAAACATCAAAGCGCCTTAATCTGGGGGACCCTCTGATGATCGAACAGAAGACACCGCTGGCCGCCGCCATTTTCGCCACGCTGTACCCGGCATCGCAGGGCCTTGCGCAGGAAGCGGAAGGCGTCACGCAAACCCGGCTTGAGCCTGTCATCGTCACCGCGACGCGGCGCAGCGAGAACATCCAGCAGGTCGCCCAGAGCGTCACCGCCCTCTCGACGGAATTCATCCAGAAGCAGGCGCTGGTGAATACCTACGATCTCATCGGCGCCCTGCCCTCCGTCAACTTCATCAGTTATGTGCCGGGCCAGAGCGTGATCGTGATGCGGGGTCTCGGCACCGGCACTGGCGAGTTCCGCATCGACAGCAAGGTGTCCATCTACCTCGACGACCAGCCGATGACGGCGATCTCGCAGCAGGCGGACGTGCGTCTCGTCGACATCGAGCGGGTCGAGGCGCTGCCCGGTCCCCAGGGAACGCTGTTCGGCTCGAGCGCGCAAGCCGGCACGCTCCGCTACGTCACGAACAAGCCGGACATCAGCGGATACTCGAGCGAAGTGTCGGTCGAGGTCGGCACGATCGAAGACGGCGACCAGAGCTACGACGTCAGCAGCTGGGTCAACATCCCGGTCAGCGACAATTTCGCGCTTCGCGCGGTCGGCTTCTGGGCCGAAGAAGGCGGCTACGTCGACAACGTCGTCGGCAAGACCCTCTACAACAATTCGACCAATGCGAACATCGCCGAGGACGACCAGAACATCTACCGGACGACCGGCGGACGCCTGTCGGGCCTGTGGACCATCAACGACGACTGGAACCTGCTGACGACCGGTATCTACCAGCGCGGCGACACGATGGGCACCTGGGAAACCGACCCATTCCTCGGCGACAACAAGGTCACGCGCTTTTACGACGAGTGGCGGGACGACGAATGGTGGACGGTGGCCGCGACGCTCAAGGGCAACCTCGGGTTTGCAGAGCTCTCGCTGATGGGGACCTACTTCGAACGCCGGATCGACTACCAGTGGGACAACACCAACTACGCGCAGTGGCGTTCGTTCTACTATTCTTCGGGCGGCTATCCCGCGTACTACGCCATCTACGATACGGGCGGGCTGCGTTCGACGACCTTCAACTGGCAGAAACAGGAACGCTACGCCTACGAGGCCCGGCTGACGTCCCAGAGCGACAGCAAGCTGCAGTGGATGGCGGGCGCGTTTTTCGAGGATGTGTACGACTACTGGGACTACGGCGCCCTGGTGCCGGGATGGCAGTCGACGCCAGCCTGGGACAAAGCCCAGGAGGACTGCCTTGCCATCCCGGGCCTCTCCTGCCCGCTCCCGGCATCGGACGTCTACTACTACAACCAGTATTCCGCCACGGTCAAGCAGATGGCGTTCTTCGGCGAGGCCACCTACGACCTGACCGACAAGTGGTCCATCACCGGCGGCGCGCGCTGGTTCGAATTCGATCGCGACACGTTCGACCTGTACCAGATTCCGCCGGGCCTGCCGGCGGAAGGCGATCCCGATGCGAATGGCCTCTCGAGCCAGAGCACGGACAGCGACACGACCTTCAAGTTCGCGACCCAGTACCAGCTCAGCCCGGACGTGATGGTCTACGCCCTGTACAGCGAGGGCTTCCGGCTCGGCGGCGAAAATCCGCAGCGTGCGGCTGAAACCGGAATCGTCCCGCTGGTATATGGGCCGGATTACCTCAGCAACTACGAGTTGGGCATCAAGAGCACGTGGTTCGATAACCGGCTGCTGCTCAACGCCTCGCTGTTCCTCATGGAGTGGGACGACATCCAGCTCCGGCTCACGAGCACGAGCGACAGCGACTCGGGTGCGTGGTGGCTCGAAGGCAACTTCAACGGCACGAAGGCCGAACAGAAGGGTCTCGAGCTCAACGGCCAGTGGTACGCGACCGACGCCCTCAGCTTCGAATGGAGCGCCTTCCTCGCGAGCCCCGAGTTCACGGAAGACACGTTCGTGCCCAATACCGACGAGGTCTTCATCGGGGAAGGCACGACGATGCCGGTCTCGCCCAAGGAGAAGTACTTCGTGGCGGTCGAGTACAACTTCCCCAAGTTCCTGCCGGTCCAGGGCAACGTCTGGACGCGGTTTTCGTATACCTGGCAAAGCCAGGTCTGGGACAGCCTGACCGCGATCCAGGATTTCGAGAGTGCGGAGACCCCCGAGGAAAAAGAGGACGCCCTCGAGTTCCTCATCCCGCCATGGAAGTCCGGCACGTTCCAGGTCGGGTACACCAGCGACAACGGCTGGGACGCGGCCTTCATCGTACGCAACGTTTTCGACGACAACAGCTACACCTACCTGAGCAGCTCCTGGTACGGCGAGGACTTCGATGACCCGCGGTGGCGCCACATCCGGAACCTGCAGCAGCCCAGGACCTACAGCCTGTCGTTCACGAAACGGTGGTGACGGGGAGCGCGTGACGCGCGCCTGAGTTGAAGATCCTCGCGACTACGGTCGTGCGCGGCAGCCCGCCCGGCGAGAGCCAGGGCGGTGCCTACCTGGTCGACCTCGATGCGCGCGAGGCGCGGTCGGTCCTCGACAGCCGCGACGCCGGCCGTGACGGTCGACGCCAGGACGAGGGCCTGGGATTGCGTGGCATCGCCTTCGACGGCGACACGGTCTACATCGCGTCCAGCGACGCACTGCATGCCTACACGCCGGATTTCCGCCCCATCGGTTCCTGGCGGAACGCCTACCTCCAGCAATGCCATGAGATCGCGGTCTGGGAACGGCGCCTGTTCCTGACCTCGGCCGGCTGCGACGCGATACTCGGCTTCAACCTCGATTCAAGGAAGTTCGATTGGGGCATGCAGGTCGTCTCGCAGCAATTCCGGTTCCAGGCGCGCGGCTTTGACCCGCACGGAGACGACGG
>Ga0315912_10005504_pt1 | contig 11635 bp, 10 predicted proteins | sample VfabasoilMG_FD_204469 | JGI IMG/M metagenome (GOLD analysis project Ga0315912, IMG submission 204469) | Garden soil microbial communities collected in Santa Monica, California, United States - V. faba soil | ecosystem: Environmental > Terrestrial > Soil > Garden | place: USA: California...
AGGCCAAGTCGCGCTTCCTCGCCAACATGAGCCACGAGCTGCGCACGCCGCTCAATGGCGTGGTCGGCATGGCGTCGCTGCTCGAGAACACCGCGCTCGACGCCAAGCAGCGGCGTTTCGTGCGCACCCTCAAGACATCCGCCGAAGCGCTGATCATCCTCATCAATGACGTGCTCGACCTGTCGAAAGCCGAAGCCGGAAAGCTGGAGCTGGCGAGCGTTCCGTTCGAGCTGCGTCGCGAGATCGAGCAGGTCGTCGGATTGTTTGGCGCCCGCGCGCACGACAAGGGCATCGAAATCGCCGCTCACATCGCGCGCGGCGTGCCCGCGACGATCCATGGCGATTCGATACGGCTGCGCCAGGTGCTCGCCAACCTGGTCAACAACGCGGTGAAGTTCACCGAGTCCGGCGCCGTGCTTCTGGCCGTGAAGGTCGTGTCGGGTGATGCGCCGGAAGCGGTCCTCGAATTCACCGTGACCGATACGGGCATCGGAATCGCCGCCGAAGTGCAGACGCGCATCTTCGACGCGTTCGAGCAAGCCGACGGCAGCGTGACACGCCGATTTGGGGGCACGGGCCTGGGGCTCGCCATCAGCCGTCAGCTCGTCGAGCTCATGCACGGAACCATCGGTCTCGTGAGCGAGGTGGGCCGCGGCAGCCAATTCTCGTTCCGCATTCCCGTGGGAGTACCGAGCGTCGAACTACCGCCGGTCACGCCGGCAGGCGATCTCGGCGCCATCGTCGTCGGTCTGCACCCCATCATCCGCAGCCCGGTATGCGACGTCATCTCGCTCGAGAGCTCGCATGTCATCAGCGTCGATTCACCGATCGGCGCCATCGAAGCGCTGCAGGACTTCGGTTCGCGGATCTCGCGCATCCGCGTCGTCATCGATTCGAATGCCGCCGCGAAGATGGAACAGGCCGTCAGCGGCCTGCGCGCCGCGGCGGCACCGCGCCAGGTTGAAGTCATCGCGCTCATGCCGCCCGACGCCGACACCGCTCCGCCGGCCGGCGTGAATCGCAGCCTGATGAAGCCACTATCTACCTGTGAGCTCATCGCGGCGCCGGGCGCGCCAGATACCGCGCAGAGCACGCGCGTGCGCGCGCTACCGCAATCCGGTTCGCGCGGCCGCGCGCTCGTGGTGGAAGACAATGCAGTGAACCAGGAGATGGCGCGCGCCATGCTCGACATGCTGGGCTTTCAGGTCACCACGGCATCGAACGGGCACGAGGGCGTTCAGGCAGCCGCCGCCGATCCGGACCTCGATCTGATCCTCATGGACTGCCAGATGCCGATCATGGATGGGCTCGCGGCCGCGCGTGCCATCCGCATCGCCGAGAACGGCGGCTCACGAGTGCCCATCGTGGCACTGACTGGAAACGCCATGCCCGGCGATCGCGAAGCCTGCGTGGCCGCCGGCATGGACGACTACCTGGCCAAGCCGTTTTCGCTCGCGGCGCTCAAGGCGATGATCGATCGCTGGACGGGCGCCAGCACGGTGGCCGGCGCCAGCGCCATCCGCAGGAGTTAGTGCAGCCCGCTCATCTGGCGCGCGTGCGCCGAGATGATCCGGATCGTCGACGCGTCTGAATCGAACACGCAGTACAACCCTTGTGGCTCCTGCGGCGGATCGCCGACGAAGCTGTCACCCGCCTTCCACATGAAGTCCGCGTTGTGCGTGCGGCCCGCGCCACCCCAGGCCCAGAAATTCGAGCCGGCAATGGCGTCACCCGCCGCGGCCCGCCGCGCGAGCAGGCCGTAGATCGCGGTGTAGAACCTGTCCCGGTAGATAGTGCCGGCGTCCGGGCGGAACGAGCCCTCATCCCGATTGATGCCGAACTCCTCGAGCACGATGGGCTTTGCCATCCTGTTGGCGGTGTCGATGTGCCAGTTGAGGTATTCCTGCATCTTCGTCCATGCGCCGTCGTAGGTGGCGGCGGCATTCTTCGGGTCGTACCAGCTCCAGTTCGGCGCCCACATGTGGAATGTCAGGTAGTCGATGTTCTTCGACTGGTGAGATTTCTCGAAAAGTTCGCGACTGCCCGCGGTTCCCATCCAGCCTTCGTTGCCCGTGCTCACGAGCTGCTTCGGCGCGAGTTTCTTGATGAAGCCCGCCGTTCCTTCGATCCACTGCGTGAACGCGTCGAAATGCTCGCTGTTTCCGTCCTTGCCCGGACGCGGCTCGTTCGCGAGCTGCCAGCTCATGATGGTCGGATCGCTGGTATAGGCGCGCCCGTTCACCGAGTTCTTCCGCTTGACGAGTTTCTGGACCGCGAATCGGAACGCCTCCTGTCCCTTCGCATCCCGGTAGAACGCGGCCGAGTTTTCCATGAAGCCGTTCCAGTCGCCCGTCACATCCGGATCGAAGGCAGGTTTGCCGGTCGTCCAGGAAAGATAGGTCGACATGCCGCCGGACCACTGCCAGAAGTTGTTGAGATACAGCACGGCCTTCATGTCGCGCTTCGCCATTTCCGCGAGCAGATAGTCGAGGCCTTGCCAGAGCGTCTCGTCGATCTCGCCCGGCTTCAGCAGAACCGCGGGCGTCACCGCCCGCTTGAGCGTGCTCGACTCGGAGATCGCGAGAACGCGGAGGTTCATGATGCCCTGCGACGCAAGCTGATCGAGCTCCTTCGCAAGGCGGGCGCGATCGCCCGTCTTTCCCGGCGAACCCAGGTACATGCCGTACCAGAGATTCGCGCCCGCGTAGAAGTAGGGCTTGCCGTCCAACAGGAAGTGCCGGCCCTTGACCGTCACGAATCCCGACTGGGCCGCCTTGCCGTCCGGTGGTGTTGCCGCGTTCGCAGAAGCCAGGAAGAGTGTCGACAGCGCGGTTACCGCGAGGGTGGCCAGGTATCGGTTTTTCATAGGAGCGCGAGTCTAACGCTTCGAAAAGCGCCGCGCCCGGGATCACTCGCGAGCGGCTCTGCTCGGCTTTCGCGCTTGTTTGATACGCGCGCGCAATTCCTGGGTGCGTGGACTATCAGGCTGCGTCTCGACCCAGCGCCACGCCGCCTCGGGATCTTCGACGGCCCAGAGTTGCACGAGATGTTCGAGGGAACCGTCATCGCGCCCCACGTCGAGTTTGTCGGCAAGCTCGATCGCGCCCGCGGGATCGCGCGCCGCGATTGCAGCCACGGCCGTGTTGGCTGCAGCCCTTCGCTCCGCACCCTCGAGCGACCTGATCCATTCCGTTGCCGTTCGCACGTCGGTCTGGATCCACAACCGCGCGACTTCATCGCGCAGCAGGTCGCGGACCTCGCCGGGCTCCTGTCTCTCCACCATCGCGACGACACGCTTCGGCGCGACCTGCAGCAACTCGGGCAGCAGGAATGTAAATGCCGTCTCGCGCTGCTGAGGATCTCTCGCGACCAGCGCACGTTCGATGGCGAGCTCCAACTGCTGGTCGTGCAAGCGCGCGGCTTCCGCGATTTCTTCGGCGGTGGGTGCGGGTTCGGCCGAAGGCGTGAACACCTGGGATGCCGGTGGCGGCGGTGTCGGCTTCGGCCACGGCTTCTTGCGCGGCTCGTCGGCGTTCAGCCATACCGCGGTTCCCACACCAACGAGCGTGGCGGCAATGAGTGCAATGAGAGGAGTTCGGGCCATAAAAAAACGGGCAGCGTTTGATCGCTGCCCGTAAGTCTACTCAGACTCGAGGTCTCTCAAGCCTGACGGGGTATCGCATCTGTTCGTCAGAAGAAGCCGATGACGCTGACACAACGTTGCCTCATGGCGTGCCTTCGCGGCAACGCGATTTATACGTAAACGAAGTGTCAGCGCCATCTGACATTCCCGATTGATCTTTCACGGAGTCGCGCACGTGTAGCCGCTCGCGACTTGCGTATTTCCGTCAGGACGGCTCACCTGGAAGCCGAACGTAGCGCTTCCACCCGCCGCGATCGTGCCGTTGTGCGTGACGTTTCGCGCCGTCACGGTCTGACCGCTGACCGTCAGCACCGTGTTCCACGAGCCGACGATGGCGTGCCCCGCGGGCAAGGTGAACGTCACGGTCCAACTATTGATCGTCGCGGTCCCGGTGTTGGTCACGCGAGCAGGCTCGATGACATAGCCCGTCTGCCATTGGGTCTGCACCGTCGGTGTCAGCGAACATCCACCTCCGGTGCCACCGCCCTGCGTTGCCGCGGTCACCGTATTGGACACCGCCGACACATTGCCGGCCGCGTCGGTGGCGCGCACCTGGTAGCGGAACGTGGTGCTGGCCGTGAGACCCGAATTGACGAACGACGTCGTCGTGGAAGTTCCGATCTGCGTGAACGTGCCGCCGCTCGTGCCCGGCGCGCGCAGGATCTGGTAACCCGTCACGCCCACGTTGTCAGTCGAAGCGCTCCAGGAGAGCGAGATCGAACTCGCGGACGTCGAAGGCGCGGCGAGATTCGCCGGCGCACTCGGCGCCTGCGTATCGCCGCCGCCCGCCTGTGTCGTCGCGGTCACGGTGCTGGACACCGCGGACACGTTGTTTGCGGCATCCGTGGCGCGAACCTGGTAGCGGAAAGTCGTGTTGGCCGCGAGCCCGCAGTCCTGGAACGAAGCCGAGGCCGATGTTCCGATCTGCGCAAACGTTCCGCCGCTGGCGCCCGGCGCGCGCAGGACCTGGTAGCCCGTCACTCCCACGTTGTCCGTCGACGGCGTCCATGCCAGCGAAATGCAGCTCGTCGTCGTCGACGTTACGGTGAGACCCGCCGGGACGCTCGGCGCCTCCGTGTCGCTGCCGCCCCCGCTGACATAGCCCTTGAGCCACGTCATCGCGGGCCGCTCCACGCCAGCGGTGGTCACGAGGCCAGTGCCATCGCGCCACGTCTGCCCGACGATGTAGCCCCAGAGCGTGATGCCTTTGACGGCGCTGTGCTCCCAGAAGCCGGGGAACACGTCCTGGTATTTCGCGAGCTGACCCGCATCGCCGCCGGGTCCGATGATGTCGAGTTCCGACACCCACACGTCGAGTGCGAGCGTGGCGTAGTCGTTCAGCATCGTCGTGACCGCGGAGCGATTCATGTTGTCGATGTTGAAGTAGTGAGCCTGGATGCCGATGCCGTCGATGAGGCCGCGGGCCTTCAGCAGGTTGATGATGGTCTTGTAGGTGGCACGAACCGGCGGATCGTTCTCCGTGCCGTATTCGTTGATGAGTAGTTTGGCGTTCGGGCAGTTCGTCCGCGCGATCTGGAACGCCGTGATCACCCAGTCCCAGCCCGTGGTGCCGTCACCGCCCAGTGCCGCTTTCCACGGCAGGGCCGTCTTGATGGGCTCGTTCACCACGTCGATGGCCCAGGTGTTCGGATAACGCTGGCATGCGAGACGGATCCACTCTTCGATCTCGGCGCGCTGCTGCGCCGTCGTGAGACCGGTGCTGGTGAGCCAGCCTGGAAACTGCGACCCCCACACGAACGTGTGGAACTTGAACTTGTAGCCGTTCGCCTGTGCCCAGTTGTAGGCCGCGTCGGCCGCGGCCCAGTTCATCTGGTTGCGCGTGCCTTCGACCGAGCCCCACTTCGAGCCGTTCTCCGGCGTCACCTGGTTCCAGTACGTGCCGAAATTGGAGGGCACGCTTCCGCCCGTGACGTTGCCGACGAACTTGGGTTTGCCGTTCGCGATCTGCGCGAACGCCGGATTGCCGAGAAAAGCCGCGACTGCAAAAACAAGGGCAATAGATAGGAGTCGGCCGACCTTGGCCGTGTACTTGGTCATTTGAGAATCCCCCTTCGATGGATCGGTTTTACCGTGAGTCCTTACGCCCGTCCCTCCGCGTCGTCCCGGACGCGGGGCAAACATACGACGTTTGTTAGCGTTATCGCAATTGCGGGAAACCGATCCGCGAAGAGAGTCCGGGAGAAAGAGTTGGAGTCAGGACATTTGCGCAGGACAGCAAGCCAGCGGCTTCATTTCCACTCGAGCTGCGCCAGCGCCGCGGCGATGTTCTCGCGTGCGCGCGCTTCGTACTTCTCGTAGAAGAGATCGTGCTGGTAGATAGCGGAGCGTCCCAGGAATTTTTTCAGCACGGCCCCGCGGCCCGCCACGTATCGCGCGCGCGGCACCCACCAGTATTCGCGACGGATCGCGCGCTCGAATTGCGCATACACCTCGGGGGTCTGTCCGAGGATCGACAGATCGATGTCCACGACGAGCGCGGCATCACCGGCCAGGTCTTCCTCGCGATGCGTGGTCGCGAGCACCATCTGGCGGATGCGCTCCACGCTCTCGACCGGTGCGGCGCGCAGGGTGTCGGCCGCAAGATCCGCACTCCGCTGCTCGTTGTCGTGACGCCAGCTTCGATAGATCGCGTCGTGGAACCACAAGGCGAGTTCGACTTCGCACGCACGCACGGCCACCGCGCGCGCTCCGTCGAGTTCGCGAAGGCAGGCGTCGAGATGGGACAGCGTGTGGTAATGGCGGCCCAGGCTGCGCCACGACCGCCGCACCCGGCGATAGTCGGTCTCGTCCGTGCCGACACCGGCATCCCTGCAGGCGTGGCTCCAGCGTTCGAAGTTGACGAGCCCGGTCATGAACCCGAGCGTGGGCTATTACATGTAGCCGAGCAACAGACTCGCGGCCAGGAAAAACAGCGTCGTGAACGTGGTGGGCAGGTACGAGAACGTCAAAGCGGAATCCCCGGTTTCTTGCGGCCCGATGCTTCTTCCGAGCATTTCAGGCCTTGTTCCTGATCGACAGCGCGAGTCTGCCCACGTGGCACCCTCCCGGCAACCGGTCTTTCGTCGAGGGCGGGTCAAAACCGAGACTTCTTACCGTTTCGCAAAACGATGGACGGCAAGAAGTCCGGGGGCCGCGTCACGCCTTCTTTCGAGCCTTGGTGCTCGCTTCACGCAGCTTGGTCGCGCACTCCTCGCAGCACACTTCGACGGTCTTGCCGCCGATCTTCACTTCGATGGTGGCCTTCGGGTCGAGGGGGTAGTCGCAGGCCGCACAAGTCTTCCTGGTCATGGCTCAGATCCTCATTTGCCCGCGATTCGGGCAGGACCAGCAGACCATCGCGGGGAATCAGGCGCTGTCGAAATCTTTAGCGAATTGCGACGGGCTCACGCCGTAGTGCTGCCTGAACGCCGAAGAGAAATGGCTGTGGCTCGAAAACCCGAGATCGTGGGCAAGATCCGACAGGTCGTCCCGCTCGGCGATGAGATCGAGCGCCCGCGCCAGGCGCAACCGCAGGTGGTAGCGATAGAGCGGCATGCCTTCCACCTGCTGGAACACCTGTGTGAGGTACACGGGTGATCCGCCGATCTCGCGCGCGATCTCCGCGAGCGTCCAGCGGCGTGACAGGTCGCCTGCCAGCAGCACTTTCACCCTATCTACCAGCCGGCGGCGCGCACGAGTGGCTCCGGGCTCGCGCGCCGTGCGCGGGCCGAGCGAGCGCGCCACCAGCGTGAGCGACAGGCCTTCGGCCTCGAGGGGCTCGATGCTGCCCTTCTGCAGTGAATGCCGAAGCAGCATCACGAGCGCCTGGGCGCGCGCGTCGATGCGCAGCGATTGATGGTTGAACGCGAAGGGGGCACCTTCGCAAACCAGATTTGCCGGTGCGAGTTCGCGCAGCGTCGGTTCTGCCACGCTGAGGACCAGGCTGGCATCGCCGCCCGTCACGGGATGACTGACCTGGTAACCCTGCGCCTGGTTGAAGAACAGCACGTGATTCGCATCTGCCACGGCCTGGTCGCTGCCGACGTGGCGAAGGTAGACGCCCCGATACGGGAACACGAAGTGCGTGTGCGAAGCGCACTCCTCCGCGCTTCGATGGCGGCAGGTGCCACGGCAATCCACGCTGCGCACGGACACCAGCGCCGAATCGAGCAGGCGATTGACGGTGAATTCCCTGGCCGGTGTGTCGAGGGGATTGGGCCGCGCGGACATGCGGCCGAGTATGGACCGCTCTACGGGATCCTGCTCGTGGTGAACAGGCTGTTCGACGCGTAGGTGTCGGGTGTGCAAATCACCGTGATGTCGCTGATGTTCCTGTCCGCCACGGTACCTGCACCGCGCACCACCTCGCAGCCCTGGGCGCTGGGCGGCACCACGACCGTGACGCGGTAGAAGGCGCCCGACACCATGGGTGTTTCGAACGCGAACCTGCCGCCCGCGGGCACGATGACCATGGTGCCGTTGGAATTCTGCAGCGCTATCGGTCCGGCCGCGCCCTTCACGGTTCCGCCGATCGAGAAAGTCGCAATGGGGTCGAGGTCTTCAGTCGGCACGTCGATGACGCACGCGACCAAAGTCGAGCACAGCACGCTCGCGCTCGAGATTTTGGTGAACTTCCGATTCATGGTGACTCCGCTACTTCTCTAAAGCGGAAAAACCGGCTGAAACGGCTCACGGCCGTGTTACGGTAAACCGAGGGGGTCCCGTTTGAACGAACCACAGCGCGCCACGCGCGCACGTTACGTCGTCATCGCCTTCATGGTGACGCTGGCCATGGTCACGTACCTGGATCGCGCCTGCATCGGCGCGATGAAGAAGGAGATGGCCAGCGACTTCGGGCTCGACGATGCGCAGTTTGGCTGGGTGTTCTTCGCCTTCATCCTGGCCTACGCCGTCTTCGAAATACCCACGGCCCGGTGGGCCGACGGTCACGGGGCACGCAGCGTCCTCACGCGCATCGTGAGCTGGTGGTCGGTATTCACCCTCATGACCGCGGGCACGTTCAACTACGTGTCGCTGCTCGTCACGCGATTCCTGTTCGGCGCGGGCGAAGCCGGCGCCTTTCCGTGCATGGCACGCGTGTTGTCACGCTGGTTGCCGCTGCGCGAGCGGGGCACCGCCAAGGGAATCTTCTTCGCCGGTGCGTACGCCTCCGCGGCGCTGACCACCTTCACCGTCACCGCGCTGCTCCCGTTCATGACCTGGCGCACGATTCTCGTTGCCTTCGGATGCATCGGCTTTGCCTGGGCGCTTGCCTGGTATCGCTGGTTCCGCGACGAACCCACCGACCACCCATCCGCGAATGAAGCCGAGCGCGCGCTGATCCTCGCGGACCGCGCTCCCGTCGTCTCGCATCCGAAGGGTCTTGCGTACTGGGCCGGGCTCCTGAAGCAGCGCAACGTACTGCTGCTGTGCTTCTCTTATATGCCCAACTGCGCCACGTTCTATTTCTGCATCACCTGGCTGCCGAGCTACCTGCGCGAGCACCGCGGCTTCGAGAGCACCCAGCTCGGCATGCTCGCGGCGTTACCGCTCGCGCTCGCCATCGGCACCCAGTTCTTCGGCGGCTTCTGGTCGGATCGGATCGTGCAGCGATTCAGTCTCACCGCCGGGCGACGTACTCCCGGCATCTTTGGCTACGGGGCAGCCGCGCTGTTCGTGATCGCGGCGACACTCACGCCCGATCCGAAAATCGCCGCCGTATTGTTCGCTTTCACAGTCGCCACCTGCATGCTGACCACCGCGTCGTCGTGGAGCACCTGCGTCGACATCGGCCGCGAACACTCCGCGACGGTGAGCGCCACGATGAATACCGCGGGTCAGATCGCCGCGATGGTGATGCCGCTGGTCGTCGGCTACTCGCTCAAGTGGTTCGGCAACTGGAACGTGCCGTTCTACCTGCTGGCGGGCCTCTACGTGATGGGCGCGCTGTGCTGGATGTTCATCGACCCGAGGAAGCCGGTGTTCGAGGCGGCGCGGGCTTGAAGCCTTCCCACTCGGCCGGCAAATTCACCTCGCCCAGCAGCTCGTTCACCAGCGGCACGAAGATTCCTTCGGCACGTGTGCTGTTCGACATGAGCAGGATGCAATCCCGCGTGTTCTCGATGCACAACGCGTAGTTGGCGGTGCCTTCGTCGTGCCCTTCCTTGAAGAAGGCGTGGCCCATCGGGGTCTCGAAGACACCCCAGCCAATTCCGTAGCCCAGGCCGATGGACTTCCAGCGATCCGTCTTCTCGGCAAGCAGCGTCGGAAATTGCTGTGGACTGTCGATCTCGATCTGGCGGCGAATCATCTCTGCCTTGGCCTTCTCGCTGAGACCTTCGCCGCGAGCGACGGCGGCCAGAAATTTGGCCCAATCATCGAGCGTCGTGTCGAGCGAACCCGCCGCGCCCACCTGGTCCCATCGTCGATGCGGTTCGAGTTTGAGATCCTGGGTGTAGCCTTCGGCGAAGTTCGCCGCGAAATCGTTGCGCCACGTCATGGCGCTGCGCTTCATGCCGAAGCGGTCGAAGATTCGGTGCTGCATTTCGGCACCGACGTCGAGCCGCAGGCCGGCTTCCAGCACTAGCTGGGCAAGCAACAACCCTTCACCCGAATAGCCATAGCGCTCGCCGGGCGCACGGTGAAACCGGAGCTTGCGATCCGGCTCTATCCATCGGAAGTTCGGAAAGCCCGTGGTGTGGCTCAGCAGGATCCGCATCGTGAGCTTCCTCCACCGCTCGTCGCGTGCCAGGTCCTCGTATCGCGGATATCCGGGCAGTGGCTTCGGTAGATAGGCCGCGATCGGCTTGTCGAGGTCCAGCTTCCCTTCGTCGACGAGCTGCATCACGAAGTACGCGAACGTCGCCTTGGTCAGCGAAGCGCCGTACATCACGGTGTCCGTTTTCAGTGGCAGCTTCTCGTCCACGTTCCGCTGGCCGTAAGCCTTCACGAAAGTGACACGGCCATCGCGAATGAGCGCCACCCCGAGGCCGGGCACGCGCTCGGCGGTCATGTGTCGTGTGACTGCGGCATCGACGGCCGCGGGTTCGACGGTGACCGCGGACGCGAGGCCGATGATCGCCAGCAATGTGAAAAGCATCGTGCTCCCTTCGTCAGTCCAGTTTCTTGCCTTCGAAGTCGTTGTCGCGATAACCCGTGAAACCCGTGACCTTGCCCGCGGCATCTTTCACGAAGAACAGACGCGCGCGGAAGAAAGGCACGTAGAACGTGGTCTCGCTCTCCGGCAGCAGCTCCTGCTCGTTGCCCTCGACGCGGACCATGAGTTTGCCACCCTTGCTGAATACTTCGAGGAGCGGGCCCATCTCGATCTGGTAACGGCCCGCGTAGCTCTCGAGGATCTTCGCATCGATCAACAGGCTCTTGTCAGGGCGACTCGCCTTGCGGCCATTTGCACGAACGTCCGCGTTGCCCACGATGCTCAGGTCGCGTGAATAGCGCCAGTTGTAGTCGAAGTTTCCAGACACGACATTCGTCTCGAGCTGCGTCGCGGGCTGTTTGAATGCGGGAATGCGGCCGTCAACGACCAGGTAGTCGAAATCATCGTCGCGATCCGGCTTGGGCTCCGCGAAGTACATGCCGTTGACCGACGTGCCCGCGAAGATCCAGACATATCGCGAAGGATTCAGCGGATGCGGATAAAGCATCTGCACGGCCGCGTCGCGCACCTTGAACTCCTTGCCGTCGATGCGGACCCCGTCGGCCGACACGCGCAGCGGCAGCCGGGCCGCGAGCCGGGCCGTCACGCGATTCGCGTCCGCTCCGCCGATGAGCAGCAGCGAGTAACGCGCGATGTCCGCATCGGTGATCTCGGTGTCGAGGAATACGCGCGGCGACACCTTCTGCCAGTCCTTCCAGGTATCGACGAAGGCCTGCGCTTTCGTCCTGCATAGCTCGTTCATCTCCGGATCTTTCGACGAAGTTCCAACGACCAGCGCGAACGGCGTCATGAGGAAATCCGCGGTGGAGGATCCC
>Ga0315912_10005505_pt1 | contig 11632 bp, 10 predicted proteins | sample VfabasoilMG_FD_204469 | JGI IMG/M metagenome (GOLD analysis project Ga0315912, IMG submission 204469) | Garden soil microbial communities collected in Santa Monica, California, United States - V. faba soil | ecosystem: Environmental > Terrestrial > Soil > Garden | place: USA: California...
GCCTCAAATTGAGGCTTGATGAGGGCTATAACGCTTCTTTCCTCTTTCTTCTTTCCTTTGCTCAAGAAAGAAGAAAGCCTGCCCTGAGCCAGGTCGAAGGGAGGAAAGTGCCATTTTTTGACGACAGGCAGGATGATTTTGAGCGAAATAAAAGACGCGTCCACCGTCACCAATGAAACTTGTTCTGGCAACGACTCCACATAACGCGCATTTGTCTCTTCCATTACAACAACGCGTTCATCATTGCGCAGTTTCCAATGCAAAATACCTTTTCCCACATCAATGGCATAGACCTTCGCCGCGCCATTTTGTAATAAACAATCTGTAAAACCGCCTGTGGACGCGCCCACATCGGCGCAAATCAATCCATTCACATCCATGCCAAAGGCTTCGAGCGCGGCTGACAGTTTTTCGCCGCCTCTCGAAACAAAGCGCGGACCGGTATCCACCGTCAGCGTGGCATCGGCTTGGACCGGCGTGGCAGGCTTGAGCGCGACCTGATCCGCAATGCGCACCTGTCCAGCCATGATGAGGGCTTGCGCCTTGGCGCGTGATTCAGCCAGTCCGCGCTCGACGAGTAATACATCTAATCGTACTTTTGGCACAAATCAATTATAAGCCAACGTCCCGAAGTTTTTTTTGAACAACCTTATTGAATCTGTCAAACCCTTCGACACAGCTTCGCTAGTCAGGGCAACGCCTTCGGGACGGTGTAATCAGGTAAAATACTTGCATGGTCAAACATCTTCTCAAAACCATGCGTATCCGGCAGTGGACGAAGAACGGCTTTGTCTTTTTTGCGCTGATCTTCGACAAACAGTTGTTTCAGGTCGAGCCATTTCTGCGAACACTCGAAGGTTTCTTTTTATTTTGTTTGATATCCAGTTCTGTGTATCTCTTCAATGACATCACGGACATTGAAGCAGACCGCAAGCACCCTGAAAAGAAAAACCGCCCGCTCGCTTCGGGCAAACTCCCTGTGAATGTGGCGCTCATTGCCGCCTTCCTCCTGGCGCTCATTGCGTTGATCGTTGGGTATCTGCTTGAACCGGTCTTTGCAGGCATCGTTGCCGTTTATTTTCTCATTAATCTTCTATACTCTCGCTGGCTCAAACACATCCCGATCCTTGATGTGTTGATCATTTCGTCCGGTTTTGTATTCCGCGTGGGTGCGGGTGTGGCGCTCATCACCGTCGAACGTTTCTCGCCGTGGTTATATATGATCACGATATTGTTCTCACTTTACATTGGCTTCGGCAAACGCCGCGCGGAGATGAACCTGTTGGCACAGGGAGCCTCTTCACATCGCAAAGTGCTGGATGGATACACCATTCCCCTGCTCGATCAATACATCACTATCGTCTCTGGCATGACCATCATCGCCTATTCGTTGTACACCTTCTCCGCGCCCAATTTGCCAGAGAATCACAGCATGATGTTGACCATTCCGTTCGTGGTCTATGGCATCTTCCGTTATCTGCAATTGATCCAAACCGGCAACGCCGCAGGCGCGCCCGATGAGGTCGCGCTCAAGGATCGTCCTTTGCAAGTCACAGTTTTATTATGGGGTCTGGCTGTGATCGCTGTATTTTATTTATCGTAAGGCGGATTGGCAATCCGCCGCACAATGACCACATCCTCCGCTCCCGGCAAGATCATTCTCTTTGGCGAACACGCCGTCGTCTACGGACGACCCGCGCTGGCTGTGCCAGTCACACAAGTTCATGCGGATGTCGAGGTCTTGGACTCTGCCTCCACAGGCATCCTGATCCATGCCCTAGGCATCAACCTTCACACCGAACTCAACACGCTTCCCTCCGACCATCCGATTGCCTCTGTCATCCATAACCTTTTTTTCCTCTCGCGCATTTCCTCCTTTCCCAATCTTGAGATCAACATCACCTCCACCATCCCCGTCGCATCCGGTCTCGGCTCCGGCGCGGCAGTGACCGTTGCCTTAACCCGCGCGTTATCTGCCCACATCAATTTCCCAATGACAGACGACGAGATCAACTCATTCACCTACGAGATCGAAAAACTTCATCACGGTACGCCCTCAGGAATTGATAATACTGTGGTCACGTATGCAAAGCCTGTTTATTTTGTCAAACAGCCCCCCTCTCCCGCTGGGGGAGGAGCCAGGGGTGAGGGTGAAATCAACACATTCAAAGTTGGCAAACCTTTTACCATTGTCATCGGCGATACCGGTATCAGTGCGCCTACAAAAGAATCTGTGGGCGATGTGAGAAAATTGTGGGAAGCAAATAAACCAAAATGGGAAAGTGTGTTCAACAAAGTGGCTGAAATATCCATCACTGCACGCCGCGCCATTGAAACAGGGAAATGGGAATTGCTTGGCGAACTCATGAACGAAAACCAAGCGCTGTTACAGGAAATGACCGTCTCCTCACCCGAACTTGACCAACTGGTCTCAGCGGCGCGCAATGCCGGGGCGCTGGGAGCAAAGCTCAGCGGCGGCGGACGCGGCGGGAATATGATCGCTTTGGTAAAGCCGGATGAAGCAGAAGCAGTTGCCAGGTCCCTGGTGGAAGCGGGCGCGAAGAACACGATCATCACACAGGTCTCATGAAATGGATCGCGCCTTTATTGGCATATCTCGCAGTGGGCATGGGATTATTTGTCTTCCACAGCGCGTGGGGTGCATTGCTGGGATTCCATATTGCGATCATCGTTCCATTGTTCATTGCCAAGCCAGATATCCCCGTTCAAATTCTATTCAAGAATAACAACATCCAATGGACACTGCTTAGCATTTTCCTCTGTGGAAGTAGTGGAGCGATCCTGTATTTCTTTTGGGATACATTTGGCATCACAAGCGACATTGCCGAACAAATCGAATCGCTTGGATTGGACGCATCCAACTGGCTGGTATTCATTGCCTATTTTGCTTTGGTCAATCCATTCGTGGAGGAATATTTCTGGCGCGGCTATTTGGGGAGCGAATCAAAAAGCCTGCACAGTTCCGATTTTCTGTATGCAGGCTTTCATGCTTTGATCCTGATCGGTAAAGTCCACATCTACTCAATCCTCTTTGCGCTGGTTGTGCTTGTGCTCGGAGGCTGGCTCTGGAGACAGATCTTCCGTGAAGACAAAGGATTGCTTGCCCCTGTGCTTGGTCACATGGCGGCGGATTTTACAATTCTTTTTACGGTTTATAGAATGGTTATATAACCGTCCCGAAAGTTTAAAGACTCAACAAACTCTTTTCAAGAAAGCCTCACCTGCACTTGCGCCAGGTGCAAGTGTCGGGACGTTTGCATTACTACAATCTGATCGGCTTCGGACCGATATTCAGCCTGCGATGTGTGGCACGCATACAGGCATCCATCACAACTTCTAAACCCGCGTCCTTCGCCTTTTGGGCGGCTTCATAATTGACAATTCCCTCCTGCATCCAAACCACCTTCGCACCGATCTTTATGGCTTCATCCACAACAGGCGGCACATCCTCCGGCTTGCGAAAGACCTGCACCACATCCACCTTGTCAGGGATGGCAGACAGGCTTGCGTATACCTTTTCACCGAGAATTTCAGTGGCGGTCGGGTTTACAGGGATGATGCGATAGCCCTGCTCCTTCAGATAAGAGACGATCCAGTAACTTTCCTTTTCTTGATTCGATGACAATCCCACACTCGCAATTGTGTTTGCGGAGGTCAAAATATCCCGCATTCGTTGGTCGTGATCGTTAGTCATGATTTCTCCTTTTACCTGTCATAATGTTGTGCCAAACCCTCAGTGATACGGATGGGCAACACAGCCTTGAACACTGTGTTCCCCGGTTTCGAATCAACCAACAACTGTCCATGATGCCTGTTGGCAATAATATCATGCGAGATGTGTAAACCCAATCCTGTTCCCTTACCGGGAGGTTTGGTCGTAAAGAACGGCTCATAAATGCGCGATTGAATTTCTTTGGGCACACCGGGACCATTATCAATGATCTCAACGATCACATGATTATCTTCCTTATAGGTCTTCAATGTGATCTCGCCTTTACCATTCATTGCATCCACCGCGTTATCAATGATATTCGTCCATACTTGATTCAATTCGCTGGCATATGCTTCAATGCGCGGCAGGTCGGGCGAATACTCACGCTTTACCGTTACGCCTTGTTTTAGTTTATGTTGCATAATGACCAGTGTATTTTCCAGCCCTTCGTGCACATCCACCTCAAGCAACGGCGCCTGGTCGAGATACGTATACGTTTTCATTGCAAGCACGATCTGCGAAAGCCGTTCGGTCGTCTGCTGAACTTCGGACAACAATCCGTTCATCACACAACCTGCTCCCAACCATTGAATGGATAGATCGAAGAATGTCACTGATTTCAACTTTTCAAGCGACTCAGCGTCCCACCCGAAGTTAACCATCGCGGGCGCAAGCTCCCATGCGGATTCAACCCCATTTGCCTCCAACCACGCCTGAAGCTGATCCACCAGATCGATCTTTTCCAACGCATTGAGTTTTACCGGCGACTCAAAACGACGACTCGCTTCACCCATCAATTCATTGAGCCAGTCCGTTTTATTTTCCTTGAATGCAACCGCTTCAATTTGATGCGTCAACACAAGCCATTTCGATTGCGCCTCCTTCAACAGCGACGCGCTCCGTTGTGCCGCGGCGGCGGGATTGTTCAACTCATGCGCCAATCCCGCGCTGAGCGTTCCCAGCGCCGCCATTTTTTCCTGTTGATGTAACAAGGCTTCGTTTTGCGTCAGGCGCGCCATGATCCAATGCAAAACCGCCGTCGCCGCGGAGGGACTGGTCGAAAGCAGATTGTCGAACACCTCCCTGGAGATGCATAATGCTTCGCTGTCAGTCACTGCCGTCACGGTAGCGGAGCGCGCTGCCTTTGAAAGCAAAGCCATCTCGCCCAATACATCCCCCGGACTACGAACATCGATCTTGATCAACGACTGCCCGGATTGTTTGGTTATTTCAAACCCGCCGCTCAGGATGACATAGGCAGAATCTCCCGTATCACCCTGCTTCATCAACGCCTCACCCGCGCGCAAAGAGACAGGCTTGGCATTGTCCATGAGTTGTTGCAACTCCTCATCAGACAAGCCCTGAAAGAGCGGGGATTTGCGGAGGTCCTGGATGTTCATATTAAAATTTTCGTCATTGCGAGGAGGGCTTTAGCCCGACGAAGCAATCCCCGTCACCATGTTGGAGACATCGTCCTCGTAGGGGATTGCTTCGCCCTATCGGGCTCGCAATGACATATTACAACGCCTTCAAATATTCCTTCATCAAAGCAAAAGCGATTGCACCCTCACCCGCCGCGGAGGCAACGCGATGATTGGTTCCATAACGGACATCACCGGCGGCAAAAATTCCAGGTGTGGATGTTTCCAATAGCAACGGGAGCCGGTCAAGGGTCCAGCCTTGAGGCGGGTTTTTATCTACGATCAAATCCGTACCCGTGTAGATATATCCTTTTCCACTGCGCATCACCAGATCCAGGACAAGATCACTTTGCGGGCGGACACCGATGAAGACAAACAATGCAGAGGCATCGAAAGTTTTTATTTCATTTGTGTCCGTATTTTTTACAGTGATCTGCTCAAGCGATGTCTCACCTTTGAGTTCCACGAGGTCGGTGTTCAACATCAATGTAAGCTTTTCGTTCTCCTGCATCGCATCGATGAGATATTTCGATGCGGTGGGTTCGGGACCGCGTATCAACACATTCACCTTGCGGGCAAAGCGTGTGAGATACAATGCACCCTGCGCGGCAGAGTTGGCGCCGCCCACAACGAAGACATCCTTATCCTTGTAATTCATCGCTTCGGTATATGCCGCGCCGTAATAAATGCCTGCACCGGTCAGTTGATCCGCGCCCGGCATTTTCAACGTATGGAACGATGCGCCTGTTGCGATCAACAACGCATGACAGGACAACTCCGTGCCATCTGCCAGTTTGACGATTCGATACGTATCTTTGACTTCGACCTGTTTTGCTTCTTGCGCCGATAAAATCTCCACCCCGAATCTTTTCGCCTGCGAAACCGCGCGGCGAGTGAGATCGTCACCGGAGATACCGCTTGGGAAACCGAGATAATTTTCGATCTTTGGACTGCTTCCCGCCTGCCCGCCCGGCGCGGCTCTCTCAATGACAAGACACTTATATCCCTCCGAACCGGCATAGACCGCGCAAGCCAACCCCGCAGGACCGCTCCCAACAACGATGATGTCATAAAAGGGGAGCTCAGCTTTTGTTTGCAAACCGACCTTATCTGCCAGTTCTTTGAGGTCAGGTTGAATAAGCGTTTTCCCATCGGGGAAAAAGATGACGGGAAGTTTTGCGGGTTCGGTTGAAACATTCTCAACAAGCGAGCGCGCTTCGGGATCTTTTTCGATATCCAGCCATTGATAAGGGATCTGATGCCGCGTCAGAAAATCCTTGACCTGATGACTCGGCAATGACCATAATGTTCCCGCGACACGAATGCCTTCGTAGGGAAGACGGACGTGTGCTTTCCAGTCATCCAACAACTCATTCAAGATCGGATAGAGTCGTTCCTCAGGCGGATGCCAGGGCTTCATCAGGTAATAATCAAGCCCCACTTGATTGATGGAGGAAATGGCGGCTTGTGTATCGGCATAAGCGGTGAGCAATACCCGCTTGGCTTGCGGATACACTTTCATTGCTTCTTCGAGAAATTCCGTGCCGCTCATTTCGGGCATACGTTGGTCAACCAAAAACAGCGCGACGGTTTCGTTGCGCTGTTTCATCTTGTTCAAATATTCCAACGCGGTCTTGCCCTCGTTGATCGGCAAAATGCGATAGTCCTGTCCATAACGTGAGCGCAGGTCACGCTCCACGGAGTTCAATACGGAGGGATCATCGTCGAGTGAAAGAATGACTGGTTTGGGCATTGATGTTATCCGGTTTACATTGTACCTGACATGGAAACAGGTGGATTGCGGAGTCTCAGAAGTAGAACTTCTGGATTCCACTTTTATCCTTTGGGGTGAAATCCTTTCGTGGTATCTGAAGAAGACAGTTCTTTCGTTTCAGGCATTTCCATCTTGCGCCCGAACCACCACGAAGCGACCGGGTTCGCCTTGATGAACAATTCGTAGATCAGGATCGAGCCTGCCACACCCGTAAAGAATCCCACCCAGATGGACAGCGTCATATTCCCGGTCACGGCATTGACCTTCTGCCCCCAATAATCCTGAATGGGAACGTGGAAGAGCAGGATGAACAGCGATGTTTGACCGAAATACCTAAACAGCCCCGCGAGTCTCGTTGTGCGAAGTTCAATTTGTCTCGAAAGAGCCAGCACAAAAAGGATGCCCGCAATCGCTTCAATCGTATTGATCAGATAGGATTCATACGTGCGGGTGTTGAAGTCTATGACCGGGGTGAGGAACAGGTTCATCAGGATCATCGCGACCCCCGTGCCGATCAAAAGATAAATATTCTCGAACGTTTTCTCGGAGGTGGCTTGTCGAATCTCACTCCCCAAAATAAAGAAGAAGCCACTCAATAGGACAAGGTCAAGGCTGAATGGCAATCCGTACAATTCATATGACTTGCCAAGGATGGAAATGGAGAAGGGATAGAAACTCTGCAGGAACAGGCTGGAGATTCCCAAAATAACTACAAGGGCGATCCAACGCACGTAACGATTCGCCCATTTTCCAAAGATCACAAAGAATAAAAAGGCAAACAAGCTCACCACAAATAAATGGGGCAGGAACCATAACTGCACCCAGTCAATGTAATAGCCCGCCCCATACAAAGACTTGACGATGCGTTGAACGGCAGTTTTGAATCCCATCTGCTCGAAGGAGACCGATGTGAAGTAGATGATGAAGATGATGAAGAGATACGGCTTGAGCAGGGAATCAAAGCGCTTCTTGATAAACTCGAAAAGGGGAATGGATGCGTTCAGGAAATATCCCGACAGGAAAAAGAACAACGGCATGTGGAACGAATAGATGACCTTGTAGCCAAATGGGGAGATGTACCCAAAGTCGTTGTGTCCCAGCACGACCAGCAAAATGCCGATGCCTCTGGCGATGTCAATATATTCAATCCGTTTGGACATGCGGAGATTTTATCCTGCAAACTCGAAAGTGGGCATCCCTTCAACCTTTGTCTCCAGGCGGAACAAACCACCTGTCAATGGATACTCATTCAACGTGGCTTCATCCAATCCCTTGCGCGCGGATGTGATGTAGAGTTCGTTCATGTTCTTGCCACCAAAGGTGCAGGAGGAAACGTTCTTTGCCGGGACGGGAATCTGCTCCAGCAATTGACCGGTGTTCGGGTCCCACTTTGTCATTTGCGCGCCGCCCCATAATGCGATCCATAAGTTGCCTTGCATGTCGGATGTCATGCCATCGGGCCAGCCGAGAGATTCGGGAACGTAGACCGCGCGGCGTGGGTTGGCGATGGCTCCGGTATCCACATCATAGTCGAAGGCTTTGACTTCTCGCGTGGGTGTGTCGATGTAATAAAGAGTCTTGTGATCTGGACTCCATGTCAAACCGTTCGGAATGGTTAAGCCGTTCATTATTGTTTTAATGGAAGTCCCATCGAATGAGTAGAGCGAACCGACCGGAGTATCTTCACCCAGGTCCATTTCTCCCGCGAGGAAGCGTCCACGTGGATCACATTTGCCATCGTTGAAGCGATGATGTGATGGCTCGTCGCCCAAAGAGAAGAGAAGGCTCAAGGAAGCCGGAGCAGTTTCAATGGTCGAGAAGGTGAGGCGTCCTTGATCCCCATTGCTCGAGGCGAGAATGAGTCCTCCGCTTTTGCGCGGGGCGATACATCCGACCACCTCATCCAATTGAAGAAGAATATCCCCGCCGGCGTAGATGCGCTTGTTGAGGATGTCGAGCCAGTAGATGGTTTGTGTGCGCGCATCCCACACAGGACCTTCACCCAACTTTGCCTTGATATCGTAGAGTAATTCGATTTGCATTAGAACCAATCCCTTTTGTAAAAGATGAATGTGGCAATGGCGGTTGTGGCAACCGCAACGCCGATAACGGATATGAACGCGAGAGGACTGCCTTCGCCGGGCAATGCGACATTCATGCCATAGAACGCGGCGACGATGGTGGGCAGGTTGAGAATGATGGTGAGCGCGGCGAGCGCTTTCATCACGCCGTTCAGGTTGTTCGAGATGATCGAAGCGAAGGCGTCCATCATGCTTGAAAGGATCTCGGTGTTGATGCTGGTCATCTGGATGGCTTGCTGGTTTTCAGTGAGCACATCCTCAAGCAGATCCTGGTCGTCCTCGTAATAGTTGAAGATCTGTGTGCGTTGGACACGTTCCATCATCACTTCGTTGGCGCGCAGGGCGGTGGCGAAATACGTCAGGCTCTTCTGGTATTTGAGCAGTTCCATCAGTTCACTGTTCCGTGTGGATTTTTGCAACTGGTCTTCGATGGCTTCGGTGGTCTTGTTGATCTCGCGCAGGTGTGTGAGATAACGTGCGGCGGTCTCAAGAAAGATATAGAGCGCAAAGCGATACCGTTTGCCTGTTTTCAACAGGCGGTATTTCCCATCTGCCAGCACCTGGAACATTTCCTTGTCGTGCCTGCAAATGGTGACGATCGTATTGCCCTTGATCATGATACCCAGCGGGATGGTGGTGTAGGGGATGTCGCTTTCCGGCTGGCGGTGCGGGATGCGAATGAGAATAAAAGTGTATTCTTCATCACGCTCCATGCGCGGCATTTCGTCCAGGTCGAGAGAGTTGTTTATATAATCAAGATCCACCCCCCAGTTGACGAGTTTTTCGATTTCATCGGGTGTGGGGTCAACGGCTTTCACCCACGTGCCGTTCGCCATGGTATCCAGTTGTTCGAGCCCCTGCTCGGTGGTTTTGTAGATGGTGAGCATAACTGCCTCCTTGCGTGAGATCATCACACAGGGGCATGGCTCATCTGTGTGATGTCATGGGTATTGCAACGCGTAATCCCCGCCCGTACTGGGCGGCTGGCTCTCGTTGTTTCCTAAATCACTCTCGGTCATATACATTGGTTTTCCTTGCGGCGGTATTGTACGCCCGTTGAATGAATTCCACAACGGTTTTCGTCAACGGATATATAACGGATTCACAGATGGAAAGGGATGCGATGAATCGGCAACGTATCCGTTTATCCGCTTCTCATCCGTTGATGACGCTTGACACGTTCACCAAACTGTATTTCAATCACCCCGATATGATACCGGGACTGGACGGACTTCGAGCCATCGCATTTCTACTTGTCTTTGCCCTGCATACAGGACACCTGCAGATCGGCTGGATCGGTGTACAGTTCTTTTTTGTCCTTTCGGGGTTTCTCATCACCGGCATTCTTCTGGACATGAAGAAATCGCTGTCAGCCCGCGAATACTTCATCAAATTCTATGGTAGGCGCTTCCTGCGCATCTTTCCGCTCTATTACTTTTATCTGGCGTTGATGGCAGGCATCGCCCTCTTTCTGATCTCCATCCCATTCAGACCAGCCGTCATGCAACTCTTCCTTGACCAGATCGGGTACGCGGTACTCTATGTATACGATTTCTTTTATGGCACGATTTTCGCTCAGCAGTCTCCTTTTCTGGATCACTTCTGGTCACTGTCTGTTGAAGAACAATTCTATATCTTCTGGCCCCTGCTCATCCTGCTCGTCCCGGAGAAATGGTCGAAAAGATTGTTTCTACTATTCATCTTTTTAGGACCTTTGTTTCGTCTGGTCTTTCATTTTATTTATTTCTCAGGGGAGTTTCGTTTTTTTGCGGATGAAGTTTCGCTGGCAGTTTATCCTCTCCCCTTCAGCCACGTGGACGCCTTCGCCTTCGGCGCATATATCAGCCGTCACTCCATCCCGAAAGCAAAGAAACAGTTCTACATTCTACTGTTCGCCATCCCGTTGATCGGGTTCATCACACAATACCTAGCCACCGGTGAGATGGGAGCCATCTCAGCCTTCGGGTATCCGCTCCATATGCCCGAAGCCTATCAATACATCTGGGGCTACACTCTGTTGAATTATTTCTTTGCGATCAGTATTCAAGTCGTTGCGCGGGATGGCATGTTCACCAAATTTCTCGATTGGGCGCCCATGCAATATCTGGGGAAAATCTCCTATGGGTTATATGTCTATCACTTCCCGGTCATCTGGTTTGCAGGTCGCATCTTCGGTAGCAGTCCAGTGGATTTGAGTCTGACACCGCTCTCTTTATTGATCGCATCGCTATCCACGTTGTTGATCGCCTCCCTCAGCTATCACTTCATGGAAAAGCCCATCCTCAACCTGAAGGACCGTTTCTTTTCATTGAAGCCGGACCAGACATGAAAAAGATAAAAGAGTATTTCACAAGCGGAAATGTCGCTGTGTCCCTCATCCTGTTTGTTGGGGTCGCCCTACGTCTCAGGCAATATCTCACGGGTCGCTCCCTCTGGGTGGACGAAGCCATGCTGGCATTGAACATCGTCAACCGGGGCTTTGCCGGACTCTTCCAACCTTTGGATTATGACCAGGGCGCGCCGCTTGGATTTTTACTCGTCGAAAAAGTTTTCAACCTGCTACTGGGCAGGAATGAATTTGCCCTGCGCCTCTTTCCTATCCTTTTGGGCTTGCTCTCGTTAT
>Ga0315912_10005506_pt1 | contig 11632 bp, 12 predicted proteins | sample VfabasoilMG_FD_204469 | JGI IMG/M metagenome (GOLD analysis project Ga0315912, IMG submission 204469) | Garden soil microbial communities collected in Santa Monica, California, United States - V. faba soil | ecosystem: Environmental > Terrestrial > Soil > Garden | place: USA: California...
CGCGACGAGAGGAAAGCGTATGAAACACAGATTGCGTTCCTCGTCCGTAGCGGGGCGTCTTCGCAGCTCATTACCAGCGTCGCGCGCGCGCGAGACTACGTGATCGCAAACGAGTCCGCGGCACGCCACGCAATCGCGCGCTCGGCATCCACATCTTCGAAATAGCCGATCAGCAGCAACGAAAGTAGCGCCCCGGCGGCAGACCCGGCCGGCCCTCGTCCGCGCAAAGCGCTCGCACCGCCCTTCGACGAATCCGTCGAAGTCGTGCTCGTCGAGATCTGCTTCAATCGCGCGTAGAAGGATGGGCGGCACTGCGGGGGAGATCCTGGGTCGCGACCCACATCGGCGCCTGCTTCGCGAGGCCACCAATCGTGCTTGCTCTGCTTTCGTCATCGCGTCTCCACTCGAGGTCGAAGGCCCAGGGCAGAGAACTGAAACTGTCAGCGATGCCTTCGGAATTCACATGTTACCCCTCTCTCAGGAAGGGCAAATTTGGGATTGGAGGCGCCGCCCGGATTTGAACCGGGGAGGGGGTTTTGCAGACCTCACCAGGACCTCGATTTGCGCCACGATCGACCTATTCAGTGAGCGTTTCCGCTGCACTACTCCGCCCAGATCCGCCAGAAACCGCCGTCAATGGTTAGCGCGATGGTTACCACGACCAGCAGGTTGTTTCTGTGAGCACGCGCCGGCAAGGCGACATCGACGAGCTGCGCAGACGACGCGGCAGTCGTTCCCGTACTTCGAAGATCCGCGATTGAGTCTCTCGGACACGCACACCCGGAGATTCGCGCCCGCGGCCTCAACTCTCGAAATCAATCGCGTGCGTGCCAGGGGTGGCTGCGGCGGAACGTCGTGTTACGCAGATCGGCCTAATCCAGCGAGGGATTCCGCACTGATGGCTGGAACGATCGTCCGTTCAGCAATTTGCGAGCCTCAACGCAGAGACGATTCCGCGTTATGCTGCGAGCCTCGCGGGAACTGCGGATTTAGCCTGGTCAGCCTACTACTAGTTAGGCGGATCAAGACGCGACGCTGATGCGCACCAAGCCTCACGAAGATCAGTTCCAGATTCGAAACCACGAAGTGCAATTCGTGCGCGACGGCGAAGTTGTCTGGCATTTCGCCATTGCGGATCTGATTCTGGTGGCCGAGTACACGACCGATGAGGGGCCGTTGCGTGAGGACTACTACTTCGTGTTTGGAGCGGGACGCCCGGCCGTTTATTACGAAGTGGGATTAGGTTCGGGACTCAATGTTCTCACAGCGCTTTCGACTGAGTTGGGCGTGAAGCTCGAACCGCAACTGGCAAACAGTCCGGATTGGCAAAGCCGCGTGTTGTGGCCGCCAGCGCTGATCGGTCGCGCGCTCTTTGATCGGCATAAACAATCGCGGCCAGCGGGATTCTGGAATCGACTGAAGGATCACGTGGTACCAAGGCACGACGCGATATTCGATGAGATCGTGGCGGAGTATCTTGGGCGGCAAAGTGGATGACCGCCTAACATGCCGCTGCAGTATTGACATGGCATGGGGAGCAAGATGGCGCATCCCCAGCTGATAGGTGCCGCCCTTCTTCTTTGATAGTGATCTTGCCGCCCGAATGGGCAATCTCTTTTGCCACGATGGTTAGCGCTACAGTTAGCGCAGCGCAGCCCTCTATCCTATGGACCTGAAGGCTGAGAATTCTATTTAGGGAATTTGGAGGCGCCGCCCGGATTTGAACCGGGGATGGAGGTTTTGCAGATTTCACCAGGTTCTCTTTCTTGATGGCTGGTCCTGCTTTCTGGCGTTTGGTTCTAGCCAGTATTACGTCGTGTTCGGGCGTTACCGTTCTCGAATTGTTCTCGACTTCGTCGCGCCGTGCGACGTCAAACGGCGTAGTGGATCTGCGGGCGGTCCGAGCATGGAAACGCGCTGTCCTTGCCGCTTGCAGAAGCGCTTCATGTTGCGTTCGTTGGGTTGTCACACACTCGCAGCCCCGCTCTTCTGTCAGACGGAATGCCTCGGGTGACCCTCACGCCTTGAGCGGATGAGCAGAAAACAGCGGCTGTCCGCCGAGTGACGTGCGGAACGCCCACAAAGCCAACGCGCTCACCACGACCACGACCACGAGAGAGCTCTCGCCGTACCACGCGCCGAAATCATTGGTGAGAAGACCGCGTTGAATGAACACACCCACGGCACCCATCACGACCAGCGCCAGCAGTCCGAAGCGAACCATCATCAACACGTTTAAGACAACGATCAGAACCATGACGATCGATTCAATCCAGTAACCCTGCGAGAACGAGGCCGCGGCTGCAAGCGGCGCGACGAGTCCAACAAAAGCCAGCGTGGCGAGCCACGGCCTGCGGAGGCACGCGCGGCACAGGAACATCAGGAAGAACATCCGCGGGGCCGATATCAACCCAATGCATAGAGCGAAGAACCCAGCCGACCCGATGAACCGTGTGCCCATCAACTGATCGAGCGTGAATCGCTGTAGATGGATTTCAAGGACGTTTGAAGCAGCGGGAGCGCCCGAGGGGCTGAAGCCAAGATAGAGCGCATGGCTGAGACAATTGATCGCTACCGCAGCCAGGACAGCAATCATAACGTCCCGCCCAACGACAGGGTCACGCCACTGGCCTGCGAGTACTCGCGACCACGGAATGAGCGCATGCGGCCAAAGACGGCGCACCCACGGTTCGAACGCCAAGTACTGAATGGCTGCGGTTACGCCCTCCGACATCGCCAGAGCAAGAACCCAGCTGCCGGCGGGCGTGTCATGGGTGCCCATGATCTGCGCGAGCAGCAACGCTGCGAAGGTTGCCACGCCGACGAGCGCAGCACCTCGAACGTCGGCGCGCCCGGTCTTCCAGTTGTGTCGCGCGAAAACGGCTACGACGACGAGGAGGGTCAATCCAACAAACGTCCAGTACCGAGGAAGCGTTGAAGCTGATCGTTCTCGAGACTCGCCGCCTCCGATTGTCCAAGGGAACAGGACTTCGAAGTATACGGGCCGGCCCTGATAAGCTCCCGCTTCGACGTGCACGGGTACGCTCATAGGACTGCCGTACTCGCCGGTCCACGCGATCCGTTGGTCTGTCACATCGAGGGCAATCGAGCGCGGCTCCACCTGGGTGAAGCGGCGGCTGTCGAGTTGCGCGGCATTGAAGAGTACGTCCCAGGCTGGCGTCGTTTCGTTCGAATTCCCCGCGTGCTCTGATCCATGACTTGCCGCTCTGAATGTCAGCAAACGGCCATCCAGATCCAAATCGACGGCGACTTCGTCTGACACCATCGGCATTCGACCGCTCGGCGCCGCCCTCCCGTAGATGTCGATTGTCGTGAGCGGCGGCACCAGTGCCGACGCGCCTTGCCGGTACCAGAACGATATGGGGTACGGTTCGACCGAGAGTCGCTCGGTCCACGTCTGTAGGGTCGCGTTCGCCGGCATCGCCGTTCTCACAGACTCGAGCCAATCGCTCTCATTGCGGAAGCCGGACGCCGAATCTACTGGTTCCCCTGTGTATCCGAACGCTCGAATGACCTCACGTGCTTTTTCCGTGAGAACCTCCGGCGGCTGCCTTAGCGGCAGTCGCGCTACTGTCTGTGCCCGCGGCGCAAGAAAGATTGCCGTCGCGAACACCGTCGCGACGCACGCAAGCAGCGCGATGGCAGTCCGCGGTCGAAGCGCTTCTCTTGGGCCCGAGGCAGCCAGGAGGCCGGGGGACGGCGTCTCTCCCGCGGCGAGCGCCTCTGCCAGCGGATCGCCACCCGGCAGCGACACCGCGACCTCCAGTGCGGACGCCGGCCGAAGGTTCGGCTCTGGTTCAAGACATCTGAGGATGGCGCTCTCGAGGCGGGGACTGATGTCGTGAATCAACGTCGATGGCGTCGTCCTCGGTGTCTCCGCGCGTTGACGTTGGAGCTCCTGAATATCCCTCCCTGCGAACGGCGGCTTGCCGGTGAACAGCTCATACAGCACGAGACCGAGCGCGTACACGTCGCTCTGTCTGGTCGCCTCCTTCCCCGCCAGTTGTTCCGGCGCCATGTACGCCGGTGTGCCGCTGTGCGCATCACTCGTGTCGAGCTGATCGGCGATCGCGGCCAGCCCGAAGTCCATGATGCGGACCTCGCCGTGGCTGTCGATCATGATGTTCGCGGGCTTGAAGTCGCGGTGCAGAACGCCCTTCGCATGGGCAGCCGCGAGGCCCGCGCAGAGCTTCCGCGCGATCTCGATCCCTTTGTCGATCGGCACCCGGCCGATGCGCTTCAGCAGTGCCGCCAGATCCTCCCCGTCGACGTACTCCATCGACAGATAGAGATCTCCGTGCGCCTCGCCGATGTCGTAGACGCGGCAGACGTTGTGGTGCGCGAGTTGACGCGCGAGGCGCACCTCGCTGCGCAGCCGCGCACGCGCACGCTCATCGAATTCCGCCGCCTGCGCGTGGTGTCCGGCTTTCGCTGGACCCCTGAGAAACTTCAGCGCGACTGGCTGCCCGAGTTCCAGATCGTCGGCGCGGTACACTTCCCCCATCCCGCCGCGACCGAGTCGCGCGACGATGCGGAAGCGGTTGGCGAAGAGCGCCCCGGCTCTGAATCGGCCTTCATCGCCATGCAGTGCGCCCGCGGGCGTCCCACATGCCCGGCAGAAACGGTCCGTGGCGCCGAGCATCGCATCACACGACGAGCACTGCGTCCCGGGGCCCTCGTGTCGTCGCGGCGCCCCGGCCAGATCGCCACGATCGAACAGGCCGTCATGTTCGGCTTCGGCCGCGAGCATGCGCTCGACTTCCGCCAGAACCAGAGTGTCGTCGCCACACGCCTGGACGACATATGCGCGCCGTTCGGACTCAGGACGGCTCAAGGCGGATTCGAATACCTGCCTAATTCGCCGGAAGTCGTCCGGGCTGACCGTTGCGAGTGAAGGAAGCTCAGGCATACCGAAGTCGTGGTGGCCGCCGTCTAGTCTCTATAGCGCACGCTTGCCTGATCTCGTATCAGGCCCGACACGGTCTGCTCCGGTGGACGGCCGCGATCATACGCCCGGCTGGCCGGACAGCCCTGCACTTGGCCTTCGCCGCACGCCGCCGCCCCGTTTGATACGCACCTCGTCGATTTGACGCTAAGCCCAATGATGCGGGTAACGGCAGTAAGAACCCTGTACGCCCGATGGCGAACCCGTCTGCGTCCCAGTATCATCGGCGGCACGGTGGAATCCACGCCGCTTTCGCAGCAGATCACGCGATGGCTCGGCGACTGGCGCCACGGTGACGATGCCGCCCGTGACCGGCTCTTTGCGCTGGTGCATCCCCAGCTACAGCAAATCGCCGCGCGTTTCCTTCACCATGAGCGCGCCGATCACACACTCGAGCCGAACGCGCTGGTCAACGAGCTCTGCCTGCGCATGCTGGGTGCGCAGCCCATCACCTACAACGACCGCGCCCATTTCTTTGCCGTCGCCGCACAGACGATGAGGAGGATTCTCATCGACCACGCACGGGCGCGGGTGGCCGATAAACGAGGAGGCGTGCAGCAGCGCGTCAGCCTGTCGGCCGTTGACGGCTGGAATCCAGTCGCGCGCAGCGAAGATCTCCTTGCACTCGACGGAGTTCTGGCCAAGTTGGAGAAAGCCGATCCACGCGCCGCGCGCGTCGTCGAACTGCGCTTTTTTGGTGGTCTCAGCGAAGAGGAAGTCGCCGAGGCGCTTGGCGTCTCGGTGATTACCGTGAAGCGTGACTGGCGCGCCGCCCGAGCCTGGCTGGTTGGCAGGCTATCGAGCCGACGACAAAGAGCGCCATCGCAATCTTCGACATCGCCGACGTGAGGAGGTCCTCTAGTTTCAAGCCACGCGCTAGATGCGAGGTGCGAATAGCCACTGCGTCAGCTAGTTAGCGTGAGCTCGCTGATTGTCTGCAGTCGAATTCGAGAACACTCGAGAACAATTGCGGACAAATTGCGCCCGGCAAGAATTCGAAGATCGATGAATTCGCACTGGAAAATTGGAGGCGCCGCCCGGATTTGAACCGGGGATGGAGGTTTTGCAGACAGGGCCAAGTTGTCTATCTTGTTGACTCGTCTTGTTTTCTGGTTGGCCCTACTCCCCCATTATCCCCGGTGTTTGGGCGCAATCGTTCCCAAGTTGTTCCCAAGTTTCTTGTCGGCGATTGCGCCACCAATCGCATGCCCAATTTGACCGGCATCGCACTTTCGATCGGACAACCCGTTGGGCGAAGCGTTATCTAGCGGAGCTCCAGGCGGCCGGATGAGCAACCGCAGACTCGACCTCAAGTGAACATAACAATTCGCCCGCAGCGGCGCGCATCGATTTCGGGCCGGTTCTGCGATCGCGGGCGACACCGGCAAACGGCCGGCTTTGATGCGCAGCGGTCGCCTGACGGTGCATTCTTGGACCTTGCCTTCGTCCGTTGCTACGGCCGCTTCGGTGACGGCCGCCACGATCCCCATGGCAGCCGGCATCAAAGCAGCCATCTCAACGCCGAGACGAACGCTCCACAGCTGATGAAGCCAAGCGCCAGGGCGACGATGCCACCGAGACGCTTGGTCCTCAGCCGGAACCACATGACGTAGCTGCCCGAGACCATCACGATCAGCCCTGCCGCGACGGCATCCATCGACAGCGCCCAGACGGTGGTCAGCATCCAGTCTCGCCGGTTCCGCGAGTCCGCAGCGGGAGCACCCGTGAACGTGTGAAGCACGTGCATCACGCCCCACGCGTTCAGTTGCGTTCTTTGCACTGTCGCGCGTCCCGCTTGCAGGTCGGCCTTCACGTCTACGTTGAGCCCTGGTCGATTGACTTGGAATGTGAACGGTCCGTTCGCGGGCTGTGTCGCCGGCCACTGGAGCTCTCCGGCGACTCCGAGTTGTCGCATCACATCGCGCGCCCGGTTCGTGTCGTTGGCTGCGGTGACATCTGCGATTGTGTGTTCGGTCGTGCTCTGAATCCGATTTGGCCAGAACTGCGCGAACTGCCACCGCGGGTGGTTCAGCAAAAGTCCAGTGAATGCGAACAGCCAGATGAAGAAGAGCAGAAACAGACCAAGGTAGTAGTGGACGCGACGATTCCACACGAGAACCGTATCGACGGCGCCGCGCGTGCGGCGTTCGCCTGCCAATTCATCCTCACGCAGCGATGGCATACACGAGCCCCCAGAATGTGATTGCGCCTGCAAGGACCAGCACGAGACCGACGCGCCGCTCGGCCTTCAGTGCAATCCACAGGTACACTCCGCTTATTGTTATGAATAGCGTCAAGTACGCAGTTGCGTCTGCAAGAACCTTCCACCAGCGCATGAGCGGCGAGTTGCCGCGCACGTCGACGTTGTGGGGTCCAGGCATCTTGTGCAGGTACACAAGGGCATCACCGATCGAGTGTTCACGCCGCGTGATGGTGGCCGTCCGTTGCTCGTAGTCCAACGACACGACGGTGTCACGATTCGGCAATCGAACCGGGACGATCACCCGGTGCTCACCGGGCAGATGTCGAACGAAGTCGATTTCGCCGCTGACGCCCACCTGGTCAAGTACCGCTCGGAGCGCGTCAACACGAGCGCGCCCCTGCATGCCGGCGAGGCCCGCCGGAACAGCGATGTTGTTCACAGTGCGTGAGGCATCGGACGGAGCTGGAGCTGGCCGTTGCGCAAAGCCATGGACCAGGTAGAAGACGCTCGCCGAAAAGACCAGAACGAATGGGCTGAGGAACAGGCCGACGTACAGGTGCAGATCGCGGGTAATGAGATAGAAGCGTCGCATCAGGAAGGCTGTGAGCCCGAGGAGACGGTTCGCCGCGTCGGGTGAGCACTCAGGAGCACGATGCTGCCCAGGGCAATCGCTGCGAGCGAGACGAGGTGTGCGACACTGAGGCCAAAGGCCACCCGCTCATTGACTCGCAGGAATTCGATACCGAATCGCAATGTGCCAGCCGAGACGAGGTACCGGCCCAGGATGGTCGCATCGGACACGCCGCGTCTGCGCCACTTTATCAGTACCCATCCGAGCAGTCCGAGCCCGATCGCCTCGTACAGCTGCGTTGGATGTACTGGCACCGTCGTCGGCGGGAGTCCCTCAGGGAACGCGACGGCCCATGGGAGCGTCGATGGTGTGCCGTAGTCATCACCGACAAGGAAACAACCGATACGTCCGATCAAGTGTCCAAATGCGAGCGCCGGTGTTGCCGCGGCAAGGATCGGAACAATCGGCCACCGCTTGAATTCGATGTAAGCCAGGCCAATCCCTACGCCCCCAATCAGGCCACCGTACCAACTCAAGCCGCCGCGCGAGAGGAGCAGCTCCAGGAGTGGCCCCTCGGCTGCGTGTTCGACCGTCCACAGGAGCTTCGCGCCGACGAGGCCACCGACGACGCCGAAAAGCCCTGCGTCGGTGGCGTCGAGTGGCAGTTTCGACCAGCGCAACTCCAGGCGAAATAGCCACAGGCCTACCAACGCGGCGAGAGCCACCATCGCGCCGAAGCTTGTGACTTCAAAGTCGCCGATCCGAAACAGCACCGGGTACATGGACTACAAGCGCCTCATGATCACGACACAGCGCGAGCGACTTCTACTTGTTTAGGTCCACCAGGATCGCCCGCATCTGGTCGATCTCCTGCTGTTGCCCTGCCACAATGGTCTTGCAGAGTTCGAGGATCCTCTGATCCTGAAGAGATGCCTCATTGCACATCAGGATCGCGCCCGAGTGATGCGGGATCATCGACCGTAGGAACTGGCGATCCGAGATCGCAGTCTCCTGCCTGATGAAGAGGAAGAAGGCGATGCCCGCCACGCAGCTTCCAGCGATGAGCAGGGCGTTCCGTTTCTTGTTCTTGTACATGCCCGACATCAACAGCAACTCGATGACCACCATCGGTGCCGTCATGAGTCCAGCCATGTAGACCTGGTTCAGGCTGTTGTAGACATCGCCAAACGTGTTCACCATCGCGTACATCAGCACGTACATCGAGATAAATGACAGCACGATCATGGCGGCCAGGCGAAGATAGTGGTTCTCGCTGTTGTGTTTACCGTGTTGGTTGTGCTGCATTTGATTACCTGTCTGGCCGATGCCTCGTTCTACGCTTGTGGCCGTCGTGCACGGCTCGAAGTGTGAGAGTGGCGAATCTTCCACGTCCCATCCGAACTCTTCACGAGCACGAGCGTTTCCAGGCCGCCTGAGTCGAGCTGGCGGTCGCCCATCTTCGCTTTTATCGAATACTCCGAGGTCGCGTAGGCAGATTGCCCTCCAGGCAACACGATTACCTTCGTGTTGCCGTGGCCAAACTGCAGGTTCTCGAACGACTTCAGCTCAGGGCCGAGATGCCGATCTCGATAGTCGATCCAGCCGTTGTTGATACCGCCGCCCTCGTAGATCGTCACGTCGGGGTGATAGAACGTTACGAGCTTGTCGAGGTCTTTGGCGTTGAAGGCGATGTCGTAGCCCTTCAACCACGCCTCGATTGTTGCCACGTCGCTCGATTGTGCGCCTGCAGCGGAAGCACTCAGTTTCGTGACTGCAGCCGGCCGCTTGTCGCCAACGGCGCCGATCCAATCCGCGACCGTTCCATCGCTGAAATGCTGATGCGCCTTCCAGGCGATTTCGGTCGCGGCAGGATTCCGCGCACGGAAGGCGAACTCCGCCGACGCCTTCGGCGGAATCGCTTTCCGCCACGTGATTGACGTGATGCGATTGCCCTGCATCGCCGTCTCGAAAGTCGCGCCCTCGGCCGGCAACACTTCGAGCACGGTCACGTCTGCCGGAATCTCGAGGATGACGTGCGTCGTCGCGACGGCCCCTTCAGTTGGAACGCGGACCGTGTACTGTTCCTCAGCACTCGGCTTCGACTCGCGAGGCCGGACGCTGACGTGCGCCATCGCGAAGGACGGTACGAGAACCACAAGTACAGCTAAGAGGAGGTTCGTTTTCATGCGATAGCTCTTGTCCTTCAGACCAGCACTACTTCGTTGCCGCAACTGCACCAACCTCGATGGTCTTCGCTGCCAGGCTCTTGTCCTTCTGTTCAACGGCCGTCACGACCACCCGAGTACCGACTTTGATCTCCTCGACCTTGACCGCAGGCGTGGCCTTAACCTTCGTGTCCTTCGTGACCTTGACCGTGACGTCTTTCCCGTCCTTGTCCTTCAGCATGACGTGATCGGCCGCGGCCATCGTCACGGTTCCCATCACTTTGTGTTCGTGGCCCTCATGCGCGAAGAGGCGAGCACCGGAACCAAGCGCCAGCACCGCGAGGGCGAGAAAGGTTGCGAAGAGTCTTTTCATGATCGTGTCCTCCACAGTTGTCAGATTCAGAACCACAGCCGCAGTCCAGTGACGAATCGAGCACCGCCCGTGTCTTCGCCGGCGTCTTTGGCGAAGTCGGCGGTCTTCCCCCACTTGTTGCTCCAGGTGATACCGAGATACGGGGCAAACTCGCGCCTGATCTCGTAGCGCAGACGGAATCCAAGGTCGGTGGTACTGAGCCCTGCGCCCACTCCGCGTTCAGGATCCGATTTACCGAAGAGTTCTGTTTCGAACAGCGGCTGCAGTACGAGGCGATTCGTGAATAGCAGCTCGTACTCGACCTCAAACCGCGCGTGCGTTCGACCGGAGGCACCGACGTAGCCCGTGGCCTCGATATCGAACCAGTACGGCGCCAATCCCTGCACGCCAAACGCTGCCCACGTCTGCGCCGGTCCGGGACGGAAGTCCTGACGAATGCCGCCAACCAGATCCCAATAGCGCGCAAACTGTCGGCCATAGAGCACGTGTGTTTGCGCCTCATCCACACGCCCACCCTCGCCGTCACCTTCGGCGCGGAACCACAGTCGATCACGATCACGGCCTATCCAGCCGCGACTGTCGATGCTCAGGCCATTGGCACCTTCGACGGCCTGCCATTCGAGCTGATCGAACAGGACGAAATAGTTCATTGTCCGGTCATGAGCCGGGTGACCCTCCACGTCTGGGAACGCCGCCTTCCGGGCCTCGTCGGTCACGGGCGGGATGAACGGCGGCAGCTCGCCAGGCTTCTTGGCAGGCTCGGTCGCCGGAGGGCTGGGCTTGGATTGTTCCTGCCGGTGGCCCGCGTGCGGGTCGGCCTGCGCAAACGCCGGAGCAGCGGCCGCGAGCAGGAGACCAGCGACGGCTGCAGCAAAACGGCAGTGTCGCCGCGATGTCATTCTTCCACCCGCACTTCCCGGAACATGCCTGCTTCCATGTGAAAGAGCAGGTGGCAGTGATACGCCCAACGACCCAATGCATCCGCGGTGACGCGATACGAGCGTTTTGTGCCGGGAGGCATGTCCACGGTGTGCTTGCGCACGTGGAACTTGCCCTCGTCGTCCTCGATGTCGCTCCACATGCCGTGGAGGTGAATCGGGTGCGTCATCATCGTGTCGTTCACCAGGACGATCCGGAGGCGTTCACCGTAGGTCAGGCGCAGCGGTTCGGCGTCGGAGAACTTGACGCCATTGAACGACCACGCGAACCGGCCCATGTGCCCGGTCAGATGCAGTTCGATCGTCCGTCCCGGCTCACGACCGTCGGGGTCTTCGAACACGCTCTTGAGATCCGCGTAGGTGAGCACCCGTCGTCCGTTGTCGCGTAGCCCGATGCCGGGGTCGTCGAGTCGAGA
>Ga0315912_10005507_pt1 | contig 11632 bp, 7 predicted proteins | sample VfabasoilMG_FD_204469 | JGI IMG/M metagenome (GOLD analysis project Ga0315912, IMG submission 204469) | Garden soil microbial communities collected in Santa Monica, California, United States - V. faba soil | ecosystem: Environmental > Terrestrial > Soil > Garden | place: USA: California...
GCCGCGCTCGATCTGCTCGACTCGACGCAGATCAGCAATCCACCGCCATCGCTGCCGGTGCGCGCGTTGCTCGCCGTTCGACGCGTGGCGAGTTTCATAGCGCGCTTCGAGCGCAATCGTCCGCAGGCCGTGCTGCTGTTCACCGCGGTTGGCGCGAGCGTGGCCGAGAAGGGCGCCATGGCCTGGTACTCGCGGCTGCGTGGCGTGCCGGCGCTGATGTTTCCACGCGGTGGCGCGGTCATCGACGAATGCCGGCGTTCGCGTTTCACGCGCTGGTGGGTACGGCGCGCGTTCGCCGGTGCCCGCATGGTGCTGTGCCAGGGTCCGGCCTGGCAACGCTTCGCGCACGAAGTCCTCGGCTTCGCGACCGAAGACGCGCCCATCGTCGGCAACTGGACTGCGACGCCCGAGCTGCTGGCGCTCGGTGCCGCGCGCGGCGCGCAGCCCGCGGCCGGCGAACGCGCGCCGCGCCTGCTGTTCGTCGGCTGGCTCGATCGCGAGAAGGGGGTCGCGGAGCTGCTCGATGCCTGCGAGCGGCTCGCGCCGCAGCGTCCGTTCGAACTCACGCTGCTCGGCGAAGGCAACCTGTCCGACAGCGCGCGCGAACGATCGAAGGCTAACAATCTGCGCGGCCGCGTGAATGTTCGCGGCTGGCTGCGCGACGAAGCATTGCTGGCCGAATACGCCCGGGCGGACGTGTTCGTCCTGCCGTCATGGGCGGAAGGCCTGCCGAATGCGATGATCGAAGCCATGGCGGCAGGTCTCGCAATCGTGGTTTCGGCGGTGGGCAATGTTCCGGATGCGGTGACGCAGGACCGATCGGCGCTGCTGGTCGCGCCTCGCGATGTCGACGCGCTCACCGCGGCGCTCACGAGGGTCATCGACGATGCCGCGTTGCGCGGCGCGCTCGGCGCGGAGGCGCACGAGATCGCGCGGTCACGTTTCGGAGTGGAGCGCGCGGTCGATGAGATTCTCGCCGCCGTCATGCGGGTTGGGACCAGGCCGCGCGTGCGGGTGAACTAGCCATGTGCGGAATCGCGGGATACCAGGGAAATTTTTCGCCGGCACTGCTCGATGAAATGAGCGCGGCCATCGCGCATCGCGGCCCGGATGGTGATGGGGGTGTGCGGTTCAGCGACCACGGCCAGCCGCTCACGGCGCTCGGGCATCGGCGGCTCGCGATCATTGATCTGTCGCACGCCGGCTGTCAGCCCATGACGGTCGCGCCGGATGCGGGCGGTGGGCACCAGGCCGGGCTCACGCTCGTCTACAACGGCGAGATCTACAACTACCGGGAATTGCGTGCCGAACTCGAAGCGGACGGGCATGTCTTCCGTTCTGCCACCGATTCTGAAGTCCTGCTGCATCTCTACGAGCGGGACGGCCTCTCGATGCTCGGGCGGCTCAACGGCATTTTTGCCTTCGCGATCCACGATGCGCGCGCCTCGGGGCGCCCCGACGGCGTGGACCGCGGCGCGTTGTTCCTCGCGCGCGATCCTCTCGGAGTGAAGCCGCTGTACTTCGCGGCGACCCGCGACGGAGTGCTGTTCGCCTCCGAGATCAAGGCGCTGCTGCGCGAGCGCAGCGTGTCGCGCGACATCGATCCATTGGCATTGCACCAGATGCTGGCCTATCTATGGACGCCCGCGCCGCGCACCATGCTCGCCGGGGTCCGAAAGCTCGAGCCCGGCAATGCGCTCATCGTGTCCGGCGGCCGGATCGCCAGGCAGTGGTCTTACTACTCGATGCCGTACGAAGGCGAGACCGACGCGGGTGGCGACGCCGAGTTCGCACAGGCGCTCGGCTCCCACCTCGAGACCGCGGTCCGGCGCCAGCTGGTGGCTGACGTACCGGTGGGTGCATTCCTTTCCGGCGGACTCGATTCGAGCGCTGTGGTCGCGATGATGCGCAAGGCGTGGCCGGACCGGCCCATCCAGTGTTTCTGCATCGGATTCGCCGGCGACGCGGGCCACGAAGACAACGCCGCCGATATGCCCTACGCGCGTCGGGTGGCGCGTCACCTGCGCGTCGACCTGGAAGAAATAGTGCTGCAGCCGGACGTCATCTCGCGGCTGCCGGAAATGGTGCGGCTGCTGGACGAGCCGCAGGCCGATCCCGCGCCGATCAATGCCTGGATCATCGCCGAGCGTGCCCGCGCGCAGGGAATTCCGGTGCTGTTGTCGGGTGCCGGGGGCGATGACCTCTTCAGCGGTTATCGCCGGCACTGGGCCTTGCAGTTCGAGCGCCGGTGGCAGTGGCTCCCGCGCCCGGTGCGCGCAACGATGCAGTCCACCGCGGACGCGGTGGCGAGCGGCCGGGTCGGCGGACAACGGCACGCGGCGCTCCGCCGCCTGGCCAAGATGTTCGCGTACGCGGGCGAATCCGCGGACCGCCGGCTCGTCTCGTATTTCTGGTGGAGTACCGAAGCGTTGCGCCGGGAACTGTATTCGCAGGAGTTCGCGAGCCGCGTGGCGAACGAAGACGTCGCGGCGCCGCTGCTCGCCAGCCTCGCGAACATTCCGCGCGAGCGCGATCCGCTGCAGCGGATGTTGTACCTCGAGGCCCGGCACTTCCTCGCCGATCACAACCTCAATTACACCGACCGCGCCGGCATGGCCGTGGGCGTCGAGATTCGCGTACCCCTGCTCGATCTCGACCTGGTGCGTTTCGCGACTCGTGTGCCTTCCGCCGTCAAGCAGAAGGGGCGCACCGGCAAGGCGGTGTTCAAACGGGCGATGGAGCCGTGGCTGCCTCACGATGTGATCTACCGGCCGAAAAGCGGGTTCGGCGCACCGCTGCGGCAGTGGCTGCGCCACGAGTTGCGCGAAACTGTAGCGGATACTTTGAACGCGGCTACACTTCGCCGCCGCGGATTCTTCGATCCGGCGGCGGTCGCAAGGCTGATCGACCTCGACCGACGTGGCGCGGTCGATGGCAGCTACACGATATTCGCATTGATGTGCTTCGAGATCTGGTGTCGGGAGTTCGTGGATTGATATGAGACAAGTACTGCAATCGCTTTCTGACGGGCGCACCGTCCTCGCCGAGATTCCCGATTCGACGGCCCCGCGCGGCGGACTGCTGATCCGCAGCTCGCGGACGGTGATCTCCGCGGGTACCGAACGCATGCTGGTCGATTTCAGTCGCGCCGGCTGGATCGACAAGGTTCGCCAGCAACCCGACAAGGTCCTGAAGGTGCTCGGCAAGATCCGCACCGACGGCCTGTTGCCGACGCTGGAAGCGGTACGCAGCACGCTCGATCAGCCGCTGCCGCTCGGTTACTGCAACGCCGGTGTCGTCGTCGAAGTGGGCGCGGATGTTCGCGGCTTTTCGCCCGGCGATCGGGTGGTGTCCAACGGTCCGCATGCCGAACTCGTGTCCGTGCCGCGCAATCTCTGCGCGCGAATTCCCGATGGGGTGAGCGACGACGAGGCGGCGTTCGCCGTGCTCGGCGCCATCGCGTTGCAGGGCATCCGCCTCGCGGCGCCGACGCTCGGCGAGCGTTTCGTCGTCACGGGCCTGGGGCTCATCGGCCTCGTCACCGTGCAACTGTTGCGGGCCGCGGGCTGCCGCGTTCTTGGCATCGATCCCGATCCGCGCAAGTCCGAGCTCGCGCGAAGCTTCGGCGCGCAGACCGTCGCGCTGGACCGGGGCGAGGATCCGTTGGCGGTGGCCGAGGCGTTTTCGGCCGGCGAGGGCATGGATGGCGTCATCATCACCGCCGCCACCTCCAGCAACGAGCCGGTGAGCCAGGGCGCGAAGATGTGCCGCAAGCGTGGCCGCATCGTGCTCGTCGGTGTCGCGGGTCTCAATCTCGACCGCGCCGACTTCTATACCAAGGAGCTCAGCTTCCAGGTCTCCTGTTCGTACGGCCCGGGCCGATACGATCCGGAATACGAAGAGAAGGGCAACGACTATCCACTCGGATTCGTGCGCTGGACCGAACAGCGCAACTTCGAGGCGGTGCTCGCGATGATGCAATCCGGCGCGCTCGACCTCAAACCCCTGATCACGCATCGCTTCGCCTTCGACGATGCCGCGCGGGCCTACGAGCTGCTTTCCACCAATGCCGAGCCTTACCTCGGCATCCTCATCGAATACCCCGCTGCGTCGACTCCGCCCGCGCTCAAGCGCACGCTGGTGCTCGATGCGTCGGCGCGGGCGCCCGCCGCGAAGGAAGCGCAGGTCGCCTTCCTCGGCGCCGGCAACTATGCCGGACGCGTGCTGATTCCGGCGTTCGCCGAGGCCGGCGCGACGTTCACCGGAATTTCCAGTGGCAAGGGCGTCACGGCGGCGCATTTCGGCCGCAAGTTCAATTTCGCGCGCGCGACTACCGACTCGCAATCGCTGATCGACAGCGCCGACGTGAACGTGGTTGCCATTGCGACGCGGCACGACAGTCACGCGCGTTACGTGATCGCCGCGCTGCGCGCGGGCAAACACGTGTTCGTCGAAAAGCCTCTGGCGATCACGCTGCCGGAGCTCGACGCCATCTCCGAGGCGCGCGCTGCCGCCGCGGCGTCCGGCCGTGCGCCGCTCGTGATGGTGGGCTTCAATCGCCGCTTCGCGCCGCAGATCGTCGAGATCAAGCGGCTCATCGCCCCAAACCCGCAACCCAAGAATTTTGTGGTGACGGTCAACGCGGGCGCGATTCCCTCGACACACTGGACGCAGGATCCGGCCATCGGTGGCGGACGCATCATCGGTGAAGGTTGCCACTTCATCGACCTGTTGCGCTTCCTCGCCGGTGCGGCCATCGAAGGATGGGACGTGCGCACGCAACGCACCGCCACGGGCCCGAGCGACGACAACGTCAGCATCATTCTCAGGTTCGCCGACGGATCGCTGGGCACGATTCAATACATGGCCAACGGACACAATTCATTCCCCAAGGAACGCATCGAAGTGTTCTGCGGCGGGCGAATCCTGCAGCTCGACAATTTCCGCAAGTTGAACGGGTTCGGCTGGTCGGGCGTACGTGCGAAAAAACTCTGGCGCCAGGACAAGGGCCAGAAAGCCTGCGCCGCGGCGTTCCTCGATGCGGTGCGCGGGGGTGGCGAAGCGCCGATACCCTTCGAGCAACTCATGGAAGTGTCTCGCGCCACCATTGAAATCGGCGAAGCCGCGCGCCGGTGAGATGCTGCAACTCTATTTCAATACCGTCAGGCACCTGCGCCCGGCGCAGATCCTGGGTCGAGTGCGACGTCTGCTGCCACGGCCGGGCCCCGACTTGCGCGCGGCCCCGGCGCCGCGCGTTCCTGCCGGCGCATTCGTCGCCCCCGTAACGGCGGTTCCGTCACTCGTCGCGGCGAATCGTTTTCGACTGCTCAACGTCGAGCGAATCTGCGCCACCGCCGCCGACTGGCAGACCGCGGAAGTCCCGCTGCTGTGGCTCTACAACCTCCACTATTTCGATGACCTCAACGCCGCCGGTTCCGGGCAACGGCTCGACTGGCACCTGACGTTGCTCGAACGCTGGGTGGCCGAAAATCCGCCAGGGCAGGGAGTCGGGTGGGAGCCGTACCCGGTCTCCCGACGCATCGTCAACTGGGTCAAGTGGTCGCTTTCGGGGAACAAACTACCGCCGTCGTGCCACGAGAGCCTGGCGGTGCAGGCTCGCTGGCTCGCGAACCGCCTCGAGTTCCATCTCCTCGGCAATCACCTCTTCGCAAACGCGAAAGCGCTCATGTTCGCCGGGGCGTATTTCGACGGTCCCGAAGCGCAGCAGTGGCTGAAGCAGGGCATGGCCCTCGTCACGCGCGAGATCGACGAGCAGATCCTCGCCGACGGCGCGCATTTCGAGCTCAGCACCATGTACCACTGCGCCGCGCTCGAAGACCTGCTCGATCTCTACAACCTGTTGCTCGCCGCCGGTCTCGAACCGCCGAGGCGCTGGGCGCACGAAGCGAGGCGCATGAGCGCGTGGCTGCGCGCCATGTCGCATCCCGACGGTGAAATCGCGTTCTTCAACGACGCCGCCTTCGGGATCGCGCCCACGTTCGCCGAACTCGAGGGGTACGCGGCCCGGCTCGACATTCCGGCGCCCGAGCCTGCGACGATGCTCACCGTGCTCGACGCGAGCGGCTACGGATCCGTGCGTCTCGAGGAGGCCTATCTCGCCTGCGACTTCGCCGCGGTCGGGCCTGACTATCTACCAGGGCATGCGCACGCCGACGCCCTGAGCTTCGAGCTCAGCCTGGGAGGCGCCCGGGTGCTCGTGAACTCGGGTACCTCGCAATACGGGCTGGGCGAGGAGCGGGATCGCCAACGAGGCACTCGTGCGCACAACACCGTCGTGGTCGACGACGCCGACTCGAGTGAGACCTGGGCGGGGTTTCGCGTGGCTCGCCGCGCCCGCGCGCGCCTGCTGCAGGCGTCGATCTCGCGGGGCGAGGCCGAGATCGAAGCCGAGCACGACGGGTATACGCGCCTCGCTGGACGCAATCGGCATCGCCGCCGCTGGTCGATCGCCACCGGCAGCCTGCGCCTCGAAGATCACGTGAGCGGTGAGTTCCGAAGCGCCGAAGCCCGCTTTCACCTGCACCCCGATGTGAGCGCGAGCGCGCTCGCCCCCGCGGAATTTGCGCTGAAGCGAGAAGGAGTGCAGTTCGCAACGATTTCATTCGAAGGAGCGCGGGCCGTCGCGGTCGAAGCGACGAGCTGGCATCCGCGTTTCGGCGAGACGCGCGCCAATCAATGCCTGGCAGCACAGCTTGGCGCCGCGGTCCTGAAGACGCGCGTGACGTGGACGACGCAGTGAAGCTGCTGCTGCTGACCTACTTCTTCGAGCCGGACCTGAGCGCGGGCTCGTTTCGCGCCACTTCCCTGGCCAACGCGCTGCGCGAACGCGCGCCGGCAGGCACGACGATCGATGTCGTCACGACTTCACCGAACCGGTACGGGAGCTTTGCGGCATCGGCGCCGGCGCTCGAGTCCCGCGGGAATGTGACGATCCACCGGATCGCGCTGCCGACGCGTGGCGGTGGTTTCGCATCGCAGAGCCGCGCGTTCTTCGCCTACGCCCGCGCCGTGAGGCAATTCACACGCGACAAGCGCTATGACCTCGTGTACGCGACCTCGTCCCGCCTGATGACGGCGGCACTGGGGGCGAACGTGGCGAAGAAGCTGGGCGCGCCGCTCTATCTGGATATCCGCGATATCTTCGTGGACACCATCGGAGACCTCTTTCCCGCGGGTGCAGCGGGACTCGCACGCATGGTCTTCTCGCAGGTCGAGCGTTACACGATGCGCGGTGCGGCGCGCATCAATCTCGTGTCGCGCGGCTTCGAAGAATATTTTCGCGCGCGATATCCGGATCGAAGCTACTCCTGGCACACGAACGGGATCGATGACGAATTCCTGGATTTCGCAGCGTCCGGCGCGGCCGGTGAAGCGCCGCGCGCGGGAGTGCCTGCACTCGTCGTCTACGCGGGGAATATCGGTCAGGGCCAGGAACTGCATTCGATCCTGCCCGGACTCGCGAAATCGCTACGCGGCCGCGCACGCTTCCTGGTGCTGGGCGACGGAGGCCGGCGCGAGGCCCTGAGCCAGGCGCTCGCCGCTGCCGGCATCGACAATGTGGAAATGCGGCCCCCGGTGCCGCGCGCGCAGATCCTCGAGTTGTATCGGTCAGCCGATGTCCTGTTCGTCCACCTCGGGCCGCATGCCGCCTTCGAGAAGGTGCTGCCCTCCAAGCTGTTCGAATATGCGGCCACGGGCAAACCACTGCTCGCGGGCATCGCCGGCTATTCGGCGCGATTCGTCGCCACGGAAATCACCAACGCGGCCGTGTTCCCCCCGAGTGACGTGGCCGCGGGAGTGCGCGCATTCGAATCTCTCACTCTCGCCACCCAACCGCGCAGCGGGTTCCTCCGGCAATATGCGCGCGCCGGTATTTCGCGTGCCATGGCCGATGAAATACTCGCGCTTGCCGGCGGGAGGGTGTGATGTATTGGTTCAAGCAGTTCATCAGCGCGATGGCCAATCCGCTGGCGATCGCCGCCTGCGTCGCGCTGATTGCGATGCTCGCACGCCGCCTGGGCTGGCCCAGATCCGCCACGGTGCTCCTGTGGAGCGGCGTACTGATCGCCTATCTTGGCGCGATCAATCCCGTGGGCGACGCGCTGCTCCTGCCGCTCGAGCGTCAGTTTCCCCGGAGCCTCGAGCTCGATGGCGGCGCTGCTGCGATCGTCGTGCTCGGCAGCGGTTACGCGCCGCGACCCGGCGTGCCGATCTCCGGGGCACTCGATGAAGAAGGATTGGCCCGGGCCGTCGAGGGCGTGCGGCTCGCGCGGCAACTGCCTGCCGCGCGCCTGATACTGACGGGAGGAGCTCCCGCGGGTCGGGTGGCGCCGGCGCTCGGCTATTCACTGCTGGCTCGCGAGCTCGGTATTGCCGAGGAGCGCATCACGGTGCTGGACGACGCGCTCGACACCGCACAGGAAGCGCGCGACATCGCCACATTGTTAGGCGAGCAGCCGTTCCTGCTCGTGACCTCGGCGGCGCACATGCCTCGCGCCATGCGCGAACTCCGCGCGGCGGGCGCGCATCCCACGGCCGCCGCCACCCTGCAGCGCGTGATCGCAGGCCGCGACTTCAGCCTCTACTCGCTGGTGCCGACGTCGCAGGGACTGCGCAAGACCGAGCGCGCCATTCACGAATACCTGGGTCTCGCGCTCGCCGCGATGCGCGGGGATTGAAGAAACGAGAAACTGCGATGCGTGTGTTGATCACCGGCGCCACCGGCTTCATTGGCCGCGAGCTTTGCGCCACGCTCGCCGCCGAAGGTCATGCGCTGCGGGCGGTGTGCCGCGACCCCGCTCGCCTCGCCGCCGGGGCCGCCGGACCATTGGCCGAACCGCTCGTGATAGGCGACATCGCGCAATTCGATGACTGGGCGTCCGCGCTCGCCGGCGTCGATTGCGTGATCCACCTGGCGGCACGAGTTCACCAGATGTCGGCGAACGCGTCCGACACCGAACAGTATTTCGCGGTGAATACCGAGGCGACACGCCGCCTGGCGCTCGGCGCGCGTACCGCCGGCGTCCGCCGGGTCATTCTCCTCAGCAGCGTCAAGGTCAACGGCGAGGAAACCGGCGAGCGCATCTATCGTGCGGATGACCCTCCCGCTCCCTCCGATGCGTATGCACGGTCCAAACTACAGGCGGAGCAGGTCCTGTTCGAAATCGCCGCTGGCCGTTTCGAAGCCGTGGCCGTGCGGCCGCCGCTGGTCTACGGCAGCGGCGTGGGCGCGAATTTCCTCCGGCTTTTGCGCTGGGTGCAACGTGGCGTGCCGCTGCCATTCGGATCGATCGGGAATTCCCGCAGTCTCGTGAGCGTCTGGAACCTGTGCGATTTCCTCAAGCTCCTGCTGGTCGCGCCCGCGGCGGGTCGCACATGGATGATCTCCGATGGTGAAGACCTCTCGACGCCCGAATTGATCCGCCGCATTGCGCGTGCGATGGACAGATCGGTGACACTGCCGCGGATTCCCGTGAGCCTCTTGCGAGTGCTTGGAGGATTGTCAGGACGGCGGGCCGAGGTGGCGCGCCTGTGTGGTTCGTTGCGCGTCGATTCGGCTCCCGCGCGCAACACTCTCGGCTGGGTCGCGCCGTTCACTGTCGATCGCGCGCTCGAGCGCACCGTCCAATGGCTGCGAACCCTGGAATGACGCATGCAAGTTGAAATCCTCGTGTTGGCACTGGTCGCCGGTCTGGTCGCGACATGGCTCACCGCGATCCTGCGGCGCAGGGCCCTCGCGCGCGGCCAGCTCGACGTGCCGAACTCGCGCAGTTCGCATTCGCAACCGACGCCGCGAGGCGGCGGGGCGGCAATCGTCGCCGCCACGCTCGCGGGCCTCACCTATCTAGCGATGCGCGGCCATGTCGATCGGGATTTGTTCTTCGCGATTGCCGGAGGTGGCGCCGCCATCGCGGTGGCCGGCGCGCTCGACGATCGCCGCGGCCTGTCGGCATTTGTGCGAATGATGGTGCACATCGGTGCCGGACTCTGGACGCTGTACTGGATGGACGGCTTGCCGCCGTTGCGCCTGGGCAATCACCTGATCGAGTTCGGCTGGTTCGGCTATCTGCTCGGCACGGTGGGTGTGGTGTGGACCGTCAATCTATTCAACTTCATGGACGGTATCGACGGCATCGCAGCCGGTGAAGCCGTCTTCGTCATGCTGGCGGGGCTCGGGCTCGCGGCGCTGACGCAGCCGTCGATCGCGGTGATGTCGATCGCGGCACTCGTGGCCGCGGCTTCCGTCGGTTTTTTGCGCTGGAACTGGCCTCCCGCCAGCATCTTCATGGGAGACGTGGGCAGCGGCTTCCTCGGGTTCATGGTGGTGGCGCTGGCGCTCGGGGCGGCGCGTGAGAACGCGGTCGCATACCTCGTCTGGCTGACCCTCGGAGGCGTGTTCTTCGTCGACGCCACCATCACGTTGTTCCGGCGGCTGGCGCGCGGTGAATCGCTGCAAGTCGCACATCGCTCCCATGCCTATCAGCACCTGGCGCTGCGCTGGCAGAGTCACCAGAAAGTGACAGTGTGTGTGGCGCTGGTGAATGTGCTTTGGTTGTTGCCATGGGCGTGGCTCGTCAGCCTGCATCCCGAGCGCGGCGGGTGGTGGATGCTGTGTGCCCTCGTTCCACTGGCGGGTCTGGCCGCGTGGGCCGGAAGCGGCAGGAAAACCCTGAACTAGTTCGATGTGGTTGCATCGATGGTCGACACTTAATTACCAATTCACCATACTCCGCCACACGCTTGCAGGCTTAGACTTCCGCCTCCGCACAGAATGCCTTGGCTCTTATTCATGAGACCAGGTCTAGGGCGGAGAATCCGAAACTTGCGCCGGTCGCCGGGGAACGGACCGGGCGAAAAGATTGTTTACTTCGAGTGAGAGGAAATTCGGACTAGTGACAGATATGGACGTTGAACTTCGAAACTGCATGACGCTTCCAATTAACGCCCATCGAGTTCTGCTCACCCTCGACCGCCTCGCACCACAATGGGGCGCACTCGCGATTTCCGCAGGCACTCCGGTCGCTGCCCAATCGTGAGCCCAGTCCGCAAGAAGCGCCGCGCCGGCATGCTCCGCAAACGTTCCTACACGCTGGTGCGCACTGTAGGACGCCAGGCCCGGCAGACCAAGAAATTCCTCGCACTCGCAGTGGATCTGCTGGCGGTACCCGCCGCGCTCTGGACCGCAATTTCCCTGCGCCTGGGATCGATCGATCACTCGTCGCTCGGCGACATTCGATGGCTGTACGTCACGGCGGTGGTTTTCACGATCCCGGTGTTCGTCCGGATTGGCCTCTATCGCGCGGTCGTGCGATTTCTCGGCATTCAGGCCATCGCCACCATCACGTTGGGTGTCGCCACGTCCACCGCCGCGCTGGTGGTGGTCAACACGTTCGTTCTCGTGCAGACGATCGCCGTCGAGATTTTCGCCATCTATTTCATGCTGGCGACGCTGTACGTCGGCGCCACGCGCCTGGTGGCCCGCGAACTGCTGCGCATGCGCAGGGGTTACTCCGATCGCGTGATCGTCTATGGCGCCGGATCCGCCGGCGCGCAGCTGTGCTCGACCTTGTTGATGCGTGGCCAGTATCGGCCGATCGCATTGGTCGACGAC
>Ga0315912_10005508_pt1 | contig 11631 bp, 10 predicted proteins | sample VfabasoilMG_FD_204469 | JGI IMG/M metagenome (GOLD analysis project Ga0315912, IMG submission 204469) | Garden soil microbial communities collected in Santa Monica, California, United States - V. faba soil | ecosystem: Environmental > Terrestrial > Soil > Garden | place: USA: California...
ATTTGCAATCTTAATTTCTTTTTAACAAAATTAATTACGAACTATTCTAACGATATTAATCATCATATCACTAATCAAGTGAACTAATCTTATCAATCATTAAGTAAAAGTTGTCTTCTTGACCAAGCTCATCTCCCATCCTATTTGAAGTCTCAAGAAATGGCAATCTGGCAATCATATAAAGAGAATTTTATTCAAAAATCTTTGTTTGATAAGTTTTTTATACTTTAGCAGCAGTTTTAAGAAAAACAAGGAAGCCGGGAATATAACATTTTTTCATTTAAAAATATAGACCCAAAACACTTGCTTTTTGTTAATAACTGGTATATATTTGAAATCCATAAGATCAAAAACGCTAAGTGATTGATTATCAGCGAGATATAGTTTATAATATTACTTAGAGTTAAGAAAATGTGGATAATTATAGTGATTGTTGATAAAACTAGCTGTTTGTTAACAAGCTAGAATAATAAGTCTAAAAACCTTTGCAATTTTATTTAGCTCTTTAAAATCTTAGAATCCTCTCAAAATTATTCTACAATGCCTACATAGACGTTCGAATTGTAGATATTATTAAGCGCAGATTTCCTAGAATCTCTGCGCTTTTGTTTTTTGTATAAACTTAGAATAAGTTACTATAATGAATTGCAAAAAACGCCTAATGGCTAAAACACCAAAAGCCGCTTTCGCGGCTTTTGTCTGCTTTTTCTCTACAATGCCTACTTTTTTAGACGTTCGAGTAGTTCAATAATGTGAAGAATCAGCAGCAGTGTTCCCAATACATCTGAATATGTGTGGACTGGCCACTCAGGTAAAAAAAACACTGGAACCCAATAAATGAAAATAAAAATAGAATTCATATGCTCTATTTTTAACTTGCGATACTTGAAAGAATCAGCAAAAGAGCAGAATTTGATTCATCTTTGGGTATTACTAGTTCCTGGTTTTTATTCGATAGGCGGTGGTTTTGGCTGTTATCGGATACAAATTTTAGAAATTTATTCCAATCTTCCTAACAAAATAATGACATTTTTTAACAGTGTGGTTTTTTCGCTAAACACAGGATAACAAATTCTTAAACGTTGTAATTCAGCAATTTCTTTTTACCGAAGTGTAAACATCCATGGTTTTAGAGGAATATCATGATGCCAAAAAAATGAAATGAGCCAAAATGTCGCATTCAATGTTTCGAATTTCTCATGATTGAATGTCACTAGATTTAAAAAAAATGACATTTTATGGTTTTTGCAATCTATAGCTACGAGATCTTTCGCAAATTCCTTTTCATACTCCCGCTGTCCATGTGTGTTAGGTATACGATGTCTTTGCGCTGATGTCCTTTATAGTCAGAAAACTTTTTTCTTTCCAAAATATCCATTTATTTTGACAATGATGTCAAACATATTGACATTTGCCATACATGCATCGCAATGTCGTTCACATGGATCTCGACACTTTCTTCGTATCTGTCGAGCGTTTGAAGGATTCCCGGCTCATCGGGAAGCCTGTCATTGTAGGTGGCACGGGCGGGCGTGGGGTGGTTGCTTCCTGCAGCTATGAAGCCCGATTCTTTGGGGTGCATTCTGCGATGCCCATGAGGATTGCCAGGAATCTCTGTCCCGAGGCAATCGTTGTCAAAGGCGACTACGAGCACTATTCCGCCTATTCAAACATGGTGACGGAGATCATCAGCGAAAAGGTCCCCTTGTATGAGAAATCGTCCATCGATGAATTTTACATCGACATGACTGGGATGGAAAGGTTCTTTGGTGCATACAGATACATCAAAGAGTTGCGGCAACAGATCATCAAAGAAACCGGACTCCCGATCTCATTCGGGATGTCAGAGAACAAGACGGTGTCAAAGGTTGCTACCGGCGAGGCAAAGCCAAACAACTATATGGAGATTGTCCATGGCACGGAAAAGCCGTTCCTGGCACCGCTCCAGGTGAAGAAAATCCCGATGGTCGGGGACGTAACCGCTCAGCTCCTTAAAAAAATGGGTATCGTCAGGATCAAGACCGTGCAGGAGATGCCGATACAGGTCATGGACAACATACTCGGGGAGAATGGAAGGACGATATGGAGGAAAGCAAACGGCATCGATACCAGCCCCGTTGAGCCCTACACGGAAAAGAAGTCGATCTCGAGCGAGGAGACGTTTGATCAGGATACCATTGATGTGAAGCGGGTAAAGGTTATCCTTGCTGCGATGGTCGAGAAGCTTGCATACCAAATGCGGAAGGATGGAAAGCTCACATCGATAGTCACTGTGAAGGTCCGGTATTCTGACTTTGACACACATACCAAGCAGCGGCGGATTCCATATACGTCGACAGATCATACTCTCATCCAGGTTGTGAAGGAATTATTTGATCAGGTATTCGAGCGACGGGTGCTTATTCGCCTCGTCGGGGTAAAGTTCTCCGGGCTTGTCAATGGCGGCTACCAGATCAATCTTTTGGAAGATTCCATCGAACTCATTCAGCTCTACCAGCAAATGGATTACCTCCGCAATCGATATGGCGATAAAGCGGTGCAGCGACTTTCAGCAACGGGGTATCAATCGAAAGCATTTAATCCCTATAATGGCAAAAAGAGGTGACGCATGTATCTTAACTGCCATTCATATTACAGCCTCCGCTATGGCGTCATGTCGATTGACCGGCTCCTCGAAGAAGCGAAGAAGAAAGGCATCACCTCATTTGCGCTCACCGATATTAATACAACTTCAGGATGGTATGAACTTTTGATGCAGGCTCGGAAAGTCGGCATCGAGGTAAAAGCAGGGATCGAGTTTCGAAATGGCATGACACTTCTCTATACCGGCATCGCAAAAAACGAACATGGATTTGCTGAACTCAATCGCTATCTCTCGCGCTTCTTAAACTCAAAAGAAAATATCCCTCCAGTTGCGCCCGTATTTGAACACGCATACATTATCTACCCTTATGAACACGGAAAAGAAATCGACCTCAGAGAGAATGAATATATCGGTATCCTGAAGCGAGATCTCAATCGCTACCGTTTTCTGAAAGCAGGATATCCAAAAGAAAAATTAGTTGCATTCCTTCCCGTTACGTTTGCCGGCAAGAAAGATTACAACGCACACCGCATCTTGCGAGCAATAGACAACCGGAGCATCATCACGAAACTCACGGAATATGATGTCGGGTTACCTGGTGATGAATTTGAGACGTATGACACTCTCACCACATCATTCGATGATGTTTCCTTTCTGCTGACGAACGCTCAAAAACTTTTGGATAGCTGTTCATTTGATTTTGATTTCAAGTGCAATCAAAACCTCAAGGTATTTACGAGCAAAGAAAAAGATGATATTGATCTTCTCCTCCAACTCACCTATGAAGGCGTGAGGAAGCGATATGGAAAACTGCGGAAGGATATTCAGGATAGAATTAACAAAGAGCTTGAGATCATTATTCAAAAAGGGTTTGTCTCCTACTTCCTCATTAATTGGGATATTATTCGCTACGCCCGAAGCAAAAACTTTTTCACTATCGGAAGAGGAAGCGGTGCAAACAGTCTCATTGCCTATTGCATCGGGGTAACTGACGTTGATCCTATCGAGCTTGATTTATATTTCGAGCGTTTTATCAACCTCTTTCGCGCAACGCCTCCTGATTTTGATCTTGATTTTTCATGGAAGGACCGTGAGGATGTAACAGCATATATATTTAATAGATACACACCCGAGCATACGGCGCTCCTTGCAAGTTATTCCACCTTCAAAGACCGATCATTTATTCGTGAGGTGGCAAAAACATTCGGATTACCGGATCATGAAATAGAGGCAATGGTGAAAAACTATGGCGAGACCATCTTTGGCGATCAAGTAAAAATACCCGACCGCATTGCAAAAAGCATTTACTCGTATGGGAGTTACCTCCATGGCAATCCCAACTACCTCAGCATCCATGCTGGCGGTATTCTCCTCTCCGAAAAACCAATCTATTACTACACCCCAACCTGGATGCCGCCGAAGGGATTTTCCACGACACAATTTGATATGCATATCGCAGAAGATATCGGGCTGTATAAATTCGACATCTTAAGTCAGCGAGGACTTGGGCATATCAAAGAGGCGGTTGAGATAATCAAATACAATAAAGGAGTTGATGTTGATGTTACCCGAGTAGATGAGTTCAAAAATGACCCTGTCATTAATGAAAATCTTAGAAAAGGAAATACCATCGGCTGCTTCTATATCGAATCACCCGCTACCCGAAGTTTATTAAACAAGCTTTTGTGTGATAACTACCTCACGCTTGTTGCTGCAAGCTCGATCATTCGCCCAGGTGTTGCACAATCAGGCATGATGGATGAATACATTAAACGGCATCGATTCCCTGAAGCAAGAAAAAACATCCACCCCGTCATGGGTGATATTATGCCTGACACTTATGGCGTCATGGTATACCAGGAAGATGTGATCAAGGTCGCACACTATTTTGCAAAACTTGATTTAAGCGAAGCGGATGTGCTACGCCGCGGGATGAGCGGCAAGAGCAGGAGTAAGGATGAGTTTCAGCGGATAAAGGAGAAATACTTTTCGAATTGTAAAGAGATCGGGTATGAACAAGCGCTCATTGATGACGTGTGGCATCAAATCGAAAGCTTTGCCGGGTATTCATTCGCAAAAGGTCATTCTGCAAGCTATGCCGTTGAAAGCTACCAAAGCCTCTACCTTAAAACCTATTATCCGCTCGAGTTCATGGTTGCAGTGATTAACAATTTCGGCGGGTTTTATAACGCCGACCTCTATTTACGGGAAGCAGCAAAAGGAGGTGCGAGGATCGAGGCACCGTGTATCAACAAAAGCGAGGCACATACCGTCATTTATGACAACACCATCTATTTAGGATTTCAGCATATCAAAGGAATAGAATCCGCATTGATCGAACAGATGATAAAGGAAAGATCAATGCATGGTCCATATCTCGGATTCGATGATTTACTTAACCGTATCAGCATTAACCTTGAGCAGTTAGAGTTGCTGATCACAATAAATGCTTTTCGTTTCACGGGCGTTTCTAAACGAGAACTGTTGATCGAAGCATATAGCAGGTTGAATAAATCCAAAAAAACGAAGCCGGTAACAACGCTCTTTGATGAACCAACTACTCACTACTCCTTCCCTGAACTTGAATTTGACACGAGGGAGGATTCCTGGGACGAGATCAAGCTCCTTGGGTTCCCGACCTGCAATCCATTTATGCTCATGGATGATGAGATACTCAAAAATAGAACCCTCATCCGAACGAAAGACTTTCCAAACTATGTGGGGAGAGTTGTAGAAATACTTGGATATCTCATCATTACCAAACGAACTTCAACAAAGAAAGGCGAGCCGATGTATCTGGGGACATTCCTCGATGAAGATATAAATTGGCTTGATACCGCTCATTTTCCCGCTGTTGCGAAAAAGTATCGCTTTCAGGGGAAGCTCGTGTATTTATTGAAAGGTAAAGTGCAGGAGAGTTTTGATGCTTATACTTTGATTGTGGAGGAGATGAGGGCGATAAGGTTGTGGGTAGATTAATCCATTTGCTATCTTTACACGCTATAATTACTTGCAGAGTGTCAATTAAAGAATTTGATAATTTATTCGGACCAAAAAATTTAGAGACCGAGCGAAAAGAATTTGTTAATAGAATAGAAGTTGTAGTTTTTGATGAATATGTGAAATTAGATTTTGCCGATTACAAAGATATATTCTACAAGGTATGTTTCGAATTGGGAGAAGACCCTGTTGAACAAATTAATAAGATTAGTTACTTAGAATATAAAATACCGAACTTACGGAAACTAGGAGCAAAAGATTTTAATAAAACCTTGAGAGTTATAGTAGCACTTTATAATTCCGTTTCGCCAGGGCGTCAACAGTATATTGATCATCATATTAATGATGTGCTTTCTCGTTCAGGAACATCGTTGGGGATAAAATGGAAGTCTGGATTATTTTACCCTGCTGGTGACGAACTATTGGATAAAGAATTAATAGAAGGTTCAATTACAAGATTAGAACAATTCCAACAAGAAAAGAAAGACATCCAAATTGCCTTGGAAAATTATCAAGCCGGCAAACTTCATGGAGTTGTCGAAAATTGCTATCTAGCAATCGAGGGTATTGCAAGGAAAATATTAACGAATAACGCAACTTTAATTGACAACAAGAATGCTCTCCTGGCTTGTTTAAATTTTTCTCAGGAATGGAAGGGAATTTTAGCAAATTATATTAAATATGCGAATGAATACCGCCGACACGCAACAACCAACAGACATAATTTATCTTCTGAAGAAGTTGAGTCATTTCTATATTTAACCTGCTTGTTAATCAGAAGCTTGTTAAAAGATGTTTAAATAAAATTATCTCAGCTTATCAGAATAATTCTCCTTGGCTACTCTTTTTCGGTTTCGAAATTGAATCCTCCATAATCATAAATGCAGCACTTATCGGTTGACTGTATTGCATCAATAAATGATTGAGATCGGCGGATATATCCATCCAAGCGTCATGATCACCGGGGCGAATGATAATAGGCATTCGATTGTGGACCGTAGCAACCAGTTCGTTTGGAACTGTTGTGATAATCGCCATAGTCCGTCTTACTTCACCTGTTCCTTTATTTACCCAATTATTATAGAGTCCCGCAAAATAAAAATTCTCAGGATCCTTTAGCCGGATGAATACTTTTTGTTTCCGCTTCTTGTCATGTTCAAAGAACCCATTCGTGCAGACGAGGCATCGCTGCTTTGCTTTCCATGCATCACGCCAAGTCGGCAATTCTGTTATCGTTTCGATCTTGGCGTTATGATTCCCTCGATACCCATCGATGCCATCGGATTTCACCCAATGAGGAATAAAGCCGAATTCATAGTCTTGTATCAGGGTAGGTTTTTCAATCGTAATAACGGGCATCTTATTGCCGGGGAACCCGACAGAGTTTTCGCCGCTCTCATCGACATAGGTGTCGGGGTTGCTTGCGTCCGCTGGTTCCCATGCAACACCATACGACTGCTGGTATTCTTCCTTTTTGGTTTTTGATTTGGAGGTATAACTAGAACACATGGCGTTAAAGTTAAAACAGGCAGGCAGAATAGAAAACAGGTTGATATATTTTTTAAGCCCAAACTACCAAATGACAGAAGGGGCATCTCAAAACCAGTTGAAAATCCCCGCAAACCTTAGGTGATGTGATATCCTATTTATTGATTAAGAGCTGTTTGGAATGAATACAACTCCTTCATACAAGACGCCAAATGGTTCGATAACGGTATCATCAGGACCACAATCCAATTAGCCAATTTGTAAATTGGCTAATGTGCTGATTGGCCTTTATTCAGGTCTCCGGACAAAAGTTTCATTTTAAATACAGGGATCGATTCCCCTACGGGCTACCTTAATAACCAGGTCGATTCCCGTGAGGCGCATATAACGCATTGGTTCGATCCCGGGCAGGCCGACTTAAAAAGCCGCAACAATTGATGATCAATTGTTGCGGCTTTTTTATTTGATATTGGTCTCAACTGGAAAACATTTTCTCAAAAAAATTTTGCCGTTCCAAAATTCAATCGTAATATTGCGATTTATAAGTGTTATGGGATTAGCCAAAACAGAAGAATTCACCGTCAGGGAAAACAAGATTGCCCAGTTTGCCAAAGCATTGGGTCACCCCGCAAGAGTGGCTATCGTGCAACTGCTCCTGAAAAAGCAGGCTTGTATCTGCGGCGCTATTGTAGATGAACTGCCCTTATCACAGTCAACCGTATCGCAGCATTTAAAGGAATTAAAAAACGCCGGCATCATCAAAGGTGATATCGAAGGCGTAAAAACATGTTATTGCATTAACGAAAAAGTATGGAAAGAAGCGCAAACCTATTTGGGCGCTTTACTGAATACACCAGTAGCGATGGATAATTGCTGCTGATTTTTTTGCTCTGAATGAACGTAATATTACGATAAATAAAAACTTACAACAATGCAAACTGAACAGGACATTAAAAAAATGGTAAGGGAAAAATACAGTGAGATCGCCTTACAGGATAAAGACGCAAACGCCTCATCATGTTGCGGGGCTTCATGCTGCTCAACGGATGTATACAATATCATGACTGATGATTATAACCACCTTGAAGGTTATGTGCCTGAGGCCGACCTCGGACTCGGCTGTGGGCTGCCAACACAATTCGCCAAGATCAAAAAAGGGGATGTGGTGGTGGATCTCGGATCAGGCGCCGGTAACGATTGTTTTATTGCAAGATCAGAAACCGGTGAAACGGGTAAAGTGATCGGGGTGGATATGACCGAAGCCATGATCAGACTGGCAAGGACAAATGCAGAAAAATTGCAGTATCACAATGTTGAATTCCGGATGGGTGAAATTGAAGATCTGCCCCTTGGTAATGATATCGCCGATGTGGTGGTGAGCAATTGTGTGCTTAACCTGGTGCCCAATAAACAAAAAGCATTTTCCGAAATTTACAGGATATTAAAACCGGGCGGACATTTTTCTATTTCGGATATTGTGCTGGATGGTGTGTTGCCGGAAAAAATAACTGCCGCCGCAGAAATGTATGCAGGTTGTGTGGCAGGAGCAATACAAAAAAATGAATACCTATCGCTGATCACTGATCTCGGTTTTAAAAACATAACTATACAAAAAGAAAAAATAATCACGGTTCCCGACGATATCTTATCCGTTTATTTAAATACAGATGAAATATCCCAACACAAAGAAAGCGGCGCAGGCATTTTCAGCATTACCGTATATGCCGAAAAACCGGAGGACCAATGTTGTGATAAAGGCACCTGTTGTAAATAATCCATTGTAAAAAAATGTCAACGATCAGCGTATTATTCCTTTGCATCCATAACAGTGCTCGCAGCCAGATGGCAGAAGCGTATCTTAAAAAACTGGGCGGAGCTCTTTTCGCACCTGAAAGTGCAGGGCTCGAACCCGGCCGGCTGAACCCTCTGGCTGTGCAGGTGATGCAGGAAGACGGGATCGATATCTCGGGTAACCAAACAAAAGATGTGTTCACGTTATGGCAACAAGGCCGGTCGTTCAATTATGTGATCACGGTATGTGATGCAAAAAACTCCGACAGGTGCCCCGTCTTCCCGGGACAACAGGAAAAGATCGCATGGGATTTTGATGACCCTTCCGGATTTACCGGCGATCACAAAGAACAACTGCAGAAAACAAGAGAAGTGAGAGACCGGATAAAAAGCGCTGTGATCGAATTTATTACCCTGGTGAAATCACGTGAAGGCCACGCCGATAGTAATTTTTAACGCCGAATAAGCGTTAACTTTATACCTGAACGTCCGGCTTTGTCACTCCTTAAGAAATACGGCCTCCTCGTTGCTGCATTTATCAGCTTCCAGATCATACATGCGCAATCCACTATTCCGGCAACATTATTATGCTGCCAGACGGAGATCAATGGCGACGTAACACTTACCTGGAGTGCTTCACCTGAAGGCTGCGGCGCTTTTGTGCAGTATGATATTTATTATTCTGACACATATGCTTCAGGCTATACAATCTTAGGGTCCATTCCCGCCATCGGCACAACAACCTTTACCCATGTGGGCGCAGGCGGAGCTACAGCCACCTGGTATTATTATGTCGTTGCCGTTTATAGTTGCCCGGGTTATACGATGACATCCAGCGACACACTCGATAATATCGACCCGATTGAGCCCATCATTGATTATGTAACCGTTACCGCAGGCAATTCTGAATTATTCTGGTTTCCATCACCATCACCCGAAACAAATGCTTATATCATTTACCGCGATAACGCCGGTTTTATTCCGATCGATACGGTATGGGGTCGGTTCACTACAACGTATATCGACTTGACCGGTTCACCCACTACCAAAGTGGAAACTTATACCATCGCTTCAAAAGATTCATGCGATAATGCCGGGCCCTTCAGCACACAATCCCATCATACCATTTATTTAACCGGCCAGCAGGTGAACTGCAGCGACCAGATCGACCTCGACTGGAATTTATATGATACCTGGGCAGCAGGTGTGGATGAATATCAGGTTTGGGTTGATTTAAATGGCGCAGGATCTATACCAATCGATGCTGTATCAAATACCACTACAAATTATTCCGTCACCGGGTTAAACGACGGCGACAATGTATGTATCACCATTCATGCATTTCGTGCCGATGGCACTGCTGTTTCTGTTTCAAATGAATTTTGCACCACCGTAAATATTGTCCGCCCGTCAGCATACAATGTGATACGCAATGCATCTGTCAATTCACCAACACAAATATTTGTTGAGTGGTATCCGGATACGAATGCTGATCTGGAAAAATATTCGGTGTTGCGTAGTGAAGACAATATTAACTTTGCCAACCTTATCACCACCACCATAGCGCCGCTCACTTTAATTGAAAATTATACTGATAATTCCGTATCGGCCAACTCAAAAAGTTATTACTACAAAACTATTTCAACCGATAGTTGTGGCAACAATCTGGAATCGGGGGTGGTGCGCACCGTGTTGCTCACCGGCAGCGATAACGCCAATTTTACCAATACCGTCAACTGGAATGCATTTGAGATCACCAACGGCACTGTGAGTGAATACCGGATCTACCGTGACGAAGGCGCCGGATTTAATTTCCTCGTATCAACTACTGCTTTAACCAATACTTATACGGATGATGTTTCTGCTTTTATCAACCTGATCGATAATTTCTGTTACCAGGTGGAAGCGGTATTTACTCTGAGTGCGCCCGAAAATGGTGTGAACGAACAACTCTCCTCTTTTTCAAATACGATATGCCTCGAACAGGGGCCGAGAATTTATGTACCTAACGCCATTGTGCCCGAGGGTGTAAATAATATTTTTAAACCGGTGATCATATATGGCAGCGAAGAAGGTTATAGCATGAAAATATTTAACCGCTATGGCCAGGCCATTTTTGAAACCGATGATATCAACGAAGGGTGGACGGGTGTATATGAAAATGCAATCGTGCCACTCGGCACCTATGCCTATTTGATTTCTTTTACTGCAACCAACGGCAGGCTGATCACCAAGAAAGGCAATGTTACCGTGGTGCGTTAATTACTACATCATTATTTTTGCAGGCATCACGATACAGGAAAAGTTTAGCCTTGAAAATGATAGCGCATCATAATAATTATTTTGCTGAATCTGCAGAGATCGAACAGGTGCTGGATGATATTAACCGCCAGATACATAGTGTTGGACTGTACTTCCAGTACGATAAACCCGATTCAATTGGCCATACCAGTTACAAAAGTGATGAGGTGCCGGAAGACTGCATCATCGTAATGGCGAGTTTTGATTTTACTTATTATCACCAGGTTGAATTTGCTTTTTACAATACCGCCGCCCATAACCTGCCCGATGCATATCATTGGCGTGACTACTGGGAGAAAAATCAACTCGTATTGCTCGGCACTAACGAGCGTGCTGCGGCATTGAACATATTAAAGATCCATCGCCCTTTTGACGGATTTGTTTTTGCGTTTAACTGCGGCTCATTTGGTGATGAACAATATTTTATTGCAGCATCGGGATTTTCTTACCTGTTTGAGCTGGTATTT